>JAEIGA010007551.1_pt1 | contig 16490 bp, 13 predicted proteins | sample 9270691 | NCBI WGS metagenome assembly JAEIGA01 (sample SAMN17057246, study PRJNA624740) | gut metagenome | biome: biome; isolation source: fecal sample | host: Bos grunniens | place: China: Xizang | collected 2019
GCATATTCTTGATTAAATGGTTCTTTAAATACAGAGTTTTTTCTTAATTGCTTACATAATTCATTTTCTGTATTTACAATAAATCCTATTTGATTTATGTCTTTTGCAAGAGATGGCATAAATCTAATTTCCATAGAAGATTCTGCAGACCATTTCCAATGATCTACTTCTTTTAAAACTTCTACAAATTCATCTAATTTTTTATATGGAACTTGCCAATATTCATCATTTACATTAGCTATAATACCGCTATAATTTTCTATATATTCTTGTAGTGTTATTTCACCAGTTACATTCCAAAAAGCTGCTGTATAACAGAATGCGTGGTTCGTATTAGTATCGAAGAAATCTGGGCTTGTTATTCCCCTTTCTCCGAATAATTCAATTAAGTCATTATGTTTACCAATTCCATGTAGTAAGTGATTTTCGTTTAATATGACTTTGTCATTTATATTATAATTATGTTTAATTTGATAAGATGAGTCTTTAAGTAAAAAGTATTCATCTATTTGTTTTAAAACTATTTCTAATAGTTCACCAGTAAATTTTGTTTTTGCATTTTCTATTATCAATTCTTTATTCATAATTACTCTCCTATCTTACTTAATTATAACATAAAAAGAAGCAAATTTGTTTGCTTCTTTATTCTTCATCTAATATCATTCCTGCGCCTAGTCCGGCATCTTTTCTTGTGATGAATCCAAACTTTTCGTAAAATCCTTCTTTGTTTTTAGAGGCTCCTAGATATACTAAAACATCAGGATGTTTAATTTTTATTTTATTAATTTCTTCTAATAACTTATTCATGATTAATGTTCCTATTTTTTGATTTTGATATTCAGGTAATACCATTATGTCATGAATATACATAAAGCATATTGTATCTCCTATTAATCTTCCATATCCAATAATTTTATCATTATCATAAACACTTACTGAATAGTATGTATTATCTAATGCTTGTTTAGATATTTCATCATCATATGATCCCCATCCTACTGCATCATATAATAAATTAAATTCTTCAATGTTTTTAACATTTTCTTTTATTTGATACATATTACTCCTCCTTATTGGTGGTGTAGTCTCTATTATCAGCAATACTTGCTATTCTTAGACAACACCATAAACTAAATAGTATAAAAAATATAAATATATAAATTAAAAGCATATAATTATTTCCCCCTATTATAATTATACGCTTTTGTTTATTAATTTAATCCAAGTTCAGCGAAAGTTTTACCTTTAGCCATACCATTAATGTATTTGCTTCCTGTTGCTACTGTTTCAGTATTTGGAACCATTACATATAGTCTTTGACTACCCATTGAATATGTAACTTGTGAACTTCCTGTTCCATCTAAACTATATTGTTTAATTGTCCAACTTGGCATTTTATCTAATTGAATCTTAACAATATCAGATACTTCATTCATATCAAAGTTTGTTTGGAAGTATGGTGAGATACTACCTAATATTGATGAATATCTTGTAAGAATTGTAGGATTGCTTGTTACTTTGTTGATGATTGCTTTTAATACTTCTTGTTGGTTTCTAACACGATGTCTATCACCATCAGAGTATGCATATCTTTCTCTAGCAAAAGCTAAGGCTGTTTTACCATCCATGTGGTTCATACCTTGTCTAATTAATGCAGTTGGATGATGTCTTAGTCTTAGTGTCATATCACTATATACTTCTACTCCACCAATTGAGTTTACTACTGCTTCTAATGTAGAGAAGTTTACTCTAACATAGTAGTTAATATCAATTCCCATAAAGTCTTGAATTGTTTGAATTGATTCATTAACTCCGTAAATTCCAGCATGTGTTAATTTATCATTTCCACCATATGTATGTAGTGGAACATAATAATCACGAGGAATTGAAGTCATTAGTATTTCATGATTTTTCTTATTTACAGTTACTAACATATTAACATCACTTCTACTTCTTAAGTTAATGTTTCCATATGTATCGATACCTGCAATATAAATTGTCATTATATCTTCAGATACTGGTTTAATTGTAACTACTTCTTCTTCAAGACCATTTGTCTTTACTTCTATTGTATGAAGAATGTTTACTTTATCTTTAAAATCATTGTGATCATCTTCATATGCTTCTTTGTGAATATTACTTAATAAGATAACAGATATTTCATCATTTAATAGCCATTCAATTGATTCGAATGAAGATTCTGTAGTAACTAGTGTAGTTTCTACTAAATCATTTAATTTTTCTATAGCTTGTTTATATACATTTGTATTTTCATTAAATGTTGCTAATGAGATATTTTCAATATCTTCTAATTTTGTATATTTGCTATCTTTTTTAACCATTACATAATATTTTTCAGTTACAGAATGGTCTACTTCACTAACTTTTTTGAAGAACTCTAATGTTTCTAGTCCGAAGTATGAAATAGCTGTACATACTGCAGTTGAAATTAAAGCTAGTACTATAAAGAATATTTTTATTCCTTTTTTAACTTTTACATTTAATAGCATAAATCCAACAATTAATGTATATAGTACTGTAAGTACAGTAAATAATATTGAATATTTTGCAGGTAGTACATCTAAATATTGAATTAATCCATATACTAATCCTGTTGAGATAATAAATATTAATCCCATTATTATACTTATAGCATTTGTAAGTTTCTTACCTTTTTTCTTATGTTTTAATTTAGGTTCTTTAACTTTAGTTTCAATTACTTCTTCTTGTTCTTCTTCAACTTTTTCTTCCTCTTCTACTTCTAGTTGTTCTATTACTTCATCTTCTACTTCTAGTTGTTCAATTACTTCCTCTTCTTTTTCTTCTGAAGTAATCTCTTCTGTTATTGGTTTTTCAAGTTGAATTGTTTCATCGAAGTCAACGTCTTCATTATGATAATGAATTTTTACAGGTGGATGTTCCTCTGCTTCTCCAACAATAGGAATAATTCCTGTGTCATCCATTACTTGTTCTACATCTTCTTCAATGGGGTCTTCTTGAACCTTTTCTTCTTCTACTGGTTCTTCTATTTCTTTTTCCGCCGCAGCAATTGAAGAAAGAATTATTTCTTTATACTCATCTTCTGTTACAGTTCTACGTCTTCTAATTGATTCATCTTGTGGTTTTGTTGAAATTGGTTCTGTTCTTGGAACCATATCTTTTATTAATTCTGTATCAATTTCTCTTGGTTTGATATCTTCTTGTACTTCTTTTTGAACTGCATTTGCGATGACATCATCTAAAATTTTCTTTTCAATTTTTTTATCTAATTTTGATTTTTCTTCTTTTATTTTCTTTTGTAAATCATCTAAGTTAGTAGTCTCTACTTTTTTCTCTTCTACTTTTTTCTTTTCTGTTACTTTAGATTTCGCTTCTACTTTTGTTTGTGAAACTTTTGGCTCAACAACTTGTTTTACTTCTTTTTGCTTTGTTGGAGTAGTCTTAGTTGCTGTTTTTGTTGCTGATGGTTTTCTAGAACTTGTTGCTTTTGCTGTTGTTGATGATTTTGTGGTTTTCTTTGTTGTAGTTGTTGTCTTTTTCTTTGTACTTGTTGTTTTCTTTTTAGCTTCAGCATTTGCAAGAACTCTTTCAATAGCTTCTTGCTCTTTTTTCTTTTTAGCTAATTCTTTTTCCTTATCTACTGGTGTTTTAGTAACAGTTTTTTTAGTAGTTTGAGTTGTAGTTTTCTTTGCAGGTGTTGCTGCAGGTTTTCTACTCTTATATGATTTTTCGGTACTCTTTTTTTCCGCCATTTCAACTCACCACTTTCTATTTTTATTCTTACTTTGTTATTATAACATTATTTTACATTATTTGATAATTAATTTAATTATTTTTTTTATCTTTCTTATGACCCTTTTAATAATTGTAGGTTTATATGTATATTTGCGAACAAGTTCATCAAAACTAATTTTATTCATATTCTCAAAAAACTTTTCCCTATTTGGATCGCAATCAACCGATTTGTTTAGTGATGGATTATATTTAACAATGTCGTCAATTGTTGTTTTTTCAAATATAAGATTTTCTTTGATTTTATCAAATAATTCCATTCCTTTTTGACTTTGTATAATAACAGCTGACACTCCTTTGTTATCATCCATTTGTTCAAAAAACTTTTCTATTCCCCAATAATCACCTAGCGTTATGTCTGAAACTCTATTTATTTTTTTTACGTTACAGTTATAGCAAGAATTCCTTAATATCGTGTTTTTCAAAAACGCCTTCATAAATAAATCTTCTTTTTGGATTTGTTTATATGCTCCACTCTTATAGGAAAATTTCATATTGTACAAATGCCACCCCTCATCTTTATTTCTAAAGCTTATTTCTTGTGGGATTTCATGATCAATTTCTTTCCTATAGCGCTTGTATTTTTCCCATACTAATGGTGATGGGACTCCATGGCAAATTATATCTTGAGTATACAAATTATCATATTCTTTCCTTAAAAACGCTTTAAGCCCTTCTATTTGGCATGGAGTTCCGGTAAATAATACTTGGTATCCTTTTTTTAAATCTTTTTGAACAGCTTTGAAATTTTCTCCAATTTCACTCTGAACGTATTTTGAACCCATTAATTTTTCTATTTCTTTTTCACTCGTTATTCTTTGGTGAACAACTTTGAATTCATTATTAAGGCATGCGCCATAGACTACACCATTATTTTTAATAATTTCTTTGGCTAATAAAACAAATATTCCTCCAGATGAACTTTTTTTTCTTTCTGTTTCATTTTTATTTATACATGCATATGCTTTCCTTAAAAATACATTTCCCTCAAGTTTATGAATTATTGGACATACTTTAACGCACAAGTTGCAATTTATGCATTTTTCTTTGTTAATCTGTGGGTGTTTAAATCCTTTTTCATCTTCTACCATCGTTATTGCTTGTTTAGGGCAAACATTGTAACAAGAATGACAGCCGTTACATTTTTCTTTTGCTAATTTTTTTTGCATTTTACTATCCCTACTTTTTTTACTAATAATTTAACTATTTCTTTTTCATAATTATTCATTGAAAGACAGTACGCTGTTATTAAATACATTATTACATATATTGTTCCGTAAATTAAAACACTTAAAATTCCTGTAATATTTGTAATATTTATTATAAGTATTATTGTAGCAATTGGTATAAGAAGTGGTGCTGTCTGTTTCATTATTTCTGTCCAGAACCTTTTTATATCTAGATTTATTACTTTAGCATAATAAATATTTATTATGATTATGTTACATAATATTAGGGATCCGGCTGTACCTATTGCAGTTCCTATTGGACCATATTCTTTTGCTAGAAAAAATGATACGATGCAGTTGATAATTGCCATTACAAATGTACTTATTGATTTAAATCTATATTTATTAAGCGCCTGCATAATGGATAATCCTAAATTTTGTATTAATGGGAAGCATACTGGAATTACTAAAATTAATGTTACATAATATGATTTTATATATTCTTTACCTACCCACCATATAATAAACTCTTTACCGAATAATATTAATCCCGTTGCCATCAAAAATATTATATAGTTTTGTATTCTCCCCACTTTTATCATTTCATTAGTTAGTTCATCTGCCTTTGCATTTGATGCAACCATTTTGCTCATTTTAGGTAAAAATATATGACTCATTGCAGTTGAAAGATTGATAAACAAATGATTAAGTTGCGCTGCAACAGAATAAATAGAAACGGCGATTGTTCCGGAAACTGCTCCTAATATAAATTGATCAACATTCCAATTAATTTTATCTACAATTACTCCTAAGAAAATAAAAAATGAATATCCAAATATTACTTTAAATAATTTTTTATCAAATCCAGTATATTTTATTTTTATATTCAATTTTTTTCTGCAATATATGTAATTCGATAATAATATAGCAACATTTACTATTGTGATAACCACAGTCATTGCAATTGACTTATACCCTAGAAAAAGTAATGGTATCATTAATGCAGGTTTTAGCAAAGTATTTAATATCGACATTATTTTTTGAAATGTAAATTTTTCATATGCACTTATTATTGAAGAATATATTGTAAAAGGGAATGTTACAGCTAAATTAAATGCTAGGATTAGCATCATTATTTTTGCCTTAGCCATTTCTGCTGATGTCATTGTAGCATTAAATATATTTTCTACATTAAAATGTAATACTAATCCTAATGCCCCAGCAATTATACCAATTAAACAAAAAATCATAAAGAACATTCCATGCAACTTTTTTTCTTCTTCCACCTTGCCTTGAGCTCTATATTTTGCAGTATAAACAACTATTGCATTTCCAAATCCTAAATCTAATACCGTTAAATATCCTATTATAGACGATATAAGAGAATACAAGCCGTATTCACTTTGTCCCATCATTTTGATCAATAATGGAGTATATAGTAATTGTACTAAAGTGCTGACGAATATAGAAACATAGGAAAGAACAGCTCCAATTTTTCTTTGTTTTCCTTCCATAACACAACCTCCTTTCTTAAAAACGTTGTTAGCTAATATACAGAATTTACTACTATCATTTATTTTTTACTAAATGCATTCTCTAAAAATTCATAATACTTATTTTTTTCTAGTTCTAATATTCTATATGAATGAGAATAATCATGATTAATATTATCTTTTGTTATTTTACCATTATACTTTCTATTCTTTAATTGGAATTTCTTTATTAATGTTTCCAATCTAGAATTCATATTCATTTTTGAACCTTCACGTTCGAAAATTATAAATGGTCTATTATATACAAACGCAAAAACGCATGAATGAAATGAGTCAGTGCATATTAAAAATGCATTTTTCTCTAAATATAAAAATTCACTTGGACCACATTCGTAAAATGGTGATTGTGGATCTAATATATTAATTATTTCGCAGTCATTTTCTTTTGCAACTCGCTCAATTTCTTTTCTTCTGTCGTCAGATAATTTACCTAAAAAATAATTTAGAATGTACTTTTTATCTTTGAGACACGTTGGTCTTTTTGCGACCTTGTCCCATTCAACTGCTGTAAGCATCAATGTAGGATCTATTAAAACTTCTACATCTTCTCTACCAGTTAACTCATGTACTAATTCCTTACCTTTTTCTTCTCTAACTGAAATAGCCTTAAATTTATTAAGCTCTTTCTTTACTACTTTTTGGATTTTGTTAGGTATATAATCAATTCCAAATGATGCGGACAAAGCAATTCTTCTTTCTGGTTTAACATTAGCTAATAGGTCTAATTCTCTTAGTCTGCTAATATTGAAGTTCCAAACTTGGTCAGAGCCTACTAACACATAATCAAATTCATTTAAGTTACTAAAAATATTAACAGTATTTTTATAAAACGTAATATTTTCATTAAATGTTTTAAACGAATTAGCTCTATTTATGTTCGAACTATAATTAGATTTCTTTTTTAAATTTTTTAACCATCTGATTATAAATTTATCTTTAGTATTTGAAAATGGATTGTTTTTTAATGTATATACTTCGTTATCCGGTAATATCTTTTTTATTATTTCTTGCGAAGCATAATTTTGTAACCTATTACCATAATTGTTACCATCATCTATTGTAATAATTCCTATTTTTTGAGTCATAATGAACCTCTTTTCATTATTTTTTATATTTAAATAAATTACTAATTAAAATGTAAAATAAAGTTTTATTTAGATATAAAATAATTCCTAAAATTTTTCTTGATTTACTCTCGTATTTTAAAGCATTTGTTAGTCCATTTAATTTTATATATTTTTTGTAATTAATATATTCTTTGTTCATCAAATCAGAAAAATATGCTTTTTTATCTTTGTTTCTTGCAATAACTAAAAAATTTACTATTGATGCTTTAAAACTATAGAAGTTTGTTTTTTCAAGCAGTTCTGGATATTTTTCATCAATATATTTTTTTCGTTCGATAGTAATGTTTACTCTATCTTTTATGTTTTTTACACTTACTTTTCTAGAACTGCTATTTGCTCTTTGAAAATAATAATACATATCTTTTGATACAAAAGATATATTTTTTGCTTTATCAAATAATTTATACATAATTGATATGTCTTCGTAAATATCATTTACTGGCATTCTTATTTCGTTAAACAAATCTTTATGATATAGTTTGTTGCATAAATAATTTTCAATTTTATAAGTTTGTTTATCAAATAAACAACCTAGTGCTTCTGAATTAGTTAACTTTGTCCTCTTTATAGTTGTGGTTTGTTTGATTTCTTCTTCTTTTGTAAATGTTTGATATCCACAAATTGCCAATGTTGACTCATTTTTTTCAATTAAATTCATTAATTCTTTATAAAAATCTTTATGAATAAAATCATCTGAATCAATAAAGGAAATATATTCTCCTTTCGCTATATCAATACCGCGATTTCTTGTTTTGGATTGCCCTTCATTTTTCTTGTGAATCACCTTGATTCTATGATCAATTTTTTTATATTCATCACATATCATTCCACTATTGTCTGTAGAGCCATCATTTATCAAAATTATTTCTAGATTCTTGTATGTTTGATTTATTATTGAATCAAGACATCTTTTTAAATATTCTTCTACATTGTATACAGGAACAATTACACTAATTTTTGATTTCATAGTTTTTTATTTCCTTTCTTTTTTTTGATTTAGTGGATAATATTAGTGCCAATATAGTCATATATGCTATTGCACTGTAGTTTAAGAATGATGAAGATGCAACACTATTAATTAAAAAATTTATGATTATTAGTATAGATGCATATTTTTTATATTTAAGATTACACATCTCCATTATAGAAGTAATAATTATATATAAAAGTATTATATAGACAGCCAACCCTAAAATACCAAATTGGCCTATAATAACCGGCCAAAAGCAATCTGTCAAAAATTGATAGTCAGTTGGTTTCATACCGTAGTTTTTGTTGAAACCTAATTTGTAGTATAGAATTGAGTAGTTCTTTCTTGCTGCATCTGTTCCATATGTTGCAAAACCTGTCCCAATTGGGAAGTGTTCTGTCATTAAGACTAAACTTCCATTTAATAAATCTGATCTTGGGGTTCTTTTTTCCGGAAAAAAATATGTTTTGATTTGCACGGCAGAAACAATTACTCCAATTATAATTCCTATGACCACAAACTTTTTTGCTTTTTCTTTATTTACTTTAATTTGGTCAAGTGAACACATAATGAATGTCATTAGTGCAATTACTATACCTCTACTTCGTAGTGTCGATATTTGCACTATTAGGTTCATCAACATTATATTATTCATTTTCTTATCGTATTCGATATTCTTATTATACTTTGCAATTAACAAGAATATTGAAAACATAGTACATATTGTATTAAGTCTTCCTGCGTGCATATACAAGAACTGATATGATCTTATTCCAAATCGTACATCATATGTCATAAAGTCAATTCCAAATAGTAAATTGATGACCATAAATATGAGTGTGACAATCGTTAATTTTCCTATAATGTTGACTTGATGTTTAGTTATATAGTTTATGTCAATATTTTTAACATTTGATAATACGGTTTTCATACCAAAAAATACAAGTATGTATTTAAAGAATAAAAATAAATCTCCTCCTATGACTAATAAATTCTTTTGATACTGAAATAAATAGTTACCCATTAATCCAAGCACAATCATTATCAAAGATAAGGACCATATAGCTAGTTCTACTTTGGGGATGTTTTTTATTCCTCTTTTGAATGTTACTTTTAAATAGTATAAGAACGATAGTAACGTTACTATTTCATCAAAATATTTAAATGGAGGAAACATTGTTTGAACTACACTTTGGAAGATAAGACAATTTATTATTACTAGTATGATTATATTTATATTAATGTTCTTTAGTTTTCGCATATTTAATTCTCCATTGGAAATTCATATAGATAATCTTTTAACTCTTTTTCAATAATCTTTATTTCTTCTTGAAATTGGTTATAATTCTTTTTCCATATTTGTGTGTTCTTTATAGATTCTTTTGGATCAAAATGTTTATATGGTTCAGTATGGTTAACGTCTTTTAAATTTAGAAATTTTTTTATTTTATTCGCAGTATTTTCATAATCATATATCATATCCTCAAAATTTATTCTTAATACACTTTCTGAATCTTTTTCATTTACTCTTTTCCTTGATGCTACATATACCTTGCAGAATTGTTCAACATTTTTTGGTAAAACAAAATCTTTATTCTTAATGATGTCATTCATATATACATCTCTAGGATCACGATCAACTATAATAACTTTTAAGTCTTTTATGTATCTTAAATATCTATTGGGATTTTGTGGAGAAACAGCTTGATCTAACACTACATATTCTTTGTTTTCTTTATTCAACATCTTACACAATTCTTCGCACTTATCTTGAGTTTTTTGTATAAAATCTTTTTCACTTATATTAACCGAATATGTACTTATTTTTGAAAAATAACTATAATATTTATTCTTCTTTAGTTTTTTAGGAGAAATCTTATTTATAAATTTTCTGACCTTATATATAAACAATGCAGCCATATTTACAATTCTTATATCGGCATGCCAGTATCCTTTATAACTAAAATCAGCCAATTCATTAACATAACTTTTTGCCCACTTCATCCATTCTTTGCCAAAAATATGTCCATACGTTCTTTTCTCATCTCTTGCAAATAATAAGAACCTTTTTAATGCAAAACCTGAGTTTAATCTGTGCGGATTTTCAATCAAATTATGTTCAAGATCTGAAATACCATCCGGATCTTGCAAAAATCTACTTTCTATTCCATAATTTGCACTTTCAATATTATCAAATTCTCTCAAATAATCATCAACAGCACCTGAACCGGTTGCATGATAACCTACACACGATATTTTTTTCATTTTATCATTCCTTTATTTATTGGATGTTTCGTCCAAATTTTTCTTAATAAATTCAGTTAGTTGTGTACTTGATATTCCGTCAGTATGTGGTAGATATATAATTTCTACCCCTGTTTTACTGAATTGCTCTTCGTACCTTTCCCATTGAGGAGTACCTTTCCAATCATCGCCAACAAACATTTTATCAAACTGATATTTTTCCCACGCCGCAAACTTGTCTTTGTTATGTTGTGGAACAACTTTATCTACATACTTTATAGAAGATATTATTTCACATCTTTCATTAAATGGTATTACCGGCGTTTTCTTTTTTTCTTGTTGCACCAGTTCATCTGTGCTTACCCCAACTATCAGATAATCACAGTTTTGTTTTGCATTTTTTATTACATTTAAATGGCCTATATGAAACATATCATATACACCGGTTGTATATCCTATAATTTTCTTTTTCATATATTATCCTACTTTCTATATAAATTTATAGTCTCATTTACCACATCGTCCCAGTTATATCTCCCCAGTATATAGCTTTGAGCATTGTCTTTATATTTCTTTACTTCTTTTGTTTTTGAACATAGTTTTTTTAATTGAGTACCCAAATCTTTTACATCAGATTTTTTAAACGTTACACCTTTATCTTCAAGAACTTCTGAACACTCTTTTATGTCAGATGTTAAACAGCAATTTCCGTAGCTCATAGCTTCTAATAAACTTAATGGCATTCCTTCTAAATCGCTTGGTAAACAATAGATGTAGGCATTGCTGTATAGTTCTTCAAGAAGTTGTCCTTGTACAAAGCCAGTAAAAATTATATTCTTATTATTTTTTGCTTTTTCTTTTAATTCTGCATAATAAGTGTCAGTATCGCTCGCAGCTCCTGCAATTACAAGCTTTTTATCAACTTTTGCTTTATTGTAAGCATCAATCAAATAATGTATTCCTTTTTCTGGAACAATTCTACCCAAGAAAAGAATATAATCATCTTTTTTTAGATTGAATTTTTTTGTGATTAAATCCGCTTTTATGATTTTTGGTTTATTTACCCCATTTGGTATAAAGTTGGTCTCTCTGTTATATGTATCTTTAAAATATTGTTTTACATTTTCACTTAATACAATTATTTCATCAGCATATTTTGCTGCACATTTTTCACCAAACTTTATGTACTTAGTAGCAAATCCTCCCCACTTAGCTCTTTGCCAATCCAATCCATGAATTGTTGCTACAATTTTTTTATTTGTGAACCATTTAATTAGCCACATCCATGCACAAGGGCCTTCTGCATGATAATGCACTACTTCATTTTTAGAAAACATTGCTTTTAATGTACCAAAGAATGAAGCTGTCATTGCTGCCAAACCTTTTTTATCTATAGTAAAGCATTTGCTCAGTTTAACGCCTTTATATTCTTTTGCATTTGATGTTGTTACATTTTTATCTAATGCATGTTTACCACCACGATTATAACAAGTTACATCGTGTCCTAATTTTGCCATTCTTGTAGATAGTTCCTCAACAACAATTTCTACTCCACCTTCACGAGAGGGTATTCGCTTTTGTCCTAACATTGCGATCTTCATATTATCACCTTTTATTTTTATCTTTTCTTCATTTGTTTTTCGATATCTCTATCTACTATTTCTTCTCCTGACATGTCTTTTAATGCTTCTTTTGATTTTTTTGATAAACCATCATTTACAACACAATTCATGTCACATGTAGAACATTTATCTAATTCTTCTTTTGTAACATTACCGTCTCTGTAATCTCTTACGATTGGTAATTCATACATTGAATACTTTTTCTTTTTAAAGAATCTTAAGAATTTATGTTTAATTACCCATAGTGCTGGCTTCCAAATGTATTTATGCATTGCTGGTGAAACTGAACCAATCATCCAACACTGTCTATCACAACATCTTACTTTGTTTCTAACTTTTTCTGCTGATTTTGATTCCCATAATTCATCCCAAGTTTTACATTCATTTAAGTTTCCCATTACTTCTTTATCTTTAGTTCCATTACATGGCATTACATCCCCGTATGGATCAATAAAGAATGTATCAAATGCCATATCACATGGAAGTAATCTTTTTTGACCATAAATGTAGTTAATTAATCCATGGTTGAAGTATGCTCTAAACCATTTCTTTGGTGAATTAGAATTTAATAATTCATTAACTAGGTTTTCAAATTCTTGAGCAACCATTGGTCTATCATGAATAATATTTTTTGCTTCTACGAAATAAAAACTATTATGTAGTGATGCTGTTGCAAATTCCATGTTTAGTTCGTCAGAAATTTTATATAGTGCAACTAAGTCTTTTGCATTAGCATCTTGAACTGTCATTCCAAATCCAACATCAGGATGTTTCATTTCGACTAGTTTCTTTAAAGTAGTATACCCTTTGTTATATCCATCTTTTAATCCTCTAATTTTGTTATTAGTTTCTTCTAATCCTTCAATTGAGATTCTGATTCCAACATTAGGAAATTCCTCACACAACTTAATTATTCTGTCTGTAAAGAACCCATTTGTAGATATTACAATTCTATCTGACTTCTTATATAACTCTCTTACAATTTCAGGTAGGTCTTCTCTGATAAATGGTTCTCCACCAGTAATATTTGTAAAATACATTTTAGGTAATTTTTTAATTGTTTCTATACTAATTTCTTCTTCTGGTTTAGAAGGACATTTATATCTATTACACATTGTACATCTTGCATTACATCTATATGTAACTATGACTGTACCATTTAACTTCTTTTCTGCCATACTAATTTACTCCTTTTTTATTTATTTTTAACATAATAATGTTAAATATTTTTGCTAATATTATTACACCTACTAAACATATGCAACTTGTTATTATGTATGAAGCATACATATTATTAAATATGTTTATTAGTTTGATTTTTTCAAGTATTCTAAAAACAAACATATGTGATAAATAAATTTCTAAGCTTATATCACTTATGTATGAATTTACTTTATTATCTAATACTTTTGAACTTGTTGTTATTGTATAACAAGTTATTAAACTAAATATTAAAAGTAGCATAACATTAGTTATATATTGATTAACTGGTAATATGTAATACATTGCGGTAAAAACAACTATAATTAATAAGACTAATATTTTTTTATTTTTCACAAAATCAATTATTTGAGTTTTGTATAAATATATTAATCCACCTATACAAAAATAGATAAAGCTGTGGAACATATTTGTTCTACCTATATCAAAGTATCCTACAGCTGCTAAGTTCATAATAAATGCTGATAGCGTAACTAGCCATGCTCTTTTTTTATTTGAAAAAAGATATACAAAGAATGGGAAAATCATATAGAATATGAATACCAATCCTAAGAACCATGCTACACCTATTACATTTAATGTTTTTGGCAAGAAGCCAAACATCATGGTGCAATTAGCAAATCCTTCAATTAATGAACTTAAATTATGATTATATATTACATCAATAATGATTAGAAAGATAAAAAACGGCATTATTTTCTTAATTCTTTTTGTGTAGTATTCTTCTAGAGATATTTTGTTATCTTTGAATTTGTCATAATAACCACAACACATTGAAAAGGATGAAATAATCATAAACAAGAATACTAGTTGTGTAAATGAGCTTATTATTGTTGCGGATATTGTATCTAATTCATAATTGCCATTAGACAATACATGCATCATTAATATTCCAATACACGAAATAGTTCTTAATCCATTGAGGGAATTGTATCTTTCTGTTTTTTTCATTTATTTCACCATCATTTATTTGTTTTGTAATACTTTCTTATAAATCTTCATTATTTCTTTATAATAGTTTTCTTTTGAATACTGTTCTTTTGCTATTTTTTTAGCTTGTTCACTAAACTTTTTAACTAGTTTGTCATCTTCAAATAATATTTTCATTTTTGATGCTAGTGCATCTACATCATCATATTTATAAATAAAACCATTTTTATTATCTTTTACTAGTTCAGGTATACCACCAATATCTGCACCAATTACAGGTTTTCCTGTGCAAAGTGTTTCAATTACTGAATATGGACAATTCTCATACCAAATGCTTGGTACTACAACGAATTTTGCTTTTCTTATAGTTTCTTTCATTTCATCTTTATTTAGAAAGCCTAAAAGTTTAACTCTTTTTTGTAACTTATTTTCTTTAATAACTTGTTCTACTTCTTCTTTTTCAGGACCATCTCCTGCGATGTATAAAGTTCCTTTGTCTAATTTAGCAAAAGCATTTATTAAGTTAATAATTCCTTTTTCTCTAGATAATCTTCCAAAATATAAAGCATATCCTTTATCTTCTGTTTTAACATCAAATGCATCAACATCGATAAAGTTATGAAGATATGATATTTTATCTTTTGGAATTCCATCTTTAATTAGTTTCTTCATGTAGAATTCACTTGGTGGCAATACATAATCAATTTTCTTAGTATATACCTTTGTGTTTCTATAAAAACTTCCTTCTACTGCTCCTAAGATACTTTTTAACATTGAATTTTTAATACATTTTTTCTTGATACAATTTGTATATTTACCACCCATACATGCTTCACAAATATTTCTTTGTGGATCCATCATTAGAATTGCTGGGCAAATTGCTTGTACATCATGGGCTGTAAATACAACTGGAATATTTCTTTTCTTTGCAGCATCTATTACTGACGCTGTTAGTTGCCTTTGAAAATTATTAATATGAACTAAATCTGGTTTAAAGTCATCTAATGCTTTTTCCATTACTTTTTTATTTTCATTTGAGTAGATTACTTTTAATGCTTTAGTAATATCTTTACTATTCATATCTGTTGCTTTTACAAAATACTCTTTGTTTCCGGTTTTAATATTTTTTTCATTTTCCATTGAGAAGTATGCAACTTCATGACCATGTTCTTCCAATAGTTTTCCTAATTCAAAATAATATGTTTCCGAACCACCTTTTAACCAGTGGAATTTATTAACTAATAATACTTTCATTTACTTCACCTATTTCATTTTCTTTTCTAAATAAAATATGAAAAACTCATCATTTTTCATATTTTTGTTGCATATGTTAATTTTATTCAGAGCCAATACATTTCAACACAACAATAAATGTTTTGAAAAATATCTTTAAGTCAAATATTAATGAGCAATTATTTGAGTAATACTTTTCTAGTTGTAACCTATGTTCAAATGTTACATTATTTCTACCACTTACTTGCCAATATCCAGTTAAACCTGGTTTTGTTTTTATAATATCTTCGTAGTATTCTCCCATATCTTCTATTTCCCTTGGAAGATATGGTCTATTACCGATTAAAGCCATATCACTTTTCAAAATATTTAATATTTGTGGTAATTCATCAATTGATGTTTTTCTAATTATTTTACCTATTTTAGTTATTCTAGGATCGTGTTTTAGCTTTTTATTAATTTTGTATTCTTTAGCTAATGCTTTATCCTTCTTTAGTAATTCTTCTAGTACTGCATCAGCATTTGGAACCATTGTTCTGAATTTATATAGTTTAAATGTTTTTCCATTTAATCCGATTCTTTCTTGAGTAAAGAATATTTTTTCAAAATCACCTGATAGCATATAAGCA
>JAEIGA010007552.1_pt1 | contig 16490 bp, 12 predicted proteins | sample 9270691 | NCBI WGS metagenome assembly JAEIGA01 (sample SAMN17057246, study PRJNA624740) | gut metagenome | biome: biome; isolation source: fecal sample | host: Bos grunniens | place: China: Xizang | collected 2019
AAAAATCGTGTAGACTGTCGCACCCACCCGAGCCGGGAGGCTCACTGAACATTTACTAATTACAAGAAGGAGACAAGATGAACATTCTCGACACTATCGGAAAAGAGCAGATGAAGGACGACGTGACGCCCTTCAACGTTGGCGACACCGTGAAGGTGCACTGCCGCGTGATTGAAGGTGGCAAGGAACGCGTGCAGATCTTCCAGGGCATCGTTATTGCCAAGCGTGGCGCCGGCATCAACGAGGCTTTCACCGTTCGTAAGATTGCCTACGGCGAAGGCGTGGAACGCTCCTTCCCCATCCACACCCCCAAGATTGCCAAGATTGAGGTTGTGACCCGCGGTAAGGTTCGCCGCGCCAAGCTCCACTACCTCCGCAGCCGCGTGGGTAAGGAAGCTGTCACCGTGAAGACCATCCGCTAATCGCCGGATTCCTCACCAAATCCTTTTACTCAACCGGGTCATTCCTTGCGGAATGGCCCGGTTCTTTTTTGTGCGCAGATTGCGCAGCATCGGCACTTCCCTTCTTCCTGCCCGCATGCTTCACCCATTATTCAGCCCTTGATATACAATATCTCTTTTTCGCTATTTTTATCAGCCTATTTTTGAATTTTTTATTGACTTTTATATCTTTGTTGCTACATTGAAACCAGCCCGAATACATAAACATCTCTCTAATGAGACAAAAATCGGGGTAACCTAATCACCAAATATAGAACTATGACCATTACATCTCTTACCATTGCCACGCTGAGTCCCTTCATGGTGGCCGATGTTCAGGAAAAAGCCGTTGCGCCAGAGGCAGCCGCAGCCCCCATCTACAACTGGGAACAGCAAACCGCCACAGAGGGTATCAACGAAGGTGAGTTTGAGGCAGGGCAGACCCTTCGCGGCTCCCAGAGCGTCTTAGGTCACCAGCTAGTCATCGACGACTGGTACCTTGCCTGATCTGGCATCACACACACAACACAGGGCAGCGAAGTCCCCCAACGGACAAAGCTGCCCTTTTACATTCAGCACCTCCCGGAAACAACCATGATTCTGATTCTCACCAACAGTCAGGATGGCACCACCGACCTCCTCATGCCACACCTCACCCCATTCGCAGAGGTATTCCGTTTCAATATTGACCTGTGGCGGGACTACAGCTGGAGCATCAGTGCCACCGGATACGAACTGAGCGACCCCACCGGGCGCACCTGCCGGGAGTGCGAGGTCGGCGCGGTGTACGACCGTAAGGTCATGTTCGACCCACCCCGCATCGATGTGCCGGCAGAAGGCAGCCCGGAGGCATGGCTTCGCAACGAAGTGATGCTCATCTGGAGCGGCATCAAGGATTTAGCCGTGCACAGCGGCAAATGCGCGCTTATCCACCCCTCCCCACACGGCACCTGGCACAAAATGCGCCAGATGCGCCTGGCGGCAGAATATTTTCCTGTACCCGCCTGGCAGATGCTGCACCGCGCCTCGTTACAGCTGGCCGGAGAAGTCGTCTGCAAGACCAACGGAGCGGAACCCATGGGCAACGGCCAGATTCTCATGGTCAACAAAGTCGACCCCGCCCGGCTGGATACCGCCTACCCCTGGTTCCTGCAGCAATGCCTCAGCCACGCCACACACGATGTCACCGTCGTCTACGTGAACGGCAAACTCTTCGCCTACGAAATGCCCCGCGGCGGCAGCACCGACTGCCGCATCGACACCTTCAACAAGGCCGACACCTGGACGCCCTGCGAGCTGACACCTGAGCAGAGCGACTCCATCTGCCGCATGATGCGCCGCACCGGTCTCTCCTTCTCCCGGCTCGATTTCCTGCGCGATGCAGCCGGTACCCTCCATTTTCTCGAATTCAACGTGAACGGCCAGTATGCCTGGCTGGACCTGCATAACGAACGCGGCCTGTTCACCGCCATTGCGCAGGAAATCCTCCGCGTCCACAATGCCCATTCATAATTCTTCCCCCCTCATGTTTTATTCATTCCTCCAGTTTCTCGGCTACCTCACGGCCTTCCTCCTCCTCTTCGCCGGAGTCCTCTACGGCCTGCTCATGTTGATGAGCTGAGTTTGCAAAACATTAACGAAACTGCGACAATGACAGGTACAATTCTTCTATCTCTTCTCGCCAGATACCCTGTCAACTTCTCTGCTCCGTTATGGAGGATTCGGACTTGCCCGCAGTGAGCATATCATATCGGTCGTACAGCAGAAAGCTTCCGGGGGGATGTACCCCCGGAAGCTTTTTCGCATAACGAGCAGGCTGGTTATATAAAAATCAGAATGACACTGATAATGAGCGCAACCAATGCGGCTACTTTCAGTTTGTCATTCTGCGAGCACATCAGTATACTAAGTGCGGCAAAGATAACGCCCCGCGGATTTATCACCCCCTTGCCCGCGGTTCCGTTACACAGGACGGAACCGGCGTGCCAGAGGTTTTTCAATCGACAGAAATTGTGAACAAGGGAGCAAAGGGAGCACCATTGCCGCCATGGAAACGGGCGAATTTATCCTTTTCGATGATGTAAAGCTCTTTGTCTTCCTTATTTCCAATGGAAACGAACTGGCCATCCTTATCAAAATAACCGGCAAGCTGCACCTTGGCATTCACGATATTCTTCAAGGTATTCGTAACCTCAGTGTCATAGTCGAAGTTACGGATCTGCTCAAAGAACTTGATGACGAGATCATCAACCTCTTTAGGGCGACGCCGCAGCCAGCAGCTGGAGCCAAGCAGGAAGTTTCTGTCTTCCAGATCTCGTTTCAACTGTTTGAACAATTGCAAAGTGGTCTTCAGGGAATCAGAGAACTGGACGCCAGATTCCAAATCATTCTTACACTGCAACATATCAACAACCAGCGAGAAGAGATAGGCCTTAGCTACCGGGGCATGTTCCATATTATTGGAAACAGCCAGATTGCGCATGAGGGTTGTAGGCAAGACGGTACACTCCTGAAGAGCGGATCTGTTGAATCCCATACTGCTGCGCAGTTTTGACAACGCCAGTTCGCGCACTTCATAGTGTTCATCCACGGGGACGGTGGAATCCGCAAGGTCTCCGCTCAAGGTCACTTCCCGTACACCACGTTGCGATTTATCATCCAGAAGTTTACCAATGTAGATTGTGTCACCGGATGTTATCTGAGAGAAATAATCAGACCACATGGGGGATGACTCCGGCAGGGTCATCTTATCGATGATGGCGTTCAACGCCCCTTCATCTAACTTTCCCTCAAACAGTGACGCTTTGCCGGAATAAGCCGCATTGACCCGCTTGATGACAGTCAACAGCTCATTATCAGAATAATTCAGAGCTTCCTCGTATTCCGCGTTCAACAGCATACGCATAGCCATGCCCGAGAGATTATCCTTGTTATGATTGAGCGTCTCCAGGGAGCAGGCATGGGGAATCATGCTGATGGAGCTCTTGCATGTGGACACCGCCTGCAGATACTCAGCAAGCGTGCGGCAATTGCTCAACTGCTTTGGCAGATTCTCAAAGCGGATTTTCTCCTCTTTTAATCCGGTCAACCGGTTCATGAGGGAATCAGGAATATTCAAACGCGTGCGGTAACGTCTGGCCAGGCGAATCATTTCATCCACATCTGCCTCCCGGCGCAACAAAGTTCGCTCAACGGCATCCTGGAACGAGTCTTCCAGCGCAGACTTCTCCTCACGAGAGAAATCTATCACCTTCAGATATTTCTGGTAAAGTTTGTATTTTGCAGCCAATTGCTCCAAATCCAGCGTTTCGCTTTTACCCATATCATCCTCAAGGGAATTGATAACCTGAGATTTCAATTCATCGTTGATTTTATGGAGCAATTTCTGTTCCCGGTCCTTGAGCGATTGAGCTTCGGAGTAGGAGAACCGGGTCTCCATATTGCTCCGCAACTTATCAAAAGAACGAATGTACCTGACGTTTTCCTCCAGGGTATCCAGAGTGATGTCATTATACCTGGCCTCCAGCCATTCTTCAAACTGGCGCAATTTTTCCACATCAGCCTCATACTCCTGCACCAGGGCTGCTACAGTCGCGTGGGCGCGTTTATACTCCAGACTGATGGGGCGGTAAAGATACTCCAGGTAACGGTTACGTTGAAGTTCATCCACCATCTCTGCAATCTGCTGGCTTCGAACAACGTTTTTCAATGCGTCAGTGCGCTCCTCAACCGTATCAAAAACATACCAGCCGAGAGTACCGGCCGAAGCCGATAATCCGAGAAGGAACAGCCAACACACCGTCTTACGCACGAAGCGAGAGCGGATTTTTTTATCCTGGGCAATACAAGACTTTCGGAGTGTATCCACCTCCTGAATCAACAAGCCAGACTTTTTCTCTGATTGCAAGCCTGCTGCCTGAGCACGGATATCGTCGAGCGGCTTGATAAATGCACGGGGAGGAGTTCCCGCCTCCAACTTGGTTTTAATGGTCGAGAGTTGGTTATTCAGAGTCTTGTACACAGCCAGTTCTCTCTCATTCACCTGGTGTAACTCCCAATCTTCATGCGCAGAGGCAAGTTTTTTACGTTGCTCTGCACTCAGGCGCACCTCGTGCTCAGCCGCGTACCGTTCGATTTCCGTGGCAGTCTGATGCCGCTCAGCCGGTTCTTCCAGAGCGTCGAGGTTCTCAAACTGGGAGGCAATTGCAGCCTGAGCCGTTTTCTGCGAGTGGTTCTTATAGACAGCGCAGGCCTCTTCATATTCCGGCAGGCCGAGCAAATAATCCTCTGAGGCATACTCTTTCATGCGCTGCACCACCTTCGCAATCAGGGTGGCATTCCGGGATTCCAGCACTGCTGGCAATTCTGTGGCTAACTTAGCAGCCAGGCGCTGGCCAATTTCCTCGTGCTGCTGAGTTGCATTCATATCAGCAGGGTCACGGCGGATGATTTCTGCCATCACCGCAAAAGCAGCTTCATCATCGTGAGCAAGGCTGGCTGTGCGGAACTGAACATACAGCTCCCTGGTCAAGGGGGAAACAGCCTGAGCAGCCACCGACAGCGGCACCTCTGCGCGAGCCACCACGGGTGCTGCGGCCTTAGTCTTTTTGGAACTCAGTGCTTCGAGTTGCCTGACGGCATCCTTATCTGCCGGGTCAGCCTGAATAATCTGGGTCAGAATATCGATGGCTTCATTCTCATTCCGGCGGATGAGAGCCGAACGAAGCTGAGAGTATAGTTGGTCGGTTGGTTTCATTTTTTCTGCGCAGGGGGTATGTATTTAATATCGTAGCGGCTGATTTCCGCCTTGATACCTTTAATCTGATAGTCGAAAATAACAACTGTATACTTCTTATAAAGTGATTGGATGTTATCCGTTTCGTTCTTTAACGTGTTCTCCCATTCAGCCTTGCATTGCTCGCATTTCTTTTCGCAGTCCAGGAACTCAAACCGCCTGGCATGTTTCTTCAGTTGCTCTTCCAGCGCTTTAACGCGTTCAGCATTACTGGCTTTTCCGGCTTCTTGAATGGCTTTCAGGTATTGCTCCTTGTTCTGGAATTCGGCCGCTCCGGCATGAGTTTTCAGTTCCTCCCACATATGCTGCGCTGCGGCTGCTTCCCGTTCAGCTTGTCTGTATTGCTGAAGGCAGGCTGCAGCAGCTTCCGGCAGAGGCTCAGAGAAATCCACAGCGGTTAACGCCAGCTCCGTTGTGATTTCCGTTCCTTCAAAATAGATGCATTTCTCCTTCAAATCTTCCTTGCAAGCGTAGAATTCCTCCCGCGACACCACCACGCCGGAGATATTAATGGAAAATGCTTCTTTATCCTCCTTGAATGTCACCCTGGTTTCCCAACCCGAGCGCCCGTCCAGCCGGAGCATGAACTGATTCGGTTCCAAGCTGATTCCCTGTTCTGCTTCCTTGTCTGAATCAGATGCCTGCACCTCAGGATTCTTCGGGTCCGGAGTCGTTGTCTCAGGAGACAGTTTCCCAGCTGGTTTATTGCCTTTTTGTTCTGATTCCTCCGGCCGTTGCATCGGTTTATCCTCCTGCGGTTTCGGAGCGTCCGCCTTTTCCTTGGGATTACTTTGTTCTTTCGGAACGGGAGTCGGCGCTGGTTCCTTCTCTCCGGGCCAGAGGACAAATGCGAGAATCATAGCGCCAACCACCAGCATTGCCGGAATGTAATGCTGGTGACCACCATTGTTACTCACCGTTTCATTCACCGCTGGAGGCGCAGGAATCGAAACGGCGGGGGATGTATAGGCCGGCTCCAGATGCGGGAGGTCTGCTGGTCCGGGATTCGTGACAAGCGACGGTTCCACCACCGCAGGTCGCTCCGGAGCCTCCAGCATAGGGGCTACGTGCAGCACCCTGGCATGGATGCCAGGCAATATGCCCGCTGCATACTGAGCTTCGCCAACGCACACAAACGGGCACAAATTACGGCTTATTGTACTAGTCATCGCTGTGGCATATCCCATGCCCCAGCCTTTGTCTGCACGTTCCAGCATGGCCTCATGCAGGAGGCTCAACAGGTCATCATCGCTCCGCGCCTCCGCACAGACGAGGTAGGCACCATCTGCAAACTCGGGCATTGCCAGCCAATGAGCCGTTGCGCTGTTACCCGTGAAGCGGGACCAGGAGTTTCCATTCATGGTGGCTACCGCAGGCAGGGGCGATTCTGCCTCTATCCACTGTGGTGCCTGATTCCAGCTGTTCTGCCAGCAATGCCGCAATGCAAACATCAAAGCTGCCGGGGTGGAACTTATCCATCCGGTGGTCTGAATATCTGCCTCGGTCACCACCCAGTGGTGTGCCGTGTGATTGGTTCGCAGGGTATAATCTGTACCACTGTTGCCAATCCGGCTGAATATATGGTAGCGATTCTGCCCGAATTGATGCGTGCTGTATAGCAGATAACTATCCACCCTGGCGTCCCGGTCGAACGCACTGATACGCTCCAGCTGGCCTTTTAATACCTGCGGCAGCTGGCGAGACTGCGCTACTGTACCGAACCCGCTCTTCCCGGATTCCAACAGTTTCGGGGCACTCGTGTAGATGAGTTGTAACATGCTGCGGCGCATTAGACGGATTCAACGTAACCAGGCATCAGCTCACTGAGCATCCACAGTGTCGGGTCGCACATATGCCGCGGCGCGATGCGCGCAGGATCGGGACCGATGCGGGTAACACCACTTGCAGCATCTTCGAATGTAATGGGCGGAGCCCCCAGCTGCGATACGGCAAAGTAGCGCACATTGCTGGAAATACTCTCTGCGGTAGTGCAGATGGATGGTTCAAGCGACATCATGAGCGCACGGAGGCGATCCGAATTCGCCTTCACATTGGCCTGAATGATTTTCCCATTCTCGGATACAGGCAACAAGGGTTCGCCACCGCCTTCCGGTGTGCTGAGGTAACTCTCCCACAAATCGCACTTACCAATCAGCACCGAGAAAGGCGTATCCAACAGCTCGCCAGCACGGTGATTCAGCAGTTCGGCAATGCGGGCTTCCGTCTCTGCCATGATTTGCGTCTGCTGGTCAATACGGTGAGCCTCTGTTTTCAACTGAGGGTCGTCATGCTGCGTGATAATCCGGCGGAATGATTTGCTGGTGGTCGGGTCGAAGAGGAAGATGATGCCGGACGCCACAGAAACATGCATGGCACCAGGAGAATCATCGCTGCTGCGGCCCGGCTCGAAATGTTCACCGGCATTATCATAAAACACCACGGATACAGGCGGCAAGGTGCTGTTGGGAACAGAGAGATTATATACAAAGGGCTTCGGCAATTTGACCATACGCCCACGGCGGTGGAATTCCTCATACAGCGCACCCTCCAGGTCAGTCTTGGTCAGGTAGGCCTGCTGCGGGGTGGCAGAGGAGAACAAACGGGTGCTCACCTCATTGAGCTGGGCATTGCCAGTGGGGTCAGCATCGCGCCAGGCGAGATTGAATCCCTTACTTCCCACATATGCCATCTCATGAATAAAGGAAGCCAGATAATAGGATTTACCGGATGCCGGTGCCCCGATAATGGAGAAAATCAGGGTTTCTATCTCCAGGAAACGCGGCGGCAACTTGTGGCGGCAATGCGGGCAGGCCAGCTGAGTACAAGGCATACCCTTCTCATCGATAGCCTGCCCCTTGGTGTTAAACCGCTTGGCATGGAAGCGCTTCATCGCATCCGGGCCAAGAACTGCATCGCCCATAAGCGATGGATGCGAGGCTATACTCATCACATCGCCCGTATTAAATCGCAACCAGCACGAAGGGCAAAGATGAGTGCCCTGCTGGTCATCCACCATGGAAACCAGCTCCTCCGGCTCAACGGCAGGTGCTGCATGTACCGTTGGAGCGACCACCGGCTGCGGACTCTGTGGCATTACCTGAGGTGCTGCGGGCATGGCAACCTGGGCAGGCATCACAGGCGCAGGCGGAGGCACTACCACGGCAGGATTCGGCATGGCGTTTTCCTGCCAGGAAACCCTGCTGAACGCCTGAAGTGCACATGCACCGCCCGGCAGGCCATGCATGGTCACCAGCGCAGTCGGCGGCAGGTTCTTCGCCTTGTCTGATAGCTCAGCCGGAGTGAACGGCCCCTGCCAATTGGTCATGCCGGCATAGTAGTAATACCAGGCTTTGTTGTTGTATTTACCACACACCTGAATCTGTTGGTCAGGCAGTGTAGAAGAGTAATAGAGGTGAAACAGGCCCCCGTTCACCCCAATCAGGTAGCCGCGTCCGTTTTCTAGTTCAAACGAGGACATGGTGGCTGCGCCATCGCGCATGTACTCCTGTTTCGGGTAGTATACGCACGTATCATTCTTCACCATCAGGATGGCAGCGATGCCTGGTTTCATGCTCAGTTGGACTCCGGCATCCGGGGCATTCCCGATGCTCACTGATGGCTGGGTGACGTGACGATGCCGCCCGGTAACACAATCAAAAATATAGAGATAATTCATAGTGTATTAAAGGGAAGATTTTTCGCGTTTAATCTGGTTAAGCCCTGCCAGCACGAGTCGCAGCACAACAAACCACGCAACAACCCCCAAGGCAAGGTGTTTCAGGAGTCCATAATCTGCCAGAAGGGTGCTATTCCAGAACATGTGCAGGCCTACAGGAATCAAGGCAACAAACAGGAAGCGTTTATCTATCAGAATACTGAAATCTATATAAGTATCTGTTTTCTCACGCAGATGGTTGCATATCTTGTTATCCAGCACCATCCAATAGGCCCCTGCCGTAATCGCCGTCCATACAACATGACCAAACGGTGTCATAACCGCCCGCAATTCAGCCACTATATCCATTTTGGCGCCTTTTGTTAAAAATGCAAGAAAGCAATAGCCTGCACTCTCAAATGCAGCGAAGCCAGCACCGACAGCGGCCCCCACCACCAACCCGGTCAGGATGCGCCCATTGCGAAGCTTGCCTGCCAGCAAAATAGCCACGAGAAGCTTAGCAGGTTCCTCCGTGAGGCCTGCCCAGTACGCCTCCTTCAGGGTTGGGAAAAATGAATGAAATATCAGAGCCAAGATTATGGAAAGAAGGCCACCGCCCACCAGAGCTTTACAACCGGAATAAAATGATACATCCCGGCGCACATTCAGTTCGTAAAACAATACAAAGATGCTGAAAGGGATACCAAAACTGCCAACAAACATCAAGCCTGGCAGAAGAAACGGATTTTCAAAGCGTTGCAATGCATAGGTGAACCCAAAGTACATTATGAGGGAGAACAACACCAGGCGGGCAAACACCCAGGGAGTCGGGAAATGCGTGGGTACTGAAGCGAGAGGTGGTGTTCCCTTGCTGGTGCCGGCTATAAAACAATCCATCAACTCATCTTCGGTATGGTGCCTGAACACAGCAGAGAAGAAATTCCCGATAGAAAATCCTTTAAGTGAGGGCAACTTGACCTGTGATGACTCCGGCGGGAGCAATGTGCTGATGGGCGTCCAGTTCGCCATACCGGCTTTCCACGCCATATCCTGCGGCAGCAGTGCTCCGCTGGACAGCATCGTCCGGATGGTAGCCAGGCTGTACGGTCCACTGGTCACACCATTCTTTGATACCATGTATCCTTCATCCACAGGTGTTCCTACCTGTGGTTGTCCACCAGGTGAAGGAGGCGGAGCCGACGAGAATCCACCTGCCGGAGCAGATTCTTCCTTAAGCATGGTGTTGGCATCTATCATCCCCATGCCACGGAAACTTTCCAGTTCCTGCTGAGAAAACGGACCTTCCCAGGTTACTCCGTTGTCAATTGAGTAGTAATACTTTTTCATATTTGTCCTTAACTTTGGAAATTTATTCACCCTCGACCAACAGCACCGCCCCTTCCGGAGCGCCGTGGGCAGCCAGAATGGTCTGTCGCTCGCTCACCGTGAGTGTCCCGCAATGCGGCAGAGCCTGCGTAATTCTACGGGTTTTGCCATCCGGCTGGCAAATGATGCATGTAACGTTAACCGGCGCAGAAGGAGACGATGCGTCGCGCAGCACCCCGGCTGAGACCACATGGTTCAGCGTCTGCCAGTAAAAGCCATCGGAATCCTCGTGATTAGGTACATCCGGGTAACGACACCGACCACAGCGAAACCCCAGGGTTCTGCCTTTCAACTCCTGCACACTTCCCTCGGACTCATACAACCACTCCCCATCCTTCCTGCGAGTCAGGCCAATGGGCGCACGGTGCACAGCCTGCTGAATCTGCATCAGCTCGTGACTGCCGCAGACAGGACAGGTAAAGATGATTTTAGTGTCCATATGGATATTTTCTAAACACTAATATGTAGCAAAACTGCTAGCTTGTCAACTTCAATTCCGTTAATAACAGGTATTTGTCCAAGAAAATTAACAATCCGCTTGCCAACGTGTCTCGAAAATGCTATTTTTGCAACGTGGAGACGCAAGACCAGTCCGAATTGAAGAAAAGCATCAAAATCTGGCTGAAGGCAAACAATTACAGTTACGCCTGGCTGGCAGAGCGTTGCTATGTTTCCGAAGCAACCGTGCGGAACTGGATGGCCAAGAAGCTGATACCGGCGGCAAAGGTACATATCATCCGCGAGATGGTGAAGGAGCTGCCGCTGGTTCTCCCCGGGCGCGTGCAGGTGGAGGAAGAGACCAAGATAACGCTGAGTCTCGATGCCGCCACGCGCGCCGCGCTGGAAAAACGGGCCTTTGCCCAGGGAAAGACTCTGGCAGAATTTCTGGCAGATGAAGTGCCACACCTCGGGAACTGACGCTAACGGAATTGATGCCCGGCATACCAGAGATGACTGATAACGCACTACCCTGCGGAACCCTGCTGGGGCAGTATAAACTGGAACAGGCCACGGCGCAAGGGGGCTTCGGTGTTCTTTACCAGGCATGGGACACCCGCATGAACCGCCGGGTTGCCATCAAAGAGTGCTTCCCGACAGCCCTTTGCCACCGGGATACCGCCACCGGACAGGTACGTCCTCATTCAGAATCATTACGCCCACTGTATGAAGCCGCGCTTAACGATGTATTCGAGGAAGCCCGGACGCTCTCCGGCCTGCACCATGCGCATGTGGTGCCGGTGTATGATATTTTCCGGGCGGCGGGGAGTATGTTTTATGTAATGCCCTGGCTGGAGGGAGGCTCGCTACGGGATAAGATTGCAGCGGGGCATGCCGTGTCCGCAGAAGAATCGGACCGGTGGTTATTGTCTCTTCTTTCGGCGCTGGAGTACCTGCACAGCCGGCAGATTATCCACCGCGATATCAAGCCCGGCAACATCATGTTTGATGCCGATGGCAACCCGATGCTGGTGGATTTCGGCTCTGCGCTGAACCGCGCCACCAAGGTGGACACCACCACGCAGGGCGAATTCTCACCCGTGTACGCCTCCCCCGAACAGGTAAGCGGCAAGGGAAAAATCGGCCCGTGGACGGATTTATACTCCCTGGCAGCCACCTGGTATGAGCTGCTCACCAGTACACAGCCCGAAGCTGCCCAGCAGCGCCTGGTGCAGGATGATTTGCAGCCACTCCCCCCGGGCAGAACCGTGATGGAGCAAAGCATCATGCAGAATCTGGCGCTGGATGCGGCGGCGCGTTGCCAGTCTGCACGGGAGTGGTGCGACTGGCTCCAGGCTGGGCAATTGCCCGCAGTTGTAACCCGCCGCCGCCGCACTTCCTGGCTCAAGGGAGGTCTGCTGCTAGTCCTTGGCATGGGGATTGCCTTCTATGCCGGCACGAACATCTCCTCTCCACAAGAAGCCACGCAGGAACCCGCCAGGCAGGAAACCAGCATTGATGTCTCAGAAGAATACTACCGCGAAATCTGCCAGAAACTCGGGCTATACCAACTCCAGCAGCAATTAGAAGCCAGCCAGCAGCAATACGCGGTCATAGAGCAGGACTTCCTGAAAAAAGCAGGGATGCTTCTGGAAAAAATCAAAGGTCTTGAAAAGGAGAACCGTTCTTCCTCAACAGTCATGGAAGAATTCTACAGCCTTAAAAAAAGGCTAAACAAACTCAGGGAGAACGCTGTTAAGGAAATCGACCGCAATGAGGGCAAAGAATCAGCGATTTATTCTCAATTGCAGGATATAAGCAGCAATCCGAACGCCCATTACCCCTGGAAAACCCAGCAGGAATTCCTGATGCTCCGGAAAATCCAACCCAGACTGGAGAAGGATTTTCAATCTGGAGTAGCCTTCGGCACCTCGGTTCGCATGAACATTTCTCGGTACGGGGTTAATGAATTATGGGAAACGGAGAAAGCGCTACAAAAGGCTTCACTGGATTATAACTTTCTTGAATAGGGGCGCTTATCCACCTAGAAATCCTGCACAGACGCTGTTTTTTACGTCCTCGGAGCCCTCGGGCTCCAATAAAATCCGCCGCAGCGGTGCAGAGACCGATGCGGCGGTGAAAGAAGAGATGGAGGAAGGAGACGCTTAGTCCTTTTTCTCACCGGCGATACCCATGGTGTAGCCGTTGTACTCACGGAAGTTGTACAGGGGCTGGCCTTCGGGTACGGCGTAGCCGATATTCTTGCGGATGGCCAGGAAGTCGGCGATGCCGGCTTCATTCACCTGGTTGAGCTTGCCGCCGTGCATGTCGGCGAAGAGCACCATCTTGCAGTAGGCATCGGCGTTCTCCATGAACCACTCGGCTTCCTCGATGTGGCGGGCGCCGGTGATGACGCCATGGTTCTCCATGAATACCACGGTGCTCTGGTGGCAGGCCTTGGCCACGGCCTCGGCGGTCTCGGGGGAGCCGGGGGTGCCGTAAGGAGCCAGCGGAATCTGGCCCAGGAAGATATCAGCCTCGGGGTTAATGCCGTTCGGGGGCACCATACCGGCAAAGAGGAAGGCATTGCAGCACGGGGGATGCGCGTGGATGCAGGCGTTCACGCCCACTTCCTTCATCATGGCGATGTGGGTCTTCACCTCGCTGGTGGCGGGGCGGTAGCCGCAGAGCTGGCCGGCGTTCATGTCTACCATGCAGATGTCCTCCACGGTCATGAAGCCCTTGGAGCAAAGCGTGGGGGAGCAGAGCACGAGGTCCTTGGCCACGCGCACGGAGAGGTTACCACCGTTGCCGTCCACGTATTCGCGCTGCCAGAGGCGGCGGCCCATGTCGACCATGCGCTCCTTGATTACGCGGATTTCGGGGCTGTTGAAGAAAGCATCGATTTCTTCGCGGGTCTGCGGGTCGTAGTTCTCCCAGGGGAAGATGCGGTCCGGCAGAGCGGGTTTGATGTAGAGTTCGGGATTAGCCATAATACAATGATTAATGATTAGTGATTAATGAAATAATTCGGCGTAGGCGGAAGCCTGCGGGCCGGGGGTGATGGTGGTGTAGGTGATGCCGAAGGCATCGCGGCAGGCTTCGGGGGAATCGAATACCCCTGCCCCGGCAAAGGCGTACATGGACGCACCGAGCACCGTGCTTTCGGAAACGTTGGAGATGCGGATGGGCAGTCCGAGGATGTCGGCACGCATCTGGGTCCACACCTTGTTGCGGGCGCCGCCGCCCACGAGCAGCAGGTCGGTGGACTTGAAGCCACCCACCTTCTCAAGCTTCTGCAGACGCTGCTTGAGGCGCAGGGTAAGAGCCTCCATGGCCGCGCGGTAGATGTGGGCGCGGGTGCGACCCAGCACCAGCCCCTGAATGCTGCCGGGCACGGCATCGCTTGGCAGGAAATCGGGGATGAGTTTCACGCCATCGCAGCCGGGGGCAATCTTTTCTGCCTCGGCATCCATGGTATCGAAGCTCTCGCCGTTGTAGCAGGTGGCTTTCACCCACTCAATGATGCCGCTGGCAATCCACTGCAGACCGGGGTTAAGCAGACCGGCCTTGCTGTCGTATTCCACGGTGGCACCAGCAGCGTAGTCCTCTGTTTCCAGGCTGGCCTTGGCGGTGCGCAGCATCAGGATTTCCCAGGTGCCGCTGGAAAGGAACGGCTGGTTTTCCTGCACTCCGCTGCCAAAAAGGGCGAACTGGGTGTCGTGCCCGGTGGAAATGACCGGCACGGCGTTCGGCAGGCCCAGCAGCTCGCAGGCATCGGGGGTAAGCGTGCCGATAACATCGCCGGCATTCACCATGGGCGGGAAGAGTTCCTTCTTAATCCCCAAGGTGGCGAGAATCTCCGAGCTCCAGTCACCGGTGACCAGATCCGTCATCTGGGAAGTGCCGGCCATGGTGCGGTCGGTTGCCATCACGCCGGTGAGGCGGTGGGCCAGGATGTTGGAGATGAAGAGCCAGGCGTGGGCCTGCTCCAGGAGTTCCGGACGGTTTTCCTTGAGCCAGATGAGTTTATAGATGGTGTTGAAGGCAAACTCACCCACACCGGAAATCTTGTTGAGCATGGCCTGGGGCATATACTCAGCCACACGCTTCATCACCTCTGCGGTGCGCGGGCATTTCCAGGAAATGACGGGGTAGAGCAGCTCGCCAGCCTCATTCACCAGCGCACCATCCACACCAAAGGTGGTGATGGTCACGCCCTTCACCTGCGAAGCGTCAATCTGCGGCAGAATTTCGCGGGCGCAGGCGGCCAGCTGGTTCAGAATGCGGTCGGCATTCCACACGTGGAAATCCGGGTTCTCTGCACCAGCATCGGTGGAGTTGGGCTGGCTGGATTTAGCCACCAGCTGCCCCTTATCATCTACGAGAATGGCGCGTACGTTGGTCGCGCCGCAATCTAAGCAAAGTACGTATGCCATATCAGGAAAAAGCGAACAAGCTGCCGGGGTTACCCCCGGCAGCTTGCCTTGGTAAATGAGATTAATACTTACCGTAGATGGGGCCGAAGTTGGCGCAGGCGCGGAAGTCGGCGCTTTCGGGGCAAGCGGTACCGAAGAGGTCCCAGGCTGCCGGACGATACACCTTATCCTCGGGCACGTTGTGGGCGTATACGGGGATGCGGAGCATGGAAGCCAGGGTGATGATATCGGCACCGATGTGGCCGTAGGTCCAGGCGCCGTGGTTGGCACCCATGTTGGCCATGACGGTGTACACATCCTTGAAGCCGCCCTTACCGGTGAGACGGGGGGCAAACCAGGTGGTGGGCCAACCCGGGTCGGTGCGCTGGTCGAGCTTGTCGTTCACCTCCTGCGGCAGGTCGCAGGTCCAGCCTTCCACGATGGTGAGCACGGGACCCTGCCCCTTCACGAGGTTCATGCGGATCATGGTCACAGGCACATTGCCCTTGGACACGAAGTGGAGGGAGTAGCCGCCGCCGCGGAAGTATTCGCGGTTGGCCGGGCACCACTCGGAAGCACCCATCATAGCCTCGATGTCGGCCTGGGTGGTCTCGCCGGTCTTCTTCATGATGGGGGTACCATCCTCAGCGGTGGAGTGCATGTTGCCGTCCAGCGCGGTGGAACCGGAGTTGATGAGGTGCATGATGCCGTCCTTGGCAAGGCCTTCCATGGTGTAGCCGGTCACGCGCTTCACAGCGGCGGGGCTCCAGTAGGTGCGGATGTCGGAGAAGCAGGCAGCGCGGCCGGTGAGCTGGTGCAGCAGGAGCATGCACACGCCATTCATGGCATCGTTTTCCGTGGCGAAGGGAATAGCCTCACGCGGGCCGTTCCAGTCGAAGGTGCTGTTCAGGATGGACTCAGCCATGTCGCCGTTCGGGTAGAAGTCCGTCCAGTGGCGCTGGCCCTGGAAGCCACCGCAGATAGCATTGAAGCCCAGGCCCTCTTCCTCGCGGTCAATGGTCTTGAGGTAGGGGTTGCCGTGCATCATGTCGCGGAAGATGATGGTCATGAGGATGGATTCGCGCAGGGTGCGCTCCTTCTCCTCGGGGGAAAGAACGAGGTCGGGGCGGTTGCGGTCCGGACCAATCTTCACGTACTTCTTGGCCCACTCCATAGCCAGGTCGAACTCGGCCTTGTCGTAGATGCCCAGCTCCATGCGGCGGCGCACTTCGGTCATGTCGACAGCCTGCACACGCATGCCCATGTAGCTTTCCCAGAAGTTCTGGTCAACGATGGAACCGGCGATACCCATGGAGCAGCCACCGATGGAGAGGTAGCCCTTGCCACGCAGGGTAGCC
>JAEIGA010007553.1_pt1 | contig 16489 bp, 15 predicted proteins | sample 9270691 | NCBI WGS metagenome assembly JAEIGA01 (sample SAMN17057246, study PRJNA624740) | gut metagenome | biome: biome; isolation source: fecal sample | host: Bos grunniens | place: China: Xizang | collected 2019
TAAGGGTGTAGATTTGGAGTCAAAAACCACAAAAGCAGAGGCTATGAGACGTGCTGCGTTTGACGAGTATCTCAAGCAAGGCGGTTTCCCTGAATTGCTTAATGCGAAGAACAAAACTCGCTACATCGGTAATTTAGTAAATAACATCTTGAAAAGAGATATTGAGCAACGCCACAATATTAAGTATGTTGAGGCATTTGAGCAATTGGCTCACCATTTGATGAATATTGCGCCTGCTACCATTGTTGAGAGTGAGTTAGCATCAGTGGTTGGTGTTAAATCTAATCATACAGTTAACAACTATATCAACTTCTTAAAAGAGGCATATTTGATGCTGGGTATTAAGAAATTCTCAAACAAGAGTCGTCAGCGAGTAAGAGCTGAAAAGGTTTATCCTATAGATGTTGCTCTGATGGATAGTAGGCAAGATGCCTTTGCAGGAGAGAATATCGGATGGAGATTAGAAACAATTGTATATATCGAGCTACTTCGTCGCAATCGCCCAATAAACAGAGATGTATATTACTACAAAAATGATAGTGGGTACGAGGCTGATTTTGTTGTATGTAGAGATAATGTTGTTGAGGAGATTTATCAAGTATCATATGATATAAGTAAGGAGAAGACTCTCAAGCGAGAAATGAGAGGATTGCTTACAGCTTCAAAGGAGACTCGATGCAATAATCTTTACCTAATAACAGATTTCCAGCGTGACGAGGTTATTGTTGAAGATAAAAAAGTACATATTGTTCCCGCCTATGAATGGCTGATAAATTAATACTTTACGTGCATAGAATATACTAAAGCCAGTCTAACGGTAGTTAGCAGCTTTAGATAATTATATGGAAATATTCAATTTCTAAAAACTTGAAAAATAGCAATTAGAATACGGTTAAAGTATCGATATACAATTATTGTCCAATACCTTTAACGAGGAGGAGTATTAAAAGATTTTGTCAGCCCACACGCTGATAATAAAAGAGAAACAGGGACCCTTGTTTCTCTTTTTTTTGGATATATTTCTAAATTACCAGACGTAGGGTAGGAGGCGCCAGCGGACCTTTGTGCAGTAGGCAGTGTAGCCAGCGAGGGATTGGTGGAGGAGTTGCTCCTCGTCGAGGATGCGGATGGCGATGATGGCGATATAGGGTAGCATAGTGGCAAGGGCCCACCACGACCCAAGGATGAGGGGCATAGCCAAGAACATCGCAATAGTGGCGCTATACATAGGGTGGCGCACGATGCCATAGAGGCCCGTAGAGACCACCTCCTGGCCCTCGACGACCTCCACACTACGCGAGAGCCAGCGGTTTTCGCGCATAACCTCGGCGTAGAGCATATAGCCGAGGATGAAGAGTAGGCTGGCACACCATATAATATATGTAGGTACTGCGGACCACGCAAAGCGGTAGTCGAGGCCTGCGACGATGAAGCAGGCCACAAAGAGTAGCCCTGAGAGCGATACGACGCCACGTTGTTTGCCTCTGGTCTCCTTCATCTCGACACGGCTACGTAGTAGCTTGGGGGCGAGGATTAATAGGGCGATGCCGAGCAACGTCATTGGGATAAAGAGCAGGGCGAGGAGAAGCCACGCTCCGCCATAGTGGAGACTTCCTGCCGAGCCGAAGAGTAGGGTGGCAAGCACGATGAAACCAACGATAAGTTTGAGGAGTGCGCGAATTAGGAGTTGCATAGGTCTATGGTGTGTGCAAAAGCGAATAGTGTGGTGTTATAAAACACTAAAGGCAACCTCCAGGTTGCCTTTAGTATTAGTTCCCGAAGGAATCTAATCCAAATTATTTCTGAGCGAAGAATGCCTTAATCTCATCCTCCTCCAAGATGTTCTGAGTCTGGAAAACGTAAGCACCAGTCTTCTCTGACTTAACCATCTTGATACACTTAGTGTACTTCTTAGCAGTACCCGTCTTAAGGGTTGCAACTACTTTCTTTGCCATACTTTACTACTTCTTAAAATTACTTAATCTCACGGTGTAAAGTTACTCGCTTCAAGTAAGGATTGTACTTCTTACGCTCCAAACGATCAGGAGTATTCTTCTTGTTCTTAGTGGTTACGTAGCGTGACATACCTGCTACGCCGCTCTCCTTCTGCTCGGTGCACTCAAGGATCACCTGCACTCTGTTACCTTTCTTTGCCATTTTCTGTTAGCCTTTTTTTAGTAAACCTTCTTAGCGGCCTTAGCGTCACGAAGTGCTGCTGTAAGACCCTTCTTGTTAATTGTCTTGATGCCGGCTGCAGATACCTTCAAAGTAATCCAGCGGCCCTCCTCCTCTGACCAAAAACGCTTAGTTCTCAAGTTTGGAGAGAACTTACGCTTGGTACGGATGTGCGAGTGAGAAACATTGTTACCCACCATCGCTACCTTGCCAGTGATTTCACAAACTTTCATTGTACTTATTTCTTTTAACTTAGTGCCAACGTGGCACAAAAAGCGCACAAAGATACAAATTATTTCTCAATTTGCAATACTTCGCGCGCTTTTAGACTAACTTTTTTCGCTGCCATAGTCGGCAGTTGCGACTTGCGAGGGGTTAAATCCCCCTAAAACTATAGTTTTATCGCCACAATATAGGGGTCACCGCCTGAGTAGACGTAGAGCTGGTAGTTGCCCGCAGGGTAGTCACCAACGTATATCGTTATAGGCTCGTAGACTGGGCTCTGGCCAGAGGTGAGCAGACTCTGTGTGGTGCCATCTACGAAGTCGTACTGCAATACGTTCGATGAGGTCAGGGTGATGCAACGCTCGCTCTTTGAGTATTTGATAGAGAGACCCTTAGCAACCTCATCGGCAGTTGCCGAGAGAAGAATATCGTCGCATCCATCCTCCAGGGTGTAGAGTCGCGACCACTCCCAAACATCGGAGTCGCTACCCTTAAAATATGCCCTTATGCGGTCACCCTCCTCGATAGGCTCGGTGATGGTCAAAGGACGGAATACTTCGTCGTAGCTGAAATTGTAGAGATCGACATTTTCGAGTGTTAAAGTGTATAGCGTCGATTTCCATACACCCTCTCTATTGCAGTGAACGATAGCCACCTCGCCAGTAAATGGGCGTGGGCCTACGTTGAAGAAACCGCCCAACCTGAAGGTGTAGGTACCTCCCTGCTCGTAGCGTGTAGCATCCGAAGAGATACCGCGGTAGATTACGTTACCCTCGGTGTCCGAAAGAGGCACGAGGAGTATGTTATCGCGGTAGGAGGTTGTGCCACTTCTGTCTGGTTCGAGATAGAGTATGGCCACCTGCAAGTGGTAGTAGGTAATCTCTGGGAATCGGAAGAAACCATTGCCTGAGCCTCCCCAGCCGAAGTTGAAGTGGAAGTAGTCCCTTGGTGCGTAGCCATCTACGACGAAGGCGTGGCCACCCTCATTGCTACTACCACTATAGTATGTTGGTCCATACTCTCGTACGTTTTGGCGCATAATCTCGTTCCACTCGTCGGTGGGGTAGCCGTCGCGGAAGGCGAGTTTACTTCTCTTTGAGAAGCCGAAGTGTGTGGTCAAGGCAGGTATGATGTCGATGTCGTAGGCGCCAGAGCCGTCGGGGTGGTACTGCATCTTAACGGCCGTACCCATATCCTTCATCAGTGCTGCTACGGCACTTGCCTGTGTTGCGTTGTAGCCATAATCATAGTTGATAAGCATATTGTCGTAGTCGTACTCGCGGCCGAGCTGATTTGCTGGTACGGTGCGCAGGACATCGTTGTTGTCGTAGTAGCTATACTCTGGGGTAGTGCCAACGCCCTTTTCTGGCCAGCGGTTATGGTAGCTGATTATCGAGAGGGCCGTTGCCACGCAACCCGTAACCGAGCGTCTACCTTCGTAGACAGGAGACTCGTTATTGTATGGCTCATACTGATTCCAGATGGCTGTCTCGTAGAGTAGTTCGTCGTTGGCACGCGTAGTGCTCTGGGTGCTACTGCTGATGGGACGTTGAGCCTTGCGGGCATCCTTCACCTCCTTGCACCACGCATCGAGGATGTCGCGAGCGGCCTCGGACATATTGCTTTGGTTGAAGTGCGTATCGAAGGAGTAGGCGATGATAGGGTTTAGGTAGTTGTCATCGCCCGCAACGATTACGAAGCCGTTGCTTGTGCCACGGTTGTAGATGTATATCAACGAGTTATCGAGTTTATTGCCGATGTGAATAGGCTCCGACACGAAGTCTCCAGCCCATTCGAGCGTTAGGGTCTCGGCAGAACGTGTGGTATGCTCGGCGAAGAACTCTTCGGCAATCTGTCGGGCGCGTTGCTCGCCAATAGGACCAGCCGATAGGTTGAGTGCTACAAGGAGTAGTCCGATTAGAGAAAATATCTTTTTCATCCTATGGTCGTTTTTTAAAAGTTAGATAGGTCAATTTCGGTGATGCCAGTGCAGTCGTTAATCTCGATGGCTGAAGCATTAATAGCCTTGACGGTTATGGTGTGCTCCGAAAGGCCATCCTCGTAGACATACGATTCTGTGCTATTGAGGTCCGACATATAGTCATCGCCCCAGTAGAGGTAGCCCGATAGGGATGTGTAGCCATATACCCAAGGGGTTGAGACCTTGGTGCCTTGGTGCTTGATGATGGCTGTCTGCCACTCGATGTTTGCTCCGGTGTCGATGGTCGCCATAGGCTGTATGACGTTACGCGCTATGTCGATACTCTTCGAGGTGCTTCGTGGTAATACCGTACCATCGGTGAATGTTACCACTATGCTGATACCTTTGGAGAAGGTAGTTGGGTAGACGGCAAAGTAGAACTCTGTTGGTATGTCGGTGAGTTGTACACCGTTGCAGTTGAGTGTAAGGGAGGTTGTGACGTCAGAATACCAGCCGTTAATCGAGATATCCTCAAGGTGTGTATATCTTACGCCACCGAGATACTCTCCGTTGTTACCCTCTAACGTGATGCTCTCGACCCTCTTGTCGCCCGTAAGGCTGAGGCGGAGGTAACCCATAAGGTTCTTGAACGAGAAGTTGCTCGCGTCGCTGCCGATGCCGTGCATCACGTTGCTACGAGGATCGTAACTATTCTTATGGTAGTTCTGCGTGCTGGGTATGTTGTAGAAGATAGCCTTATCGCCATTTGTGAAACTACCCAATCCAGCATATTGGTCGTAGGGGTAGAAGGCGTAGTACTTACCCTTGAAGTCGAAATCTACAAGATCATCCCACGCTCCATAGATTTTAAAGCTACCACTGCGGTCGCCTGTTATACCTGCGAACTCCCACACGTCGTGGACATCCTGTCCGTAACGCACGATGTAGTCGCCCGTACTCCACGTGGTCTGCTTCTGGTTGTTTAGCTCCACGCGCGTCATCTCCTGGTCGGCGATGGTGGCGTAGATCATCTTTTCGGGCTCTGCCGAGGGGCGCGCCTCGTCGATATCTGCTTGTGTACAACCGACAACAGCTGTTGCCAGAAGTGCTAATAGGATACTCTTCTTCATAGTTACCACTCTATCTCTTCGTTTTCAGTTGGATCCTCCAAGGAGTTGATAAAGCCCTCCTCCACAACTACCTCAATTGCGTATATGTCAGGAGTGACATACTCTCGTTTAATCTCCATAATTTATATGTTTGTTTAGTTATAAAAGTTCTGTTTAAAGTTGTGTCACCTCGTCGATGCCGTCGATACCTGAGATGCTATCCATAACCCTCTTGAGTTCGCTTACGGAGTGTACCATAAAGTCTATGGTACAGATGGCTATGCGGTCGATATTCTCTGTGCGGAGCGACGACATATATAGTTGTAATTCGTTGGTTATGCAGTCGATAAGGTCACTCATAAGGTGGTAACGGTCGATGCCCTGAATGCGTAGTCTCACGGGATAGAGGAAGTCGGGGTTCTCGTCGAACGTAGCCGAAACTATCGAGTCGCCACGCTCCGACGCCAGACGTATCACCTCTGGGCAGTCGCGCTTGTGCAACACCTTGACATCGTTGTCGTTGATATATCCGATAACCTCATCCTCTGGCAGTGGCTGGCATATCTCGCAGCGCTCGTATGGCAGGCGAGGAAGGTTGGCGAAGTAACTGCGTAGGTAGCGCTTGGCGCGGAATGTAGATACGTGGTTGAGCCACTCGCGGTCGGGTTTAGCATCCTCGGCCGTGCCAATCTCCACACGGTCGCCACGTTGTAGCACCGTGCGCAACGACATCAGCTTGCGGTTGATACGTGCGTAGACCGCCTTTTCGCCCACCTTGCTGTGAATCTCGAAGGCGAAGTCCAAGGCTGTTGCACCCTTAGGAAGGATGATGCCACGACCCTTGGGTGTGAAGACCATAATGTCGTCGTTGTAGAAGGTCGAGGTTACGCCCTCCATAAACTCCATATCGAGGTTGCCATCAGCCACCTCCTTGAGGATAGTTCTAAACTTCTGCAACCAGGTGGTGAGGTTGGTCTCGGTACGCTCTGCGGCACAGCCGAGGCGTGAGTTGCGCACCATACTCTCTGACGAGATATGTATCTCCTCCCAGCCACCCTGCTCGTTGAGCAGTTTTACGTGGAAACTCTGGTAGCCATTCTCCTTGGGAGTATCGATGTAGTTGCATACGCTACAAGGTTTCTCCTTGAGATAGTCGGTGAGGGCGGAGTATATCTTTAGCGACAGACTCTTGTCGCTGATGTTGGGCTGTGAGGCGTAGATAATACGTATGTAGTGCTTGCCGTCGATGTGGTAGATGTCGCTCTTTGCCGACTTCATCTTGCGCCAAACGCTGTATGGCCCACGATAGCGAATCTCGATGCGAACATCATATCCCGCCTGCTTAAGTATTGATTCAATCTTTTGGGTAAATGCTTCGAGTATCTCTCGCTCATCGGCACGCTCCTGCTGAAGCAACTCCTCGACCTTGGCGTAGTCGCCAGGACAGCGGTAGTGGAACGATAGGTTCTCCAACTCGGTCTTGATGTGGTAGAGTCCGAGGCGGTTGGCCAGTGGGGCGTAGAAGTAGTCGGTCTCTCCGGCAATCTTCATCTGCTTTGCCGCAGCCATACTATCCAGCGTACGCATATTGTGTAGACGGTCGGCGAGTTTGATGAGTAGGGCGCGCACGTCATAGTGTACCGATTCGAGAATCTGGCGGTAGTTGTCCACCTGCTTCGAGTGTTGATACTTCTTTTTTTTGCGCTTAGTCACAGCGTCTACCAGCTTTGCTACGTCGTCGCCAAAGAGGTCGCGAATCTCCTCGATGGTGTGTGGTGTATCCTCCACTACGTCGTGAAGGAATGCTGCGATGAGGGTGTTATCCACCATCTCCAACTCCTCGGCTAAGATTGTAGCCACGGCGATAGGGTGGATGATGTATGGCTCGCCACTTCGGCGATACTGCTCCTTGTGGGCCTCGTAGGCGAAGGCGTAGCCAGCCTTGATGCGCTCCAACTGTTTGGCCGAAGTGCGACTCTTGAGAGAATTGAAGAGGGCTTGAATATTGTCGTCGATAAGCCTCTGATACTTTGTCTCCATTGTAGTCTTGAGTTAGTGTTTTTTTTAGGGTTGTGGGTGATGATTAGACACTCTATTTGGCAAACTCCCAAATTATTAGACTCTCCAACCCACCAATTGCTATCACCCTTGATACAAAAGTACAAATTATTTTCTATTGTTATTCTTGAAAAACTAAAAAAATGAGTGACACTAATCACTTTTTTAGGGAATTGAGTGACTGGAGTGTACTTTGAGCTAATAGAGTGTGGCTTGAGTAGGAGATTTTTTAGATTATATTCGTATATTTGCACTCCGTAGAGTATAAATAAAATAACCTAAATATTATGAGACTAAAGAAGTTTGCCCATATTGGGCTCTTTATCGTGGCATTGATGGCATTTATCGGGTGTAATGATGTTGTTACCCCTCCAGCCAATGGTCCTGAGACACCCGCTCCAGAGGAGAAGGCTTTCTCGTTTGATGGCACAACCATCAACCACACCTCCCTAAAACTCAATGTTAAGCCCCTTGACGAGCAGATGGAGTATGTGGTATTTATTGCCGAGAAGAGACACTTCGTGGCTAACCATATAGATACACGCGAGGAGTTGCTCAACGACGACTACCTCTATGTGCAGGCTATGGCCGACTCTTTCGGAATGGAGATCTACGACTTCCTCTCGCAGGTAGGTTGGCTTACCAAGGGAGTGAAACGCGGTTACGAGGCGATCAACCTATACCCCGACACGGAGTATATAGTCTACTGCTATGGCGTGGCTATCGATGGCCAGAGCTACGAGGCTACCACCGAGATATGCTACGTAGAACTTCGCACCTCTGCTCCTGAGGCATTGGACGTTAAGTTCGATATAGATGTGGCTCTGAACGGCAATGTGGTAGATGTCACCATCACTCCTGAGGAGTACGATGGCCACTACTGCTACTATATCGTTTCTGATACTGATGGCTTCTATCTGCCTGAGGGTGCGGAATTTAGCGCATCATATATGGAGCATTATCGCAATCGTGCCTTCGAAGAGTTTAGCTACTATATCGGCGAGGCAGGCTACTCCGTTGGAGACTTCTGCTCGAAGGGCAAGGAGGAGTTTACTAAGCGATTGGAACCAAATAAGGGCTACCTCATCCTCACCTTTGCCGTTAGCGAGGACGACATTCCGCTTATCTGCTCGATGCCGACGTTGTGCTATTTCACTATCGAGGATATGGTTATGAGCGATATGACCATTGATATCTCGGTTACGGATATCACCCCCTATTATGCAGAATTAACCGTCACCCCTTCGGTGTCGAAGGAGGAGTATGCCTGCGTCTTCTTGAGCAAGGAGCAAGTTCCTGTTGTTGAGAGCGAGTGGGAGCTTATGATGGCCATAATTGATGGCTATCAGCCAGCGATATTCAAGGGGGCTTGGAGCGAGCGCCTTATGCCACTTATGCCATCTACGGAGTACACGGTTTTGGCCTTTGGTATCGATAAAGACCTCCCTACAACACCCCTTTTCCGCTACGACTTCACCTCGGCAGTTGCTACTCCTGGCGAGGTTACTATCCAGAGCATCGACATAGTTAAGGTCTTCGATTCGGCCGAAATCATCGCCTTGGACAGCAGTTATGCGACGGCTTTGGCTGAGTGTGAGTGTGTAGCTATTGTTGAGGCCAAAACCTCGAAGCCTACAGACAGTGTCCACTTCTGGTGGTACGAGGGTTGGATGAAGGTGGAGTATACCGAGGAGGCCTTCCTTGAGGATTTGTTGCTCTACTACGACACTTCGGAAAATCCTCAGTTGATGGATATGTACTACTCGTTGGATGAGCAAGATACCTTCTTCTTTGCTGGTGTTGCCGAGGATGACAAGGGTAACCTTAGCCCAATCTACTATGGCGAGCCATTTATGTTGTCGAAGGATATGTGTTCTTCGGCCGAAGAGTTCTTCGACTACCTCACTACACGTTCGTCGAATGTAGTTATGCTCTTCTCGCGCTACTCGCGTCAGTAGCCCAAGGTGAGTCGATTGTGCTTACCGCCGAGTAATTCCAACATAGTGGTCAAGTGTAAGTGCACCTCTTTAAAGTGGGAGGTGCACCTTTTTTGTCCTATTTGATGACCAAAGTAGATACAAAATCTAAAGGCTTTGTATTTTTGCAAATAGATTTGTATCTTTGTAAATTGTAAATGGTGTGCCCCTCTGGGGCGTAACAAAAAATATATTGCTATGTCAGTGATTCGACTTACTAAGGAGTTTACATTTGAGGCAGCCCATATGCTTGAGGGCTACGATGGTCTTTGTCGTGAGATTCACGGCCACTCATACCGTCTCTTTGTGACAATCAAGGGCGAGCCCGTGGCGACGCCTGAGTCCCCAAAATATGGTATGGTCATCGACTTCGGAGTTCTCAAACGTATTGTAAACGAGCAGATTATAGACCGTCTCGACCACTCGTTCACTATGCGCAATACGCCCGATGCCGAGCAGATAGCCTCGTCGTTGGGCATTGGCTGTCGCTTCTCGAAGATAGTTATGGTGGACTACCAGCCTACGTGCGAGAATATGTTGGCCGACTTTGCCGAGAGGCTTCGTGGCGCACTCCCTGAGGGTGTGTCGCTCTACTCGTTGCGCCTCCACGAGACCGCCACATCCTACGCCGAGTGGTTTGCAGAGGATAACCAGTAATATGTGAGATTATGCCCAAGAGACTATTCCTTATCGACGCCTATGCGTTGATATTTAGATACTACTACGCCTTCTTAGGTCGCCCGATGCGCAACCGCAATGGGTTGAATACCTCCGTGGTGTTTGGCTTCACTAAGTTCCTGCGCGACATCCTTCGTCGCGAGTCTCCCGACCTTATAGGTGTCGCTTTCGACCCTCCAGGGGGTAGTTTCCGTCGCGACCTCTACAGCGACTATAAGGCCAACCGCCCACCAACCCCTGAGGATATCATACTCTCGGTGCCATACGTCAAGCGTCTGCTTGAGGCTATGTGCATCCCAATCCTTGAGGTGCCAGGCTATGAGGCCGACGATGTTATCGGCACGTTGGCTCGTCGAGGTGTCGAGGCAGGTTACTCGGTATATATGGTCACCCCAGATAAGGACTACTGCCAACTTGTTGGCGACAACTGCGTCATCTACCGCCAGAAGGGCGAGGCCGTGGAGATTATCGATAGCGCCTATATCGAGGCTAAGTATGGTTTTAGTGAGCCACGCCTCGTGAGCGATATGTTGGCTTTGTGGGGCGATGCCTCGGACAATATCCCTGGTGTGCCAGGCATTGGTGAGAAGGGCGCTGCTAAGTTGGTACGCGAGTGGGGCAATGTGCAGAATATATTGGCCAACAGTGATAAGATAGGAGGCAAGACGGGTAAGAATATCGCCGAGTGGGGCGAGAAACTACTGCTGTCGAAGCGTCTGGCCGAGATATGCCGAGATGTGCCTATCGACTTCGTGGAGAGTGAACTTACGATGTGTTCCCCAAATTATGCGTTGCTAAAGGAGTTGTACACCGAACTCAACTTCACCTCGTTCCTTCGTGACTTGGAGGGCAAGCGTGAGGAGTTGCAAATGCCACAGACCCAGCTCCAGGAGGTGGCGCGCAGTAAGGCCGAGGCTAAGCGTGCCGCGAGCCTTGAGGGTCAGGGTGATCTCTTTGCACTCTTTGAAGCTCCCGTGGCGCAACCCGTGCCCACTCAGCAGGAGGCTGAGAGCCACGATGCCGTTGTGGTCGAGGAGCCTGTGGAGGGTGAACTTAGGAGCCTTGGCGATGTAGAACATAGATACGACATCGTTCAGGATAGCGATACATTGAGTGCCGTTGTAGCGACAATGACCAAGGCTACGATGGTCTCTTTCAAGATTATAACAGCCACACCAAATCCTATAGATAGCCCCATCGTGGGTATCGCCTTTGCTACGGAGCCCTATCGTGGATGGTATGTTCCGTTGTGGGATAACTCGGTTATCGAGACGCTGCGTCCACTCTTCGAGTCTACGGAGGTGGTGAAGGTGGGTCACAACATAAAGTTCGACTTGATGACCCTCCGTCGCTATGGCGTTGAGCTACGTGGCGAGTTTAGGGATGTGGAGTTGTTGCACTATATCCTTGACTCGGAGAGTCGCCATACGGTGGCCTTCCTTGCCGAGCGATACCTATATTATAGATCTATCGACATCGAGACCCTCGTAGGCCGTGGAGCAAAGCAGCTGACCCTCGACTTGGTGGCTAAGGAGCGTGTTGCGGAGTATAGCACAGAGTATGTGGACCTCGTTCTGCGCCTTGGCCATAGGCTCTATACGGAGGTCGAAAGCCTCGGAATGAAGGAGCTCTATCATCGTGTTGAAGAGCCTATGATTGAGGTGCTTGCTGAGATGGAGATGGAGGGTGTTACCATAGATTCTGAGGTGCTTAGAGAGTATGGTGAGCAGTTGCGCGAACACCTTGCCCGTCTCGAAAACGAGGTGCGAACTATGGCCGACGAGCCACAACTAAACATCAACTCTTCGCGCCAGTTGGGCGATGTACTCTTCGGTAAGTTGCACATTACGGAGAAGCCTAAGATGACTAAGACCAAGCAATTCTCTACCGACGAGGAGTATCTTCAGGGCTTTGCACACGACTTCCCCATAGTGAGCAAGATTTTGGAGTACCGCGGAGTGAAGAAGTTGCTATCTACCTATGTCGATGCTTTGCCCGACCTTGTAAATCGCACTACGGGCAGGATACATACCTCGTATAATCAGGCTGTTACGGCAACGGGAAGACTCTCATCTACGAACCCTAACCTGCAAAATATACCTATCAGAGACGAACTTGGTCGCCCCATCCGCAGTGCCTTCGTGGCCTCAGATAGCGACCATATCCTCGTGGCTGCCGACTACTCGCAGATAGAGTTGCGCCTTATGGCCCATCTGAGCAAGGATGAGGCCCTTGTCGAGGCCTTCACCAAGGGCGAGGATATCCACTCTGCCACCGCGGCACGTCTCTACCATAAGTGCCCTGAGGAGGTGACCTCGGACGAGCGTCGAAGGGCAAAGACGGCGAATTTCGGCATCATCTACGGCATCTCGGCCTTTGGCCTTGCCCAGCGTCTCGACATCCCTAATCGTGAGGCCAAGGCCCTCATCGAGAACTACTTCATCTCCTACCCAGGGGTGAAACGATATATGGATGAGGCGGTGGCTATGGCGACCTCTAAGGGCTATGTCGAGACCCTCTTCGGCCGTCGCAGACAGTTGCGCGACATCACCTCGTCGAACCGTACGGTGCGTGGTATTGCCGAGCGTAACGCCATTAATGCCCCTATTCAGGGCTCTGCAGCCGACATTATGAAGTTGGCAATGGTGGAGATTGCTCGACGCTTCAAGAGTGAGAATATAGCCTCTAAGATGATTATGCAGGTTCACGATGAGGTTGTCATCGACACCCTGCGCTCGGAACTCGACAAGGTTGAACGCATCGTGAAGGAGACTATGGAGAGCGTCGCGAACTTCAGCGTCAAACTCATCGCCGAGGTCAATAGTGGCGAAAACTGGCTCGAAGCCCATTAGTATAGACGAAGATAAATGCGAAGTGGGGTAGTTCCCTCTTCGATACGGCCCCTCGTAGTTGTCGCTGCGAGGGGATTTTTTTTGGTAGGCAGAGGGCCATTGGTGGTGCTCTTAACAGAAATTTAACACCTCTGCAATGACGGTGAAATATATTAACACTATTTTTGCACTGTATTTAAGAGGAAAAAGATTTAGAAGAAAAGAAGAAAGATTTATGGAGAAGAGATTAACAGTAGCACTTGTTGCTCACGATGCTATGAAGCACGACCTCGCGGAGTGGGTCGCTTGGAACTGGGAGAAGTTGTTGTCACACCGCTTGATTTGTACTGGAACTACAGGCCGTATCGTTGCCGAGACACTTATGGAGCGTCGAGGTAAGGATGCTCCGAATACACGATTCGATATCACTATGCTTAAGTCGGGCCCATTGGGTGGCGACCAGCAGTTGGGTGCTATGATTGCGAATAACGATATAGATGTGTTGATATTCTTTTGGGACCCTATGTCGGCACAGCCCCACGACGTAGATGTCAAGGCGTTGCTTCGCTTGGCTACGCTTTATAATGTGCCTACGGCCATCAACCGCTCGTCAGCCGACTTTATAATCTCATCGTCGCTGATGGCGCACGCAGACTATAAGCCCGTCATTAAGGACTACACCTCATATATCGAGCGAATAGTAAAGTAACCGCCTAACCTAACTATCTATCTTTACGCCACGAGCGAAGCATAGGCTTGATTAACTCTTTATAGAGTAACGCCACCAAGCCTATTGTTACAAGTATGCCTAAAATATGTCCTAACATAGGATGGATGTTTTATTCTGTAAAGTTACAAAAAATATATTAATCCACCACCTATGGCAGGTAATTTAACTTGCTGAGTGACAAAAAAGAGAAGAACGAGAGTTCTTCTCTTTATGTATGCCCCTCAGGCGTGGCATAAACCCGCGCTGAGGGGCATAGAAGGTGGATTTTTCACATATGGTTTGGGATAGGTTTCGATTTTTTGTCTAAATCGTGTCTAAGTTTCAATACCTATCTCAATACATTATAAAACTCCAATTGTTCAGTGCAAAATACCACATAACAGTTAGAATTGTGCACGACCGTGTAATGAGCCCTTAAATTGTCCATCTGCCATTTTAACCCACGGCTCAATATCTATTGCGTTTTTCCCTTTTGGATATGAGCTAGGCATTCCTTTTGAACGAACTGAGAAAATAATATGATCCCAATTATCATCAAGGTATTCATCCCTAGAAAACTTCCATCCAGATTCGTTTAAGGGGTCTGTGAAGTCAAGAATGTAATCCGCAGGATATGTAGAATCTTTTTGTGCAGTTCCTGTAAACAAAAAATAGTTCATTATAGGCTTGAGATATGTAAGATGATCTTTGAATGGCGAATTAGGGTCACTGTTCTTTACATCTTCACCAATGATTCCAGATAGTCTTTTTACCCAGTAATCTCTAATGATTTCATCTAATTTAACAATACTCACATTAATTCGTTTGCACACTTTCAAAAATCCAGCTCTGTGCGTATGATTAAGAAAAGCAGGATTTGCACCTCGGTGAGATTTAACAGAAATACCTAAATCATTTACATAGACATCGGCCTTACTTCCTGCAGGAGATTTGAAAGCGCCAACTCGTTTAGACATAATCTCAATTTGAGAATCAGTCATTATTGATAATACTGTTCCAACAGGAAGCGAAGAACATTCGATACCATTATTTTTAACAGATTGAACTATAACTGTTCTACCATCAATAACAACGGACTTCCCTGTATCTCGCAATTCAATAAGATGTAATTTGGCACGCATTTCATCATATTCGCCAATGTTTTTAGCCATAAACTATCTGCTTTAATATGTATAAAAAAAATCTTCGATTGAATATCACTATCCAGTCGAAGATTCCATAAACATATACTTCATGCTTTATGAAAAACATGAGCGAGGGGGTAAGAAACTGTGTCGGCAAACATAGATGACAATACCCCCACCGACCCATGTTAATACACAGATAGTGAGGACATACATCTTCTTGTCATCTATTTAAGTTTGCCGACTTTAGCTCCTAAAGGTGTATGCCTAAGTTATTATGTTAAAGTTTAACCTCTATTTTTCTACATTTAGTATATAGGTTAAAATCCTAATTCAAGTTGAGCCACTGTTCCCTTCTTCTTGTATTGAGTAGGGTTTTGAAGCTCTGTGATCATATTAAATGCTACAGCCTTAATTACAGGAACTGCAACTGAATTTCCCATTTGTTTGTAACGATGAACATTAGCAATACCTGCCGTCCAGTCATCAGGAAAACCCTGAAGACGTTCCCACTCTTTTGGGGTCATTCTTCTAAGTCCATCCCTATTATACTCACCTTTAATATGTGTTGTAGGAGTTAAATCGGTTTGACGAGTATCAATAATCAAGTTTCGTTCTTTACCCATTCCACCGCAAACTATTGCTCCTGCAACTTCATCAAGGTCGCGGATTTCGTAACCAAAACCATGACCTTTGGCTTGATGACGAGCCTTGTGAGCCTTTATACATTCAATATACACTGTTGATAAATAATATTTGGCATCAACAGGATTTTCCTCTATTATATCACGAATAACCTTGAGTTCTGATTTAGATACTGGTAGAGGAAAATCAAAGCCCCCTCCACAATCACCTCTAAAACCAACTATATATATTCTTTCACGCATTTGAGCAAGCCCATAGTCTTTTGCATTTAGGACTTTATAAAAAACCGTATATCCAAGGTCTTTTTCTAAAGTATTAACAATAACTTCAAGTGTTTTACCTCCTCTATGATTGATTAGCCCTTTAACATTCTCTAGAAGAAATGCTTGTGGTTGTTTCTCTTTAATGATTCTTGCAACATCAAAAAATAGGGTTCCTCTTGTGTCGTCAAAACCGCCCCTTTTACCCGCAATGGAAAATGCTTGGCAAGGAAATCCAGCTAACAACACATCAAAGTCTGGCAGTTTAGTTTCATCTACTTTGGTTATATCACTTTGGGGATCATGTATATCAATTGGAAAATTCTTTCTATATGTACGACAAGCCCACTCATCTATCTCGCTTGTAAACACACATTCAGCATTGAAACCTAAGTCCTTGCAAGCCTGTTCAAAACCAAGTCGAATACCTCCTACGCCTGCAAAAAGGTCTATAAAAGTAAATTTATTACAAGTTGTATCCATGTGTCAGATATCCCAAATTGGTTTTTACAAATTCTCCTTTCGGTTTCGTATAGGTTTCTGCATCGCTCCAAAGCACCATAAAACCTGCCTCAAAGTTAGAGAAAATTTAGCATATTACCAAGTGTGTAAACACAAAAAAAGAGAAGAACTCTCGTTCTTCTCTTCTGTACCCCCTCAGGGGCTCGAACCCTGGACCCCAACATTAAGAGTGTCGTGCTCTACCAACTGAGCTAAAGAGGCATTTGCTATCTTTTCGATTGCGAGTGCAAAGATA
>JAEIGA010007554.1_pt1 | contig 16488 bp, 14 predicted proteins | sample 9270691 | NCBI WGS metagenome assembly JAEIGA01 (sample SAMN17057246, study PRJNA624740) | gut metagenome | biome: biome; isolation source: fecal sample | host: Bos grunniens | place: China: Xizang | collected 2019
CGATATAGCATGGCCATCCGAAGCCTTGACAACATCTGCAATCTCCTGCACACACTCCAACACCGTCTGTCCAGGCTTAAAGCTTATGCCACGCTGGGTGTAGTAACCAATACGAAGCGTCTCGCCCTGCTCGATAACACCCGAGTCAGGCGTAAGGTTGCCCGCCATAAGATTTAGGAAGGTGGTCTTACCTACACCATTACGACCCACAATACCGACACGCTCACCACGCGTAAACTTATAGGAGAAGTTATCCAGCATCTTGCGGCCATCGAACTGCAACGATACATCCATACAGTCTATAATCTTACGGCCAAGACGCGATGTTGCAACATCAATCTCGACACTATCCGTGCGTAGGCTGACAGAGGCCTTATCCTTAAGATCATAGAAGGCATTGATGCGGTAACGAGCCTTACCCGTGCGGGCCTGTGGCGTGCTGCGTATCCACTCCAACTCTCGGCGTAGTAGGTTGCGAGATTTATCTATCTCGGCCTGCATATTGAGGTATCGCTCCTCGCGTTTCTCAAGATACTCAGTATAGTTGCCACGATAGGTAAATATCTCGCCACGATCAATCTCCATAATCGTATTACACACTCTATCAAGGAAGTAACGGTCGTGCGTAACCATAAGGAGTGTGCATCGTGAACGCTGCAGATAGCCCTCCAAGTACTCAATAATATCAATATCGAGGTGGTTCGTAGGCTCATCCATGATAATAAAATCGGCATCCTGAAGTATCATACATGCCAAAGCAACACGCTTAGCCTCACCACCCGACAACTCGCCCATAGGCTGATCCCAACGCTCAATCTTTAGCGATGACAACACCTGGCGAATCTTCTGCTCGATACTCCAGCCATTTGAGGCATCCATCGCTGCGATAGCCCTCTCCAAGCGCTTAATATCACCACTTGCCACAGCATCCTCATACTCCTTAAGTTCTGGTGACAGGTCACCCATGCGCGCATACACCTCATCAAAGATTGTGCGCTTAGGGTCATAGTGGCTCTCCTGATCAAGAAAGGCCACCTTGATATCCTTCATAAACTTAACCTCGCCACCTCGATCCGAGTGCTCCACACCCGCCAAAATCTTTAGTAGTGACGACTTACCCGTGCCATTTGGTGCTACAAGAGCAATCTTATCACCCTCGTTGATATTGAAACTAATATTAGAGAATAGCGTACGGTCGCCATACGACTTTGAAATATTCTCTACTTGTAGATAACTTGCCATAGTTTAACTCTTTACAGTATTGAATTACTGCTAAACTTCAGATCATACGCCAATCTCTCGCCACTCTCATAATGAATAATACCTCGATACTCAAAGCCCAATCTATCCATCATCGAGAGCATACGAACATTACCTCTGTGTGTATCTATGCGAAAACCTCCATATCCCGCCTCCACAGCCAACCCCTTAGCCCTTCTCATTAGTGACAGAGCGACACCTCGGCGTGTAAATTCCTTACCCACACATAGACGATGTACAACAACATACCCCTCATCCGTTGCCCACTCATGCGCATCTATCTGCTTATAGGCCACCTCGCCCGTCAATACAATAGCAGCATAACCAGCCACCTTATCATCCTCGACATAGACATAGCCAACACCAGACTCTATATCTCCACGAATAACCTCAGCAGAGGGGTAGCCATCTTGCCACTGGTCAATGCCCAACTCGCGCAATGCCGCTTGTGCATCACGAACAATATCCATAATGGTGTCGAGGTCGCTTATATTGGCTCTACGAATCATCGTTTGCGTGATATATCCTTGATTTTACGGTTAATAATCGAGAAATTAAAGAGGATAACCGCCGCAGTGAATACCACGCCGACAACGACAGCGACTATAGGTGATGATGACAGCTCACACCCTGCCAACTGCGAGATATAACCCATATACAATCTCTGAGATATGCAGATAACAACAAGGCTGATTATCAATATTGAGATATTGAGTATTAGCGTCATAAGGTTGTAGGGTAGTGCCACACGCTTAGGGGTATAGCCTATAAGTATAAGGTTTTCGAGCTTTACAATATTCTTCTGAAGCAATAGGTAGATACTGAGTGTAAGTATTATGATAGACAAGATGCTAAATATCACACCTATACATATTATTATCACAACACATACTTTAAGTATAAACATCGCCTTGCTACTCTCCGAAGGTTTATTCTCAACCTCGTAATTATTAGCATCAAGGAAGGCCACCAGCGCGGGGTCAGATGGATTTTCTACCTCGATAATTAGGCGCGTTGCCTCCTCATCACCCGCCTCACCATAGCACTCATTCGCCCACTCCATAAAGGTCATAGGCACAAGGATAGTGTTGATACGATCCGAGAATCCAACAACACGGCCCGCAAAATCACCACGCTGCTCATTACCTTGGAGGGTTATACCAAGCTCTATGCGCTTAATAATATCTTCGGTAATCTGTGGTAGTTGCTGAGTTGAACTAAAACCAAAGTTATATAGGTTTAAGTAGTTGCGTGGCAATATAATAGGAATTGTATCATCACCCGCCTTATATGCCCACTCCTTAGGCTGTATATCTAGAAAACTATCGGGTATAGCCTCAAAGAAGAGCATCGTAGATAGTTTGCGACCACCAAACACTATCGAGCCATACACCTCGAACTCTGACGAGCTAAAGGCTCCGACACTCGACACAAACTCCTGAGACTCAAGCTCAGCAATATCCTCCTTTGAAAAGCTCTTACCACCAACACCCATACGCTCTACGGGGTGAGTTACAACCAAGTAGTCGCTACCTATAAGCGCACTATCGCCCGTCATCACAGGTTTCAAGTCGCTATATATCTGCACACCTGCAAGAATTACGGTCATGCCTATAAGGTTAGCGATAAAGAATACCGCCAATTCAAAGATGCTTATATGCTTTCTAAGCAGCTTCCAGATAAGATTTAGAGATTTAGGCATAGGTCGTAGTCTATATACATGTGTTTACCAATAGATGTTGCGATGATACCCGCACCCTGAGCCTTAGCCTCGCGGAGTATCACATCGCGCATGATATCGCTATTCCTATCATCAAGATGCGATATAGGCTCATCAAGAAGCATAAAGCTAAATGGCTGACATAGGCTTCTGATGAGAGCCACACGCTGCTGCTGACCAAAGGACATGCGATCAATGCGAGCATCGAGCTTATCCCCGATACCAAGCTCCTCGAAGAGTCTCTCAATCTCCTCCTTGCTCTTATGGTTAGTTATGGAGTTCTTTATCCATACATTCTCCATGGCTGTAAGCTCACCAAACAACCTTAAGTCCTGAAACAGAATAGATGTCTCATTCTGGCGTATATCACACCAACGGTTTGTTGTGTATGATGCGATATTATCTCCGTCAAACAATATATCACCACGATAATCACCTCGCTGACCATATAGATAGTTGCATAGTGATGACTTACCCGTGCCTGAGGCTGCATGAACGAGGTAGCTCTTGCCACGCTCAAAGGATATATCCCTTAGCCATATATCCGAAGATATATCTGCTCGCGATGCAAAAATCTCAGGGATGACCCTCTTTAGTTCTATTCTCTCCATAGACTACATTATTGCTTTAATACCCTCGTTCACCAACACAGGTAGCACAATGGCGTTAATCTGCTCAAGCGCATTTACCATCTTATCATCAAAGACCACGACTACCTCTGCCGAGTTAAGACTTTTAGCCGAGGCGTAGATATAGCTCACTGCATCCATTGCATCGGTATAAATTGAGCGATACTCCTTCAATATATTCTGAGTGACGAGCTTATTTACCGAACTCATAAAACTACCACTCATCATCGCATCGATATTTACCACAAAGTAACCACATGAGCCATCAATATCCTTAGCCCAAGCGCTCTCAAGTGCTGATGGACTCTTTGGCTTTGGCGAGATATTCACACCGAGGTGGAACAACTGCTCATCCTGACCCATCGAAAAGTTGTAGTTCATTAGTCGTAGAGTATAGTGCGTAGCATCCACCTTCTTTAGGAAACCACCAGCAAACTGCGCGATATTATTGATGATGTAGGTATCAGCCACATCTGCCATAATCATAGCCTCCACGCTCTTAATATTTGGAGATAGTGAGTACTCATCCCAATAGTGGTTGTAGGTACGCTTAACACTACCCTCTATATCATTTAGGGCGATTGTCACACCACCATCAATAGTACTAATAGCATCGCACACAATCGAGAATATCATATTCATCTCGTTAGTTGGCCTAATACCCATATTCGCCATAAGGTCGCCATCCAAAAGGTTATTAACCAACTGAGCCAACACCTTACCATCCACACCGATACTCATTACGGCATAGGCACTCTCATTTAGAACGCTTAGATGTGCGCTGTTGGTAGATTTGAGAAGTGTCGCATACTCGCCATAGTTGATACCCTCGGCATTGTATGTAAGCGTAGCGCGACCCAAGTCAAATGTTGATGATATAGTTACCTTTGCTCCCGCATCAAAATATTGTGAGCAGCTATTTATAAGCTCCTTAACACTATTTATATCATCCAACTGTTGAGCATAGTAAGCATCACTAATTTCGTTACTATTAAGCCTATTATTTAGCTCCTCGATGCGTGCATCAGACTGCGCAGTTGCCAACGATATAAGTCGCTCGATATTCACCTGTAGCACCATATCATCCGCAGTAAATTGACTCATATCCGACTTAGCGCGAGTAATAGCCTCCTCAGCAACAGTTTGCTTAGTAGCATCATCACCAAAGACAAAGGCTATGCGTGAGTTGTTGTATGAGGCTGTAATACCCTCATACACAAAGGTACGAGTATCACCATTTAATTCAACCACAATAGCATCCTCACCATTATCTTCCAACACATATGAAAGAAGCTCCACAGTGTTATCTACCTGAGCGGCGTCCAACACCTTAGCCACCACAACAAAGCTCTCCAAATCATCACTTAGGTAACCATAGCTCTTGCCGCCAAAATCTACACCCGTAGCATTGAAATCTGCCACGATAGCGCTAAGATGTGCTGCAAGTTCGGCATCTTCCACCTGTGATGATAGCGCTGTTGCCACCAAGCGGCGATTGTCAGCCGTAATAAACTTATCGAAAGCACCTTTTGTTGCGAGCTGTCCAAGGTTAGCATAGACAAATACAGCATCCTCGATTGGAGCCAGAACCTCCTCCTTCTCGCCACGCGAGGACAACATTAGGGTTGCAAAGACAAGACCTGCAACTACACATAGGGCACACGCCCACAATAAAATCTTCTTCATATTATCATTCGTTTATTATCAACCCAACTACCTATCAAAGTGAGTGATAGCCCAAACTATATGGTTCGCCACACCCACGAGATAAACATCACTCAAAAGTAGCGTCATTATGACGCCAAAGATACAAATAATTTTCAACAATCAAACATCTCCAGCCGATTTGTAATATCAGCTATTTTTATTAAATTTGCACGATGTAAACTTAAAAGAGAATTATGAAAGAGTTCAAGCCTACAAAGTACACCTTGGAGTGCGTTGCAACGGGTCGTGAATTTGACGACACAGGTTGGATTTTGGATGATAGAGAGTGCAAGACACCATCGTTAGTGCGCGCTAACTATACAAATAAGAGATTAGAGGTTAAGTCTGATGACTATGGCTTTTATAAGTATTGCGATTGGTTGCCTGTGAAGCGTATTTTGCAGGGTTCATCAGCGCCTGTAACATATAAGAGCGAGGCTTTAGCCAAGCACCTCGGACTATCTAACCTATGGATTACACTCAGTGGCTATGCTCCACGCCGTGGTGTGAAGATGACGACTTGTTCATTCAAGGAGACCGAGGCCTATAGCGTATGTGCTCGTATGGATGAGCATGAGGATAGGGTATTGGTCGTTGCTTCGGCAGGCAATACAGCTCGTGCCTTTGCGCGAGTATGCTCAGATAACAATATCAAGCTACTTCTTGCTGTTCCAGCAGATAATCTTGATGCACTGTGGTTTACAGAGCCTATTAACGACTGTGTTAAGCTCATCGCATGCGAGAAGGGTGGCGACTACTTCGATGCTATCAACCTCAGCAACATGGCGCTCAAATCGCATAAGTTCTACGCCGAGGGTGGCGCAAAGAATATCGCTCGCCGCGATGGTATGGCAACAACCGTACTATCGGCAGTGACTACCATTGGCCGTATTCCTGACTACTACTTCCAGGCTGTGGGTAGTGGTACGGGAGCTATCGCTGCATGGGAGGCAAACATGCGTCTTATTGAGGATGGCAGATACGGTAGCAACCTCATGAAGCTCATCGTATCTCAAAATGCGCCATTCGTACCTATCTACGATGCTTGGCGCGCAGACTCTCGCGAGATGTTGCCTTACGATATGAAGAAGGCCCGCCGCGATGCCGAGCTTATTGATGCTAAGGTACTCTCAAACCGCCGACCTCCATACACCTTTGCTGGTGGCTTGTACGATGCTTTGAAGACGACAAATGGCGATGTTATGGTGGCTACAAATGCTCAGGCGCGCCGTGCCCGTAAGCTCTTCAAGGAGCTTGAGGAGATAGATATCCACCCAGCACCTGCTGTAGCCCTCGCAACCCTTATCAAGATGGTAGAGGCTGGCAATATAGATAAGGATGCATGCATCATGCTCAATATCACAGGTGCAGGCGAGGAGGCAGCGAAGCAGAACCGTGAGCTATTCACTATCAAGCCAAGCAAGATATTCTCGCTCAATGCTGATATTGACGATGTTGTAAGATATGTTGAAACACTATTTTAATAAGATATGTTGTATCCTATAAAGTTTAAGCCACGCATCAAGGAGCGCATCTGGGGCGGTCAGGCTATACTAAAGAAGAAGGGCAAGGCAGCAAGTCGCCTTGCAAAGGATAAGCTCTATGGCGAGAGCTGGGATCTATCATCTGTAAAGGGTGATATCTCAGTTGTGTCAAATGGTTTTCTTAAGGGCAATAACCTCGAGGAGATTATCGAGGTCTATATGGGCGAGCTTATCGGCGAAAAGAGCTTCGAGCAGTATGGCTTGGAGTTTCCACTACTTATAAAGTATCTCGATTGCAACGACAGACTATCTGTTCAGGTACACCCTGATGATGCTCTTGCTGAGGAGCGTCACAATAGCTTTGGTAAGACCGAGGCGTGGTATGTTGTTGACTGCAAGCCAGGTGCTTCGATATATTTGGGCTTCAAGGATCTAAACCTCACACGCGAGGAGTATATCGCTGCTGTGGCTGAGTCACGCCTTGAGGAGCTACTCAACAAGGTAGAGGTAAAGCCGGGTGATGTATTCTTCATCCCTGCAGGTACAGTTCACGCCTTGGGCGCGGGTCTTGAGGTTGTTGAGGTGCAGCAGACCTCAGATGTGACATACCGAATTTACGATTGGGATAGGGTAGATGCTCAGGGCAAGAGCCGCGAACTACACACATCATTGGCTGTAGATGCTATTGATTTTGAGGCAGATGCTGAGCTACTTCATCGTAAGTATGATCTTAAGAGAGGTGGCGAGGCAAAGGTTATCGAGTGCGACTACTTCACAATGACGCTCCACGACATTGCAGGCAATAAGGAGCTCGACCGTTCGTCGCTAGACTCGTTTGTGGTACTCATAGCGCTTAATGGTTCTGTACGCATCATCGCCGATGGCAATGAGGAGAGCCTTGATGAGGGCGAGGTAATACTTATCCCTGCCGAGGTCAACGACATCACCATTGAGGGTAACGCTAAGCTAATGGAGGTATATTTAGATAAATAACACCTCCCAATACAAATAAAAGAGTGGCGACTAAGAAGTTTAGTCGCCACTCTCTGTTATATCGAGATACTACTAATATCCTACATTTTCATTTACGCAATCCAATAGCGAGTAGTCACCCTCATAGATCACTGTATGAGTCTCCTCTGTGTCGTCAATCTCCAAAGTCACCTTAAATGTAACCTTACCATCCTCGATAGTTAGCATACCATCCTCATAGCGGGTCTGAGAAGCCACAGTACCTGACTCATCGTTCACCTGATACCAACTAAATTGCTGTTTAAATGAGCCACCAATAGGCTGGTTATTAGAGTCGTATGTATAGACACCTACAGGCACAGTGATATTATTCATATCGCTTGGCTCTACCTCCAAATATAGATCTGCAATATAGTAGCGAGCGTTAGGTGTGCTAAACAGATTGTTGCTATCCATACCAAGGTCTGAGAATACAAGGTAGTAGTTGTATAGGCCCTGTACATTGCCATAATACTTACCCTGAAGAAGCTTAACTTGGATATCCTTATTCGTTGGATTTTCATTCAACTGCTGGATAACCTTAACCTCCAACTGAGACTTGTCGTAAGTAATGGTTATTACACCCTCACGAGGCTCATCATCAGGGTTTTTATCAACCCAAAAGATAATCTTGCCCTGCTGCTTATAATCGAAGCTGCCAATCCAATCTACATTGGTGTATGCCTTTACCTCAGCACCTGCAACCATATCCAAAATCTCATACTCAAGGAATGCAATAGAGTCATTACTGCCAACCTTAACTACCTCATTAGAAATGAGCTTAATCTGCTTATCTCCAGCACCTGCACCCTCATTTGCTGATTCACATGCAGTAAACAAAAGTGCTACTGCTGCTACAACGGATAGAATTTTATTCATAATATTAACATTAAATAATTATCATCTTAGCCACTGCAAAGATACATTATTTTTGAATTATACACCCACACAATCGTATTTTTATATATTTTTGCAGAGCGAGTTTTTAAGATTTAACAACTACTATGATAAGAATACTCCTTATAACTTTGGCGATGCTAACCTCTCTACACAGGGCTAACGCACAGCAAACAACCAACTTTGACGCACTTATGTACAAATATCAATTAGTTGATATACAGACTATTGATAAAGATATTCTCGTTAAGCTAAAGTACTCCACCGAGGATAATTTCGTGGGCATAGATATGTATGGAGATTTAGAGCGCGCATACCTCGAAAAGGGATTTGCCGATAGGGTAGCTAAGGCTCAGAAGATACTAAAATCTCGTAACAGCAACTACACTCTTTTGATATATGACGCTGCACGCCCTATAAGCGTACAACGCGCTATGCATAAGTGCGTTAAAGGCACAGATCTCGAGCGATTTGTAGCTAATGGAACACGCGGAGGCAGACATAATTATGGTGTAGCTGTGGATCTTACAATTGCAACCTTAGACGGCACACCATTGGATATGGGCGCTAAGTTTGATGACTTTACAGATGCGGCATCTGTAAAGGGTACGCCAGATAGCAGCGATGCATCTACACGCACATTATCTATATACCGCGCTTACATTAACAATATGGCAGCACGCGGTGTCATTAGCTATGAAGCTGCCAAAAACCGCATATTACTTATTGAGGTCATGCTCGAATCTGGTCTCTACCCATACCGCCGTGAGTGGTGGCACTTTGAGGAGATAATATCAATGGATAGCGTCAGAAAGAGTTATAAACTCCTTGATTTCTAAGCAACTAAATCACTACAGCTATAAATGACTTTATAATATAGAACATCATATATACGCCAACTATTAGCTTTATACCAGAGCCCACAAGGAATGAGAGCATAGAACCAAGACCTATATTTATAGCGTTGTCAAATGTTGCCTTACTACCGACCATCTCTCCAATTACAGCACCAGCAAATGGGCCAAGGATAATACCAGGAATTCCGAATAGCAGGCCTACAAATGTACCAATCGTAGCACCCGTAATTCCCGCCTTAGTTCCACCAAATAACTTGGTAAAGTAACCAGGGAGAAGATAATCGAGGATAATCACTATTATAGACAACACGCCACATACAACCAACTGCGTCATGGTGATTGTGCTTCCCTGTACAAAGTATGCACACAACATACCACCGAACGAGAGTAGCGTACCTGGCAACACAGGAAGAATAACACCCAACAAACCAATAGCGCCCGCAATTAGCGCAATTATCATCAAACCTACCTCCATATTACCCTATTTTGAATTTGTCGTATAATTTACATTATGTTAAATTGTATATCATATCTAATTGACATATAGCATTATGAGAACTTAAATGTAAAGTACTTTGCAGCTAAATAGCTATAAGCAACAGATACTACGGTTGTTAACATCTTTGATGGCGTTGGCCAAATATTTAAGCACTCAACAAACAACTTCATACACAGATAGTTAATCAATATTGAACCAGCGACAGAAATCGCATAGCGCAAAAGCTGGCCTCGCGAACTAAACTGTGTGACTCTAAACGCCACATGACGATTAAGCCAAAAGCCCGTAAAGAATGTTATAGGAAAAACCAACAATAACGAAGCTATATGTGGCGACACAACAACAAAGCCCAGATTGATAAATCGCTCAGCAACGATAAAGTGATAGATAACAAAGTACCATATTATATCAAGGGTCATGTTAACGCCGCCACAGAGGCCATAGGCAAAGAGATTACGAGAAACCAAGCCATGCAACGGCTTGATATATAACGCATCAACCACCTGAATAATTCTCTGTGCTAGACCCATAATATGCTATCTAAAACGCTTAGGCGTATAAACCCAGCTCTCTGAAAACTCCTTTATATGAGCACGCTTATACTCTTGACATTCACTTAGTTCTTCACTACCAAACACCGCAACTGCATACATACTTCCCAATTTGAAGTAGTTACACTGAGCATCAGGCATACGCTTAATAATATCAGCTATGGCACGCTCGGCATTATCAGTAGTTGAATAGCTACCCACAACAACCCAATGGCGGATATTCTCATTCTCGCGCCAGTCGTAAGGCTCTGCCTCAGTATTAACCTCCTCTACAATCTCCCCTACTACCTCAGCAACCTCAGTATGTTGCGGCTCAACAACCTCTGTTTCAGCGATTATATCAATATCATCTGTAGTAATTTCAGTCTCTTCTGCAACTATTGTAACAAGATCTGTTATGCTTCTCTGCGAGTCATAATACCACCATGCACCATAACCAAAGCCTACAACCAACAGAAGCGTAAGCATCGCCCATAAAGGTTTACGACTATGATGGTTATCTATGGTTAGCGGGTGGCTATTAACATTTAGCACAGCAATAAGAGTATTATCACACTCAAATACCTCACCACGAATTACGCCTACCCTATCAATTGTCACAACACTACCCTCGCGGCTCTTTTCCAACCAACGGCCGTAAATCTCCTCAGCACGCGACAGCTCCACACCCACCTCAGCAGCGATAATCTCCACAATAGAGCGACCTACACTCTCCTTGCGAAACTCTACGCCATAATGAGGTGGCAATATCTCGTTACGCGAGCTTATAGCAGCTGGATAACGGAGAATAGAAAGGGAGCCTACATCTGGAAGATATAGGCCACCATGCTTAATTAGAGCGTTATAAATCAGTTTATTAACCTCACCAATCATTATCACTACTTCTTCTTACCTTTCTTCTTATCCTCGCGTGCATACTCCCTATTGGCATAGGCAACCACAGCATCTACATCCGTAACCTCAGGACGCGCAAACGCACGCACAGTCATATAAATACCATAGATGATGAACGGGATACTAAGCAGCTGACCCATATCGAGAGCCATACCATCCTCAAAGGTCACCTGACGCTCCTTAACAAACTCGATGAAGAAACGAGCTGTAAATACACAAATCATACCTACACCTGTAAGCAAACCAGGACGGCGGCGCCCCAAATCCTTACCCATATACATCCATAGCAGCAAGAAGAATATCAACAAGTAACATCCCGCCTCATAAAGCTGTGCTGGATGTCGTGCAGGTATCTGCTCGATAATCTCCTGAGGCACCTCGCCCGCATACTCATACCACGCACGGCGAGCATCGTTATATACGAACTTAATACCAAAATCAGACTCTGTAGGGAAGCCTACAATCTCCGAGTTAAAGAAATTACCAAGGCGAATAATAGCACCACTGATAGGCGTTACGATAGCAATTCTATCAATACCCCATGTGAAAGGCAAGTGGTTACGCTTGGTAAACATCCATATAGCAAAGATTACACCTATAGCTGCACCATGGCTCGCCATACCTCCAGAGCGTATATCTGTAATAATACGCCATGGCTCAGCAAGATAGGTTTCAGGCTCATAGAATAGACAGTGTCCCACACGAGCGCCGATAAAAGTACCAAGTACAATCCACATAAAGGCAGACTCCAAGGTGCGAGGAGGCAAACCCTCGCGGCTGAAGGTGTAGTTACAGATGCGCTCAGCGACAAGTATCGCTATGGCCCACATTAGACCATACCAACGGATATCAAGATTTCCGAGAGTTACAAGTGTCGGATCCCAATTCCAAACAATAGACAATATATCCATAATCAATAGTTCTATTTTTGTTATTCTTAATTATTAGCTCTCCATAATTGTAAGACGAGCGATAACACGCCATGCCTGTATCACATTATCTCTATCAATAATCATATCAGGGAACTCCTCACGGTTACGCGCCACCAAACGCCACTTATCTGGATTTCTCAATACCCAGCGTACTCTGCGCCATATAACATTATCAGTTGGAGTGTTAAGCACAAGGACATACTCATTACCCTGCACGACCTTATCGATATCTTCACGCTTGAGGAAGAGATCCTGCGCCGCACTAATGGTCTCACTCATAGGCTTTGAGAAGGAGCGGATAACTAAATCACAGTTAACCTTATATGGCACCTGCATATATCCTGAAGGCTCAATGCAAGCTACACCTGGAAGTATCTCCTCCACATCATCGAGATAAAAAGGCAGAGTCTCAGTATCTATGACATCATTCTTAAGCATGCTACCCACACCCGATAGAAGCCATGTGCGATCAATCTCTGGATCTCGTGCGATAATCCTATTCGCCAAATCCTCAGAGATACCATAATTACCCTTACGGATGTGGTATAGGTTCTCAGCGCGCGAAAGTCCAATCTGCATAGCAAAGCCATTTACGGATTTTCCGAAACGCTCAATCACCTTGAGTAGTCTCTTCCAATTATCGAATTTGTTCGTCATACATTATACTTTGTTATCAATTTACCCTACCGCTATAACGACTTTGGGAAAAATATCATATCTTTGCACCACGACCCCGTAGTTCAATGGATAGAATTTAAGATTCCGGTTCTTACGATGAAGGTTCGAATCCTTTCGGGGTTACACGAGGATTATTCGCTGTCGGATAATCCTCTATTGATTTACCCACCCTCTCCATTTCATAGCGCAAATATACCACAAATTTTCTTTGTCAAGAAATTTTTACAATAAAAAGTACAGAAAATATAGAAACAATCGCCGCGATTTATAACGAATAAAAAAGGAGCTGTCACCTATATGGCAACAGCTCCATAAAGTAATCTGTGTACTGAAAGTGACTATCTTCCAGACTCAGATATCTTCTGCTTAATCATCTTGTTAAGCTCATCTGCATGAAGCAGCTCTTCAAGTGTAAAGTGCATGCGATAGCGCCAGTAGTGACGTGAGTTTGCAGGCACATTGATACGCTCATCGTTAGGGTTTTCACGGCGCAACGCACCATCCATAGCCACCCAATCCTGCCATGGCAACACTGTAAGCATTGCAGGAGATTTGAGGTGCATAGCTACCACCTGTTCGCAAATCCAAGGCTCGCAGAAGTATGGTGCCTCACCCCATGCACCAAGGACATGGTTATAGAAGCGCTGTGTAACACCGCGATCCTCCTCCCACCATGCACGCAATGGGTTCATATCGTGCGTACCTGTAGTACAGATAGAGAGATATGGATAGTCGTGTGTTGAACCGAACTCTACCTTAGGATCCTTAGGCATACGCTGAATCTCAAGAGATAGAATCTGCTCGCCAGACATTACCGATGGCACACAATCTGGAATCATACCAAGATCCTCACCGCATACAAGCATCTTTGTAGCCTCAGTAAGTGGTGGAAGCTTCTTGAGTGCCTCCCACTTCCAGAAGTCATTATGACGGCGATAGAAGAAGTCGTTATACAAGCGGTTGTATGCCTCCTTCTGCTCGTCAGATAACCACTTATAACAATCTGTATTATAAGCAGTAATACGAGGATGGAACTTACCTTTCTGAACTCTATCCTCTACAAACAACACATTGTCAGTCTCGGCAACATTACCCACATGCCAGCCCTCGAACTTAAAGCCATATGAAGCAATCTCCTCGTAGCTATATGGCAATGCAGGGTTAAAGTTACCAAGTAGTGCATTCACAGCATTTAGCGGAATCTCCCAGATACGGAAGAAACCAAGAATATGGTCGATACGGTATGCATCGAAGTACTCAGCCATCTTCACGAAGCGAGCCTTCCACCAAGCATAGCCATCCTCAGCCATCTTAGCCCAGTTATATGTTGGGAAGCCCCAGTTCTGACCCAATACTGAGAAGTCATCTGGTGGAGCACCCGCTGATGAGTCCATATTGAACAACTCAGGATATACCCAAGCATCGACACTTGTGCGAGAGATACCGATTGGAATATCACCCTTCAATACTACTCCCTTAGAGTGTGCATAGTCACGAGCCTCGCGCAACTGCTTAGATAGGTGATACTGCAAGAAGTAGTGGTATGACACCTCTGCGCTATGCTCCTTCTCATACTTTGTTGCCTTAGCCTTAGTGTACTTAGCCATAGCACCCCACGCGCTAAAGTCAGGCGTACCCTTCTCATCACGCAATGCACAGAAGATAGCGTATGGACGCAACCACTCCTCATTCGCAGCCATGAAGGCCTTAAACTCCTTAGATGCGAGAGTCTTCTTGCCATCCTGAGCATAGATAAGGTGTAGATACTCATTCTTAGCGTTATTCACTCGCTCATAATCAACATTTGGCAATGAGTTGAGCTCCTTACCAAGCGCCTCGAAGCGTGCCGCAGCCTCCTTATCCTTAAGCTCGCCCACTGCAGGGAGGTGTAGGAACTGAGGATGTAGCGCAAATGTAGAGTTAGCGTTATAAGGGTATGAATCCTGCCATGTACCAGTCATTGTGGTGTCGTTGATAGGTAGAATCTGGATGATAGACTGACCTGTAAGCTCTGCCCAATCAACCATAAGCTTAATATCGTTGAACTCACCAACACCGAAGCTCGACTTTGAGCGTAGCGAGAATACAGGTATTGCAACACCCGCACCACGCCATGGCGCCATATCGAACTGAGGACGCAAGCCATTAACCACCAAGGCCTCATCCTGCTGAACAGCACTATTGAAGTAGTAGTTCTCGCCAGCCTGCCAAGCTACAGCCTCGCCGCTCTCAGAATCTACAATCACAAACTTATATGCAAAGGCACTCTTCGGCATCTTGACACGAGCGCTCCATATTGGGAAGCAAGCATCGCTCATCACTACACCCTTCTTAACCTCCCAATTACCTAAAGCCTTACCCTCGCCAACCAATACAACATGCTGATTAGTACGGACTACAGCAATATCGGCATTGATTGTAAGGTAGCCCTCAGCAACATCCTGCGCCTTCTTTGGCTTCTCGCGGTGGAATACACCATCTGTAAACATTGATGAGTGGAATGAACGATCTACAGGCATATCGAGCCAACGATCCAAGACACGCACATTCTGAGCCTTCTTATCAACTTTTAGGTAGTGCTTATCGCCCCACTCCTTACGCACCACCTGCTCACCATAGCGCACCTCATAGCGATATACAAGCTCTGTTGTAGCCGTAAGTTTGAGTTCTGCACACCATACGCCCTCACCTACATAGTGCATAGGATAGGACTTCTCCTTCTCTGTACCTACAACCACATACAAATCCTCGCCGTATGCAGTCTGATACTCCAATCTAAGGTTAAGTGTCATACAATCTTAAATTATATATTATTTAGTTATTTGTTGTCAATAACAATCCACGAAGCTCCTCGCAGCTCTTCGCAGGGTTATGGGCATCGAAATCGAAACCATACCAACCCTCACTGCGTGCAGCAGCAACATTCTCCCTTCTATCATCAATAAACAGGGTCTCTGATGGATTTAGAGCGTAGCGACTTGTTAGTCGGCGATATATTTCGGCATCTGGCTTTACAATATGCTCCTCACAAGATACCACCTCGCCATCGAAGTATTTATAGACATCCTTCTCACGAAGGAACTCTATGAACTCCAACGACATATTAGAGAGTACATAAAGTTTATATTTAGCATCCTTTAGCTCCTTAATAAGGCTCTTTGTCACTGTTATCTCCTCCTGAGTAACTATCGAACGGCGAAGATTCTTCTCGGCCAACTCCCTATCACAATGGTTATACTCTGCCAAGTCATCTAGTACCTTGTCATAGGTCGAAACACCCCTGTCATACTCCTCCCAAAAGTGCGGCATTTGAGGCAATGTTATATATGAGAAGAACTCTATAAACTCCCTCTCAAATTTCCTGGGGTC
>JAEIGA010007555.1_pt1 | contig 16488 bp, 17 predicted proteins | sample 9270691 | NCBI WGS metagenome assembly JAEIGA01 (sample SAMN17057246, study PRJNA624740) | gut metagenome | biome: biome; isolation source: fecal sample | host: Bos grunniens | place: China: Xizang | collected 2019
AATTAAGAATTAAGAATTACCAAGCAATAGGAGTTAATCCGTGTTGGCTAAGATAATTATTCGCTTGCGAGAAGTGTCCGCAACCAATAAATCCACGATAAGCACTAAGAGGACTAGGATGCACAGCCTCTAGGACTAAATGCTTACGACGATCAATATATTTGCCTTTGCGCTGAGCATAACTACCCCACAACATAAACACTATACCTTCGCGGCCGCTATTAAGTGCCTGTATGGCAGCATCTGTCAGTTCCTCCCAGCCTTTACCTTGATGACTTCCGGCTTTGTGTGCCTCGACAGTCAATGTTGCATTGAGCAGCAATACACCTTGCTCAGCCCAATGTGTTAAGTTTCCTGAAGAAGGGATAGGTTTGCCCAAGTCGCGGTTTAGTTCCTTATATATATTTTCCAAAGATGGTGGAATCTTCACACCATCATGTACAGAAAAGCATAAGCCGTGTGCTTGATTAACATCATGATAGGGATCTTGACCAATGATTACCACTCGTACTTTATCAAACGGGCAAAGGTCGAAAGCACGAAAAATCTGTCCTGCCGGAGGGAAACATTGGGTAGTACGATAAGCATGGCGAACAAAGTCCGTTAGCAACTCGAAATAAGGCTTATCAAACTCAGGTTGCAAGACTTGTCGCCAACTCTCATCTATACGAACTTGCATCTTGGTAAGTTCTAAAAGTTAAAAAGTTTTATGAGTTTTAGATGTTAATCATTGAGGATTAACATCGCATCGCCATAATCGCCAAAGCGATAGCCTTCTTTCACCGCCTCTTTATATGCGCGCATCACATGATCATGACCACCAAAAGCAGCTACCATAATCAATTGAGTAGACATTGGCATATAGAAATTAACAAAGAAAGCGTTGGCTACAGTAAAATCATATGGAGGATAAATGAACTTATTAGTCCATCCATCATATGCTTTCAATTGTCCATTAGTACCAACCACATGCTCTAAAGCACGCATCACCTCTGTACCAATAGCACAAATTCGTTTCTCAGCCTCATGCGCTTTATCCACCGCTTGCACTAGTTCTTGAGGAATAAAGATTTGTTCGCTCTCTACTTTGTGTTTAGAAAGATCTTCTACCTCTACTGCCTTGAAATTACCAAGACCCATATGTGAGGTCAATGTATATGTCTCTACACCTCTGATCTCTAGACGTTTGAGCAAATTCTTTGAGAAATGCAATCCAGCAGCAGGAGCAGCTACTGCTCCAATTTTATCTGCAAAAATAGTTTGATAACGTTCCTCATCCATCTCATCTACAGGCAAGTCGCTAAATACCTCTTCGTATTCCGCTAGAGTCTCTTCATCCATAGGACGACGAATATATTTAGGCAATGGAGTCACGCCCATGGCATACAAATTTTGTACAAATTCGTCCCCAACATAGTCCGTCAAGAAGCGTAAGGTACGGCCGCGAGAAGTTGTATTATCTATCACTTCTGCCACAATGGTTGCATCCTCATCAAAGAAGAGTTTATTACCGATACGTATCTTACGAGCAGGATCTACCAAGACATCCCAATAGCGATTCTCATGTTGCAATTCGCGCAACAAGAACACCTCAATATTAGCAAGTGTTTTTTCCTTTTGAGCATATAGTCGAGCAGGGAACACTTTTGTGTCGTTCGCGACAAACATATCGCCCTCATCAAAATATGAGGCCAAATCATTTATCATTTTATGTTCTATTTCACCCGTTTTGGCATGCAATACCAACAAACGTGCCTCATCGCGAAAACGACTAGGGAATTGAGCAATCTGGTTCTCTGGTAATTTGAATTTGAAATTACTTAATCTCATTATCTATCAAGTTTGTAAATTGTTCGAATGTTATACAATCCTCTACACGCACATCCCCCACTCTAGTTCTACGTAATGCTATGAGATGTGCACCACTTTGTAATCGTTGTCCAATATCTCTAGCAAGAGCTCTAATATAAGTTCCTTTTGAGCAAACAATACGCAATTCTAATTGCATTTTTTGCTCATCGAAGTGCAGTATCTCTATCTCATCTATTACAAGCAACTTGGCTTTAAGTTCAACCTCCTCGCCTTGACGAGCCAACTTGTATGCTCTCTTACCATCCACTTTAACGGCAGAAAACATAGGAGGCACTTGCCACTGTTCGCCCACAAAAGTCGGAATGACTTCTTCTATAAGTGTACGAGTAATATGCTCAATTGGGTAAGTCGCGTCGATTTCTTTTTCCAAATCAAAACTAGGGGTCGTAGCACCTAGTTGTAACATGGCCACATACTCTTTTTGATGCGCTTGTAGCTGGTCTATTAATTTGGTTTTCTTGCCCGTACATACAACCACCACGCCTGTTGCTAAAGGATCTAATGTACCAGAATGACCTACTTTTAATTTTTTAACGCCCAACTTTTTGCAAAGCAGCCAACGTGCCTTACCCACCACATCGAAACTAGTCCATCGATATGGTTTATCAAATGCTAATATCTCCCCCTCAACAAAGTCCATATACAATAGCAAATGCACCTGCACACAAGCAGTAAATAGCAAAGTATATCAATTTTTGACGGCGAACTATATTAATCATAAAGCGACATGCTATACATCCAGAAATGAAAGCAGCCACAAAACCTACTAACAATGGCACTAGACCTATAGAAGTTGCTACTACTTCGCCAGTGATCAAATCTAATAATTCAAGACTACCCTCTCCTAAGATTGGAATTAGAACCATCAAGAATGAGAACTTGGTCACACTTTCTTTTTTGACGCCACACAACAGACCAGTAGCAATTGTAGTACCACTACGGCTTAGTCCTGGGAGAACAGCAACTGCCTGTGCTAAACCAATGATGATAGCATCTTTAAAACCAACTTCGTGTCCAATGTTGGCGCGACGCTTTGACAACCACTCGCTAAAATACAAAAGAATGGCTGTTACACATAAACAGATACCTACAACCAAGAGGCCGCTGCCAAAAAGACTCTCTACCTGTTCCTTGAAGAACATACCGACGATAAAAACAGGTATCATAGATACCAATATCATCGCTACGTAATTCTTATCATCGTTCCACTTAGTTGTCGTAAAAGTACCCTTAAATAATTGCGCTACTTCCTTCCACAAAATAAACAAGGTAGAAAAAACGGTAGCAGCATGCACTACAATACTAAATGTCAAATTATCTTCACCTGATGTTCCTAACAAAGTTTGACCTATCTCTAGGTGTCCAGATGAAGAAACAGGCAAGAACTCAGTGAGTCCTTGCACTATTCCTAAGATGAATGCTTCTAACCAACTCATTTCTTTCTTGGTTTATACAAAATTGCAGGAATGATCAATACAAATCCAAGAAGTGCAATCATTGGACCTACAGTAATACGACGAGTTGAGAATATATCCTCATTAAACTCTGTAGGACCACTTGGCTCACCAATCATTAGGATAAAACCAACTATGATAATTAACACGCATACAGCTATCGCTATTGCGTTAAATTTAGACAAATTAAATTTCATATAATGCATTGGTTTTCATTCGGATATATCTATTTGTCGCCATTAAAGAGGCAAAGAATGTAATTGCAAAACCACTCAAGAAGACAACACATACAATAGATCCTACTGTAAAATAATTCAACTCAAATAAAACCAGCGAAAGTTTCTCGTAACAATAGTAATAGACTCCTGCTAACAATCCACATGCAATAACAGATGCTTCTATACCAATCCAAATATTTCGACGAATAAACGGCCATTTGATTACCCATGGAGTAGCTCCTACCAGACGCATTGTGTTAATTAAGAAGCGTTTAGCATAGATATGCAGTTGGATGGTATTCACAATCAAGACTAATGCAATGGCTAGCAACACCAATGCCACAACCAATAATACCAACAATACTTTGTTGATATTTTGGTCCAATATATTGATTACGTCAGTATGATAAATTACTCTATTAACATATGGCAAGGACGACAAACGAGAATCAATAGCTTGTATGCTATCGGCTTGCATATACGTTTCTTTCAATCGTAATTCAAAAGCATCAGTTAAAGGATTATAACCAAGGAATTTTTCAGGATCCTCTCCTAAAGTCTCAATATGTTCTTGTAAGGCTTCTTCTTTGGTAATATAACGAGAAGTTAATACATATGGTGAAACATCCACCAATTTCTGCATACGGGTTATTTCGTCAGAGGTTGCGTCTTCTTGCATTACGACCGTCAACACAACATTCTCACGCACATGACGAATCAAGTTGCGTGCTGACATCAACACCATACATTCTAAACCTATCAAGAACAACACCAACGATACTGAAATCGTTGTTGTTAAATACATATTAAAAAATCTATGTCGTCTCATTATGGAAGAAAGGGCGGTCATTCACCGCCCTACTAGTCTTCATTAATATTCCCACAAGTCTTGCTCAACATTAAGCAATTCGGTCTCAATACGTTCTTGCTCTTTCTGCATTTCTTCGTAGGTATTAGCTATCTGCGGAATCATTTTGCTATAGATATTGTTAGAACCTACAAGATAAGAACTATACATTTTTTGAGCGAAGAAGTCATCGAATGTAATGCGTTTGGTATCGCTGCCACGTGGTGTAACATATTGTTGAGCCATATATGGACGGAATGCGTCAAATGGTACCCAGAACAAAATTTGACCATACAATGCATCCATTACTGACATACCCTCGTTCATAACAACATTGTCTGCATTCAATGGAGCAATTGCCAAAATCTTTGAATAAACACGTGAATAGTGTTTGTCGAAGAAGATAACCTCTTGGATCATGAATTTCAATGTATTTCTTGCAAAATCCTCATAAGAATAACGATTGAATTTCAAAGAATCATTCACGTAATTCAATAGCATGTAATCTGATGTTGCAATATTACCATCTTTGTCACCAGTGCGGTCAGTATTTAACAAACCAGGGATTTCTTGCTTAGCAAGAGGTTCACCAGTAAAATATGGTTTCACATCACCAATATTGCTAGATTTCTCATAAATAGGCATACCTTTTTCAATTGCACCTAGCATTGTTCTAAATAGGGATGCATAAACAGGGTCATCAGCAGATACAGGTGTATACAATTGATAATTTTGTTTGAAGCGCAAGTCAATAATACGATATACTACGCGTGACCACACCACATCATCAGAACGATGAAAAACAGTTACTAGGGTATCGGAAGCCTCTTTTAGTTCTTGAGTTTCCAAACGTACAATACCCATCTCATCAAAAAACGAATTAATTTGATGTTGTGCATTACTGTTCATAACAAAACCAAGCAATGCAAGGATAAAAACACTAATTTTTTTCATATGACGTTTATTATCTTAATTCAATTCTAATGGAAGACTGCGTAATTGGATTTCCTTTCCGTCAGGACCTTTAGCCTTGATGTACATCAAAGTTACAGAATTACCTTTCTTCAACTTCTTAATATCGGTAATCGCCTTGTCATTCAAATGACTACCTTGTACTTGTACCTCAAGTCCTGTTGGCAATTTCACACGGAAACTAACAATATCAAATTTTGCTTGTATCAAGCCATCTGTTCCATATGACGCAATCAACTTATTATTTTTATTGGTCAAAGCAGACAATGAAATTTTATCTTCCTTAAGAGGTTCTCCATTAACTTCAAAATATGCATTTGGAGATGGCAAATTCTTAATACGATAATCAAATGATCCCATCAAACGAGAAGCACCATCCATCTTAGCATAAACTTGAACCGTCAGTTTATCTGCAGAACCGCTATTAGGAGTAATGATCCATTCCTCTTTACCAGACTTGGTTATTGAAGCTCCCGCACATTTCACATCAATATCTTGGGTGCTCACACCAGGCACAGATATAGAGAACGGATTCTTATAACCACGATACATGATGTTCAACTCGGTATTTGAGATAGTTGCACTTGGCTCTGCCACTGTATATTCTTTTTCGAATGGCAGATATAACGTATCACCGCTCTGATTTTTATAAGCAATTTTACCAGAATACTTTTGTTTTCCAACTTTATTGGTTACAACTTCATAAACATTACCTGTCAACAATTGATCTTCTATATAATATTCTGGTCGTTGAGTAGAATCCAAGGCTGCCAATACGATTTGTGCGCTATATTTACTACCCTTCAAGACATAATCAGAACTTGGAATCACATAAGCCTCAAATTTGTTCACACGCAAATCAGAAGCATCTGTTTGGGTCAACAGATATCGTACAGCACGTCCTTCGCAGTGACGAATATCATTTTGCAACTTAGTCAACACGGTCAGACTCGCACACATTGGCATTTCCATAAAAATACTATTCTCCCATGAGATAACCTCACCTTCAGCATTGGTACCTTCTGGGGTAGTGAAAGTTTTCTTGAATTCTTCATCCAAATCTCTACTATCACCCGTGATTCGAACTAAAAAGTCACAATATTCTTCTATTTTTTTCTTAAGCTCTGCCGCATGTCCCTCATTGATAGCATATTGTTGTGGGACATTTGTATCATCTTGCTTAGTTAGTTCACGAACCCTTGCATTCTTCTTTGCAGCATCACCCTCTGACAATTGTACCATGTCATCTTTGAATTTTTGCACATAATCATAAAATTCGTTTGATGCCACACGCACAGAGTCAGCTTTGTCAGACCATTGTTGAACTTTCGCTGGATTCTGTTCCAATGCACGCACAAACTGAGAATACGTAGCCGCGTTTCCCTCTTCCATGGTTTTAATTGTCTCATGTAGACTATCATCCACTTGAGCATAACCATTCAATATGGCTGCACTGACGTTGAGCGCCAACATGGCGGTCAACACCAAGTACATCATACTAATCATTTTCTGTCTCGGGGTCTCCGGACAATTCTTAGCTCCTCCCATACGTTACATTATTATATATAAGGTTAACGCTGTCTATTAAAGAGCATTCAGCATATTACCATACACCTTATTCAAATCAGCAACTTGGTTTGCCAATTGTTTTGTACCAGCTGCGTATGCCTCGTGGTTCTTCAAAGCCTCTGCAGAAGCAGCCGCAATTGCTTGAGTATTGCTATTCAATGCCTCTACTTGCGCAGTTGCACCTACAACTTTCTCTGTTTGCAATTTGTAAGCCTCTACTTGTGCTTGTAATGAGTTCAACTGCAACTCATATACCGCATTCAGTTTTTGCAAATAAGTAGTTGTATTTGTCACCTGAACATCACACTCTTTTGTACGCTCAGCTACTTTTTGCATATCCTCGTTTACTTGTGCATATGTATTACCCAACTCGGCTGTTTTTGCGGTCATCACTTTTCCTGCCTCTACAAATTGTTCTGCAGTTTGACCAGCAGCCTCGAGTTTGCCTACAAGTTCGTTGGCAGCACCTGCTACTTTACTCAAATCTTTCAATTGTTCAGCAGTCTTAGCCACATCTGCAACATCTGTTCCATTGTTAGCAGCGCCATTTGTGTCGCCCAACAAGGTTGGACAAGGACGAGACTTCATCTCCTCAATCACTTTAGGATCAGCACCATGCTCAACCAACTGAGGGAAAACGTTGTTCCAGTGGAATTCTGTATGAGGTTTATCCAAACATCCAAGAGCAAACAAGAATGCCTCAATACCCATACCGACCATCAACATGATACCAGCACCAGGGAAGTGCATAATCTTGAACAAAGCTCCAATAATAACGACTGACGCACCCAATGAATAAACAGCTCCTACTACTTTCTTACCTTGGTATGACTCATACCAATGCATGAATCCTCTATTTTTTTTCTTACTTGATTTCATTTTTATATCTTTGCTTTTAAGAATTACTCACCTATTACAGAACGAACACAACGGAATCCAATGAATGAGCGAGCCTCGTTTTGGTATTCATAGGTACGAGTTCCGCATTGCAAATAATAGCTAATATCTTTCCAGCTACCACCCTTAACGACCTTACGCTTCAAGATTGCAGGATCATCCTTGCGAGCCACGTAAGGGAACTCTGGGTTCATGTCATGGATTTGCAAGTTAGATGTACTAGAGTGAGAAGAAGCGGTCCACTCTGCTACGTTACCAGCCATATCGTACAAACCGAAATCATTAGGTTTGAATTTACCTACAGCCATAGTTGCCGCACCCGTATCATTGTGGTAAGAACCACGGTAAGGTTTGAAGTTAGCCATGAAGCATCCCTCGCTATCACGAGCATATTTATCACCCCATGGGTACATAGCAGCACGGCGACCACCACGAGCAGCATACTCCCACTCAGCCTCTGTTGGGAGACGATATTGGTGAGCTACTTGCTTGCCCTCGTTGCGGAGCAAATTGGTACGCCAATGGCAGAAAGCATGAGCTTGCTCCCATGTTACACCAACAACTGGGTAGTCAGAATAGCCTGGCATGCTGAAGTATCCATACAACAATGGGTCGTTGAATGAGTACTCGAAGTCGCGCACCCAAACAGCAGTATCAGGATATACACAAATGATTGAATTGGTCTTCAAATCCTTTGGTTCACGCAAAGGACGAGTAATGGTCTTAGAGTAGATACCCTCGTTCTCTACCCAGAAAGAATCAACACGTACAGTTGCTCCGTCTGGATAGCGACCTGTAGCTACATCAAAGCGATTGCGAGCAGCTGTTGCTTCGTCCATATTCACCCAACTGTAGTTGTAGCGAAGAATATTGGTACGCAAATCACCATAACCATCGTCATAGAACATTGGAGCCAATGCCTCTGCGATTGGATCATCAGGAATCAAACGTTTTTCCCATGGAATTTTCTTTGACCAATCGATTTGAACCTCTTGTCCGTCACGTTCATACTTAGGGTGAATAGCATATTCACTAGCACTACCTTCGTCACCGATCAAATGCATGTAAGCAATACTATCACGAACCCAATTTACAAACTGACGATATTCGCTATTGGTAATCTCTGTTGCATCCATCCAAAATGCGTTAACAGAAACCATTACATTGTTGTCTTGTTGTGAAAAAATATTAGACTGTTCGTTAGGTCCCATCAAGAAAGAACCTTTACGAATAAACACCATACCAAGAGGATCAACATCCTTAGTAGGACCACTGGTATACGCGCCTATTAACTCTCCAGCTGGTTTGTTACAAGCCGACAAACCAAGCGCCAACATGATAATTGGCATAATTTTTTTAACTTTCATATATTAACTTATTTGTTTATTTTCGTTTTATAAGTATCTCACACTCTTGATTTTATTCGTATTCTTAGGCTTCAGCACATTAAAACCATACGACAAATACAATTCATGCGATCCAAAACTTTCTTTCAACAAAGCATTGGCCGGCAATTCATAGGTATACCCTATCTGCAAGCCATTTATTATATCCATTCCAAGCAACACGTTTACGCTTCCAGCCAAACGATACCCCAAACCAAAGCGATAACGTTTCTTAAGTTGCGCCAACATGGTCAAATTCACATCCCAACTCTTAAAATCAGTCTGCAACATCATGCTTGGCAGCAGCATCCAATCTTTATTTTTCAATTGCCAATTATAGCCTCCGGCAACATACATTGTTCCATTGACTTTAATTGTCGTATTGTCACCCCACTCCATATGAGGCTGGGTAATGTGTGCATAACTCACTCCTGCCCACCAAGTTGGTGCAGAATAATACACACCAGCTCCCATATCAAACCCCATTCCAGACGCTCCTTTTCCATCACTACCGCCACCTACATTTGGTACTAGCGGATCATGATCCTCGTGATATTCATCCTTTCCTCCACCTAGATCCACACTATCAACTGCAAAACTCAAATTCAAAAAGCCCAAATCAACACCTATAGCCAATTGGCCATTGCCAATCGCCAATTTATAGGCATATTCCAAATACAAGCTTTGATTAGTAAACAATCCAAACCTATCATTCGTAAAACGAACTCCGGCACCATGATGTGTTTTTCCAATTACAAATGGAGAAGAAAACGCAAAATTCGTTGTCATCGGCGCATCTTGGATCCCTATAAAATCCATACGATGGCTAGCCGAAACACGCATTAAATCACCTTCTCCCACAGCGGCAGGGTTATAAGACGACTGCATAAACATATACTGACCTATTTGCGCATCAAACTGTGCACGCACGAGCACCACAGCCATCAACATCAAAAGCAGTACAACAGAACGCCTCACTTCCGCGCCTCCTAATCCTTAGATAGACCATTAATATTCTTCCTCATCAAAGAAGAAGTCATCCTTCGTAGGATAATCAGGCCACAAATCCTCTATTGACTCGTAAATTTCCTCATCATCCTCAATCTCCTGAAGATTCTCAATAATCTCCATTGGAGCACCTATACGCAAAGCATAATCCAACAACTCATCCTTAGTTGCTGGCCATGGCGCATCTTCTATTTTAGAAGCTAATTCTAAAGTCCAATACATACCAATTATTTTTAGGCACAATACGCGCCTTTACAAAATCACGTGCAAAAGTAGTGTTTTTTTTTAATATACACAAATTTTTTACTACTTTTCCTTTATTTTTCCCAAACAAAGAGATTAATTTCTAAATTTTCGGCTATAAATCGAGCCAAAACAAAGAAATAATCACTCAATCTATTTACAAATCTCACGTGTACATTTTCCGCCTCCATTTCACTATCTTCGAGCCATTTTATCACACGACGCTCTAGTCTCCGCGCCACACATCTACACACATGAGTTCTTGAGACTTGTTCATTTCCTCCTGGCAACACAAACTCTTTCAACACAGGCAGTTTCGCATCCATCTCATCCATCCATTTTTCCAACTGCTCCACATTCTCTTCCACAAATGGAAAGTCAGCTCCAGCGAGAACCGCACCGACATCAAACAAACGATTTTGAATCCATCCTAACTGCTTATCTACTGCTACTGTCCAAGACCCCAAATCGTCATGCAAAGAACTACGCAACAAACCTACAAAACTATTCAGTTCATCTGATGTTCCGTAGGCTTCCAAGCGCAAATCTGATTTACTAACGCGTTTGCCTGTAGCAAGTGACGTTCTGCCTTTATCTCCTGTCTTTGTGTATATTTTCATATCGCTAGTAATGCTATAATTACAATCTCATTCTATAATTTCTTTTCCAATAGTGCTTATCAAAAAACACTAAACCCATTTGGTACAAATCTATTGTACTTGTCACACGTTCGTCAGCACAAATATTCTTCCACGCTCGTTCCATTTCCTTACTATGGTGGATATCATCGATTACCAACACACTCTTTTCATGAAATTTATTCGCTAAAACATCGAAATAAGCCATAGTAGCTTCATACGTATGATTAGCATCTATGAATGCCAAATCAAGATCGCTCAACTCTCTCTCCAATGACTCTATATCAATTCTTCCCACTCGACACTCTATATTATTCATTCCCAAGGCGTTCCAATTCTCTTTTGCTTTTTCTGCCACAACCTTACAGCCCTCATAAGTATACACTATATCACGTCTATCTGCTCCGGCTAAATAAGCAGTGGTTACACCCAAACTTGTCCCCAATTCCACCACTCTTAGTCCTCTTTCATCTTCTCGCAACTGATGTCCTAACCAATTCACTAGACGAAACATCATCTGTGCGTATTTCTTCTCTTTGAGACTATGTTTCGCTATATCACAAATCCTACGACAACTCACCTCCCCATCGCGACTACCTCCAGATCCGTAATCCACGAACTCTATTTGTGCCACATCTGACAATAAATTCTTTCTTACCGTTTCAATATTGTTCCATATATAATACGCGTGCGAGTCTGACATAACCATTCTAACCCATTCAAACAAATATGGGGAATGAACGCCTTCTCCACCTGTATTCCAAGCAGACAAACGATGTTTCAAGCACGTTCTTGCACGATATAAATACTCTTTTTTCATCATAAAGGCGTGCAAAAGTACTATTTTTTTTTGATATATGCAAAAAAAGTTGTACCTTTGTGGTCGAAATGATATTAAATTACATTTGGATAGGACTAATACTGCTCGCAGTCGTCATGGGCTGCGTCCAGTTTTTTGCGTACGGGCAAAGCGAAATCTTTTCCGAGATTCTCAATTCCACTTTTGATTCTGCCAAAAATGGATTTGAGATATCCATTGGACTCACGGGAATCTTGGCATTGTGGATGGGTATACTCAATATTGGTCAACAAGGAGGAACCGTCAATACGCTTTCGCGCGGTGTAGCTCCTTTCTTCCGCCGAATATTCCCAGGCATACCTCACAAGCACCCTGTTTATGGCACCATGTTTATGAATTTTGCTGCCAATATGCTAGGTCTCGACAATGCTGCAACTCCTATGGGACTCAAGGCTATGGGCGAATTACAAGAGCTCAACCAAGACAAGCAAAAAGCCAGCAACGCGATGATTATGTTTGTTGTGCTAGGTGCCAGCGGACTCACCATCATCCCTACCACCATCATGGCATACCGAGCAGAATGTGGCGCAGCTAACCCTGCGGACGTCTTCCTACCGCTATTGATGGCCACGTACTTCTCTACTTTAGGAGGACTGATTGCATGCTGTATCGCACAGAAAATCAAGATATGGGATAAAGTTGTACTTGGAGTAATATCATTCCTTACTGCTTTGGTTGTCTTATTGCTCGTATTGGCACAACGACTTCCAGAAGAGACTCTCACATCTGTTTCATCCATCATTGCGGCCTGCACGCTGCTTGGTCTTATTTGCTGGTTTATCATCCAAGCATCTATACGCAAAGTCAATGTGTATGACGCATTTATCGATGGTGCTAAAGGTGGTTTCAAAACCGCTATTGGCATCATTCCATACCTTATCGCTATCCTCATTGCAGTAGGTATGTTCCGCGCTAGCGGTGCCATGGGACTATTAGAAGAAGGACTCGCTAATCTATTTGCACTAGTAGGCATTAACTCCGACCTTTCTGCTGCAGTACCTACTGCCATCATGAAACCATTATCCGGTAGTGGTGCTCGAGGTTTGATGATTGAAGCCATGAACACCCATGGTGCAGACTCCCTTGTTGGTCGTTTATGCTGCATCCTGCAAGGCACTACTGATACCACTTTCTACGTACTAGCGGTATATTTTGGTAGCGTAGGTATCAAAAACACACGTCATGCTGTAGCCTGTTGCCTCATCAGCGACCTCATAGGTATCATTGCAGCATTCACCATCGCAAGCATATTTTTTGGATGATACATTTTATCAACGATCATATTGAAATGCCCAATATTGATTTTCGCAAAGCCGAACAATGGATCAAAGCCGTAGCCGCTCAATATGGTTACTCTGTGGGTGAGCTCAACTATATTTTCTGCGATGACGAAAAGATCTTAGCTGTCAACCGAGAGTTTCTTCAACATGACTATTATACAGATGTTATAACCTTTGATTATTGCACACGTACGCGCGTAAATGGTGATATCTACATTTCCTTGGATACAGTAGCCTCTAATGCTGCACAAGAAGGAGCTTCTTATCTTCACGAACTCCATCGCATCATCATCCACGGACTTCTCCACCTCACTGGACAAGCTGACAAAACGCCAGAAACCAAAGCACAAATGACAGCCAAAGAGGAAGACGCACTCGCTAAAATTAGCATTTTGCTATAAAACATCAAAAGTTTCTAACTTTTTCTCTACAAAATTTGCAGGTTTAGCATTTTTTTCTTACCTTTGCAACCGATATCAAAAAACACGTCACTTTTCGTAAAGCGAAGCGGAACCATTATTCGTAAAGTGATAGCGGAACCTCTTTTCGTTCGCACAGCGAACCATCAACGTGAACGAAGTGAACAAGAAAATACTTAACATCTAATAAAACACAGTTATGGCTAAAGTTTATCAAGCTAACGAGATTAAGAACATTGCCCTCATGGGTGGCAGTGGCTCGGGTAAAACTACCCTTATGGAATCCATGCTCTTTGAGTGTGGGGTCATTAAACGTCGTGGATCAGTTGAAACACAATCTACCGTCTGCGACTATTTCCCAGTAGAAAAAGAATACGGCTATTCAGTCTTTTCTTCAGTTTGTAACATCGAGTTCAACAACAAGAAACTCAATATCATCGACTGCCCAGGTTCAGACGACTTCTGCGGTGGTGCTATCACAGCTCTCCACGTATCTGATACAGCAGTCATTACCTTAACTGCCAATGGTGGTGTAGAGGTTGGCACACAAAACAACTTCCGCCGTGCTGAGAAGGCAAAAAAACCTATCGCTTTCGTTATCAACAAGTGCGACCACGAGAACGCTGACTTCGAGCGTACATTCAACGAACTCAAGGAGACATTTGGTAACAAGTGTACTCTCTTCCAATATCCTATCAACGCAGGTAAAGACTTCAACGCTGCTATCGACGTTCTCCAAGGCAAAATGCTTGTTTGGAAAGCAGAAGGTGGTGCTCCAGAGGCAAAAGATATTCCTGAGAGCGAGAAAGCTACAGTAGAAGAGATTCGCGCTCAACTCCTTGAATGGGCTGCAGAGTCTGATGAGACTATCATGGACAAATATTTTGAGCAAGGTACTCTCTCTGATGACGAGCTTATGCGTGGTCTTCAAACCGTATTTGCAGAGGGTAGTATGTATCCTGTTATCTGCACTAGCGGTCTCAAGGACATGGGTATCCGTCGTTTGATGGGCTTCCTAGGCGAGATGACTCCATCTGTTGCTGACGCTCCAAAACCATTGACCGTTAACGCTGATGAAGTTGCTCCTAATCCTGCAGCTCCTACTTCAGCTTTCATCTTCAAGACTTCTGTAGAGCCACACATCGGTGAGGTGAACTACTTCAAGGTGATGCAAGGTACCCTCAAGCCAGGTGATGACGTATTGAACGTAGACCGTGGCACCAAAGAGCGTATCTCTCAACTCTACACTGTAGCGGGTAATATCCGCGTTCCTGTAGAGGAAGTGGCTGCTGGTGATATTGCTGCAACCGTTAAGCTCAAAGATACTCGTACCGGTAACACCCTTAATGCTAAGGATTGCGAGAACCAATATCCAGCTATCTCTTACCCAGATCCTAAATATCGTCGTGCTATCAAGCCTGTTAACGAGGCTGATGCTGAGAAATTGGCTGCCCTCCTTACTCGTATGCACGAGGAGGATGCTACTTGGGTAGTTGAGCAATCTAAAGAACTCAAGCAAGTCATCGTGGCTGGTCAAGGTGAATTCCACCTCCGCACCCTCAAATGGCGTCTAGAGAACAACGATAAGATGATGGTTCAATATGAGGAGCCTAAGATTCCTTATCGCGAGACCATCACCAAGTCTGCTCGTGCTGATTATCGTCACAAGAAACAATCTGGTGGTTCTGGCCAATTCGGCGAGGTACACCTCATTGTTGAACCATATGTAGAGGGCGATCCTGTTAAGGAAGTTTACAAGTTTGGCAACCAAGAGTATCGTATTTCTGTACGTGACACTCAAGAAATTCCACTTGAATGGGGCGGCAAGCTTGTGCTCATCAACTCTATCGTGGGTGGTGCTATCGACTCTCGCTTTATCCCAGCAATCCTCAAGGGTCTGATGGATCGTATCGAGCAAGGTCCTTTGACTGGTTCTTACGCACGTGACGTACGCGTGATTATATATGATGGTAAGATGCACCCAGTAGATTCTAACGAGATCTCCTTCCGTCTTGCAGGACGTAACGCTTTCGCAGAGGCATTCCGCAATGCTAATCCTAAGCTCCTCGAGCCTGTTTACGAGGTAGAGGTATTCGTGCCTAGTGATATCATGGGTGATGTAATGTCTGACATCAATGGTCGCCGTGGTATGGTACTCGGTATGGAGACTGAGAAGAACTTCACCACTCTCAAGGCATTGGTTCCTTTGAAGGAGATGTCTTCTTACTCTACTACATTGTCTTCTCTCACGGGTGGTCGTGCTACCTTCACGATGAAGTTCAAGAGTTACGAACTCGTACCTGGCGATGTACAAGAGAAACTCATCAAAGAGTACGAAGCAACTCAAAAGGACGAAGATTAATCACTTCACATATACTATATCAACTAGTACTACTAGTTCTTCTAGTGCACCCCAAACGAGACTGCTTTACAAAGCAGTCTCGTTTTCCTTAAAACCGAAATAGATCCCATTATTCAAACATAACATTATGAAGAAGATCATTTATATTGACATGGACAATACTTTGGCTGACTACTTGGGTATGGCCAAACAGATGCAAATTGATCCCTCGGAGGCAAAACACCTCAAAGGATTTTTTGAAAAGCTACAACCTATGCCTAACGCCATTGACTCGTACAACAAACTTGCAGAGCATTTTGATGTTTATATTCTTTCTACAGGACCATGGAGCAATCCGCACTCATTGTACGAAAAGGTTCTATGGGTCAAACAGCACCTACCAAAAGCGTACAAAAATGTCATATTCAGTCACCATAAAGATCTTAATATAGGCGATTACCTAATTGATGATTCTATAAAAAATGG
>JAEIGA010007556.1_pt1 | contig 16487 bp, 15 predicted proteins | sample 9270691 | NCBI WGS metagenome assembly JAEIGA01 (sample SAMN17057246, study PRJNA624740) | gut metagenome | biome: biome; isolation source: fecal sample | host: Bos grunniens | place: China: Xizang | collected 2019
GCATAACTAGGAGCGAAAAGCGGCGCGGCGAATGCCGCAAAGCTTCGCGACGAAGTTAGGCGACGCGAATCGTCAATGATCGTTACGGGAGGAGTCGAAACTAAACGCGGGAGCGAGTGAAGAGCGGCTTTACGAAATGGCGAACGTTGTCGAAAATGCTAAACGCGGCCTCGGTTTGGGCCGTAGCCGAGCGCATACTTTTTAGATGAGCCGATTTATGCAGGACTCGACCCCGAGCCAAATCTAAAGATTGGCGAGCGGGTCTAGAGGACGCAGAAATCGGCCATATCAAAAGTGGAGCACGGTTGCCCTAACCGTGGCCGCATTTAAACATAGCATAGCAACATGTAAGCAACAACAGAGCGCAAAGCCACTAACGGCTAAACAATACTTACTGTTGTACAGAAAAGGAATCGCTTTTTCAGATTTTCAAAAGATAAAACATCAGTTCCATCTAATGAAATCAGGTATACAACGAAAATTCAATCCTAAAAACTGGGGATATTCCAGTAACATCCCTGATTTTACAACCTCTCGGACGGGTCGAATCGGGGAGACGGCCATGGATAGGCATTTAGCGCAACAAGCGCTTCGCCCGCGAGGAAGAGCGAGCCGCAAACTATAATCGAAGCGTCTTCAACTGACGAAACATCAACCTTGGCCAGACGAAACGCCTCATTTAACGTCGAAACCGCTTCCGCATCCATTCCGGCCGAACGCATCTTACGCGCAAGTTCATCAGGCGCCAGCGAGCGCGGATTGTTCGTTTTGATCGCATACGCCTTTGAAATAAAAGGAGCAAGAACAGAAAGCGTCTCACCGACTTCCTTATCGGCACAAAATCCGGCGACAAGAATATACTTTTTCTCGGGCAACTCCTGAATAGCATTAACCAGGGCGCGCGCGGCGGGAGGATTATGGGCACCGTCGACAAGCACATTGCCGACTTTCTGGAAACGCCCTGGCCAGACGACATCCGAAAATCCCGTTAAAAGGTCTTCTTTCCGAGGTATGTCAAAAAGAGCCCTCTCCTGAATCACCTTCAAAGCGGCAATTGCAGTCAATGCGTTTTCGCGGTTGAACGAGCCTGCGAGCGAATAGCCGGCGGGTATTTCCAGTTCAAGCGCCATATCCGGAGCATAATAAAAGGGAGCGGCAAGTTCCTTGGCGCGTTTTTCGATAATCTCGCGCACTTCGGGGAGATTTTCACCGAGTACGACAGGCACGCCGCTCTTAATTATTCCGGCCTTTTCAACGGCGATTTTTTCTACGGTATCACCGAGCCAGTCGCAGTGATCGAGCCCTATACGCGTTATAATCGTAAGTGCGGGATTACAGATATTCGTCGCGTCGAGACGCCCGCCGAGGCCCGTTTCGAGAACCGCGGCATCGACGCCGCTCTCAGCATAAAGTGAAAACGCGACCGCCGTCAAAGCCTCAAAGAAAGTCGCCCCTTCTCCTGCATCGCCGGTAGAAAATACGGCCTTTTCGACCTGAAGAGAAATCTCCTCAAGCCGCAAATCGTCGACGGGAACGCCATTTAGGAAAAATCGCTCAGTCAAATTTACCAGATGCGGCGACGTATAGCGGCCGACTTTCAATCCGCCCGCGCGAAGCGACGAGTCAATCATCGCGGCGACAGCGCCCTTGCCGTTCGTTCCCGCGATATGAACGGCTTTAACACAATCCTGCGGATCTCCGATCGCGCGGCAAACCGCACGGATGGTGGAAAGTCCGGGCTTCATCCCGAAGCGACGACGGGCGGCTAGCTGTTCGAGAAAATTCATCTTCCGCTCCAGACTGCGAGAACCGCGCTGATGCCGTATCCTAATAGAACAAACCAGGTGATTTTATCGGTCAAAAGAATACGTTCGGGCCGCCCGACATCCTCTTTACGGAAAAGGAGATAAAGATAACGGATAATACCAAGCGCGACAAACAGAGCCGTTAACGAAAGCGCTCGGGTTCCGAATCTTGCGACTGTATCAGCGGCAAGCGTATACCAGAGATAAACTCCGAGCGTCGCAAGAGCGGAAGTGAAAATCAATGTGTCGAGAACAACCGGATGATAGTTGCTGAGCGCAGCACGGGATTCGCATGCGATCGCCTTCTCGTGACGGCGCTTGCAGAGCGCGAGAAACATGGAAATCGAAAACGCGCACCCGAGAAGCCACGGTGAAATTCTTACATCCATAGCCGCCGCTCCCGCGACGGCGCGAAGCACGAACCCGACTGCGATGACGGCGACATCGACATAAGGAACTCTCTTCAGGAACCCGGAATAAAGGCTTTGCATCACGGTATAAATCAAAATCACCGCAAAGCCCCATGTACGGTCGGGATGACGAAAAACGAGATACGCCGGAAACGCGAGCGAACACGCGTACAGCGCGAGCGCGACTCTTACCGCGTCAATCTTGGAAATGAGATCGGCCGCGATCGGACGGAGGCGTTTAACGGGATGGAGTCTATCGGCGTTATAATCCGATATGTCATTAAGGAGATAAAACGCGCTCGATATCAGGGAGAATGAAACGGCCATCGCCGAAACGAGAAGGAACGGCCTATATCCACGCGCCATCGCCGCCTGAGAGTCGTCGGCGAACGCAAAGAACCAAGCGAGAAAAACGATGCCGTTTTTAGTCCACTGATTGACTCTTAAAGCCTTAAGCCAGACAATGAGCCGCTCGAGCGTCATTTGTTCGTCCTCCAGCGGATAAGTCCCCACAAAAGAGAATGATCCGTATAAACGGGACACGATTCATTCTCGTAGAACGTCCAGAACTTCGACCAATTTCTCTCAACTGCCGGATCCCATCGTATGGGCATCAGCGAAAGGACTTTGGAACGCGTTATCTCGCCGTCTACTTCACTCTCCAAAACCGGCCAAACGCGGGTAAAATCTTCCGAGGAGGTCCAGAACGGAAAAACGCGCGTCTCATCATCGTATATTTCGACGAGCTTCCAGCCGAATCTCTTTACTCCGCTCACGCGAGAACCGTCCTTGAAATTGTAATTTTCAACAGACTCATAAAACGGCCAAAAGGAAATGCGAATGCGTTGAGGCATATCCTCTAATTCAAGGAATGGCCAAGGACAGCGAAGCCTGACAAACGGGCAGCTGCGCATCACACCCCCCCTGCCTTTACCGCCTGTTTTGATATCCGTCAATGAGAAGAACGGGGGCAGATACATCGTCTGCCTTTCACGCTCGCGCCTAACCTTACCATACAGCGGCCACACCATCCATGAGTATCCGGCTCCGGCTGTATCGCGGTCGGCGCGGTACGACGCCCATGTCACCAACGGCCAAAACGCGTAGCGGTGGTCACTCTCGCGCTGATAATTGACGCCGTAGAACGGCCAGAAACTCCACGCTCCGTCGCTACGCCAGCTGATAAACGGAAAGAGAACGGAATTCGTCTCAAGCCAATCGCGGCCGCGCGGCATTTTATAGCGCATCCACAACGGCCAAAGGGCAAACTCGATATCATTGAGAAGCATTATATGCGGATGCTGGCCATATATCGGAAAAAGCCCCGCATACGCCCCCTTCTTTTTATCTTCGCCGTTAAACCAAACAGGCAAAACAGAAAACTGATACCCGTCATCGACACCATAATTCTGATAATTAACAATGTAGCAGAAACGCCACCAATCGCGATGAGAAGTAAATACGGGCCAAAGAACATCCGTCGTTTCAGCCTCGTGCGAAACGATCGGCCTCAACGCGAAATAATCGGGCCTTTGTTCATATAAAGGCCCGATTTGAAGAATTGAGGCGATAAGAAAACTACTTAACACCCTTCAGCAGCTCCTGGAATTCTTTATTCTCCGAGGCGGTCAATTCATCGGCGCGGGATTGAACGATGCGCAAATTATCTTTTGCGTCCAGTTTCTCGCCGCGCTTCAACTGAACACGGGCCAGAGAAATAAGCATTCTAACATCACCGGGTCTTCCGTTTACATCCTTGGAAAGCTCACAAGCCTTTTTGATGCAGCGTTCCGCCTCTTCATCTGATCCGCCGACATCCAAAAGAATAGCGCCGAGCGTCTCATGGGCAACATACAGATCAGGCGTCACTTCAACCGCTTTACGGGCGAATTTTTCAGCGTCGTCATACTTCTTAAGACGGCGAAGAACTTCTGCAAGATCGTTATAGGCCAACAAAGCGATCCTCTTTCCGGACACGGACTTTCGCAGGTGTCTCTCGGCGCGGGAATAGTCCTCTCTTCCCAGATAAAGAGACCCCATGATATAATTTGCCAATGAATCATCAGGATTTTTATCAAGAATCTTTTGAGCGCGCTCTTCAGCATGAACCTTGTCGTCCAAGCGCATATCAAGAGTAAGAATCATATCTCCCGTATGTACGGATCCGCGGCCGCTGTCGGCAATCTTGTCAAAGGAATTGCGCGCTTTGAGAGCATCTTCCTTTCCTGTCTTGCGCATCAGGACGAACGCATTGATGGAATCATACATAAACTCACGATCCTTATCACCATCCGCCAAAGCTTTGATTGAAGAAAGATCCTCTTCAATGCTATCCATCAGCTTCCTCTTCTCAGGACCCTCTTTAAGTTTGTCCGCACGCTGAAGTTTAACATGCGTTAAAAGAGTCCAAGCCTGAATATCCTTCGGATTCCTGCCGATATCATCTTTAAGCAACGCTTCGGCACCATCAAGATCATTTTTCATCAGGCAAAGCTGAACGCGTTGCTTTGAATAATCGGGATTGCTCTCGACGCCCTTGAGGCCTTTCTCAAGATATTCAACAGCCTTTTCAATATTTCCGTCCCTGGCCTCAAGAGCCGAAAGACGGAAATTGGCTTCTCTATTGGTGGGATTGCGCCTGATCTGTTCGATATAAATCTTGCGAGCCTCTTCCCTTTCTTTATCGGAACCCTCTTCAAGACGAGGAACAAGCATGCTCAACTCAGCAAAACTGCGCTGCTCAACCGGAAGAAGGTCAATCGCTCGACGAATCTGGGCGATGCCCTGGGCATGCTGGCCGCCGAGAGAGAGGATGTTAGCGTACTTCCTTATAAAATCAGGGTCGCAGACCGAACCGTAAACAAGCATCAGGTCTCTGGCATTATAACGGCGATTGGGGTCTTTAGCGATTGTCTTAAATATATCTTCGATTTCCTTTTCTTTTTTCACCGCTTTTGAAAATTTAGTTTTCTTAGCCAAAAGATCGATATTAGCCAACGCAGCTACGTTATCGGCATCTATTTCCGTTACAACAAGATCATAAAGTCCAAACGCCTTGTCAAAACACTTTTCTGCAGACTGTTTATCATTGAGCGCCAAATATCTGAGGCCCTTTTCATGATGATAATTACCTTGATAGGTAGCCATAAATCCGACACAACGCCTCAAATAACCGACCGTTTTATCGCGTTCGCTGATAAAGAAGCCTCTTTTGTTGCCGTTTTTATTTCTGTAAAACCTGTAGCTGCCCCAGTTTTCACCCATATCCAGCTTGTCTTTAACTCTCGGCCATTCTTCAAGCCAATCGCCAAGTCCTGCATCATCATCGGTTTTCGCTGAGAAGAAATAAAGGCCCGGCACCGCTTCAACACCGGCGTTCGTCCAAAGATGGGGCACTCCCCACACGACAACCTTATCGGCGACATCAGGATCGTTCTTGAACCAATATTCGACAAACGGCAACAGACGCTGACGCTTGATGCCGTCATCTTGCGTGAGAATCTGATACAACTCCTTGGAAAGCTCCTCTCCGCCCAACTTTTCATCAAGAACGGTCTGAGCCAGTTTCTTCAAATACTCACTGTTGTTTTCTTGGGAGAACGCGACAAAATTAATCTTTTTACCCAACTGCAAACCGATCAGTCCAAGACAGTCTTCGATAACATCAGGATCGTTGGAAACAACCCACAATGTCTCTTCGCTGCTCTGTACGGATTTTTCCACACTCTCTATGACATTCTTGGAAAAAGAATGTAAGGACGACTTATCGGAGAAATCGGCTTTAACCGCAAAATTAACTATCATGGAGACACTCATGACGAGAGCGAACCCCATACCTCCGGCATAACCGATCTTATTCGAGAAATCAACATTACCTGACTTTGCGGCAGACGAAGACATCGCGTGAGATGTCTTTGTCAAAGACCACCAGTAAACCAACACGTAACCGGACATCGCCGCGACGGCGGCAGACACCAACGAAGGCTGGTAACCGGAATACCCAAGAACAGACGATACGATAACGGCGGCGATAACGGCCACAATCGATATGATGAAGTGAAAAATCAAGCCGACAAGACTGTTGCCGATTTCTCCGCGGCAGACGGTAATGCATGCGAAGATCGAAATTACAAAGGGAACAAGCGCGAACAGCAACGCCAAATACCAATACTCACTTCTGAATTCACCTTTGAAAAGAGATTTCTGATAAGCGGTGAAATCTCCGAATGTTTCCGAGAAACCGCCATGGGCGAACGCGATGAGAAAAATCATGGCGATAATAAACATGATGAGAAAGATTCCGGTGCCAAAATAGCCGCGCATATCCTTTTTCGAAAAATCAATCCATGCGATAACTCCGCACAATGGTATAAGGAAGAAAAGAGTTATTATCTCAAAAGCACCGAGGGCGACAAAAATTCCCGATAATGCCGGCACCAGATACGACACAAAACCCGATTTTTTGGCAAAAGGAATAAAGACGGCAATCGACAGCAACGCTATGAAAGTATCAAAAATGGCAGGACCGGGATGTGTAGCCGCAGAGAAAACCGCAGGTGTCAAAACAAACACCAAGCAGGCGACGACTCCGCCTATTCTTCCGCCGTTGCGCCTGATGGAATCAGAAAATTTGAAACCGAGACACTCGCGAAGGAAAAAGTTCACCACATGAAAAAGCAGCACGACCGAAAGACTGCCTATAACAGGATTAAAGTACTTCGACATCCCGAAAAGCCCAGCGGTCCATCCCGCCGCGGGAAAAGGCATATACGATTTATAGGAGGAACCCATCCACGCCATGACCACATCTTCAAGGCCTATCGGCACACTGACAAAAGCGTATATGGCATACAGAGCGAGAGCTGCAACGCCCAAAATCAAGGAAACGCCCCAATCTTTGAAACAGATTTCATTGGAAGCTTTCTCAAAATTATCCATCACGAATCCTCCTGATTTACATTTTAAATTTCAAATCACTTTACCTTCTCAAGCGCCTGGGCAAGATCGGCGATAAGATCGTCGGGGTCTTCGAGCCCGACAGAAAGACGGATCAAGTCCGGCGGGATCCCCGCTTCCTTAAGCTGCTTGTCAGTCAGCTGGCGGTGAGTATGCGAAGCCGGGTGAAGAACGCAGCTCCATGCGTCGGCGACGTGAGTTACGATACCGATGAGCTTCAGGGAATCCATGAACCTGATGGACGCCTTTCGTCCTCCGCGGATGCCGAACGTCATGACTCCGCAGGGCGAATTTCCGCTGAACTGCTTCTTTACGAGCTTATGATACTTAGAATCGGGAAGACCCGCAAAATTTACCCACGCGACCTTAGGCTGCTTCTTAAGCCACTTCGCGATCTTAAGCGCCGACTCCGCATGGCGGCGGATGCGCAGATGGAGCGACTCAAGACCGAGATTCACGAGGAACGCGTTGAAAGGCGAAGGAATCGCGCCGAAGTCGCGCATCAGATGGGCGGTGCACTTCGTGATGTACGCCAACTTACCGAAAGCTTTGGTGTAGCTCAGACCGTGGTACGATTCGTCAGGCTCGACAAGCCCAGGGAATTTATCGGCATGGGCCTCCCAGTCGAAATTTCCGGAGTCGACGATACATCCGCCGACCTGGGATGAATGGCCGTCCATGTATTTCGTCGTGGCGTGAGTAACGATATCGCACCCGAACTCGAACGGACGGCAGAGAATCGGCGTCGGAAACGTATTGTCGATAATGAGCGGCACTCCGTTTTTGTGGGCGATTTTAGCGAACTTCGCGATGTCGAGAACGCACCCGGAAGGATTGGCGACGGTCTCGCCGAAAACGCATTTCGTATTAGGACGGAACGCCGCCTGGATCGTCTTCGCGTCGGAATCGGGATCGACGAACGTAAATTCAATACCGAGCTTCTTGAGAGAAACGGCAAAGAGGTTGAAAGTTCCGCCGTAAATCTGGGCGGAACATACGACATGGTCTCCCGCTCCGCAGAGATTTAAAATCGCGAACGTCGACGCCGCCTGACCGGAACTCGTGAGAATCGCGGCTACGCCGCCTTCAAGCGCGGCGATTTTTTTAGCCACCTCGTCGTTGGTGGGATTCGCCAAACGCGTATAAAAATAGCCCGACGCCTTAAGATCGAAAAGATCGGCCATGTGCTGCGTCGTATCGTACTTGAATGTAGTGGAAGAATAAATCGGAACCTGTCGCGGCTCGCCGCACTTGGGCGACCAACCGCCCTGCACACACAAAGTGTCTATTTTCATCGCTGCCCTTTCTTAAAAATACGCGTATATTATACCAAAAAATCAGATAAAGTTCTCATTGAGGGTATTCTTTCAAGCGGATACGAAACTCCGAAACGTCGTTCCGTCTCCATAACAAGCCTCAAATGATTAACGCTGTCCCACCCGGAAATGTCGCCATAACGCGTAATCTCCGAGATGGCCGCCCTTTCGACATCGAAAATTTCAGCGGCAAGGACAAAAAAACTCTCCCTACTTTCAGTTGAATTGGAAAAACCGGTTTTCATTTATCTCAATCCCGACTCTTAACCGTAACTAAAGCGGCGGAAGCAGAAAGCCCCGCGCCGAATCCGGCGATGAGAACGCGCCCGGAAACACCGCGCTCTGCAATGGTGAGCGGAATGGATACGGAGCCGGGATTGGCGAACTTCTCTCCGCTCGTATGAAGTTTATCCGCAAATCCGAGGGTATTGGCCAACTGCCGGATCATATACATGTTGGCCTGATGCGGAACGAACGCATCTACGCAGACCCCTCCCATATCGGCGATAAAGCGCTTTAAAAACGGAGCGACTTCGCACGCGACGAAAGAAAAGACGCCGAATCCGTCCATTTTTATCGGGCCGGACGCCTCGCACGAAAGCGCCTCGGAAGCCTTTGAATAAAAATCCACGAAACTGTCCTCACCCTCGCCTGCCGAAACGACCGTCGCGCTCGCGGCATCGCTGAAAAGCGGAGTCGTCGCCGTGTCCGCCGGATCAGACAGCGAAGACTGGATGTCACCGTCAAGAACAAGAATTTTCCGCCCCGTATCGGCCGCCATCCTGCCCGCGAGATAAACGGCGTAGGGATACGCGCTGCAGGCCATCTGAAGATCGAACGCCGGAATATCCGCAGCGAGACCGAGCGCCGAAGCTACAGCAACCGACAGCTGGGGAAAGCGCTTAGCGTTGGAAAATGTCGCCGCGATGACTCCACCTATTTCGGAAAGTTCTTCACGCGGAATTTTAGAGGCGGCGGCCATCGAAAGGTCGAAAAGCGAAACGCCCTCCCCGACAACGAAGCGTTTAGTAAATCCAGTCGCATCGAGAGCTTTGGCGGGCATCACCCCCCGGTTGTCGATTTCGACATCGCCTACAGCGGTCTCGATGCGCTCCAGGACTATCTCTTTTACGCGTATCATACGAGATTCTCGCGAAGTTCGGGGACCTTCGCCGCGAGCCAATCGTGACACGCGCCGTAAATCGTCTGCGCGGTGGAACCGAAAGGCAACGATTCGGGAATTTTCGCATACTCTTCGAGATCGGCGCGCGTAAGCGACGAAAAAAGTTTCGTCATCACGGGGATGTACGATGCGCTCATCGAAAGCGTGTCCGCACCGAGGGCGGCCCAGTAAAGGCCGACAACGGGATCTGCCGCGGACTCTCCGCAAACGCTCACCGGAATTCCCGCGCCCTTCGCCGCGTCAAGCGTCATCTTGACGAGCTTCGTAACGGCGGGATTAAGAGGCTGATAAAGATGGGCCACCGCCTCGTTGCCGCGATCGGCCGCCATCGTATATTGAACGAGATCGTTCGTTCCGATCGAAAAGAAATCGCAGCAGGAGGCGAGTTCACCGGCCAAAAGAGCCGCGCTCGGAACTTCTATCATCGCTCCGACCTTGATGTTCCTGTCGAACTCGACACCTTCGGCGGCAAGTTCGCGCTTGATCGATTCGAGCGCGCACGAGACCTCGGTCATTTCCTCGACGCACGAGACCATAGGATACAGCAGGCGCACCTGACCGTAGGCGGAAGCCCGGAGAATCGCGCGAAACTGCGTGCGCATAACATCACGGTTCGAAAGAAGATAACGGATCGAGCGGTTGCCTAGAAAAGGATTGGATTCCTTGGCGGTTATGCCGCGAACCATTTTGTCGCCGCCGATATCAAGAGCGCGAATCGTAGCCGACGCTCCTGGCGGCATAAACTTGGAAGTAAATTCAACGGCGCTGCGATATGCTTCAAACTGTTCCTCTTCTGAAGGCTCGACCTCGTTTGTGAGCCACAGATATTCGCTCCGGTATAAACCTATTCCTCGGGCGCCATACGCCTTTACGCCCGCAATCGGCACACCCGGATGGATGTTGGCGTATATCAGAATCTCGCCGCCGTCTTTAAGAGTACCGGCCGGAACGCCTGAAGCAACTTCCTCGGCAAGATCTTTCTGGCGCTTCACCAGAGCGGCGAAGTCAGCCTCCGTCGCTTTGTCGGGATTTAAAGTTATAGCGCCGTTGGTGCCGTCTAAAAGAACCGTCTCACCGGGAGATACGCGGGAGGTTATATCGCCCAACCCCGTAACCGCCGGTATCGCCAAGGCTCTCGCCAAAAGAGCGGCGTGGCTCGTAGTGGAGCCGCCGTTTATCGCGATGCCGAGAACATAGTCCTTGGGAAGCTGAACGGTCTCGGACGGGGTCAGATCATCGGCTACGATGATCGAGGGCGTCGTTATCTCCAGCTTCGGATGCCTGTCATATCCGATGAGCGTCTTAAGAAGACGGCGCTCGATATCGTCGAGATCGCGTACACGCTCTCTGAAATACGGATCGTTCATCCGCTCGAACTGGGCCCGCGCGCCGCCGGCCGTCTTTCTCACGGCGGCTTCGGCGTTGAGTCGATCCCTGAGAATGTAATTTTTGGTTTCGTCCTGAAGAACGATGTCCTCAAGAATCATCAGATGACATTCGAAAACACGGACATCCGAACGCCCCGTACGCTCTTTAAGAACGGATATAAGACCTTCAAGATCGCGCTTCGTTTCAACCAAAGCGCGTTGAAGACGGCGCAGTTCGTTGTCGACGAGATGCTCTTCGATGACATATTCTCGAATGGGTATCTCGCCGTCACCGCGATAAATAAACACGGGACCGGCGGCGAAGCCTCTCGCCGTCGGAAGTCCCGCAATTGTCTTCATCGACTTACTGCTCATCCGGAATATCGAACTTGCGCGCGACAAGCGCTTCAAGTTCATCCAAAACCTCTACGGCCTGAGGACCGCTCGCAGTCACCTTCAGAACCGTTCCGCACGTGGCTTCGAGCGTCATAAGCGCCATGATAGACTTTCCGGAAACGGCGTTGCCGTCCTTCTCGACCTCCACGTCGGCATCAAAACGACTCGCCGTCTTCGCGAAAAGCCCGGCAGGACGTACATGCATCCCATACTTGTTCTGCAGGGTGAATTCTCTCGTGATTTTATCTGCCATTATTTTTTACCCTTCCCTTTTTTCACCTTGAAATCTTGAGCTCTGCGATGGAGATGATCCGATAAATCGGATACGGGATCATATCCTGCCAGAATCAACTTCTGCTGCTGTGCAGCAGTCTCGACGAGATTTACGAGATCGCGTCCTTCGGAAACCGGAATGATGATATTCGGAACGTCGACACCGAGAATCGTCCGCGCCCTGCGCGTCTGACCGATGCGGTCGATTTCGCCCTTTATCTCATCAAGACGCTTGAGCGTCAGAACGAGCTGTAGACGCTTCTCGCCTCGGATCGCATTAACGCCGAAAACTCTCGAAACGTTCATTATGCCGATGCCTCGAATCTCCATAAAACCGACGGTCGAATCGCTCGCGCTGGCAAAGAGGAGATTTGTCGCGACATCCTTGCGGATACATGTGAGATCGTCGGCGATAAGCGCGTTTCCGCGCTTGATGAGTCCGAGCGCAGTCTCGCTCTTACCGAGCCCGGGATCGCCCTCTATAAGAACGCCAAGCCCCGACACTTCGATCATAGTGCCGTAAAGCGAGGTCTTAGGAGCGCCCAACTGCTCCAGTATAAACGTCGCATGACGCGAAAAGACGCGCGTTTTCAAAGAACTTTCCATAATCACCGCGCCGCACTCTTCGGCAATGCGGATCTCGTCGGCAGAAGCATGACGATCCGCGGTAAACACAAAAAGCCACGCCTTATGATTAATCAGTTCCTTGAATCTTGCAGTGCGCTCTTTATTGGAAAGCGAAGTGAGATACGCCCACTCCGCGTTTCCGATCAGCTGGAGGCGCTTCCACGCGAAGCACCCGAAAAAACCTGTAAGCGCCAACCCAAGACGATTGACTATCGGCTCGGCTATAACCTTGGAGACGTTGGAAGCGCCCGCGACCAGTTTTATCTTCAAACGGTCGCGACCGGCTTCCAGAAAGTCGGCCACGGTAAAGCTCGTGCCTTTGTCCGCGTCTTTGGCTGGCAGGTTCTTCATTTAAACTCTCAGTTCTTCGCGGAAGCGGCGCGCTGCTTTCTGACAGCGCCCTTGCGAGCCTTGACGCGCATCCTCAAAAGCTGACGCTCGGCGCGCGCGGCGGCGGCATCGATGACGCTCTTGGCGCTCTCGGAAAATTCTTTCGCTCCGACAGCCGTCTCGCCGAGACGGTTGGCGATAACTTCGGCCATGTACATGCGCTTCTTGACATCAATGTCGATGACGATATTGATGGATGTAACTTTGGGAAATTTCGCCGCGAGCTTATCCATGCGGAGCTGCGCATACTCCTTAAGCGCCTCAAGTCTCACATCGCTGTGCCTCATAGTGATTTCAATGCTCATTGCAGTTGCTCCTTTCTTTTTGTTCGTTGTTCTACTTTACATTCTGAAACTTTCACCGAGATACCTGGCGCGCACTCCATCGTCGCTGATGAGTTCCTCCGTCGTACCCTCTTTCAGCAGTTGGCCGTTATAGACCATATAGGCGCGGTCTACGACCGAAAGCGTCTCGCGCACGTTATGGTCGGTAATGATGATGCCGAGCCCCTTCTTCGCCAGGCGGCGGATGATGTCCTGAATCTCGTTGACCGACAGCGGATCGACGCCAGCGAACGGCTCGTCAAGCATCAGGATGGCGGGATTTCGCACGAGCGCACGGGCAATCTCGAGTTTTCTGCGCTCTCCGCCGGAAAGAGTATAGGCCGGCTGATTGGCGACTTTCATCAAATCGAAAGGGGCCAGCAGCTCCTCCGCGCGGGCCTTGCGTTTTTTCGCGTCGAGGGGAAGCGTCTCGAGAATCGCCATGACGTTGTTCCAGACGGAAAGCTTTCTGAAAATGCTCGGTTCCTGAGCCAGATATCCAAGGCCTTTTCTCGCGCGGATATACACGGGATCGGCCGTGATGTCCTCACCTCTGAAGACGACCTTTCCCATGTTGGGACGAACGAGACCTACAACCATGTAAAATGTCGTTGTTTTTCCGGCGCCGTTTGGACCTAAAAGACCTACGATCTCTCCGCATGAGCACGATACGTCCATACCGTTCACCACGGTTCTATCGCCGTAGATCTTGACGAGCCCGGTCGCTTTCAGATCGGGATTTTTCGGAACGGACACCGCCGGTGCGGATTTCTCCGCAACCATAGCGCTCATCGCCTTTGTGACAACATCATCTTGCATCATCTTGTCGAATTTTCAGTCCTAATTTCCGAGGAAGCGCTTCGCGTTTTCCTTCATGTCGCCCTTGCCTACGTCAACCATGATGGAGGAGCGTTCAACTTCGACCTGTTCGGTATCGATCCAGAATGTTATCTTACGGCCCTCGACCTGACTTTTGCGCTTACCGTTGTCGATAAGCTTCGCCGAAATACCCTTGGGCTCGTCTCCGTAAAGTATAACGCGGTTCAGCGGTTTGTTATATGTAGCCTTCGCGCAGAAACCGGAACGCAGTTCGTTCGTGACGGAAACATTGCCGATGGCTACGATCCGTTTAAGCTCATTGGTGCCGTCGAGAAAAATCGTCACCTCGTCGGCGTGCATCTTGAATTCGACATCGTCGACGAAAACGTTGCCGTCAAAAACCAGAACGCCCTCTTTACGAAGATAGGTGGACCTGTCGCTCGTCACCTTAACGTTGCGCGGCTCATCCTTCTTCGCGACATTCTCCTTGGCCCCTTTGCCGGAAACGACAACTACGGGCACTTCGCCGGCAACCGCCTCAGGCGCGACATTGGCGGCAGGAACCGCAGCCGCTAGTATAAAAGACGCTAAAAGCATTATAACTCAACTCCTTCGAATTTCAGGTCTGTCGACTCTATTTCAACCTTTGATGATATTTTAACGAATTCATCAGGAAAAGAAAAGTAAATTCCGTTTCCCTTGATTTTGGTTTTGCCGTAACGGCCGGAAGCGAACCCGTTTATCCAACCGGTTTTCGTCTTTCGGTCCACGACGCAGGCATCGGCCTTCAGTTCAAGTTTCACCGTACCGTCGAGTTCATACTCGCGTACAACGACGTCGCCGCACCACACGACGGCATCCTTGTCGAAGAACTGGGCCTTGCCCGCATAGACATCGACCTTAACAGAACCGTCAGGATGGCTTTCGACGGGAACGACGATCTCTTCGGACGGCTTGTCGATTTTCTCGACGCACTTTTTGAACTCCGCTTTAAGACGCGCTTCATCGGCCGTAAAACGCGACGTTGCCGCGGCGTAATCAAAATCAGCGTCCTCTCCCGCAAACAGAAGAGGCGCGAAGACGACCGCAAGAAGAACTGTCAAAAACCTGATCAAGAACGCACCACCTCGTTAATTGCAATAAGCTTCTTCCAAAGCTTTTCGACTTCGGAGAATTTAATCGCATTCGCCGCATCGCTCTTCGCGACCTTGGGATTGATATGCGTTTCCATAAACACGCCGTCAACGCCTGTAGCTACCGCGGCGCGTGCGAGGGCCGGCGCATATTTGCCGTCGCCTCCCGAACCGGTACCGAGACCGCCGGGCCGCTGTACGGAATGGGTCGCGTCCATAATGACGGGATAGCCGAGTTCGCGCATGATCAAGAGCGAGCGCATGTCGGCGACAAGATTGCGGTAACCGAACGAAGAGCCGCGCTCGCAGAGAAGAATCTTTTTATTTCCGGTTGATTCTATCTTGCGGACAACCTGAGCCATATCTTCCGGCGCCATAAACTGGCCCTTCTTCACATTGACGACGGCGCCCGTCTCACCTGCCGCGACAACGAGATCTGTCTGGCGCGCAAGAAACGCGGGAATCTGAAGTATGTCGCAAACCTCGGCCGCCCGTGCGCACTGCCAAGGCTCATGGATGTCTGTAATGACGGGCACATCGAATTTTTGCCTGATTTCAGCGAGAATATCCAGACCTTCTTCGATCCCGGGCCCGCGATACGAATCTACGCTGGTGCGATTGGCTTTGTCAAAACTGGCCTTAAAAACATAATTGACCTTAAGTTTCGAGGCAAGCGCCGTAAGACGTTTGGCCAAATCCAAAGCCATCGCGCGCGACTCAATCACGCACGGCCCCGCAATGAATGTAAGTTTTCCATCGCCGAAAACCACACCTTTATCGATTGTTATTTTCTTCATTGCTAATATTATACAGAGAAGTAGTATTGTTTCTGGAACAGTAATGTGTTGATTATGTTAGCATAAAGCAACTTTATATGTCAATGCGCCATTTACACTTTCTTTAGCGCCGCCGCAAACGCGCCGTCGAAAAGAGAGTTGAACGGCACCGATTCTGTCGCCTCGATAAATTCAAAATCTCCATGACGGGCAAGGAAAGCCTCAACCTGAAGAGCGTTTTCTTCGGGTTCGTTGGAACATGTCGAATATACGAGCGTACCGCCGGGAGCGACGAGACGGGCGCAAACGTCGAGAATCTGGGACTGAAGCTTTACGAGTTCGCGCATCTTCTCTTCACTCCAGTTCCACCGCGCATCGGGTCGCCTCCTTAATACGCCCGTATTCGAGCACGGCGCATCGACAAGGACCTTATCATACAATCCGCCGGCGAGTTCGTTTATCACTTTCGCAGAAACTCCCGTTCGTTTTAAATTTTCTTCGAGCCTGCGTCTGCGTTTTGGATTAACCTCGCAGGCCGTAACCTCCGCTCCGCGCCAGGCAATCTGAATAGTCTTTCCTCCGGGAGCGGCGCATGCGTCGAGAATCCTCTCGCCCTTCTTCGGATCCAATAGTTCGACGGCATGATGCGTCGCCGGATCCTGGACGATGAACGCTCCTTCGGCGAACCCTTCGACATCCTCGACTTTCGTTCC
>JAEIGA010007557.1_pt1 | contig 16487 bp, 18 predicted proteins | sample 9270691 | NCBI WGS metagenome assembly JAEIGA01 (sample SAMN17057246, study PRJNA624740) | gut metagenome | biome: biome; isolation source: fecal sample | host: Bos grunniens | place: China: Xizang | collected 2019
GCACAGAAGCAAGCTTTGACCATTCGAAGCGGTTGTTCCGGACTTGGAAAAACAAGACAAGCAGTTGGAGATGCGTGTTATCTCGCATATCCTATTCGCTATAACTCACACTATCGTTGCTGGGAACAGACTGGTAGTTGTGAGAAAGTGTTGTTTATTATGACAGAGCAGACAATGCCGCAGATTCGTAAGATGATTTTGGCTTATTTGTCTGATATTAGCGAGAGCAGATTTAAGTTGGGTAATTTCTCCGCGGAAGAAGAAAAGATTTTGAATCAAGCCGCGGATATTATGGAGAAATATGCTGATAATCTTGTTCTTGTAAAAATGCCAAATCCAACTATTGAATTGGTAAAGACGGTAGTTCGTGAGAATTGCTTGACTAAAGATATTGGTTATGTGTTTTATGACTATGTGTTTATTGGTCCAGCTTTGCTTGACCAGTTCCGCGGTTTCTCTTTGAGAAATGATGAAGTGCTGTTGATGTTTACAACAGCATTGAAAGACTTGGCGGTTGAGCTTAATGTCGCAATGTTTACCTCTACTCAGGTAAACGCGAGTGCGGATGATAACAAAAACATTCGTAACGAGGCCTCTCTCGCGGGCGGCCGAGCCACGATTAATAAGGCAGACAATGGTGCTATCATGGCAAGACCAACGCCAGAGGAATTAGAAACTCTTGCGGAAGTCACGAATGTCCATGGTATACCCAACTGTGTAACCGACATCTTTAAATGTCGTAGCGGCGAATGGACTCAGGTTCGTGTATGGTCACAAGTAGACCTCGGCCGCCTAAAGAAAAAAGATTTGTTTGTCACTGACGCTCGCTTGGAGCCGATTGCGGATTTCTTCGCCGACAGCGGAGTAGACGATTATGAAACTCACGAGTGGGATGATGAGGCTTATCAAGATACAATCAACTTCTTGGAACAGTTGAATGGGCCAAAAGAAGAACAAGTCGGAAAGAAGGTAAATCTTGGATTATCAGAGTATTATTGATAATTTAAAAGTGAGTTCGGTCATTGATTTAATGACCAAGCTCGGTGCGGATAGATGGAAAGACGAGGGAACTCATATTATCTTTCCGACTATCTGTCACAATACCGATGCCAGTGAGGCATCGATGAAACTGTATTTTTATAAGAATACTAAGCTCTTTAATTGCTATACCGAATGCGGTATTATGTCAATCTTCAAGTTTATGAAGCATTATTATGAAGAGCGTGGTATAGAATATGATTGGGTGAATGATATTTACAATGTCATTTTGGATTGTTCTAACTTCAAACCCGGCGAAGGATTTGAAGCACCCAAGTATGAAAGTTTGCGGAATAAATTTGGTAAAACAAATAAAGAAGTTGTGCTACCGGAATATAACAAAGGAGCCCTCGATACATTTGTTAAGATGTATCCACCAGAGTGGTTGAAAGATGGTATTTCGAAAGCGGCGATGGATAAATTTGGTATTAGGTATTCTATTTCGCAAAATAAAATCATTATTCCCCATTATGATGTCAATGGCCGCCTCGTAGGTATCCGCGGCAGAGCATTGAATGAATGGGAAGTAGAAAATGTAGGAAAATATATGCCGGTTCGCATTGAGCAAACCTGGTATAAACATCCATTGAGTATGAACTTGTATGGATTATATGAAAATCAAGAAAACATCAAGAAAAGTGGAGTATGCTATGTATTTGAATCAGAAAAGTCGGTCTTGCAGTTTGAATCATTTGGGATGCCCAATTGTGCAGTGGCTGTCTGTGGTAGCCAATTCAACAAGTACCAGCTTAACATCCTTTGCCGAGCCTGCTCTCCGAGCGAGATTGTCATCTGTTTTGACCGAGAAGAAACCAGTGACGATTACAAGTACTTCGACAAGTTGTGGGGCATCTGCCAAAAATACAAGCAGTATGCAAACTTCTCGTTTATTTACGATAGATTGGGTTTAACTCAATTAAAAGACTCTCCAAGCGATCGGGGAGAAGAAACATTTAAAAAATTATTAGAGAAAAGGACAAGGGTAAAATGAAAGCAAATTTAGTCAATGAAAATTTTAGTAGCGACTATGTCGCAAACCTCCTCAAGGCTCGCGGCATTGAAAGTGTGGAAGATTACTACCACCCAACAAAAAAGTATCTCCAAGACCCCACCGATTTAAAGAATATTCGGTTGGCGGCGGCTCTGTATACAAGAATTGTTCTCAATGATAAGCCGCCATATTCTAAAGTGCTTATCGTTGTGGATAGTGATAACGATGGTTATACATCTGCGGCAATTATTTATCAATATACCAAGAGATTGAATTGTCATTGTCGTGTTGATTACTGGCTCCATGAGGGTAAACAACACGGACTTCAAGACCATATCGATAAGTTGATGGACCAGGATTGTCAATATGATTTGATTATTCTTCCCGACTCATCTTCCAATGATGCTCATTACCACGATATGCTTGATGAAATTAATACACCTTGTTTAATTCTTGACCACCACTTGACAGATGTTAAGCTTAGCGACAACGCAGTAGTAGTTAACAATCAACTTTCACCAAATTATAAGAACAAGGATTTGACCGGTGCTGGAGTGGTTTATCAGTTCTGCCGCTTTGTAGATACCATGCTCGGCCATGATTGGGCAGATGACTATATGGACCTCGCGGCGTGGGGTATCATCGGTGATATGGGTTCGATGCTTGAAATGGAAAACAGATATCTTTCTTACGAGGGATTGAAAGAAGAACATATCAAGAATAGTTTCTTGAAGTGTCTGCTTGAGAAAAGAGGATATTCTATCACTGGTAAGCAGGGAGCTACTTGGAAAGATATTGTTGCTAAAACCGACGCCATTGCGATTGCGTTTTATGTTGTTCCTCTTGTTAATGCGATGATACGCGTTGGCACGATGGCGGAAAAGGAAAGATTATTCCTTGCTTTCGTTGAGGGCGATACTATGGTGCCTTGCGGCAAGCGTGGTGCCAAAGGAACAATGGAACGAGTGGATATTGAGTCTACACGCGAATGCACGAATGCTAAGTCCAAACAGGATAAAATGAAAGAAGCTGCGACAGACAGGCTTGAAGCAAAGATTTATAAATACGATTTGCTTGAAAATAAAGTATTATTTGTAAGACTTGATGACGATGACGACTTTCCTTCAGAAATGAATGGATTGATTGCCACTCAGTTGGCGGCAAGATTTAAGAAGCCGACTATCGTTGCTCGTCTTAATGCTCAGGGCTTCAATCGCGGCAGTGCTCGTGGATTGAACCAAAGCGAGTTGAAAGACTTCCGTCAATTCTTGCTTAATACAGAAATGTTTGAATATGCCCAGGGACATGCTAATGCTTTTGGTATCAGTATTCCCGATTACAAGTTGAGAGAATTTCACGCTTATGCGAACGAGGCATTGAGAACAATTGACTTTGGTGAGAATGCTTATGATGTTAATTTCGTTCGCACTTCGAATGCGGCGGACCTACCCAACCTCGTGATGGAGCTTGGAGCGGCATCCGCAATCTGGGGACAAAATAACCCTCAGCCGCTAATTCATGTAACTAATATTACAGTTAATCCATCTAATATCAGAATTATGGGTGCCAACCAAGACACCGTAAGAATTGATATTGATGGTATCCCATATATCAAATTCCACGCAAAAGACCTTATCCAAGAACTTGGAGCACAGACCAAACCTTTTGCGATGGAGATAGTATGTAAGCCCAACCTAAATGAATGGATGGGTAGAATTACACCTCAAATGATTATTGAGGATTGTGAAATCAAAGAGACAACATTATTTTAATATATAAAGGAGAAGTAATTATGGAACAAGCAGCAAAAATCTGGGAAGCCGAAAACCGAGATGGAGAAATCACTATTACCCCTGTTATCGAACTTCTCAACAACATCAAATTCCTCGCAGCCGCATACAACCAAATGTGGGTTATCAAGAAAATGGTTCTTAACGGAGAAAACACCATCGCATTTGTCGATGATGTCACTGGTGACAAGAAGATGATTCTTGTTAATCCCGACCCGCTAATGCAGCAAGCAATCGACGAAATCGTAGCTCGTGGTTGGTTTTCTGTTAAAGAGGAATACTTGCTCAACACCGAGCCACACTTTGAAGAGGCAAGAGTAATTCTTACCGAAGCAGAAGATGCACCAGGCTTGAGCGAAGCTTATATTGAAGAGTAATGAGAGGGCGGAGAAATCCGCCCTTGTCTGTTATAACTTGATTTTTTAAAAAAATTGTGTTATAATATATATAGAAATGATAAAAAGGAGAAAAATGATGAGCGAAAGAAAATATCCTGGCAGTTTGCATAATCATACTCAATACAGTAATGCTCGTTTGAGAGACTGTATCATCAAAGAAGATGACTTGATTAAGTATGCCGTCGAACTTGGCCACGAAGTAGTAGCAATCACAGACCACGAAAGCGTAATGAACGCAATCAAGGTTGAAAAAATTTACAAAAAGGTAAAAGAGAAAAATCCTAACTTCAAAGTAATTTTTGGTAATGAAATTTATCTGTGCCGCAACGGCCTGAATGCAAGCAACTTCGACCCCAAGCAAGATAAGTATTATCACTTTATTTTGTTGGCAAAGGATGCGATTGGTCATCAGCAAATCCGCGAGATTTCAACAAGAGCTTGGACTCGTAGTTATATGGCTCGTGGTATGCGTCGAGTGCCCACTTATTACCAAGATTTAATTGATATCATTAAAGCTAATCCTGGACATGTAGTCGGTTGTACAGCTTGTCTCGGCGGAGCTTTGGGCACGCAATTGATGAAGTATAAAGATAATCGTACAGAAGAGTTATATAGTAAGATTATTCAGTGGTGTCATCAAATGGAATGGATTTTCGGTGCTGATAATTTCTTTCTTGAACTTCAGCCCAGTGAGTCTATTGAACAGACTTATGTCAATCGTCAGTTGATTGATATTGCAAATAACTTCCATTTTAGATATATTATCTCTACGGATAGTCACTATCTCAAGAAAGAAGATGCGGCTATTCACGCGGCTTACCTTAACGCACAAGATGGTGACCGTGAGGTTGCTTCATTCTATGCGACAACTTATATGATGGACACCGAAGAATTGGAAAGTCATATGGATTTGACTGAAGCAGAGTTGGAAGAAGCATATCGCAACATTCGAGCAATCGCCGCGATGTGTAAAGATTTCTCTTTGATGAAAGAATTGAAAATTCCGGCACTTCAGTGGAAACCTTCAAAGGTTGGTTATGTAAGAAATTGTTGGATTGAGCGTATCCCCTCTCTGAAGAAATTTGTTGAGTCAGATTACGAAGGAGATAGACTTCTTGCTTGTCATATTGTTGAGCGTCTTGAAGATGATAATAATCTTTGGGGTGAAACAGTATGGGCAGCAGTAGAAGATAATCTCGATAAAACTTGGGAGTCCTCTCTCGTAAATAAAACTCATTGGTCGGCTTACTTCCTCAACCTTCAGCGTATCATTGATGTATGTTGGGAGGCGGGAACTCTCGTTGGATGCGGTCGTGGTTCGGGTGTTGGCTTTATTCTGTTGTATATTTTGGGCATCACTCAAATCAATCCTCTCGCGGAGACGGTTCAAACTTTCTCGTTCCGTTTCTTGAACCCAAGCCGTGTATCTGTTCTTGATATTGATACCGACATTGAAGGCGGCCGCCGTGCCGATGTCTTAAACACTTTCCGCAAGGTTTATGGTCAAGACAGAGTTGCGAACGTAGCAACGTTCCGAACCGAGAAGTCCAAATCCGCTGTGTTGACTGCGGCGAGAGGTCTTGGTATTGATGTCGACGTAGCACAATATATCGCATCACTTATTCCTGCTGACCGTGGTCAGTTGAGAACTCTTGACCAGTGTATGTATGGTGATGAAGAAAACGGCTTTGAGCCGATTAAACAGTTCATTTATGAAATGACCGAGAACTATCCCGAGCTTTGGGAAGTCGCTCATAAAGTAGAGGGTCTGGTATGCGGCACTGGCATCCACGCGGGCGGAGTAATCTTTGTTGACGAACCCTTCGTTAACTCTACTGCTCTTATGAGAGCACCCGATGGAACAATTTGCACGCAGTTTGACCTTCACGATTGCGAAGATGCTTCGCTTATCAAGATGGACTTGCTGTCTGTCGAAGCAATGGATAAGATGCACATTTGTCTCGACTTGCTTTGCGAGCATGGTTATGTGGAACGCAAACCAACTCTTCGCGAGACTTATGAAAGCACCATTGGTATTTATAATTTGGAGAGAGAAAGCAAAGATATGTGGTATATGGTATGGGACCACAAAATCCAAGCATTGTTCCAGATGGAACAGCAATCTGGTATTCAAGGTATTGCTTTGACTAAGCCGGAAAGCGTTGATGATTTGGCCCACTTGAACTCTATTATTCGACTTATGGCTCAAGAGAAAGGTGGAGAAATGCCGCTGAATAAGTATGCTCGTTTCAAAGACAATATCCAGTTGTGGTATGACGAAATGTATAATTTCGGTTTGAAAGAGAGCGAAATGAAAATTCTTGAGCCGATTATTAAGGGTTCATATGGTATTTGCGAGTCTCAGGAAGCATTTATGCAGTTGGTTCAGATACCGGAATGCGGCGGCTTCGATTTGAACTTCGCAGATAAATTGCGTAAGGCAATTGCAAAGAAGAACCCGAAAGCATACGATGAATTAACAAAGGAATATTTCGAGACCTGCCGCGAAAAAGGTCTGAGTATGAATCTTTGTAACTATGTATGGAATGTATTGGTTGCGACTTCTCGTGGATATGGATTTAACCTGTCTCACACTTTGGCTTATTCACTGATTGCACTCCAAGAAATGAATCTCGCATATAAGTATCCGATTATGTTTTGGAACTGTGCCTGCTTGATTAGCGACGCCGGTGGTGCAGAGTCAGAAGAGGGCGAAGAAGAAGTTGAAGAAATCGTTGAGGAAGTTTATGACGATAACGGTTTTGAAGATTTCACAGAAGAAGAAGATGATGAGGATGATGACGAAGAAGCAGTCGCCGCCGACAAGAAAAAGAAAAAAACAAAGGCAACGAACTATGGAAAAATTGCATCAGCTATCGGAAAAATCAAGTCAAGTGGCGTCAATGTCGCACCTCCTGACATTAACAAGTCCACTTACACTTTCTCACCAGATATCGAGAATAACACAATTCGATATGGACTCAGCGGAATTACAAAAGTTGGTGAGGAACTCGTCAAAACAATTATGGATGGACGTCCTTATGCATCTGTCGATGACTTCCTTGGACGAATCAAGGTTAACAAGCCTCAAATGGTTAATCTCATTAAATCCGGAGCTTTTGACTGCTTTGGAGACAGAATGCAAATCATGCACAAATACGTCGATAGTATTAGCGATGTTAAGAAACGCATCACACTTCAGAATATGAAGATGTTGATTGATTTCGGACTTATTCCTGATGAATATGATTTGGAAAGACGAGTATATAACTTCAATAAGTATATTAAGAAATTAAAACTTGATGCAACTTATTATGGTTTAGACAGTATCGCTTTTGATTTCTATTCTGCCCACTTTGATATTGATAAACTAGTTCCTGCAGAAGAAACTGAAAGTGGTTTTAAGATTAAACAAACATCTTGGGATACGTATTATCAAAAGCATATGGGTATTATCCGTCCTTTCGTTCAAAAGAACGCGGCAGATTTGCTTGTGGCGGTTAATACAAAACTTACAGAAGATACTTGGAATAAGTATTGTCTTGGTTCGTTGAGTAAGTGGGAAATGGATAGTGTATCGTTCTATTCACACGAACACGAACTTGAAAAACTGGATTTGTGGAGATATGAACTTACCGACTTCACCGATTTGCCCGAAGACCCGATTGTTGATAGAGTAATCACTATCAAAGGTAAACAAGTTCCTATTCTCAAACTATTCCGCATCTGCGGCACTGTGTTGGATAGAGACAAGACGAAGAAAACAGTAACCCTTCTCACAACAAGTGGAGTTGTTACTGTGAAAATCTTCGGCGGAGTCTTTGCTCAGTATGACAAACAGATATCTGAACGCGGGGCTGATGGCAAGAAGCACGTTATTGAAAAGTCGATGTTCAGCCGCGGTAATAAGATTATTGTAATTGGAGTTCGTGATGGTGATGCCTTCCGTGCAAAGAAATACAGTAAAACACCTTTCCATTTGGTTGAGCAGATTGTTGATGTAACCGACAGCGGATTGATGATCACAAGAAGTAGACAAGGAGATTAATATGAGCGTAGGAATAATGGATGCGGATATTGCTGAATATATTCTTGTTCCGTTCAATCTCGAAGCAATGAAGCTATCCGCCTATTATAAAAGAAAAGGGGAAGTAGTTATCCTCTCCCCTTTCTTCACTCCACATCGTAATACCAAATTCATTTACCGCAAAGATTACAACGACGGTAATTTTCCCGCTGACCTTATGAAGGCGGCAAATGTCGAATATGGCGGCCTTGCCTTCTCAAACAACATTTACCAACCGCTTCCGCGTGAAATAGAAATTATGCGACCAGATACCGAACTATATGCAAATATGGAACATACCATCTTGGCGGCGCCTGGTCGCGACCGCGAAAAACGTAAGATATTCCGCAATATGATGAATGCCGAGCATTGCCGCTTATCTCTTGATGGAAGTACAATATGGAGTGAATATCCGCGGCAGTTCAAATATCTATCCACCGCACGCGACCTAATGCTTCATGATTATGACCTTGGTAAAGTCCAAGGTGGCTTTGAGGAAGTTAAAAAAATTCTCACCAAGGCACGAACTGATGGATGGGCAACAAAAGTTGGTATGAAGTTTCCTGTTCAAGTAAGTGAAGGACAAGATTTACTCAATTGGTCATCATTGAACAGTAATAGTACTTTCTATTCGTTGAAATATGATGGAGTAATCGACGATGATGCTTTTGCGGATTGGGTTGGTGTGTGCAGGGATAAGGCGGTCTATTCGCAGATGGAATACCACGTGACCTCATCACGATACGAGGCGAACGAATTTATAGAGGAACTATTACCAAAAATTTTTAGGCAAGTAATAATTTCACGAAGTTATCGTATATTTTTTTCACTTAAATATGACGAAGGTTTTTTCCCAGACAGAAGATGGGAAGATGTAATACAACTGTTTAACTATTATCATAATAGTTATGCTTCAATGCCACACGCAGAATATTACAAAATGATTGCTAATGATACTTTATTTAACTTTGTCGCCAATAGCCAAATAAAACCAAAGGCGTGGTATGGCGAGGTATTTAATAGAGATAAAATGCGAGAAATTTTCGCTTTTGTTCGAGACAATCATTATCCTTTGTTTAAAGATTTTTATGAATGCACAGCAGAAAAATTAGGAGGAAAATTATGACAAACCAAGAACTTTTCACTGCGGTCACTACAAGAAAGAAGAAACTTGAAGATATATTTGACCCAACCACTTTTGTGCTAAATCCTGAAGTAGCACAACTTGAAAAAGAAATTGAAGACCTTCAAGCAACTTGTACCCATTGTTTTATTGAAGGCATATGCATCCATTGTACCAAGGAGGAACAGAAATGAATATTGTTTTGTATAAATCTACCACTTGCCCACAGTGCAAGGTAGTAAAAATGAAGCTCGACAAAAAAGGACTTCCCTATGAGGAAAGATTAACTGATAATATGACCCCCGCTGAGCTCACCGCGGCTGGTATTAAAGGTATCCCTACCATGTTTGTTGATGGAGAAAAAATGACCAATCTCCGCGAAATGACTAAATGGATTGATGCTCAGGAGGTTACCAATGGCTAATTTTAATATCCCGCTCAGTAAAAATTTTACCACCCAATATAACAAAATGCAAGCCGAGTATGGCGAAGAATTTGCCAAACTCAATGGTTTTGGTGATGACCAATTAAGTTATATTGATTTCATTGATAATTTCATTGACGCAGAAGCTGTGGCCGATGCCTCCATCGACGGCTCTGCCAATGTTAAAAATAAAGATATCCGTTCTCTCATGAATGAGATGCCCAAGCCGCACCGTAAGTTGCTTGCATTTCATAAAATTTATTATGAATTGAACAAGAAATACGGCTTTAAAACTGCTAACGACTGGTTCCGTGCTGAATGGTCAAAAGCATTATATATGCACGATGCCGATACTTCTACTTTTGTCCATTATTGTTTTGCCTATGACTTGAAAGATTTAGCAGAAAGAGGTTTGTTCTTCTTGGAAGATTTCAACTACGAACCTCCTCAGCATTTGGAAACTTTTATTGACTTCCTCAAGGAATATATCAGTTTTGTAACTAACAGAAGCTCCGGTGCTTGCGGCCTGCCCAACCTTATTCCTTATATGTATTACTTCTGGCGTAAAGATGTGGAAAGCGGCGATTATATTCGCTCTCCCGAATATCATGCACGTCAACATATTCAGAGATTCATTTATTCTGTAAATCAACCATACGTTCGCGACGGCATTCAGTCAGCATTTACCAATGTCTCTGTGTTTGACACTCCCTATCTTGAAGCTCTTTTTGGCGGCAGTGAATTCCCAGACGGCACATTCATGATTGATGCCATCGACGAAATTCGTGAGTTCCAAAAGCTGTTTATGGAAGTTGTTGCTGACATCAGATCAAAAAATATGTTCACTTACCCAGTTCTTACCATTTCTCTTTTGAGAAAGAACGGTAAATTCGAAGATGAGGATTTTGCCCGCTGGGGTATTGAACATAATATGAAGTGGTCAGACTCCAATATTTTCATTGATGACAGTGTTACGTCTCTATCTAACTGCTGCCGCCTGAAATCCAATATCGAAGACCTTGGTTATTTCAACTCCATTGGCGGCACCGCTCTCAAAGTCGGTTCTGTGAAAGTATCTACTGTTAATCTCGCAAGAGTTGCTCTTGAGCACCATAATTCTGAGCAAGATTATCTTGTTGCACTTCGCGACCTCGTTGAGCTTGATTGTAAGGCACTTGACGTAGTAAGATACATCATTCGCCGTAATGACGAAAAGCGCCTGATGCCCAACTTCTCCAATGGTCTTGTAGACTTTGAGCATTTATATAATACAGTTGGCATTATTGGTATTTATGAAACAATGAAAACTTTCGGATATACCAAAGAAGATGAATTTGGTAATGTATATTATACGGAAGAGGCCGACAGATTTGGCAAGAAGATTTTCGAAATCATTCACCGCACCAAAGACCAGTTTGCTCTTGATAAGGATTATAAGATTAACTGTGAGCAGATTCCCGGCGAAAGTTGTGCCGCGAAGTTAATGGCTGCGGATAGAATGCTTTATCCTGACCTTGTAGTTGATGATCTTCCCACTTATGGCAATCAGTTCATTCCCCTTGGCATTAAAACTTCGTTGAAAGAAAGAATTCGTATTGCTTCTCTGTTCGATAGTTATTGCAATGGTGGTTCTATTGCTCACATCAATATCGAAGCTCCTTTTGCAACTTTTGAACAAGCGTGGGATATGGTTAATTATATTGCCGACCAGGGACTGACCTACTTCGCGTTTAACACCAAAATTCAGGCTTGTAAACACAATCACGCTTTCTATGGAAAGAAGTGTCCAGTATGCGGCGGAGATGTTGAAACTGAATATACCAGAATAGTAGGATTTTACACTCCAATTAAGACCTGGTCTAAGACAAGAAAAGAAGAGTATGCTATGAGAGAATGGGAGAACGTCAATGCAAGAACCTAAGACTTATGGTACTGTAAAACTTTCTACCGTGAAGGCGGCGATCGCCCAAATAGAAGAACATTATCAAGAATGTCCAGAGCGATTGGAAGATGTTGAAGTTACTTTTGAATATCTTGTTGGTAGCTTCTTCCCAAAAATCGTAGAAAATATAAACGAAACAATAAATAAGCAGTATACACTTGGATATATCCAGGGATTAAGAGACGGAAAGGAAGGCCATCAAAATGTTGATTAAATCTTTCAAAGACGAAGATTTTGTAAATTATAAAAAGCCATCAATGTTTATTATATCCCCAACCTGCTCTTTTAAATGCGACAAAGAAAATGGTTGTCTCATGTGCCAGAACTCACAACTGGCACATGAGCCAACACATGAGGTATCTACTGATTTATTAGTAAGAAGATATGTTGAAAATTCAATTACTAAAGCGGTGGTTTTTGGTGGTTTGGAACCTTTTGACACAGCGGAAGATATTTATCTTTTCGTTAGTTGTTTGAGAAACAGATACTTACGCGATGACGATATTGTTATCTATACTGGTTATGAAGAATGGGAGCTTGCTTCAAATTTGTATCACGAAAAAATTCTTGAATACGGCAATATTATAATAAAATACGGACGTTTTCGTCCTAATCAAACACCGCATTATGACGAGGTTCTCGGAGTAAACCTCGCCTCCGATAATCAATACGCAAAGAGGTATGACTAATGGCTATTTATCAAAATCCAAATAAAGAAGAATTACAGGACATAATTGATGCGGTCAACGCGAATGAAGGTTATTGTCCTTGTGAAATAGATAAAAATCAGGACACAAAATGTCCTTGTAAAAAATTCCGTGATAGTGAAGATGCAGATTTTTGTCACTGCGGCCGCTATTACAAGATTCCACAGTTCGAAATGCTTGCTCTTGTAGCAGATATAACGGACGGTCCTGCAGAATACGAACAATGGGAAATGCTACTTTCCAAACAAAATTTTGTAGTACTACCCGTATTATTTGACGCTCATAGTATTTACAATCACAGTCTTGGTTATCAAAACCTTAGTCGCACAAAAATAGCGAAGGCAGATGCGGTTATGGTGTTAGATAGCGAAGCCGAGTGGGTAGAAGATATTACTTTGTGGGCGGAATTGATCGGTAAAAAGGTATTAAAAAGGAGTGATATTACTTTATGAGATTTGAAAATGTAAAAGTATACGATTTAGAGCAGTCTATGATTGCCAGCGGTTATCCTATGAGAACTGAATTGAATGAATATTATATCGATGATAAAATCATTCGCCGTTGTATGAACCTTACAAAGGCTTCAAATGGTAATGGAGCACATGGACAATGGCTCACCGGTGTGCGTGTAGCATTTGATTTGACATGTACTAATAAAATGTGGGTTGAGGCAGAACGTTACCGATTCCTTGAGTTTGTAAGTAGCCAGTCCACAATGCACAGAATTACCAAGTTTAACTTGGATGGACAGTATTGTGAATATACCGATCCTCGTGTAATTGAAATTATGAAAGAAAAGGTTGCAGAGTATAACAAACTGGTAGAAAACAAGCCAGGTTCCAATGCTGCGCCAAAACTACTTGAAGATTATACAATTCTGCTAAAAGAGAAATATCTTGAAATCCTTTACACAAATCCAGCCGGCTTTGAACTTACCGCACGTATGACTACTAATTATCGTTGTCTTCTTAATATATATATTCAGCGACACGACCATCGACTTCCTGAGTGGCGAGAATTTTGTGAAAAACTTCTCGATCTTCCGTACTTCCGAGATATTGTTAATGCTTATTATTCTGCAAAAGCAACTTGTTAAAATTTGCTTTTTCAGAAAAAATATGATATAATAATTATAGAAAAAGTAAAAAGGAGAATTAACTAATGAAACTTTTACAGACAACTTATGAATATCGAGCATACAGCGAAGAAGAAGCAAAGAATTTTATTGAGTCCTTCCGCCAAGAGGCGAAGGAAAAAGGATATACAGTAAAGTCCGCAGGCTGGACGCATAAAGAAAAGACCAAGAGCAAGGTAGTGGTTGCCGAGGCTTGGGTTGTAAAGTGTGTTGCAGTATTTGATACAGTCTGGGACGAGGGAGAAGGAGAAGCATAATGGCAAAGATTTTAAATACACCAGAGCAGGTAAAAGAAGCCGCTCAAAAAATTGCAAATAGCACCAAAGAAACAGCACAAGAAAGACAAAATATTCTTATCAAATCAATCGAAGAATTAAGTAATATTAATCCGGATTTTGGCGGTTTTGATGGTATTGGACTTCTGTTAGGACTGCCAGAAGAACAATTCATAATGCTGGCTCCTACCTTTTTGCATGAGTTGGAAAAGTCTATAAATAATGCTAATGATCAATTTGCTATGGCTCAAGCGATGAATACCTCTGGTTATCGCATAGAAGATATGCGCGTTGCTTTTGACACTATTTGTAACGAAATTGATGAACAAATGTCTAACACTTTGTCAAGACCAAAGAGAGATTTTCTTAAATCTCTTGTTGGCATAACCTACAACGCAGTTTCCGCGGCAGATGGTATCGCTAAACGCCATATTCTTATTCCTATTGAATATTGCCACGAAGATGCTAAAATGCCCACTTACGCTCATTTGACAGATGCTGGTATGGATATTTATCTTACCGAAGATGTAACCATTCACCCTGGTGAAACCGTATTGATTCCCACCGGTATTAAGGTAGCAATTCCTCTTGGTTATGAGTTGCAAGTTCGTCCCAAGAGTGGTCGTTCGCTCAAATCCAAGTTGAGAATTGCTAATACTCCTGGCACCATTGATGCTGGTTATCGTGATGAAATCGGTATTATTTGTGATAATATCGACCCTGTTATCCGCAGTGCTGATATAGATGACGAGGGTCGTTTATACAACATTCTTTGGGGTAGCAATATCATGTTGAGTAAGGGCGAAAAGATTGCTCAGCTTGTATTGAGTGAAGTTCCCAAGGCTGTATTCTATGAAGTTGAATCGGTTGCCGCAATTGAAAACGATGGTAGAAAGGGTGGGTTTGGCAGCACTGGAGATAAGTGATGGCTAAAATTCGACTCGAAGATATAGAAAATGAACTAAATGCCGAAGGTTGGGTAGTAATCTCCACAGAATATACCAATCTCGACACAGAAATGACTTTTGAATGCCCGAAAGGCCATCGTGTGTTTATGCCGTGGAAGAAACTCCGCGGCAAGCATGAATGTCCCACCTGCAAACAAAAGCAAGAATTTGAACAGATAACTACTGTTCAACCCAAGCCCAAAGGTGTTAAACGCACCTTGGCTCTTGACCAGGCAAGTAAAGTAACTGGCTATGCTATTTTCGACGATACCAAGCTCATTAAGTATGGTACGTTTACAACAACAGCGGCAGACGATATAGAGCGTTTTGCCATGGTTCGTGCCTGGCTGTTGTCGATGATATCCAGTTGGCGGCCGGATTATATTGGAATTGAAGGTATTCAGTTCCAAGAAGAAGGCTCTGGGTAGAAGATGGGTGTTACCGTATTTCAGACCCTCGCCCGCCTTCAGGGTATATTAATGATGGCTTGCCACGATGAAAAAGTTCCCTTTGAAATATGTCCGACGAATACTTGGCGCCATTCCTGTGGCGTAAAGGGAAAAACAAGAACTGATAAAAAACGTTCCACTCAATTGCTAGTGGAACAATGGTATGGTATAAAGGTAAGTGAAGACGAAGCGGACGCAATAGGCATCGGCCGCCATCTAGTTACTTTTATTCAAAAAAATACTGAAATGACAAATTGGGAAATATAAAACAAGAGGGGAGATAAACTCCCCTCAAGTATTTACCATTTCTCCATCAATTTCTTGACTTTCATGTGCATTGCTTGATGCCATTCCATCATATGGTCGTGCACTACTTCATCCATACAAATATCTCCCTTGGAATGGGTTGCTTCGCACAATTTTTTGAAATGTTCATAGGTTGTTGGAAAACTTTCCTCAAGCCTCTCCTTTGCCGACTCAAGTAAGTATTTCGCTTCGTCTGGATGGGCTTCGCACATTTGCTCAGCCCAATCAATCCACATCCCTGCATCTTTGAGGTCGTCCATCATCTTGCGGTATAACGCTTTGTATGCTAGCATATTTTCTCATACCTCCTATCAGCAGAGCTTGGTAATGTTAATGTTTGCGTTGGTGTAAGTTACTGCTACACCGGTGTTGAGTATGGTTAGGGTTGTGGTATTGTCGATAGCAGCACAAGATGGCAATACTCTAACGATGGTAGCGAAAGCAATATTTGCCGTTTCGCCAACTGCGATAGTTGTAGTTGCTGTCGCACCCGGAACTGCGACAGAGCCATTTATTAGTTCTGCTGTGACGTCGCCAGCGGCCGTGCCAAGGACATCGGCATTAAAGGTAACATAGTAATAACCGGGTTTGGTAAGTGTGAAAGAAGCCGAGCCGTCTACGTGGTTTACTGTGCATCCAGTTAAAATTCGTGTTACATTGAAATTTAATGTATCATCTACGGCAACGGGTTGACTTGTAATTGTATAAGAATTAATCATTGTTTTACTCCTCCGATACGAGTTTGTATTCTGGGAGCGGTGCCGTTAAGCACCGCAGCCGCAGAAGCTTGCTGTAGTATAGGGAGAGCAAGTGATGTAAGCGGGTTTAGCACAAGGTCTAATCTCGTTTACAAGGTACTGGTTCTGAGCGAGCTGGCTCAACTGGAAGTCGCGAGC
>JAEIGA010007558.1_pt1 | contig 16486 bp, 7 predicted proteins | sample 9270691 | NCBI WGS metagenome assembly JAEIGA01 (sample SAMN17057246, study PRJNA624740) | gut metagenome | biome: biome; isolation source: fecal sample | host: Bos grunniens | place: China: Xizang | collected 2019
AAGGAGGAGAAACAAAGTACACCTACGTAGTGACAGCTCTGGACCGTCTGCACAATGAATCGCGCCCAAGCAAAGAAAAAATAAAGCTATAAACAACACCAATAAACATACATTATATATGGGAACTATGACACTCACCATCACACTCCATTACGACACCTGTTGGGGTGAAAACATCCACCTCGCATTCTGCGATATCAACAGTGTAGAGCATGCCTCGTTACACGCCATGCAGACCGATGGTCAAGGCCGTTGGTTTATCACACTTGACGGAGAGTACAAAACCTCATCGCCTTACACCTTTGTGGTGACTGAAGACGGTGCCGTAAAGCGTACCGAATGGCGCCATCATCTATTGCCTGAGACATTGTACGGACATGTACACATCAGTGATCGTTGGATAGACCGCTCCACCCTTGCACCCTTCTACTCATCGGCATTCACTAAAGCAATTTTCGCACACAATGCGCACAGCCACACTCCTCACGGAGCTGCAGGAATATGTATCTGCTGCGAAGCCCCCACTTTGCGCAAAGGACAGGCGCTCGCGGTATGTGGAAACATAGACTCTCTGGGTGCATGGGATACCAATCGTGCACGACTCATGGAGCCTCACGATACAGAATGGCAGCTATGGCTCAACAAAGAAGAGATGAGCGAGCACTGTGAGTTTAAGTTCATCATTCTCGAAGAAAATTCTGATTCCACTTATCAGTTACTCTCTTGGGAGCCCGGAGAGAATCGTCAGCTCCATATAGACCTCTATAGTGATGTAACTCTACGCATACTGCGCACGTACGCCTTGCGTGATCCACAAGAACATTGGCGCGGAGCTGGTGTAGCTATTCCCGTATTCTCATTGCGTTCACAGAAAAGCTTCGGTATAGGTGAGTTCTCAGACATTCCTTTGATGGTTGACTGGGCAGCTCAGACAGGACAATGTTTCTTGCAATTATTACCTGTGAACGACACAACAATGCACCGCAATTGGCACGAGTCGTACCCCTATAATGCTATCTCATGCTTTGCACTTAACCCTGCATATATTCGTCTCGAAGAAGTAGGCATATTGGCTGACAAAGAGGCTATGAAGGAGTTTCGCAAGCAGCAGAAGGCCCTCAACAAACTGCCTCAGGTAGACTATGATGCTGTCATCACAGCTAAGTGGGATTACCTACGCCGCATCTTTGCACAAGAAGGTGAGCAAACATTGGCATCGCCCTCATACCGACAGTTTTACAAGGAGAACGAGTCATGGCTCCGCCCCTATGCAGCATATTGTTACCTGCGTGACAAGTATGGTACCCCTGACTACACCCAGTGGGGCGAGGATGCTGTATACCGCGAAGAACTTGCCGAAGCTGAAGGCCCGCTTTATCTCTTCATCCAATACCACTTACACCAGCAGCTTAAGCGTGCAGCCGACTATGCTCACTTGCATGGTGTAGTACTCAAGGGAGATATCCCCATCGGCATAAGCCGTACCAGTGTAGAAGCTTGGTGTAACCCTGCACTCTTCTGTTTGGAAAGTCAAGCAGGTGCTCCACCCGATGCCTTTGCACGAGACGGACAGAACTGGGGCTTCCCCACCTACAATTGGCAAGCTATGGCTGCCGAGCGTTACCACTGGTTTGCTCAGCGCTTCACTAAGATGGCTGACTATTTCGACGCCTACCGCATAGACCACTTGCTCGGATTCTTCCGTATTTGGGAGATACCTGGATACACCAAAAGCGGTTTGTTAGGTCATTTCAACCCTGCTATACCCTATACAGTAGAAGAGATTATCTCGTATGGTCTCAACTTCTACAAAGAACGTCACGCTACACCCTTCACATTAAACGATGAGACCGATGTGCTCTTCGTAGAAGACCCCTACCAACCTGGTAAATATCACCCACGTATCAATGGATTCGATACTGAGTCCTTCAAGGCCCTCACAGAAAGCGAGCGCAAGGCCTTCTACGCCCTTCACGATCACTTTTACTATCATCGACACAATGATTTCTGGCAGACCGAGGCTATGAAGAAGTTACCAGCTTTAGTCGATAGTACCGAAATGCTTGTCTGCGGTGAGGATCTCGGCATGATACCCGCTTGTGTACCTGCTGTAATGGAAGAATTGCGTATTCTCTCACTCGAGATTCAACGTATGCCCAAGGGCTATGGCTGTAGCTTCGACAATCCCGCAAACTACCCCTACTACTCTGTATGCACCACCTCGACCCACGATATGAGCGGCATACGTGGTTGGTGGGAAGAGGATCCACAACTCACCCAACGCTACTGGAGTGAAATGCTGTATCAGCGCGGCAAAGCACCTCAAGAGTGTGAGGCATGGATATGCGAGGCTATCGTACGCCAACATCTCGACTCGCCCGCCATGCTCACTATCCTTCCCTTGCAAGACTGGATATCCATTGACGAGCATCTGCGTCTGCCCGACCACAGTACCGAGCGTATCAATGTCCCTGCTAATCCTTTCAACTATTGGCGCTACCGCATGCACATTACCCTCGAGGAACTACTCGAGTCCACAGACTTCAATCGTCAGGTACACCGCCTCGTCAAGCAAAGTGGACGATAAGCAGAGCATAAGCCCCTCTACATAGCTATTCCGAGCAAATGATTTGACATGGCACAGCCCGTTCAATAAGACAAATACCGCACAACATGTGAGCCTTGCCTCCCGCATGGGGTAGAGCAAGGCTCACTTATATTTAATTAGACCTTAACACATTAAGAAATTTCTTATCAATATTAAATCCAATCATAACAATCGATGCCCCTTACCTAAACTAAAAAAAAACATACACAACAGATACAACATGAAGAAAAAAACTTTACCTTTGCATAGTAGTTAACAAACGTAAACTCGATACCATGAATAAGGGAACACTCACTTTCGGGCAATTATGTAATATTAGCCTCGGATTCTTCGGCGTGCAAATTGCTTATTCTTTGCAAAGCGCCAATATCAGTCGAATTTTTGCTACTCTCGGAGCCGATCCTCATGATTTGAGCTATTTCTGGATACTTCCGCCCTTAATGGGCATGTTGGTACAACCCCTTGTAGGAAAGTACAGCGACCGTACCTGGTGTCGTTTTGGTCGTCGCATCCCTTATTTGGTAGTAGGTTCACTCATAGCCATCATGGTCATGTGCCTACTTCCCAATGCCGGCAGTTTCGGTTTGACAGTAAGCAGTGCAATGTTGTTTGGACTAATAGCTTTGATGCTTCTTGACACCTCCATCAATATGGCCATGCAACCTTTCAAGATGTTGGTAGGCGATATGGTCAATGAAGAACAAAAGGGAAAGGCCTATTCCATTCAAAGTTTTCTGTGCAACGCAGGAAGTCTTATTGGTTATATTTTCCCCTTCCTATTTGCTTGGATAGGAATCTCCAATACAGCACCTGAAGGAGAAATTCCAAATACAGTAAAATATGCATTCTACATCGGTGCTGCAATCCTTATTTTGTGCGTATTGTTTACAAGCGTCAAGGTTAAAGAGATGCCCCCGAAAGAATATGCAGCATTTCATGGTATCGACCCCATGTCCACAACTACCCAATCCCCCAGTATGCTCACATTACTTAAAAATGCGCCCAATACATTCTGGACGGTGGGTCTCGTACAATTCTTCTGCTGGGCAGCTTTTATGTATATGTGGACCTATACTAATGGCGCCATTGCCGATACGGTATGGGGGACTACCGACGTCCGTTCTGATGGCTATCAGACTGCAGGAAATTGGGTGGGAATTCTCTTTGCTGTACAAGCTGTAGGTTCTATGCTATGGGCACTATTTATTCCTAAGTTTAAGAATATTAAGACGGCCTATGTTGTAAGTCTACTTTTGGGAGCAATAGGATTTACATCGGTATACTTTATCCATGACCAATATCTGCTTTTTGCATCATTCCTACTTATCGGAGCTGCATGGGCTGCCATGCTTGCCATCCCCTTCACACTGCTTACAAATTCTCTGTCGGGAGATCACATAGGAACCTATCTCGGTTTGTTCAACGGAACAATTTGCCTACCACAAATCGTGGCTGCTGCTTGCGGAGGTATCCTACTGAAAGTTGTAGGAGGAAGCCAGGTAAGCATGTTCATTGTTGCTGGGGTACTGCTTTTGTTAGGCACAATTGCTGTATATCTAATTAAAGAGAAGAAGAATCATTAATTGTCGAACCATACATTTCTAAATATCATGAAAAGGATTTCTGTATTTTTCGCGGGACTAATAGTATTTCTATTGATGTCCACGCAGGTATTTGCCCAAGGCAATTACAAAGTATCAGGTGTCGTTATCGATGAATTGGGACCCGCAGTGGGTGTTTCGGTTTGGGAGAAAGGCACAGGAAATGGCGTTGCAACCGGATTCGAAGGAGATTTCACACTCATGGTTTCTAGCCCTAACGCCATCATTGAGATTAGCTACATAGGCTATGCCACACAAAGTTTCAAAGCATCTGACCTACCTAAACAAATCACACTTAGTGAAGATGTGGTATCGCTCACCGACGTTGTGGTCATCGGTTATGGCTCGCAAAAGAAGAAAGAAGTTACAGGCTCGGTGGCCTCCATTAAGTCTGAGGACTTCAATGCTGGTGTAAAGTCGAGCCCGGTGGGTCTACTTCAGGGTAAGGTGGCTGGTCTTAATATTATTCGCACCACATCTGACCCCACTTCTACTGGCTATAACATCCAGATTCGTGGTTTCTCTACTCTCGATAAGGGTGCTGGAACATCGCCCCTCTTTATTGTAGATGGAGTGCCCGTAAGCAATATCGACAACATTTCGCCCAACGAAATAGCCTCTATGGATGTACTCAAGGATGGCTCCGCTGCAGCTATCTATGGTACTCGAGGCACCAATGGTGTTATCATTATCACCACAAAACGTGGCGAAGCATTCTCTGATGTAGCTACTACGAGAGTGGAGTATGACGGCTACGTATCGGCGTCTGTACGCAACGGCGATATGGGCATGGCTAATGCCGAGGAGTTCCGCAACTTGGGCGCTCTCTCAAATGGTGCTATCAGTCCCGTAATCCAATCGGAGAACAACACAGATTGGGTGGGTGCTCTCTGCCGCGATGCAGCCATGGCACATAACCACAACGTAGCTATCGTAGGATCATCAAGCAACTTCAACTATCGTTCATCATTAACTTATAAGGATGCGCAAGGTATTGCCTTGAACTCAAACCGTGAGGAAATCATCGGTAAGTTGGCTGCATCGCAAAAGGCTCTCGACGGATGGTTGGAGCTGCAGTACGACCTCTCATATATGCACTATCGCAACGACTACTTCTGTGGCGACTTTAAGCAGGCAGCGACGATGAATCCCACATACCCCATCTACGATCAATCTACACCTAACGGCTTCTTCATGCCACAAGGTACAGGACAGTCGAACCCCGTGGAACAAATGATGCAAAAGGAATCGTACAAGGATGGCAATTACTTCCGCGGCTCAGTAAAGGCAACTGTCAACGTCAAGAATGTAGAGGGCATGCTCCGATTCAATGGATTTGCAGCTATCGAAGAGGGTGACAACCGCTCTTACTGGTACAATAACGACATCAATACCGACCTCGCAGGTTCGGGGAAGGCAGGTCGTGGTAACGACATGAGCTTTAGCAAGTTGTTTGAACTGACTGCAGACTACATGCGCAACTTCGGCCGTCACAGCATCACTACCGTGGCTGGTGTGTCGTATCAGAACTTCATGTATGATGGTAGCAACATCGAGAACAAAGGCTTCCCTACCGATGATGCCAAGTATTATCAGATAGGCAATGGTGATGCCTCTAAGGACTACCTCACCGTAAGCTCTTACCGTAACTCAAATACCCTTGCGGCAGGTTTCTTTCGCGCCAACTACAACTATGCAGACAAGTACCTATTGTCTGCATCGGTTCGCCGCGAAGGATCATCGCGCTTCGGCGCCAACAACAAGTGGGGATGGTTCCCTGCAGTGAGCTTGGGCTGGAGAATCAGCGGAGAGAACTTTATGGATAGCCAAAAGTGGTGTAACGACCTCAAGCTGCGTGCAGGATTCGGTGTTACGGGTAATAACCTCGGCTCGGACCTCCGCTCAGTAGCCATGCTCTCTAATGGTGGTACCTTCTGGTATAACGGACAATATGTGTATACCTATGGCGTGAGTCAGAATGTAAACCCCGACTTGCGTTGGGAAAAGAAGTATGAGTATAACGTCGGCCTCGACTACTCGCTCTTCAGCAACCGCGTTTATGGCAGCTTGGATACCTATTATCGTCAAACACGTGACCTGCTTTGGGACTATGAGGTTCCCACACCACCTTACCAATACACCACCTTGCTGGCCAATGCCGGACAGATGGACAGCTACGGTGCAGAGCTGTCGGTAAGCGTTGTCCCTGTGCGCCGTAAGGAGTTTACATGGATTACGACTCCCACTATCTCGTACAACAAGAACTACATTACCAAGCTCTCTGACCCCTCAAAGGGATTCAACTACAAGGAAACCACATCAGGTGGCGTAGGCGAAAATGGTATCATGAACACCAATACACAAATCCTCACCGAGGGACATCCCGTGGGATCATTCTACGGATATAAGTTTGCTGGCTTCAAAAGCGATGGCACATGGATGTTTGAAACTCCTGCTGGAGGATACAAGGATGGCGGTACCGTATCAGAAACAGACCGTCAGGTGATCGGCAGTGCACAGCCTTGGTTCACCTTCGGATGGAACAACTCTGTACGTTACAAGAATTTTGACCTCTCCGTATTTTTGCGTGGTGTAGTAGGTAACCAAATTCTCAACCTTACTCGTTGGGCTTACGGCCCCCAACAGTCGCAGTCTTCGAACGTATTCATCAAGGATGCTATGGGTAGTAAGGTAATCTATTCTGACAAAGGTCACTTCTCTGACTACTACCTCGAGGATGGCTCGTACGTGAAGGTGGATAACGTAACCTTAGGTTACAATTACAAGCCTACAAACAATAAATACGTTGCAAACATGAGATTCTACCTCACCGGACAGAATCTGCTCACACTCACAAACTATAGTGGACAGGATCCTGAGGTGAACACTACCAGCGTATGGGATGCCGGTATTGACTACTGCGATTTCTATCCTACAGTTGCCAACTTCCTCGTAGGAGTAAACATCAGTCTGAAATAACATTGAATCTACACTATTATGAAAAAGATAATCGTCACTTTAGCATCTGTAGTGCTCGCTCTCGGAGCACTGACTTCTTGCGAGGATATGCTCGAAGAAAAGAATTATGGCAATCCTACCGTAGATTCCATGATGGGCTCGGAAGAGAATGTAGTTCTCCTTGTAGGACAGGCGTATGCCGATATCAAATGGCTACATGACCATTGGGGATATTGGGGTGTAGCCTCACTGACCTCTGACGAGTGCGTATGCCCTATCCGTATGCCGGGAGAGCACTGGAAAGACAGTTATTATTGGACTCGCCTGAACAACCACAATTGGAATTGGATGGGTGATGCCTTCAAGAATATCTGGAACACGACCATCTCGGGAGCTGTGCTCTGTAACCAACTGCTCGCAACACTAGCCGATGCCGAGGATGCCATGAAGCCCGAGGTATATGCACAATATGTCGGTGAGCTTGAGGTTTTGCGCTCATACTACTTCTATATGTTGTTTGACTGCTTCGGACGCATCCCTTACTTGGAGGAGTTTGTAGACCGAACAGAACCACTCATGGAGCCAGAGCAGGTATGGTCACATTTGGTGAACTGTCTGGAGCGCAACGCGCCCAACATGGCTGTAGTAACAGATGGAAACCGCGCCGCCAACTATGGTCGCGTGACACAAGGTTTTGCTTATGCCCTTTTGGCACGCCTCTATCTCAATGCCGAATCGTTCGGCTGTACGCCTGATAACATCAGCTTAGTAGACAACAAAGCATACAGAACAAACTTTGTATCGATTAACTCCGCTGCTGACTTTTACACCAACGCCGTAGCATGTAGCGACATGGTCATCAACTCCGGTTCATATAGCATCGAAGATGATTGGTTCGCTAACTTCAAGATTGACAATAGTGCCTCTAGAGAGAACATCTTTGTCATCGTAGAGAATGGTAATGGAGAGTTTGACCTCCGTTACAACGGAAGTATGTCAAACAAGTTGCGCATGACCATGCTTACCCTTCACTATTCACACCAATCTGTATACGGTATGATAGAGAAGCCCTGGAATGGATTTGCTGCACGCCCGAGCTTCATGGAACGATACAATGAAAAGGATTTGCGCGGCCCCGGCCCCATTCCTCCCGCAGCTCCCGAACCTCCTGCCCGTCCCAACAATATGACAGAGGAGCAATTGAAGGAGTATAACGAACTGCTTAAGACCGAATACCATGGACCACTCAAGGAATATGCCAAGACCGTACAGGAATATGGTACACAGAGTGCTAAGCAGTGGGGATGGTTCATTGGTCCTATCTTTGATAAGAATGGCGAGATTATCCTCGATGAAAATCAGATAGGTTCTATCTGCCGTATTGAGATTGCTTCACTCGAAGCTGCTAATTGGTACGATGGCGCACGTTGTACTAAATATGAGATTGACAAACAAGGTCAATATCAATATGCCGAAAACGATTTTGTACTGATGCGCTATGCTGATGTGCTGTGGATGAAGGAGGAGGCTATACTTCGTGGTGGACAAGGAACATCTGGATTCAATACTCCAGACTTCCAGAAGATGCTCAACCGCACCATGGCATACGAAAACAAGCCTGCAGAGGCCTTTGCTACAGCATATCCAGGTGTAGCTACCCTACAGCTCGACGATATCCTTGACGAGCGTGGACGTGAATTTGCATGGGAGTGTGTACGTCGCCGCGACCTTATCCGCTTCGGGAAGTTTGCAGACAACAACTATGTAGACTACGTAACAGCGAAACAGAAGTATCGTGAGTGGTTCCCCATCCCCTATTCTGTACTCGAGAAATCGAAAATCAATGAGGAGACTGGCGAACGCTACTGGAAGCAAAACGAAGGATACGATGATATTCCATAATAATTAAATCTTATAAATCAATTTATTTATTTTTTGTTAAACTTTAATATCAACTATTATGAAAAAAGTTTTGATGAGTATTAGTGCTATCGCACTGATGTTTGCCGCAACTTCTTGCGAGCCCGAGAATCAACAGGGTGGTGTAAACTTCGATGAAATCACACTTGATGGTTTCTACGTGTATGGTGAGGCTACTGGCTCTGCGGACATTACTGCCGACTTCGGCATGGCTGCAGGCTTGAATGAAGTTACTGCTGAGAAGCGTGGTGGTATGTATGAGAAGTACATCGTGCTTGAGGGTGGTAAAGAGTTCTATCTCGTGCTCAACGAAGCAGGCAAAAAGACCAACTATGGTGCAGCCCTTCAGGAGTACAACGTTACTGAACTTGCAGACAACCCAGGTCTCGCAACTGTAAAGCGTGGAGAATTGGTAATCGGTGAAAATGCTCCTGCCATGAAGGTGGACGAGACTGGTCTCTACCACATCGTGCTCGACCTCAACCTCGAAGGCGACCTTTTGTATCCGCAAATCGTCGTTTCTAATGTAGAGTGGGGTGTTCGTGGTGCTATGAACGGTTGGGGCTTCACTGCATTTGACGCAGTAGAGGTAAACGCTAAGACCATGACATGGAAGATGGAGAACGTAGACATGCCCGCTAACGGTGAGTTTAAGTTTGCTTACGGCCACGGTTGGAAGATTCAGCTTGACGATGCTGGTAACGTAAAGGCTAACACTAACCTTGGTATGGAGTCTCTCCCTAACGGTGCTAACATCAAGGTCGAGAAGGCTGGTCTCTACACCATCACATTGACCTACACCTTGAAGGGTGGTGATATCGCAGCTGGTTATACATTCACAACAGAGTGCACACAGGAATCTAACTTGCCTACTGAGCTTTACATGATCGGCCAAGACTTCGGTGGCTGGGATTGGGCTTCTGAAGGTATCGTAGAACTTACTCCCGTACACAGTCACTCAGGTGCTTTCTGGACAACACGCTACATCACTGCTGCTAACGGCTTCAAGTTCTGTCCTAAGAAGGAATGGTCAGGAGACTTCTTCAGCCTTGGTAACGATAGCGGTTATGAGGCTAAGGATGGCAACTGCTTCGTTGCAGAAGATGGTTTCTACACAATTTACATTGACCTTGTAAACAATGTCATCGCTATGGAGCCTGCTGCCGTTTATGGTATGGGTGACTGCTTCGGTGGTTGGGATGCTGCTAAGGCTGAAAACTTGTTCGTAGCCGAAGGCACTACACTCGTTTCACCTGCAACAGTTGCAGATGGTAACATTCGTATGTACACAGCTGCTCCTTCTGTAATTGAGGGTGTTGACTGGTGGCAGATGGAGTTCAATGTATTTGATGGTGTTATCGTATACCGTGGAGCTGGTGGCGATCAGGCTGCTGTAGCTGCTACTGCAGGTCAGAAGGTAACTCTTGACCTCAACGCAGGTACTGGTTCTATCAACTAATCTATCAAATTAACACAAATAGGGGTGCCCTCAGTGGGTACCCCTTTTGGCCTAAGGTCTTTGATCGGACCTTAGGTCGCACTAATAAAGATGCCATTCTATGAAACGCACACCTTTTTCATTGCTCTCTTTATTCTTCATCATTGGGCTATTTATAGCTTGTGAACAGCAGACAGAAATTCCAGAGCAGCCTACTTCACCTCAACTTTCAGAACTTTCCTTTGGCCTATCGGGATTTTCACTATCCGACTATGGAACACCACAAGCCGATGAGCCCTGCGTGCTCTACTATAAGGCAGGAGGCTCATTCCCCTTCAGTGGACATACTGATGCATTATATGCCCACATCGGGTTGGTATCGCATGAGTGGACCCATGTACAGGCCGATTGGAATACCAACTTGGAGAAATGCCGTTTCATTCCCACTGATGAACCAGATGTATGGAAGTTGGAGTTAACCCCCTCAATCCGTCAGTGGTTCGGAGCCACTAAGGAGGAGATGATAAGCAAGATAGGTGTAGTGGTGCGCAATGCCAATGGTACAAAACAGACGATAGACCTCTTCTGCTTGGTAGAAGACCCTGCCCACACCATCACCTATGATAAGGTAGAGAAAGCCCCTCTCCCTGCAGATATGGAGTATGGCATCAACTACATAGACGATAGCACAGTAACCTTAGTGCTGAAAGAACAGGATAGCAATGGGGACAGCTACGACTATGCCTACGTCATCGGTGACTTCAGCCAGTGGGAGTGCCAAACTACCTATGCCATGAAGCGTGACGAGGAGGCCGGATGCTGGTGGTGCACACTGGAGGGACTTACACCTGGCAAGGAGTACCGATTCCAGTACCAGCTCTACGACGAGGTATGGGGAGTAGCCCGCATTGCTGACCCCTACACGGAAATTGTGTACTCTTCCGACGACAAGTGGATAGCCTCAACCACCTACCCCAACCTACCAGCCTACCCTACAGAGACCTCGGGAAATGTGGGTGCTTTTCAAACAAGCAAGATTGAGTATGAATGGGACGTAGAGGGATATACGATAGATAACTCTGACGAGCTCATCATCTACGAACTGCTGCTGCGCGACTTCTCACCCTCTAAAGACCTTGCAGGAGCGCTGGCACAGATAGACTACCTAGACAGCCTCGGCATCAATGTCATAGAGCTGATGCCTGTACAGGAGTTTGACGGCAACAGCAGCTGGGGCTACAACCCCTCATCGTATTTCGCTATGGACAAGGCCTATGGCACACGAGAGATGTACAAGCATTTCATTGACGAGTGTCACAAGCGAGACATAGCAGTCATCCTCGATGTGGTATACAACCATGCTACGGGCTCACATCCCATGGCACGACTCTATTGGGATGCAACAGGTAACTGCACGGCGACGAACAATCCATGGTTCAATATGTCAGCACCACACCCCTATAGCGTGTTCCATGACTGGAATCACGAGAACGCCGAGGTGAGAGACTACGTGAAGCGCAACTTGGAGTATCTGCTCACAGAATACAAGGTAGATGGTTTCCGTTTCGACCTCACCAAGGGCTTTACTCAACGTAAGTGCAGTGAGTCTACGGCATCGAACTATGACCAATCACGCATCAATATACTTACCGACTACTACGAGGCCATCAAGGCTGTAAATCCCGAGGCTGTGGTCATCCTTGAGCACTTCTGCTGCGACGCCGAGGAGCGAGAGCTCACCGAGCAGGGCATGAAGGTATGGCGCAATGCGAACAATGCCTATTGCCAAACGGCGATGGGGTATGCCGAAAATAGCGATTTCTCGTCACTGTGGACAGGTAAGAATGGCATGTCCTTCGGTGGATACGTGGGTTTCATGGAGAGTCACGATGAGGAACGCACCGCCTACAAAGCCAAGACATGGGGCGCTGGTAAAGTGTCTACATCGTTAGCCGAGCGCATGCAGCGCGCAGCACTGAACGCCGCCTTCTTCTTCACTGTACCGGGCCCCAAGATGGTGTGGCAGTTTGGCGAGCTGGGTTACGACTACTCCATCGAAGAGAACGGACGCACAGGAGAGAAACCCCTCTGCTGGGAATACCTCGACGTGCCCGAGCGCAAAGCACTTTATGACACATATGCCCAGTTCATCGGGTTCAGACAGGCTCATCCGCAGCTGTTCGGCAGCGATGTGGACTTCACATGGCAGGTGGGTAGCAGCAACTGGAGCACAGGACGCTACATACGTGCCATAGCAGGCGAACAGGCTTTCGTGGTGGTAGGCAACTTTGACACTCAAGCGCAAACTCTCACGGTAGAGCTACCTACTACGGGTACATGGACCAACTATTTTGACTCAGCAGAGCACTACTCCGAGCAGCAGATATCGCTGACGTTGGACGCGGGTGAATACCGCTTGCTGGTCAACTTTAACTAAATCAGTATAACCAAAAACAGACACGATAATGAAACGAATCATCAAGGTATTCTTGGCAGCCATATTGCTGACCGCCTGCAATGGTACCAAGCAGGAGACCATCACCACAACCGATTGGGCAAACACCGTAGTATACGAAATGAATGTGCGACAGTACACCCCCGAGGGCACCTTTACCGCTGCACAGCGTGAGCTGCCGCGTCTACAGGAGCTGGGAGTTGATGTCATTTGGCTCATGCCCATCTACCCTATCGGCGTAGAGGGACGCAAGGGCACTTTGGGCTCATACTATGCCATTCGCGACTACCAAGACATCAATCCCGAGTTCGGCACCTTGGCCGACTTTGACCGTTTCCTTGCCGAGGCACACCGCCTGGGACTCAAGGTCATCATTGACTGGGTAGCCAACCATACCTCGCCCGATGCACGCTGGGTGAACGAGTCGCCCGCATCATGGTATGAGCGCGACAAGCAGGGTAGCCTCACCTACACGGCCGACTGGAGCGACACCGCCAACCTCAACTACGCAGACCCCGACATGGCAAAAGCCATGCAGGAGGCTATGCGCTTCTGGCTCAAGCGTGGTGTCGATGGCTTCCGCTGCGACATGGCTTGCGAGGTGCCACTCACCTTCTGGGAAGAGGCCATCAAGGCATTCAAGACCGAATATCCCGACATCTTCATGCTTGCCGAGGGAGAAGAGCCCCTACTGCAGAGCCAGTGCGGATTCCACTCCTCATACTCATGGGAACTGCACCACATGATGAACGACATTGCACAGGGCAAGAAAGGTATCGATGACTTGGTAAGCTACATAGAGCGCGATACTAAGAGACATTCCAAGGGAGCCTACCGCCTGATGTTCACCTCGAATCACGACGAGAACTCTTGGGCAGGCACCGAGTTTGAGCGTATGGGCGAGGCAGCCAAGGCCATGGCCGTGCTCACCTTCACCCTGCCGGGAGGACAGCCGCTCATCTATACCGGACAAGAGATGGGTTGGGACCACCGGTTCCAATTCTTCGAGAAAGACCCCATACCCGCATGGAAAGAAAATAGCTATACCGACTTCTACCGAGAGCTGATAGCGTTCAAGCATAGCAATCCAGCACTTGCAGCTGGTGTAGGAAATAGCGAGTTCAATATCGTTAGCACAGACAATAATACACTAGTGTTTACACGCTCAGTACCAGGAAATATGGTTGAAGTATCAGTACAACTTGAAGCTCCTTGGAACTGGGAATATCGCACAGTGAGTACCCCTGCACAGCGCGTAGAGCCTCTCTCATGGTGGACAGGCATGAGTACACCACTACAGCTGATGATTTATGGCGAAGACATCTCCAGCTACGACCTTACCATCAGTGGAGGTGAGGGTGTGAAGGTAGCTAAGATACATCATGCCGAGAGCCCCAACTACTTATTTGTAGATGTTGACATTGATGCCAACGCTCAGCCTGGAACCTACTATCTAGTATTCACTAAGGAAGGTAAAGAGTACAGACACCCCTATCAGATACAAGCACGCCGCGAAGGTTCAGCCATGCGTACTAGCTTCACCACTGCAGATATGATATACCTGCTCATGCCCGACCGCTTTGCCAATGGCGATCCCACGAACGACTCTACCCCCGACACAGATGATAAGGCTGATCGCAGCGACTTCTTCGGACGCCACGGCGGTGACCTCCAAGGCATGATTAATCATCTCGACTACATCGCAGACTTGGGTGCTACTACAATATGGTCTACACCATTACTGCTCGACAATGCACCCAAAGAGTCGTATCACGGATATGCAGCAGCCGACTACTATGCCATCGACCCACGATTCGGAAGCAATGCCCTGTATCGAGAGTTTGTAGACAAAGCCCACGAAAAGGGTCTGAAGGTGATTATGGACATCGTCACCAACCACTGCGGCACAGAGCACTGGTGGATGAAAGATCTCCCCTTCAAAGATTGGATACACCAGTTTGACACCTACACAGGTACCAATATCTGCTTCTCCACCAATATGGACCCCAATGCCTCTGCCAAAGACCTCTACATTCAGGAGAGCGGTTGGTTCGTACCCTCCATGGTTGATATGAACCTCGACAATGAGTATACACTCAAATACTTCATCCAATGGGCAATCTGGTGGATTGAGTATGCCAACCTCGACGGCTTCCGTGTAGACACCTACCCCTACAACGAAAAAGTTCCGATGAGCCATTGGTGCAAAGCCGTGATGAACGAGTACCCCCAATTCAACATCGTGGGTGAATGCTGGACCTCATCGGCACCCCAACTTGCCTACTGGCAAGGTGGCAACGCCAACAAGGACGGATTCGACTCACACCTTCCCGCCATCATGGACTTCCCCCTGCACGATGCCATGCGTGCTGGACTCTCTGAAAGTAATCCTGGCTGGGGGCAAGGCATGACACGCGTTTATGACTGCCTGTCACACGACTTCCTCTACCACGACCTCTCCAACATGATGATATTTGCAGGCAATCACGATACCGACCGCCTCGGCGATGTAGTGGGTCGCAACCCCAACAAGACAGCACTGGCTATTGCCATGCTGGCCACCATGCGCGGTATACCCCAGATATTTGCCGGCGATGAGATGATGTTCGTCTCCAAAGACCTCAGCCAAGGCCATGGCGGACTACGCGTAGACTTCCCCGGTGGATGGGAGGGCGACAAAGTCAATCTCTTCACCCCCGAGGGACGCGAAGAGGAACCCCTCGCCGCTCTACTCCACGACTACGCACGCAAGCTCTTCCAGTGGCGCAAAGGCAAGGAGGTCATCCACAATGGCCGTACTCTCCATTTCATGACTCGCGACAATACTTATGCCTACTTCCGCTACAATGATGAGGAGGTAGTATTTGTATACATCAACAACTCACAAGAGGCCAAGTGCATCCCTTGGGAGTATTATTCAGAGATTACTGAAGGACTCACCACTGGTCATGATGTTGTCACAGGTCAGTCCGTCACATTCACTAAAAATGTATACGTCGCTGCTGAAGATGCCCTGATTGTAGAGTTTAAGAGAAAATAAAAAATTCCATCTCGAATAGTTTGAATTATCCGAGAAAAACTCCATTCTTTGACTGGCAACATACCGAGTAGCTGTTGGTCAAGATCGGAGACTATCTTGTCTTTGCACATCAGGTGGCAAGGATGGCTTTGCTATCAGCCTCGTTCAATTGTAAGAAATCAACAAAAAATAGGTGAAATTTTGCAATTATTTCGTACCTTTGCGACTTAAATTAAGATTAATAGCAAAACTACTATGTTTGAAAACCTAAGTGAAAGACTTGAAAGGTCATTTAAGATACTGAAGGGTGAGGGAAAAATCACCGAAGTGAACGTTGCTGAAACGCTCAAAGACGTACGTAAGGCATTGCTTGATGCCGACGTTAACTATAAGGTAGCCAAGTCATTTACCGATACGGTAAAGGAGAAGGCTCTTGGTCAGGATGTGCTCACCTCTGTACGTCCCAGCCAGTTGATGGTAAAGATTG
>JAEIGA010007559.1_pt1 | contig 16483 bp, 14 predicted proteins | sample 9270691 | NCBI WGS metagenome assembly JAEIGA01 (sample SAMN17057246, study PRJNA624740) | gut metagenome | biome: biome; isolation source: fecal sample | host: Bos grunniens | place: China: Xizang | collected 2019
AGTGCTGATAATACCGTGTGATACATTCTTTTCTATCATAATCTTAATTTAATATTTGTTATAAATCATATTTACTATTTCTTGCATTTCGTTTATCGGATTTCTTGCATTGAGAATACTACTACTTAATGCTATTCCAGAAACACCACTTTTTAATAATTGAGGTATATCCTTCTTATGAATACTACCGATAGCAATAAAAGGAATTTGAATATTATTATCAAACATCTTATGATTTATATTCAAATAGCCTTCATAGCCAAGTATGGGAGCGATATTCTTTTTTGTTGATGTATAGCGAAAAGGACCACAACCAAAATAATCAGGAGTTATACCACTTTTCAATATGTACAAAATATCTTCAAAGGAATTTACAGTACTTCCTATAATAAATCCCTCTCCAAGAAGCTTTCTTGCCTCCGTAATTGGCATATCATTCTTACCAAGATGCACTCCATCCGCTTCAATCTTCTTTGCAAGAGCAACATTATCATCTATAATAAAGTTAGCTCCATATTCTTTACACATTTGTTGTACAACTATGGCTGTTTTCTCAAACAAAATCTCATCAGAGCCTTTCATGCGAAGTTGCACCCAACGACAACCACCTTCCAATGCAATATGTACCGAATCGATATAAGAATAATCTTTGCTATAATGTGTTATAAACTGTAGTCTATAATTATTCGACTTCATTAGTTAACATTTTGAGAGGATTGAAGCCATGATTTACAGGACCATGTCCATGTCCGATCTCATATTCTGCTCCAGATACAATAGCTTGTTCGATATATTTTTTTGCAGATTTTGATGCCGCTGTCAAATCTTCACCTCTGGCAAGAGCAGATGCAAAAGCTGAAGAAAGCGTACAACCTGTACCATGAGTATTTCTTGTTTTAACCCGCTTTGACGGCAACAAAGTTATCGTATCATCCTCAATATTATAGAAATAATCAACAAGACAATCATTATCAAGATGTCCTGCTTTCAACAATACAGATACAGATTTATTGAAAGATAGTTTTTTTGCAATCTGTTCAAAATCCTGATCACTTGAAATTTTACAACCAGAAAGAATTTCTGCCTCCGGAATATTGGGAGTAATAACACGTGAAAGCGGAATCAATCTATTTTTAATTGATTCTATCGCATCATCTTCTATTAATTTATGTCCTGAAGTTGAAACCATAACAGGGTCAAGTACAACGTTTCTTATTCCATATTTCTCTATCATTTCAGCCACAAGATTGACTACTTTTGTGGAATGAAGCATACCTATTTTTATAGCATCTGCTCCAATATCAGAAAGGATTGCATCAATCTGTCCTTCCAATATATCTAATGGTATAGGATGAACCGCTTGTACTCCTAACGTATTTTGTACTGTTACAGCAGTAATTGCAGAAGAAGCATAGCATCCCATAGCACTAATGGTTTTTATATCTGCTTGTATTCCTGCTCCACCACCCGAATCACTACCGGCAATAGTAAGCACCCTAAAATAACTCTTTTTCATATTTATTATTAATATTTAGACTCAATGAAATCTATATTTTCTAATTCATTATTTGAATTCAAATTATCCATTATTTGATTTACATAATCGTAAGACTTTGTATCTGCAAAATATCCATAATCCCAGAACGCATATTCATACAATGCAGCTTTCAAATAATAAAAATCCATCCTATGCCTTGTTTCTTCGTCTGCCTTGGCGGCATATTCGTTTACCATTTCAAGAACTTGATTTACACCATCTGTGAATTCCTCATTACCATATTCAAGAATCCAATCTCTATATGGGTTATTTTCAAGTTGAGCATGTTTGAGTATATCCAACCCTACACGATTATATATCCACATACAAGGAAGCACAGCTGCCAGTGCGATACAACAATTGCCTATAGCAATACCTTCACATATATGTTTATTATAATCTTTCGTTACTTTCGAGGCTTCAACAGTTGTATTTATTCCATATTTTTCAATAAGCATATCATGCATTGCCTTCTCTCCCTCCATGCCGCTTTTGGCAAATGAAATAAATAGGTCTTTACTTTGACTGTCTTCCATCAAATCCGCCAACATAAACATCTGATGGTAATAATTTTTCAGATATATTTCATCCTGTGCAATATAACGGCCGAATATTTCATCACTTAATGTTCCGAATGATAGTTCTTCAATGAATTTATGCTTTAAGATTGCGTTATATATTTCCAGAGATTTATTCCAAATTTCCTTACTCCACAATTTAGTTGCATTAGTATCAACTATCGTTTTAAGTTTCTCTGTTTCGACTTGAATATTCTCCGCAGAACAAATTGCACTTACAACAGCTATTCCGTCGCAACCTGTTTGCATTACATCTGCAGCCGTTTCCTTATTCATTCCACCAATTCCCACTGTCGGGTGTATTGATTTTACAACTGCCTTTCGTAATCCATCCAATCCAAATGGTTCTGCTGTATCTGTTTTGGTTTGAGTGCCGAAAACGGGAGAAATACCTATATAATCAACATCAAGAGTATTAGCAATCTCAATATCTTCAAAACTTTCAACAGAAAGACCTATTATCTTATCTTTACCAAGAAGTCTTCTTGCATCTTCATAAGCCATATCACTCTGCCCTATATGCACCCCATCTGCATTTACAGCAAGAGCGACATCCACCCTATCATTGATGATTAACGGAATATTGAGAGGATGAAGTATTTGCATAAGTTTGCGAGCCAATGATACAAATTCCCCGGTTGAAGCATCCTTCTCACGCAATTGCACCATCGTAACACCACCTTCAACAGCCTTTGCGACAACCTCCTCCAATGATCTGCCTAAGGTTAAATCTCTGTCTGTCACCAAATAAAGCGAAAGGTCTAATTCTTTTCTCATTGTCGTACTATTTCTAAAAGTTGGTTTTCTGTAATATTATATAATGTATCAACGAAATTTGTCAGTAACGAACCCGGACCTGCAGAATTACGAGTTGCAATTTCGCCGGCAACACCCATAAGAGCCATTGCATGAAGAGAAGCTTCAAACAGATTATTTGGGTTTACGGCCGCAAAAGCTCCCACCATTGACGATGCAGTGCAGCCCATTGCAGTAACAAGTGGCATCATTCGAGAACCATTTCTTATTGTTTCCACTCTGTTTCCATCTGTGATATAATCAATCTCTCCACTGATAACAACAATCGACTTTGTTCGTTCAGCCAATTTTACAGCAGAATCTACTGCATCATCCGAACAGCAACTACTATCAACACCTTTACTCTTTATATCGGCGTTAAGCAATGCCATTATCTCGGATGCATTTCCGCGAATAATATCAGGATGACATTCTTCTATAATCCTCCAAGCTGTTTTCGTACGATATGAGGTCGCTCCCACACCTACAGGGTCAAGAACAATAATTCCATCGGATTCATGCTTTGCTTTTCCGGCAATAATCATCGATTCAACCCACTCTGAATCCAAAGTACCGATATTTATAACCAATGCGCCTGCCATAAGAGCCATCTCAGCCACCTCTTCCGTAGCATGAGCCATTACAGGGGAAGCTCCCGCAGCCAATAATGCATTTGCAGTAAAATTCATGGCCACATAGTTGGTTATATTGTGCACCAAGGGCGCTTTCTCTCTTACTGCACGAAAATTATCTTTTAGATTCTCTAAGTTAATCATAATATTTTCACTATAGTTTATAAGCAGTTATCGCAACATACGAGCCTTTATCATAACCCTCACAAGGTTCCTCCACTTTGTTGTGTGAATAGCAAGGTGAGGCAATTAAAGTTTGTGAAAATGAGAGATTCCCAAAACCGGCTTGTTCGATAAGTGCTATTTTCTCGGCAGTTGTTCGCCAATTTGCTTGCTTAACCAATTCTATCGGATAAGGCATTAAAGGAGTACAATCTTTCAATAGCGGATGCTCCCATGTGCCAACAGCAAGAGCAAGATTGTATATAAGTCCGTAAGCGCTCTCCTTTGGAACATCAATCACGACAACCTTTCCTCCTTTTCTTAAAGCTGTATATGCCTTAGACAAAGCAAGTGCCAGATTCTGCATATAACACGGGCAACCATTGAAAAGAACAGTATCAAACTCTTCTTGACCATAATCAGCCTCCTCTCCGGTAGCAACAATCACATCCATACCTCGTTTGACAGCTATTTCTGCCATTGAAGACGAAGGTTCTATTCCTTTATTTATGATTATACCATACTTATCTGCCAAAATTTTCTCAAACAATCCACTTCCGCAACCGATTGACAAAACATCACCCGCATCTTTCAGGCAAGAGGCAACAAGTTTTACTTCACTTTCAAGTACATTTCTGTTTTCTATAAACCAAGAATCGTATTCTGTGGCATAGACATCAAAACTTTCATATCCCATATTAAAAAAAATAAAAGCCGTACTCCAAAAGGAATACGGCAGATTCATAAATAAATTAAACTAATTAAATCAATAAAAAAATCACTACCGTTTCCCTGCGCTGTTATTATACATATCAGGTTCATAGGGTTTAATCTCAGCCATGCAAAAAAAGCAAAGCACCCCTAACAGCACTGCAAAAGTAGCAATTATTTTCTTACCAAATAGGAAAATTACCAAAAATAAAAATAATAAAATGAAACAAGATTTGAAATCAAAGAAGAAGTTTGTCATTTTTTTCGTTAATTTTGCACCCCAAATAAATAATCCAATGGAAAGTATCAAAGAGATATTCAGAATAGGCTACGGTCCGTCAAGCTCACATACGATGGCACCACGCAGAGCCTCAGAGTTATTTTTGCGAGATCATAAAACGGCAACACGATTCGAAATCACGCTATTCGGGGCTTTGGCTGCAACCGGCAAAGGCCACTTAACAGACAAAGCTATCTTAGATGTATTGGGGCAAGACAGGACAAAGATAATTTGGAAGGCGGATACATTTTTGGATTTGCACCCTAACGCAATGCAGTTTGAGGCTTTCGACAACGAAAACAAGCTATTGGATTCTCGAAAATATTATAGCATAGGCGGAGGTAAGATTATAAGAGAGGATTCCAATGAAGGACTGGAAATAAACGAGGTTTACCCACATCATAGTCTCACAGAGATTTTGCAATACTTGGATGAAAACGGTTTAACCTTCTGGGAATATGTACAAGAGTTTGAACACGCTGAGATTTGGGACTATTTGGCAGAAGTTCTCGCCGTTATGAAAAAGTCTGTTGAAGATGGATTGAACGAAGAAGGCGTTTTACCGGGCGGATTACGTCTAAGGCGTAAAGCAATGTCTTATTACACTAAAGCAAGAAGCTATAAGCCTTCATTGAAAGGAAGATGCCTCGTTCAGTCTTACGCACTTGCGGTATCAGAACAAAATGCTGCGGGTGGATTGATTGTAACCGCTCCGACATGTGGCTCTTGTGGCGTAGTACCTGCTGTATTGTATCACCTGAGTAAAGAACATGAGTTTACAGATAAGCAAATCATTCGCTCATTGGCAACAGCCGGTTTGTTCGGAAGCATAATCAAACATAACGCTTCAATTTCCGGAGCAGAGGTTGGCTGTCAGGGCGAAGTAGGTTCAGCTTGCTCTATGGCAGCAGCAGCAGCCAATCAACTCTTTGGAGGAACGCCTCAACAGATCGAGTATGCTGCCGAAATAGGTCTTGAACACCACTTGGGATTAACTTGTGATCCTGTCTGCGGTCTTGTTCAGGTACCTTGCATAGAAAGGAACGCTTTCGCAGCTTTAAGAGCCTTGGATGCCAATCTTTATGCCATGATGTCAGATGGAAAACACGTAATATCCTTTGATAAGGTTGTTGAAACAATGAAGCAAACCGGTAAGGATTTACCTTCGCTATACAAAGAGACTGCCGCAGGTGGTTTGGCCGTTGTCGGCAAAGGATTTTGCAGCATTTAATTTGACAAAAATAAAACAAAGAATCGTCGCAACGGATCTTGATTTCGTTGCGACGATTCTTTGTTTTAGAAATTCGGATTCAAGAATCAGAATTTCATTATCATAAAGCCTAACATTCGCTCTTGATTCTTCGTTTTAATAGCCTTGAAACCTCTCCGACAACCAAAACAAGCGAAGTCATTAATATCATTCCAATCCAATCACTCACTGCAATAGGAACCACACTGAACATAGTACCTCCGAAAGTTGTGATAATGATTTGTCCGACCAATATAAGAAGTGCTATTAACAAGAAACTGTTGCAACCTTTGAAGTGGAAACAACTGCGACCGCTCATATAAGCCTTTGCATTAAACATATTCCAGAACTGCAACAAGACAAAGATTGTGAAAAACATACTTTTTTCGTATCCGCTTATGTCAGTTGTGGCAGCATATCCTTCAAACATAAAAATATCTTTTACAGATTGAATATCGTAATGTTGGAAAATGTAAAGCAATCCCATGAGGAAAACAAAGAACAAAGCACCCGTGGTAAGGATTCCATTTTTCATCGATTTGTTTATAATGAAATCTTTTCGGTTTCTTGGTTTTGATTGCATAACTCTTTCGTTTGGAGGAAGAGAAGCCAAAGCCATCGCAGCGAAAGTGTCCATTATCAGATTAACCCAAAGCATCTGCGTAACAGTCAAAGGAGGCTGATTGCCCATAAAAGCTCCGAATAAAACGATTAGGCAAGCCACAACATTGACTATCATTTGGAATAGAATGAAACGTTGTATGTTTTGATACAAACTTCGTCCCCACATAACGGCTCTTCCTATAGATGTGAAAGAATTGTCGGTTATTGTAATATCACTTGCTTGCTTTGCGACGTTTGTTCCATCGCCCATAGACAAACCTACATGTGCCGATTTCAATGCAGGAGCATCGTTCGTTCCATCGCCGGTTACAGCTACCACTTGGTTAAGTTCTTGAAGCGTTTCAACCAACAGTTTTTTATCCATTGGTCTTGCTCGTGATATTACTTTGAGGCGAAGTATTCTTTCTTTCAAATCTTCGTGGCTTAGGGCAGATAGCTCTGTTCCTGTGATGATACAGTCTTCAGAATCTCCGTCTTTCCACAATCCTACTTGCTCTGCGATTGCTCTTGCGGTGACAGAGGTATCTCCTGTAACCATCTTGATGTCTATTCCTGCATTTAAGCATTCTCCAACCGCCGTTGGAACATCCGCTCTCACCGGATCAACAATTCCGGTCAAGCCCATAAAGCAGAGTTTTATGTCTTTAAGTTTACGATCTTCGATTACGCTGTCTTGATTGTCCAAAACTTTGTAGGCAAATGCCAATGTACGCATGGCTTTCTTTTGAAAGTTCGCAAGAGTCTGCTTAACACTCTCTTGATTGAAGCATTGCTCGAAAGTATCGCACATTTGGAGAATGATTTCAGGGGCTCCCTTTACAAGCAATACTCGTTTGCCAAGTGCTTTTGAGGTAATCACGGTTGCCATGTATTTATTCTCTGTGGTAAATGGAAGTTTCTCTATAACCTCTGTTTGTTCCCTAAATTTCAAATAATCGATTCCTTGTTCTTTAAGCCACAATAACAATGCTCCTTCTGTTGGATTGCCGATTACTTTTGGCTTTTCCGCATCCGAAAGGTCTAAATTGGCAGATGAATTAAGAGAAAGACTCTCTGAAACAAAGCCATTGGCGAGGTATTCTTCAGAGAAAAATGCTTCTGTTACCCTCATCTGATTTTGTGTCAAGGTTCCTGTTTTATCTGTGCAGATAACACTAACGGCTCCCATGGTTTCGCAAGCGTGCATCTTTCTTACCAAGCTGTTACTCTTTAATAATCTGCCCATACTGTAAGCAAGACTCAACGTAACCGCCATAGGAAGTCCTTCAGGCACAGAAACAACAACCAATGTTACCGCAATCATCAAACTTTGCAGCATATAAGCCATGAAATCCATTATCTCAAACGGCTGACCTCCCACAAAATACAACACACACTTGCCTATAACAATCAGAATCGCTATCGCATAACTGATTTTCGAGATAAGCCCGCCGAGTCTGTCCAATTGCTCATTTAGAGGCGTACGAATAGAGTTGTCTATTCTGCTTGCTTCAAAAACCTTTCCCGCTTCGGTTTTGTCTCCTACCGCAAACACCTCACAAACAGCCTCTCCCTCCAAGACGTTTGAACCTTTATAAACTTTGTTTGAAGGAAAGGTTGATTCTTTATCAAATTCTTCTTCGTTTATTGTCTTTTTACAACTGCTTTCTCCTGTGAGAGAACTCTCATCAACTCTCAATTCGACAGCTTCACACAAAGTTGCATCAGCACAGATCTCATCTCCCGAACTTAAAACCAAAATATCGCCGACAACAACCAAACTTTTGTCCAATTCGGTCAAGTTTCCATTTCGGTAAACCTTCACTTTCTCGTGGTCGTTTACTTTGTTTAGCAACTCAAACTCCCCTTCGGCTCTGTTTTCAAAATAAAACGCCAAACCGGTAGAAAGAAAGACTGCCACGAAAATACCTATCGGTTCAAAGAAAACGCTGGCATCTTCTTGCAGACCGAAATATTCATAGAATGATATACCGATACTTAAGGCTCCTGCGATGAGTAATATTATTATAAGCGGATCTGTAAACTTTTCAAGCAACTTCAGCCATATCGATTTCTTTTTTGGCGGAGTCATTATATTGATTCCATGCTCCAAACGACTTCTTTCTGCTTGTTCATCAGTTAAACCAGTGTAATTCTTCTTCATAAAACCTTTACAATTAAAACAAAAGATAGAACGCATTCAAACAGCGTTTTATTATATCTCTACACACAAAAAATAAATCTTGATTTCGCTCCGACGATTCTTTGTTTCTGTAAATTGTTTCTTTGTTTTATTTTACCGAAATCAAGAAAGAATTTCACGAAATAAAGAAACAAAAAAGGCGATATGGCTTATCAAAGAATCCATACCGCCTTTCTATTTATTCGATTCAAAACGAATCTTATTCAGTTACAAAATTTGCTTAGATTGTTCTTCCAGGATATACTTTCAAAGCTTCTTCCAAGCATTTAACTGCTGCTTTCAAGTCTTCTTCTTTCAAGACATAAGCCATACGAGCTTGCTTTCTACCTTTTTCTGGATTGGAATAGAATCCTGTTGCAGGAGCCAACATAACTGTTGCACCATTGTAAGAGAAGTCTTTCAACAACCATTCGCAGAATTTGTCGGAATCGTCTATCGGCATTTCGATTATCGAATAGAAAGCCCCTGTCGGCATTGGGCAACGACAACCAGGAATATTATTAACTGCGTTTATCAAAGTCTTACGTCTGCTATCATATTCGGCAGCCACTGCATCGAAATATTCTTTCGGAGTATCGATTGCTGCTTCTGCAAAAATCTGACCGAAATATGGAGGACACAATCTTGCTTGTCCCATTCTTAGGGCAGCTGTCATAATGTCTTTGTTCTTTGAAATAATAACTCCGACTCTCGCTCCGCAAGCAGAATATCTCTTACTAACAGAATCCAAAAGTATAACGTTGTTTGAAATCTCGTCAAGCTCCATTACAGAGAAATGTTTCTTGCCATCGTAACAAAATTCTCTGTAAACCTCATCGGCAAACAAATACAAATCATGTTTCTTTGCCAACTCAGCCAACATTTGCAGCTCTTCCTTAGTGTAAAGATAACCTGTAGGATTGTTAGGGTTGCAAACCATGATCGCTCTTGTCTTAGGAGTGATCGCTTTTTCAAATTCCTCAATCGGAGGTAAAGCAAATCCATTATCGATAACAGAAGGTATTGTTTTGATAACAGTATCCGACAAAATCGCAAACGAATTGTAATTTGTGTAATATGGTTCCGGTATCAATACTTCATCACCCGGATTGCAGCAAATTGTGAATGCAATTTGCAATGATTCACTTCCCCCGTTTGTAACTACGATATCATCCGGTGTTATGTTGATATTGTGTTGTGCATAATACTCACACAATCTTTTTCTATAGGAAACATTTCCTGCCGAGTGAGTATATTCAACTACATTCATATCTGCTTTTCTCAAAGCATCAACTGCTCCTTTTGGAGTTTCGATATCGGGTTGTCCTATATTGAGGTGATATACTTTTATACCTTTTGCTTTGGCTGCTTCTGCAAACGGAACCAATTTTCTAATAGCCGAAGCAGGCAATATCTTACCTTTATTTGATATTTGTGGCATCGCTTATTTTATTTTTTAGTATTAAACAATTATTTCTTTACTACCTTTCCTTTGATTTTCAATATCACACGATTGTTGGAAGCATTCGATTCAACTGTTACATTCTTATTGATTACCCCTACGTTGTTTGTGTTATATTTAACGGTAATCGATGCAGATTGTCCAGGCATCAAAGGTTCTTTACTCCAAGAAGGAACGGTACAACCGCAAGATGAACGCACCTTAGACAAAATCAAAGGAACTTTTCCTGTGTTCGTGTACTTAAATTCTGTCACTCCGTTTCCTCCTTGTGGAACTTCACCATAATCATGCTCCAATTTCTCGAATGTGATTTCTGCTTGTGTTGCGTTGGTTGCTTTTTCTACTTTTTGTGCATTAAGATTTGCTCCGAATACGAAAGCAAATACCAAAACCAATGTTGAAATTAATCTTTTCATGTTATTAATCTTTTAATATTTATACTGTTTATTCTTCTTCTTTGACGACATTACCTGTGATTGTTAAAAGAGTTCTTGTCCGCTTTATGTCATTTGTTTTAACAACAACGCTTCTCTTTATCGCACCCACAATATTTGAATTATAGGATACTTTAATCTGCATCGTATCCTGCGGCATCAAAGGCTCTTTATCCCATTCGGCTATCGTACAACCGCAAGAAGCCGTGATGTTCTCAACAACCAACGGAGCCAAGCCTTGATTTACAAGCGAAAAGACAGCCGTCGCTTCTTCCCCTCTTTGAATTTCCCCAAAGTCATGCGAAAATCTATCGAACTTTGCCAAAGCATAACGCATCCTTGCAGAGTCATTGCTTGTCGATTGCGAAAAAGCAGTCGAAGCAATACAAAACAACGTCAGAAGCAATATGATACCACGTCCTTTTAACCCAATATAAGCACTCACAGTTTTCATTTCCTGCTTTTATATCTAACGGGCAAAGATACAATTTTAGTTTTAATTGGAGCATAAAAAAGAAACTTTATTGCATTTCTTTCGATTCTATGTACTGTTTTTTGAGATAATTTTTGCCGTTTTTTTCTTCGCTAAAATAAATCTTGAAAAGGATTTGACGAAATCAAGAAACAATCCGACGAATCTTTGTTTTATTTTTCTCTTTCTTGATTTCGATAGCACCATTGAAAAACAGAGAATTACAAACACTCTTTCAAGAATATTTTTCCAAAGTCAGAACTCACGCAAACAACAAATCATTTTTCTCTTTTTTCGATATGAAGTTTTCAAACACCGTTTATTGCATCTTATTTTGTATCTTTGCCCGATAATATCAAGTTTGCTATGAAGAATATTTTGGTTATATACACCGGAGGTACAATCGGAATGGTTAAAGACAAGATTACTGGTTCTCTTCACCCTTTCGATATGAAGAAAATCTACGAAGCCTTGCCTGTGTTGAGAGAATTGGAATGCAATATCGACACTTTGCAATTTGATCCGATAATCGATTCGTCTGACATGAACGCCGAAGTTTGGATAAGACTGGCAGGTTTGATCGGACAAAAGTATGAGGATTATGATGGCTTTGTTGTTCTTCACGGAACCGACACCATGAGTTACACAGCTTCGGCTTTGAGTTTCTTATTGGAGAATCTTGCAAAACCGGTTATCATAACAGGAAGCCAATTGCCTCTCGGAATGATCAGAACCGACGGAAGAGAAAACATAATCTCGGCAATAGAGATTGCAGCCAACGAAGAAGTGGCCATAGGTGAGGTTTGTATATTCTTCGAGAACAAACTATTCAGAGGAAACAGAACAACAAAATTCAACGCTGAGCATTTCGAAGCCTTCTATTCGGGAAACTATCCGTCATTGGCAAAAGTCGGAATAAACATTGTGTATAAGCAACATCTTTTACGACCTTTTGCAAACCTACCTCTTAAGGTCTATGACAAGATGTGCAATAATGTTGCGATAATTAAAGTACACCCTGCATTGAGAAAAGAATACCTTGAAGCATTTCTTTCTGTTGAAGGACTTGAAGGAGTAATCCTCGAAACATATGGCAGTGGCAATGCACCAACTTCCGAATGGTTTATAAACGCAATAAAGAAAGCGATCGACAAAGGCATAATCGTATTCAATGTAACTCAATGTAAGGCGGGCAGTGTGGTAATGGGACATTATGAAGCATCGCGAGAATTACTCAACATAGGAGTTGTATCCGGTGGAGACATAACAACCGAAGCTGCATTGGCAAAGATGATGTTTGTATTGGCAAACTATAGTGATAAAGAAGAGATTGTGAAGAAACTTTCTTCGGATTTGAGAGGTGAATTAACTGAAAAAGGAACTGTTTAATGAATTACGCAGAAGTTTTCAAACGATTCGAGTCGCTCAACGTCATTATAATCGGCGATGTTATGATAGACTCGTATTGGTGGGGGAAAGTAGATAGAATATCTCCTGAAGCACCCGTACCGGTTTGTACGGTTACAAAAAAGGAACATCGATTGGGTGGAGCGGCTAACGTAGCCCTGAATATAGTTGCAATGGGTGCAAACCCAATTGTTTGTTCTGTGATAGGCAATGACGCAGAGGGAAAACTACTTACTGAACTGTTCGCAAGCAATCAAATGTCTGTCGAGGGCATTGTTGCAAGCAAAAACAGATGTACAACGGTTAAGACACGGATTATCGGCAACAACTCGCAAATGCTTAGAATTGATGAAGAGAAAAATGATGCTCTGAGCGAGAATGACCAGATTGTTCTTATTGAAAAAGTAAAACAAATTATCGATTCAAAAAAAATAGATGCTCTTATTTTTCAAGACTATGACAAAGGCGTGATTACTCCAAGCGTTATAGAGAAAATAACATCTATGGCAAAAAACAAATCAATTCCTGTTTGCGTCGATCCGAAGAAACGCAACTTTTCGGAATACAAAAATGCGGATTTATTCAAGCCGAATCTAAAAGAGCTGAAAGAAGGCTTGAAGATAGACAACATTCTTCCTCAAAAGGATTCTTTGAAGAGTGCAGCCGACATATTGCATTCTACAATGGGAATAGGGAAAGTGTTTATCACTCTCAGCGAATACGGTGTTTTCATTGCCGATTATCAATCCCAAACACCTACCGTTCATTTGCTTGATGCACAACTGCGAAAGATTGCCGACGTAAGCGGAGCAGGCGATACGGTTATAAGTGTTGCCGCTTTGTGTATGGCATTGGGGATACCAACTGATGAATTGGCAAAAATAAGTAATATGTCCGGCGGTTTGGTTTGCGAATCTGTCGGTGTGGTTCCAATAGACAAAACAAGATTATTATCAGAGCTTCAACGATATGAATAATTTGAACCGTTTATTTTTGATTTTGTTATTTGCATTATTTGCAAACAATGTATTCTCTCAAAGTTCTCCGCCAAATCTTCCTCATTACGATGACAAGCTTATTCATTTCGGTTGCATTCTTGGCTACAATCAACTTTACACAGACTTGATAGAGAAAGAGAACAGGCCGTATATGGATACCGTAATGGGATTCAATTCGAGTCGAAACAGCGGTTTTACACTTGGATTCGTCATTTGCGATTTGCGAATGAATAATTACATGCGTTTACGCTTTCAACCATCGCTGAATTTTGCAGACAGACGATTAAATTATCTGATAAAAGAGGATTTGAAATACAAAGAGACAAGCATCCCTTTTGAAGTTGTATATTTGGAATTGCCTTTGGAATTAAAACTTCAGTCTAAGCGGTGGCGGAATTTTCGTCCCTATCTCATAGCAGGGGGAAAGTACAGCTACGACCTTGCTTCCATAAAAAGAAAAAAAGCAACGCCCGACGAGATAATGATGAAAATCGATAATTCGGAGATGTTTTACACTCTCGGATTCGGATTTGATTTCTATCTTAACTACATCAAATTCGGCATTGAATTGAAAACCTCATACGGAGTAAGCGATATTCTTGTCAGAAGCTACAAAACAATGTTTTCCGATGTGTTAGACGGTATCAAAACACAGATTTTCTACATCAATTTCACATTCGAATAACGATGAACAAAGAGATAGAATTATTTTTGACTCCTTCGGAAGCCGCAAATCAAGACAAAACAAAACGAGCGATTGCAAAAAAATGCGGAATTCCGTTCAAGGATGTGGCATATTACAAAGTACTCAGACGAAGTATCGATTCAAGACACAAACCCTTGTATCGCCTAAGAGTATTTGTTTCAACCGAACAACCGAAGCTTGAGAAAAAAATCAAAAACTATCAAGACGTTTCATCTAAAAATGCAGTCATCATTGTCGGAGCAGGTCCTTGCGGTTTGTTTGCCGCTTTGAAACTTATCGAATGCGGATTAAAGCCGATAATCGTTGAAAGGGGAAAAAGGGTTGAAGATAGAAAAAAAGATATTGCCGCAATTGCCCGAAATAAAGAGTTGAACACAGAGTCCAATTGGTGCTTTGGTGAGGGTGGTGCAGGCACTTTCTCGGACGGAAAACTGTATACGCGTTCCAACAAGCGAGGTAATGTAAATGAAATATTGGAAACCTTTGTCGAATTCGGTGCTGATGAAGATATTCTCATAGACGCACACGCACATATCGGAACAGACAGACTTTCAAGAATAATCAAAAACATTCGTGCGAAGATTCTCGAGTGCGGAGGTGTGTATCATTTCAACTCAAAGGTGATTGACTTTTTGCTAAAAGACAATTGCGTTTACGGTGTCAAACTTGCAGACGGCTCAACACTTGAAGCAAAGTCTGTCATTCTTGCTTGCGGTCATTCGGCAAGAGAAATATATGAATTGTTTGCAAATAAATCGTGGGCAATCGAAGCAAAGCCATTCGCAATGGGCGTAAGAGTCGAACATTCTCAAGAGTTGATAAACAAAGTTCAATACAATTCGGAACATTATTCCAAACTCCTGCCTGCTGCCTCTTACAGTCTTACTCATAATGTGGGCAATCGCGGAGTATTTTCCTTTTGTATGTGTCCGGGAGGTATGATCATACCGTCTTCAACCGAAGAAGGCCAACTTGTCGTCAATGGAATGTCCTCCTCTTTGCGTAATTCGCAATTTGCCAATTCGGGAATAGTTGTGTCGATAACAGAAGCCGATGCAACGAAATTTGCTTCCGAAGGTGCCTTGTCTTTGATGCGATTCCAACAAGAGTGCGAACGAAAAATGTATATCGACAAACAAATCGCTCCAGCTCAAAGAATCGGAGATTTTATGGCAAATAGAACTTCTCAGAATCTGTGTCGCTCCTCCTATCCTTCGGGATTGCATGCGTGCAATATGAATGAATTTTTGCCAAAGATAGTTTCAGATACTTTGCAACAAGGATTTGCTGTTTTTGACAGAAAGATTGCTGGATTCGTTTCAAATGATGCTCTTATGATAGGCTTGGAGGCAAGAACGTCTTCCCCTGTCAGAATTCCAAGAGACAAAGACAGCATGCAACATCTTCAATTGAAAAATCTTTATCCTTGCGGAGAGGGTGCGGGATACGCAGGCGGAATCACTTCTTCTGCAATAGACGGAGTGAATGCCGCAATCAAAATCGCCGAAACCTTAGCTCAATAAATCCCTTTCCAAAAAGAACTTTTTCCGAATCTTTGTTTCAGGAAAATAAAATCAAGAATCAGCCGAGCGAAATCAAGATTCAATTTTCTAAAACAAAGATTCAATTTCTTGAAACAAAGACTTATTTTGCTATATCTTTTTTTGAGAGCAATCGAAACTTGTAAACGGAGCTTGAAAATCTTTTTTCAAATGATTTTTCCTTGTTGTCATACTATTATCGCCGAGTGATACGACTGTACCGGTAAGCGGAAAAATCCTAAGAGTAAGAAAAAATATTAGAAACCGCTTTCACAAATCTCGCGAATCTGCACGGAACTTTCTTTTTTTTACTTTGGCTATTGGCTTTTAGCCTTTGGCTTTCTGCTGACGCAGTTTTATTTTTTGCCAACTACCAATAACCAACTACCAAAGCTTCTTTACGTTTTTTGCGATTTTGCGAGAGATAATTTTGTATAGTTGAAAAGTTTTTATATTTTTGTAATCGGAAAGCGTAACAAGGCTTTCGAGTTTTTAACCCCTTGAAAAGGAGGAATGCAAGGAGACAAAGAATAAATTACACTGAAACTTAGCAATTTAATTGTAAAATATTAAAGCGTTTTTACTTATACTAAGACGTACGAAATCTGGAAAATTTCATACAAATCAGTCAATAGATAAGCTGAAAACGCTCACGATGATTCTTCGTGGGCTTTTCTTATTTGACTGATTAGGTATTCCAGAACCTCGTACTTCGATAAGACAAAAGTTCCACG
>JAEIGA010007560.1_pt1 | contig 16483 bp, 13 predicted proteins | sample 9270691 | NCBI WGS metagenome assembly JAEIGA01 (sample SAMN17057246, study PRJNA624740) | gut metagenome | biome: biome; isolation source: fecal sample | host: Bos grunniens | place: China: Xizang | collected 2019
ACATTTCCCCTCTAACCGGGGGTGGTGCTCCGCGCAGCGAATCAAAAATACCAATGATTGCCGGGGGCAATCATACATTGATTCATGCCACGGCCCCTACGGGGCCTCGGAATGACAGCATATTGTGTAAACAACAATTTACTTAAGTAAAGGAGAATTATTATGGACAATTGTGTTCGTGGCCTGATGGACTTTTTGGATGCTTCCCCCAGTGTGTTCCATGCCGTGGCCAATCTGGAAAATACTTTGAAAGATGCCGGTTACACCTGTCTGCCCGAGTCTGCTGACTGGACACTGGTCCCTGGCGGAAAATACTACACCACTCGTGGCGGCGCCGCTGTCATCGCTTTCCGTATTCCCGAGGGCAGCCCCAAGGGCTTTATGCTCTCTGCCAGCCATGCAGACCGTCCCTGCTTCAAGGTCAAGGAAAATGCGGAGCTGACCGGTAAGTATACCCGCCTGGCTGTGGAGCGTTACGGTGGCATGCTGATGGCCCCTTGGCTAGATCGCCCGCTGTCCATTGCCGGCCGGGTGCTGGTGGAAACGGAAAACGGTGTGCAGACCAAGCTGGTCAATCTTGACAAGGATCTGCTGCTGATCCCCAATGTGGCCATCCACATGAACCGCAGCGCCAATGAAGGCTACAAGTGGAATCCTGCGGTGGATCTGCTGCCTTTGATGGGCGGTAAGGATGCTGCCGGCAAGCTGAATGCTTTGCTGGAAGAAGCCGCAGGCGGCAAGGTGCTGGGCCATGACCTGTACCTGTACATCCGCCAGAAGGCTGGGGTTTGGGGCCTGGAAGAGGAATATGTTTCCGCACAGGCGCTGGATGATTTGGCTTGTGCCTGGGGCTGCGCCCAGGGCTTCCTGAAGGCAGAAAAGAGCGAGGCAATTTCTGTGCTGTGCGTATTTGACAGCGAGGAAGTGGGCTCTTCTTCTTTGCAGGGTGCCGATTCCGATCTGCTGACCCATGTGCTGCAGCGGATCTGCGCTGCATTGAATCTGAATCTGGCCCGGATGCAGAGCCAGAGCCTGATGATCTCTGCGGATAATGCCCATGCACTCCACCCTAACCATCCCGAATTTGCCGATGCCAACAATGCTCCCGTGGTAAATGGCGGTCTGGTGCTGAAATTCAATGCCAACCAGCGCTACACCACCGATGGCGCTTCCGCTGCCCTGTTCCGTAAGATCTGCGGTAAGGCAGAGGTGCCGGTGCAGACCTACTGCAACCGGGCTGACCTGATGGGCGGCTCTACCCTGGGCAATATCTCCGTGACCCATGCCTCTGTGCTGTCTGCGGATATTGGCCTGCCTCAGCTGGCCATGCATTCCTGCTATGAGACTGCAGGCGTCAAGGATGTGGCTTATCTGGAGGAGGCAATGGCTGCCTTCTATGGTTCGTCTTTGGAAATTGCGGACGGAAATTATACCCTGAAGTAAATAGGAAAACGCTCCGGGCAACCGGAGCGTTTTTTCATTGCGGGAGCGCAAATGTTCGTTTGAAATTTATGGAGTGTCGCCACCCCGTTGGCCGCGCAGCATGATGTGGTATCTGTAATTTTACCATTTGGAAAAGTGTTCCGGTGTATTGTCAAACAGGCAAAACTATGATATGATACTATATATTTGTATGCCATTTTGCAGAAATTGTGCCGGAAAAGAGGCGGATTATGAAAAAACAGATCCCTTTGCTTTGGATTCTCAACAGAACACGCCGCAGGATTCCGGCTATGGTGCTGCTGGTGCTATGTAGTGCCGGGACGGCAATTTTCAGCGTATTTTTTGCCCTGGGCTCTCGCAATATTATCGATGCGGCTATCAGTGGTGTCCGGCGGGATTTTCTCGGGGCCTGCCTGGGACAGGGCGGTGTGATTCTGGGGATTTTGCTGTGCCTGACCTTGTCCCGCCATTTGACGGAGTGGCTGCGAGCCACATTGGACCGGGATTGGAAACAGGATATCCTCCACCACTTACTGCGGGGTGACTATGGTTCCGTTTCTCAATATCACAGCGGTGAGTTGATCAACCGCCTGAATAATGATGTGCGGATGGTGGACGAAGGTATTATCAGCGCGTTGCCCGGCATGGTGTCCATGGTGGTGCGGCTGATCAGTGCCATGATCGCCTTGGTGGCCTTGGAGCCTTGGTTTGCGCTCATTATTTCTGCGGTAGGTGTGGTAGCAATCATTGCTACCGGTTTGATGCGTAAAAAATTGAAGGGCCTGCATAAGCGGGTCAATGAAAAAGATGGCGTGGTATCCGCTTTCCTGCAGGAAGTGCTGGAAAAGCTTTTGATGGTGCAGGCCATGGATGTGGCACCGGAAATGGAGCAACGAACGGATCAGCTGCTGCAGGAGCGCTATCGAATGCAGCGCAAGCGGAAAAATGTGTCCCTGTTTGCCAACACCGGTGTTAGCTTGATGACATATGGTGCCGGTTTTGTGGCACTGGTGTGGTGCGCTTTCCGACTGTTACAGGGAGCGATGTCCTTTGGCTCGTTGACAGCGGTGACCCAGCTGGTCAGTCAGCTGCAAGCACCCTTTACCAATTTGTCCGGCGTACTGCCCAAGTATATTGCCATGATCGCCTCTGCGGAGCGGTTGATGGAACTGGAGCAGATCCCGCCGGAACCGGCGCCCATGGAAGAATCCTCCCAGGCACTGTATCAGCGTATGGATGCCATCTGCGGAGAGGGGCTCACCTTTGCTTATGACCGGGATCCAGTGCTGGAAAATGCGGATTTCCGCGTGCCGAAAGGCAGTTTTGCCGCCATTACCGGCCCTTCCGGGATGGGAAAAAGCACATTATTGAAGCTGATGCTGGGTATTTTTCAGCCCCAAGCAGGCCAAATGTATGTATCCTGCGGAGAAGATCGGGTGCCGGTGACCCGGGCCACCCGGAAGCTATTTGCCTATGTGCCCCAGGGAAACCTGCTGCTCAGCGGCAGTTTGCGGGATAATTTACTGGTGGCTAACCCACAGGCGACTCCGGAGCAGATCCAGGAAGCCATCTATGTCAGCGCTATGGATCAGTATTTGTCCCAACTGCCCCAGGGCCTGGATACGGTGCTGGGAGAGAACGCTGCCGGTTTGTCAGAGGGACAGGCACAGCGCCTGGCCATTGCCAGAGCCATCATCAGCGGGGCGCCCGTCTTGCTGTTAGATGAAAGCACCTCCGCTTTGGATCAGCAGACGGAGTATCTGGTCTTGCAACGAATTCGGGAACTGCCGGGGCGCACTTGCATTGCGGTTACCCATCGGCCGGCGGCCATGGAATTGTGTGATTTCGAACTAAAAATTGGAAAAAACAGGGCCAAGACAGAAGAAAATCGATAATTGTAGATTTTTTGCCGGATGTAGTTGCGGAATAGGAGAATACATGTTACAATAAAGTGATGTATTGCGTCTTTTCGCGAAAGAAGAGAAATTAAGGTGGATGGAAATGAACGCTGTTGAAGAAAAGCAGAACCAGCAACCCATAATTCCATTACTGGATCGGGAGAATGTGTTACATAAGGACAGAAAATACTGGGCTCTGCGGCGATTCCAGGATATTTTTCTGTCGCTGTTGGCACTTTTGTTCCTGTGGCCGCTGATGTTGATCGTTTGCCTGATCATTGTCATCGACAGCCCCGGTGCCGGCCCGATCTTTACCCAGACCCGGGTAGGACGGGATGGAAAAACTTTCAAGTTCTATAAATTCCGCTCCATGAAGCCCAATGCGGAGGCTATGCTGGAGCAATTACTGGATCAAAATGAAATGGATGGCCCGGCTTTTAAAATTGAAAAGGATCCCCGGATCACCCGTTTCGGCCGTTTTATCCGCAGAACCAGCATTGATGAATTGCCGCAGCTGATCAATATCCTCCGGGGTGAAATGAGCATCGTAGGCCCCCGGCCCCCGCTGCCCCGGGAAGTGGAGCAGTACGACGAATTTGCCCGTCAGCGGCTGTTGATCACCCCGGGACTGACCTGCTTCTGGCAGATCCAGCCCAAGCGTAATTCGCTGACATTCCATCAATGGGTGGAACTGGATGTGAAGTATATCAATGAGCGCAGCTTCCGTACGGATTGGAAGATCATTTTCAAGACTATCGGTGCGGTGCTGGGCATGAACGGCGAGTGAGGAAACAATTTTGAAAATCGCAATGTTTGGCCACAAGCGAGTCCCGTCCCGGGAAGGGGGCGTGGAAATGGTGGTGGCCCAGCTCAGCAGCCGGATGGCTGCCATGGGCCACAGGGTTACCTGCTATAACCGTGCCGGCCGCCATGTCAGCGGTGCCTGCCATGACCGGGATGCGGTACTGCCGGGTGTTCGGATCCGGAAAGTTTTGACCATTGATAAAAAAGGCTTGGCGGCAGTGACCTCCAGCTTCTTTGCTGCCATCCGCGCTGCTTTCAGCAGGGCGGATGTGGTGCATATTCATGCGGAAGGTCCGGCCATCATGAGCTGGCTGCCCCGGCTTTTTGGCAAGCGGGTAGTGGTGACGGTGCATGGCCTGGATTGGCAGCGGGAAAAATGGAAAGGCGGTTTTGGCGCCAAGTTTATCCGCTGGGGTGAGCGGGCAGCGGTGAAGTATGCCCATGAGATCATTGTTCTTAGCCGGAATGTGCAGGAATATTTCCGTCAAACCTATGGACGGGAGACGGTGTATATCCCCAATGGCGTGGAGCAGCCCCAAATCCGGGATGCAGCTTGTATTACCCAGAACTATGGGCTGAAAGGAAAAGACTATATCCTGTTCCTGGGCCGATTGGTGCCGGAAAAGGGGATACATTATTTAATAGAGGCATTTCAAAGCATCCAAACGGATAAAAAGCTGGTAATTGCCGGTGGTGTATCGGACACGGATGATTATGTCCGGCAGCTGCGGGAAGTGGCTGCGGACAGGGAAAACATTATTTTCACAGGCTTCGTGCAGGGTGAAATTCTGGAGGCGCTTTACAGCAATGCGTATGTGTATGTATTGCCGTCGGATCTGGAGGGAATGCCCCTGAGCTTGCTGGAAGCCATGAGTTATGGAAATTGCTGCCTGGTGTCCAACATTTCCGAATGTGCGGAAGTGGTGGAAGACAAGGCGGTGGTGTTTGAAAAAGGCAATGTGGCTGATTTGGCCGCAAAGCTGCAGATGCTGTGCCATCGACCGGATCTGGTGGCATCGTACCAGGCGACTGCCCGGGATTATATCTGTGAAAAATATAACTGGGATGCTGTGACACGGCAGACCCTGGCACTTTATGAATGAGGTTTTGATATGAAGGTATTGCTGGTCAACAAATTTCATTATAAAAAAGGTGGCAGCGAGACCTATTATTTTACCCTTGCGGAAGCATTGCAGGCCAAAGGTCACGAAGTGATCTTCTTTGCTATGCAGGATGAAAAGAATCTGCCCTGTCAGCAGGCAGACTATTTTGTGTCCAATGCTTCGGTAGGCGGTGGCATTCGTAGTAAGATGAATATGCTGCTGCACATCGTCTATTCCAAAGAGGCATATAAAAAAATGAAGGCCCTGTTATCTGCGGAAAAACCGGATCTGGTGGTGCTGAATTTGGTACATAAGCAGATTACATTGTCTGTTCTGGATGCGATCCGTGCGTACGATCCTAAGCTGCCCATTTTTTGGACTATGCATGATCTGATCGCTGTTTGCCCTTCTTATTCCATGCGGGATGGCAGTGGCAATATTTGCGAAAAATGTCTGTCCGGTGACTACCGGTACTGTGTGCAGAACCGCTGCATCAAAGGCAGCAGACTCATGAGCATGCTGTCAAAATATGAAGCAGAGCAGATTCGCAAACGGAAATGGTACGATCAGGTGGATCTGTTTATCTGCCCCTCAGATTTTTACCGTAAAAAGCTTTTGCAGGGCGGATTTACCAAAAGCCCTATTGTGACCATGCGGAATCCCTTGCCGCTGCAAGCAGAATTTGGCGGCGGCAAACGGGGGGACTATGTGTTGTATTTTGGCCGTCTTTCTCCGGAAAAGGGCGTGAGGACGCTGATTGATGGAGCAAAACAGACCGGCTGCCGCTTGGTGATTCTGGGAACGGGCCCTATGGAGGCAGAACTGAAAGAATACGCTAAAGATATGGCCAATGTAGAATTTAAGGGATTCCAAACCGGTGATGCATTACGCGGCTATGTAGCGAATTGCAGCTGCGTGGTGATGCCATCTGAATGGTATGAAAATGGCCCCTATAGTGCAATGGAGGCTATGGCATCCGGCAAGCCTTTGATCGTGTCCGGCAATGGTGGATTACCGGAATTGGTGGAAGATGGCGTGAATGGATACATTTATCATGGCGGTGCAGAGGCGTTGGCAGAATGCATTCGCAATATGTTGGCGTTGGATGAAACAGCCTATGCACACATGGAAACGGCTGCACAGGAAAAAGCAAAGCAACTGTTTAGCGCACAGCAATATGTGCAACAGTTGGAGGCCCACTATGCATCCGTAAAAGGAGAAAAGTCTCATGTCTAAAAAACTTAACGGTACGGTGATTGTGACCTATCGTTGCAATGCCCGGTGCAATATGTGCAATCGCTATAAAGTGCCCTCCAAGCCGGAGGAGGAGATCTCCATCGAGACCATCCGTAAGCTGCCCCAGATGTATTTTACCAATATCACCGGCGGTGAGCCTTTTATCCGGGAGGATCTGAAGGAGATTGTCCGGGAACTGTACAAAAAGAGCGACCGGATCGTTATTTCCACCAACGGTTTCTTCACTGACCGAATTGTGGATCTGTGCAAGGAATTTCCCAATATTGGCATCCGCATTTCCATCGAGGGTCTGGAGAATACCAACAATGCGATCCGTGGACTGGAAGATGGATATAACCGGGGTTACACTACCTTGAAAACCCTGCGGGAAATGGGAATGAAAGATGTAGGCTTTGGCATGACTGTGCAGGATCAAAATGCCAAAGACTTGGTTGCGCTGTATGAGATATCCAATGCAATGGGTATGGAGTTCGCTACCGCATCCCTGCACAACAGCTTCTATTTTGTGGAGTCCAATAATATCATCCATGACCGGCCTATGGTGGCGGGGCATTTTGAGGATCTGGTTAATGCGCTGCTGAAGTCCTGGAGTCCCAAAAAATGGATGCGGGCCTATTTTAACCACGGCCTGATCAATTATATCTACAGCCAGAAGCGACTGCTCAAGTGTGATATGAGCTTTGACACCTTCTTCATCGACCCCTTTGGCGATGTGATGCCCTGCAACGGCACCAAAGAGAAGGAAGTAATGGGCAATCTGAATAAACAGGATTGGGACGAACTGTGGAATAGCGATGCGGCGGAGGCAGTGCGGAAAAAGGTGCGCTGCTGTGATCGAAACTGCTGGATGATCGGCTCTGTGTCACCTGCTATGCATAAGTACATTTGGATTCCCGGTATGTGGGTGGTGTGGCATAAATGCAAGGCGCTGTTTATGAAAAAGCCTTATTCCATGTATGAAAATAAAATCGTCCGGGATTACAGGAATGGCAAAGTGACTAAGGAAGAACTGGACAGATGTTCTACCTGCGAAAGATGTACATAAAGGTAAAAGCAGTGTATTCGGAGGATCAATTACAATGCTAAAGAAGCTGATTCGAAATATTGTCCTTCGGGAGAAAGCAAGCTCGCAAAAATATGTATCCTATTTACGGAAGCAAGGTGTTCAAATCGGAGAAGATGTAACAGTGTATTCACCGACACATACACTGATTGATCTTTCGCAGCCGTGTCTTCTGAAAATTGGAAATCATGTTAGGATTACACATGGTGTTATTATTCTAACACATGATTATTCTTGGTCAGTATTAAAACAACTGCCGGAACATAAGGGACAAATACTGGGCGCGCAAAGTCCGGTAGTAATCGGAAACAATGTCTTTATTGGTATGAATGCAGTCATTACCAGAGGTGTAACAATTGGTGATAATGTGATCATTGGTGCAGGCAGTGTGGTTACCAAGGATTGCAAAAGCAATTGTGTATATGCTGGTGTTCCGGCAAAAGAGGTAATGACAGTGTCGGACTTTTATGCCAAAAGAGAAACCGCACAATTTAAAGAGGCTTGCCAAATGGCACATGCTTATCAACAATGCTATGGAGAGAAGCCGCCTAAAGAAGTATTTAGCGAATACTTTATGTTATTTTGCAGTGCAGAGGATGCCAGCAAAAATGAAGTATTCCGCCGCCAAATGGAGACAGGTATGGGGTACGAAGCAAGCTATCTTTTTATGAAAGCGCGTGTACCGATGTTTCCTGATTATGAGGCGTTTTTGACTGCTTGCTATTCGGAGAGCCAGTAATTTCGTATACAGCTATCCGTCTGTCAAAATGTTAGGGACAAAATGCGGCGATAGAAGCTGTGCGTGTGTCACGTGGCATTCGATCAAAAGAATGTTCATCAGCAAAATATGTTTATTTGAAGAAAGGGCGAAGGCACCTTATTTTGCTGCCAAGGAGTAGATTCAGTGGAATGTGGATTAATTTCAGTGGTTGTCCCGGTCTATAATGTAGAAAAATACTTAGATCGGTGCGTAAATAGTATTATAAATCAGACTTATCCTAACTTGGAGATCATTTTGGTGGATGACGGTTCTCCGGATCGCTGTCCGCAGATCTGCGATGCATGGGCAGAAAAGGATACGCGGATCAAAGTGATTCACAAGAAAAATGCCGGGCTGGGCATGGCCAGAAACACTGGCATTGAGAATGCAACAGGGGAGTACATCTGCTTTTTTGACAGCGATGACTATATTGCACCTAAAATCTTGGAAGAGGCATATTCTTTGGCAGAGTCCAGCAAAGCGGAAATCGTCTTTTTCGGCATGGCTTCGGCCAATAATGATGGGCAGGTGCTGACGGAGAGAATCCCACAGTCCAATCAAATGATCTATACTGGGGAGGATGTACGGCAAGTATTTTTGCCGGATATGATCAGCGATAGAACAGAAAATGCACAAATTCGTGGTTTGAGCCTGAGCGTATGCGCATGCTTGTTCCGCATGGAGCTGATCCAGCGGACAAACTGGCGTCTGGTGTCGGAGCGGGAGATTATTTCGGAAGACAGTTACTCTTTATTGGTGTTGTTCCGGGATGTACAAAAGGCGGCGATCCTTCCCAAAACCGGATATTATTACTGCTATAATCCTGTTTCCCAGACACAGACCTACAGGCCGGACCGCTATGAAAAAATCTGTCATTTTTATCGGGAAGCCATTCTTGTGCAGCAAGCGTGTGGCTACAATGATATTGTGAAAGATCGGATTGGAAAAGTATATATCAGCTTTGTGGTGGCGGCGCTGAAACAGATGTCTGTAGCACCCCAGCCGCTTCGGATCAGAATAGAGCAGGTTAAGCACGTAGTAAAGGACACTATGTTGCAGCAGGTGCTGCATAATATGCATATTGGTGATTATCCCTGGAAATTGCGGATATTCTGCCGGCTTATGGTAGCAAGAAGGAGTGTGCTGGTATATATTCTGGCAAGAATGCAAGCAAGGATGCAGCAAAAAGTATAAGGTATACTTTGGGATTATTTAGATCCCATGGAAAGGCACAATCCATGAATAATAAATTGGTAATTCGATTTACAAAACCAACGCAGGCGGAAACGTTGATGGGCGTGTTGTTTTGGCTTCCGTTTTTAGTTGCGCTCCTGACTGGTTTGTTGGGGCTTCCGCTGTCGATTCAATATATATGTGATGCTGCTTGGCTATCTTTGCTGGTACTGCTGCTGTTGCAGCGCAGACCGATGGGTAGAGATTGGCGCACAGTGGCAATTTGGTCCGGTGCGTTTTTTATTTGGACGGCACTGGTCTATGTAGTAAGATATCAATCCGTATTTTATTACATTTGGGGTTTGCGGAATAATTTCCGGTTCTTTGCAGCATTTCTGGCCTTTGCTGCGTTCCTAAAGAAAAGAAATGTGGAAAATATATTTAAGGGACTTCAAGTGCTGTTTTGGATCAATATAGCAGTTTCGTTGTATCAGTTCTTTGTAATGGAATTGTCCGGTGACGCTTTGGGTGGACTGTTTGGTACAAAAGAGGGCAGTAATGGATACACCAATTTGTTTTTGTTGATCATTACCACCCACACAATGATGCTATATTTGGGAAAGCAAGAAAAAGTATGGTATACCGTGCTTAAATTTCTGGCAATTCTGCTTATTGCGACATTGGCGGAGTTAAAATTCTTCTTTGTTGAATTTATATTGGTTATGGTGTTATCCATACTGTTTACTAGTTTTACCTGGCGTAAACTGTGGCTGATCGTGGGCGGATTGGTGGCGGTGGTGCTTTTTGCAAGAATATTGGCCGTGATGTTCCCTAAATTTGCAGGCTTTCTTGCTTGGGAATTTTTCATGGAAACGGGACTTTCTGATAAAGGCTACACTTTCTCCGGTGACCTAAACCGCCTCAATGCCATCGGCCAGATTAATGAGCTATGGTTAACCAACGGTGCGGACCGTTTGCTGGGACTGGGCTTGGGCAACTGTGATGTATCCAGGATGTCTTTGTTCCATACACCTTTTTACGAGCTGTATGGTGATATGCATTACTCCTGGCTTTCTATGGCATTTATGTACTTGGAGTGCGGTTGGGTTGGCCTGATCTTCTATGCTGGTTTCTTCGTGCTGTTATTTATCAAAATTCGAAAAATGGAAAAGCATTGCGATGAAGCAGGGAAAATTTATTGCCGTGTGGGAAAAATTACGGCGATTATGTGCTTGATAGTGATGTTTTACAATTCCTCTTTGCGAGCGGAATCTGCCTATATGGTATACTTTGTGTTAGCGGCGCCTTTTGCCTTTTGCCGGACACAGAAGGATGAGGCGAAACTATGAGTCAGGAAAGACAGATCCCCAAAGTGATTCATTACTGTTGGTTTGGCGGCAATCCTTTGCCGGAAATGGCGGTCAAATGCATTGAAAGCTGGAAAAAGTTTTGCCCGGAGTATGAGATTGTCCGGTGGGATGAATCCAATTATGATGTGAATGCCTGCGCATATACAAAGGAGGCCTATCAGGCAAAAAAATGGGCTTTTGTCAGTGATTTTGCCAGATTTGATATTTTATACCGCCAGGGCGGCCTGTACTTTGATACAGACGTGGAACTGATAGCGCCTATCGATGATATTGTGGACCGGGGGCCATTCCTGGGCATTGAACAAAGTGATAACAATTCTATGGTTGCTCCTGGTTTGGGTATGGCAGCTACAGCGGGTATGGAGTTTTATGAGAAGGTACTGACAGCTTACCGTGGGTGGCATTTTCGATATCCGGACGGTAGCTACAATCAGACAACGGTGGTAAAATATACTACAGAGCTTCTGCAGGAATACACGCCGGTTGCAACGGATCAACTGCAGTATATGGCAGGTATTTGGATCTACCCATGGGACTATTTCTGTCCGATGAAATATGAAACCGGTGTGATCACGATCACCGACCATACCCGTGCGATCCACCATTTCAGTGCTACCTGGCTAACGAAAGAAGAAAGAGCCTGTCACCGTTTTACTGCTAAGGCATCCAAAATCTTTGGCGTAAAAGCAGGAAAAATAATGGGATGGTTTTACTGCCTACCCTACAGAGCAAAAAGAAAAATCCGAAAAATTAGATTTTAGTACACTGCGGGTTAAGAATTCTGAAAAATCTTTCGAGCAACAAAATGATAAATATGAGGCAGAAGTGGGTGCAATGAAACAAAAGGAAACCAAAAGTGAAAAATCTCTGATGGTCAACAGCATTTTCTCTAGTGCCTATAAACTGCTGAATGTGCTGTTTCCTCTGATCTCTGCCACCTATCTTGCCAGAATTTTGGCACCGGAAGGTATTGGCAAGATCGCCTACGCACAAAATATCGTATCTTATTTTCTCCTATTAGCCACATTGGGGATTCCCTATTATGGAATACGGGAAATTGCTAAGTGCAGGGGAAATCTCCAAGAGAAAAGCAAGATATTCTCAGAATTGCTGATCATCAATTTACTATCTACAGTCTGTGCTGTGGTGGCATACTGTGCAGTGATCTTATTGCTGTTCCCTTCAAATATCCAGCTCTATCTGGTATGCGGATTGGAGCTGCTATTCAATGTGATAAACATTGACTGGCTGTATGAAGGTGATGAAGAGTATGTTTACATTACCATTCGAAGCTCAATTTTGAAACTGCTGGCATTGGCCGCATTGTTTGTGCTGGTTCGGGGGCCGGAAGATTACATACTCTATGCGCTGATCCACGCTTTGGGCATTTGCGGCAATTATCTGCTTAATATTGCCAATGCGCATAAAAAAGTGCGGCTGCGTTTGCAGGGGCTGAACATAAAGCGCCACATCAACTCTATATTGGTGCTGATGCTCAGTACGGTTATGGGCAGTCTGTACAATAAAATCGATATTACCATGTTGGGATGGATGTCCGGTGATGCGGCTGTGGGTTGGTATACCAATGCGCATAAGGTCATCGGTCTGGTGTTAACATTGGTTGTTTCCGTGTCCGCAGTGTTTCTGCCCCGGTTGAGTTATGTGTATTCTACGGATCGGAAGAAATTTGCTGAGTATACCACCATTGGATTAAAAGCGGTATTGATTTTGGCGATTCCCGGCTGCATGGGTATCTTGATTACAGCACCCAATATGATGTCCACCTTGTTTGGTGGGGAATTCTTGCCCGGTGCTACCACATTGCGCATTTTGGCAGTGTTTACGGTGATCAGAGGTGCAGGAGATCTGCTTTGCTATCAGGCTATTATTAGCTCGGGCAACGAAAGCAAATTGGTGCTCGCACGGATGGTGGCGAGTGTGGCGAATATCGTCTTGAACGCCGCCTTCATTCCGAGGTATGGCCATAACGGCGCAGCGATGGCCTCGGTGATCAGTGAGCTCATTGTCAATGGTATGCTGTTGCCGTTGGCACTGCGTATTACAAAGCCTACCATTAGTTGGAAATTTTTGATAAGCGTTTTGGTGGGAACGGGTTTGATGGCAGTGGTAGCAATGGCTGTGCAGCATTTGCTGGGTTATGGCACATTATCCATGATTGTGACAGTGGTGGCAGGTATTGGGGCTTACTGTCTGGGATTGCTGCTGACTAAAAATGAATTACTGATCCAGGCAAAGGGATTTCTCGTGAAGCCGAAAAATACGGAGGGCCAGGAATGAACACACTGCAACAGGGCTTGATAACCCTGATCAAAAGTGGATTGACAGGTGAGGGCTTTGCCTTGCCAGCTGATTTTCGGCTGGAAGAGGCGGTGCCATTACTAAAGAGGCACCACATGGTCAATCTGGTGTATGCCGGTGCGGTCAACTGTGGGATTTCTGCCAAGGATCCTACCATGCAAATGTTGTTTCCGCTGTGCTGCAAAGCGCTGATGAAAAGCGAGAACCAGTTGCAGGCCATGGATATGCTGCTGAAAGCTTTTCAGGAAAATGGCATTGATCACATGCTGGTGAAAGGTCAACTGCTGAAAGCTTTATATCCGAAGCCGGAGCTGCGATACATGGGCGATGCGGATATTTTGATCCGGATGGAACAGTATGAAAAAATCCAGCCCATTATGGAATCTTTGGGCTATACACATCAGTATGCTTCGGACCATGAGCTGGTGTGGCATTCCAAAGCACTTCATGTGGAACTGCACAAGCGACTGATCCCATCTTATAATAAGGATTATTACACCTACTATGGCGATGGTTGGGAGCGGGCGAAGCGGGTTGCGGGGACAAGCTATGCAATGTCCCAGGAGGATGCGTGGATATTCCTCTTTACCCATTTCGCAAAGCACTATCGGGATGGTGGTATCGGCTGCCGCTATGTGGCGGATCTTTGGTTGTACCGCAATGCCCATCCGGCAATGGATGAAGCATACATTCAGCAGGAACTGGAATGTTTGCAGTTGTCTGTGTTTTATAATAATGTATTGCGATTGCTGCAGGTCTGGTTCGAGGATGCCCCGGCAGATGCGAAAATGGAATATATGACCGATTTTATTTTTGTCAGTGGCAGCTGGGGCGCAGGTGACAGCAAGGTGCTGTCCGCGGCAGTAAAGGATACCCGGCGTTTCAGCGGCCGGGGCGGGCGCTTACGCTATATTTGCCGGGTGTTGTTCCCCAGTGTGAATGTACTGCGGGAAAAGTATGCCGTTTTACGCCGTTGCCCCTGGATGCTTCCTTTGGTATGGGTCTATCGGCCATTCTACAAGGTGCTGTTTGAACGGAAAACCCTAAAAAAGCAGCAAAACAATTTGGATATGCTAACAAAAGAAAATGTGGAACTGCAGAAAAAAATGCTGAGATATGTAGGTCTGGATTTTCACTTTTGATGCGCAAACAAACTTTTTATTCGCATTTTTCAAGAAAGCTTGCAATTTGTCGTGCTGAGTGATATAATAATCGGCACGATTATGAAATATGGTATGCTGTGCCCGGCAAAGCATACCCGACAGATATAACGGAGGTCCCTGTATGGACGAGAAAAAAGCAGAAAAAAACAGAGAAGTGGAGATTGACCTGAAGCGGGTCATGTCGGCATTGCTGAACAGGGCTTGGCTGATCATCCTGGTAGCCGTTTTGGTGGCAGTTGTAACTTTGGTGTACACTGTGACCATGGTTACACCTAAGTATCAGGCTTCGGTGATGTTCTATGTCAACAACAATGCCCTCTCGGTGGATGGTATCGTGGATAGCATCACATCCAGTGACCGTACGGCCTCCAAGGACCTGGTAGACACCTATATGGTGCTGCTGGACACCCGAGAGACATTAAATGATGTAATCGACTACGCCGAAGTGAATCGTACCTATGGCGAAGTCAGCGACATGATCAGCGCCAGCTCTGTTAATGATACGGAAGTATTCCAGGTGGTAGTTACCAGTGCTGACCCCCAGGAGGCAGAGGCCATTGCCAATGCCATAGGCTATATTTTGCCCACCCGGATTGACGACATTATTGATGGCGCCAGTTCCAAGCTGGTTTCTTCTGCGATTCTTCCCACAGCCCCCAGCTCTCCCAGCTACACAAGAAATACCATTATTGGTTTCGCTTTGGGCCTGGTGGTCATGATGCTGATCGTGGCACTGCGCAATATCTTTGATGTGACCATCCGCAACGAAGAGGATGTGGCAGATTCTGTTAGGCATCCCGTGCTGGCAGCCATTCCGGATATGGAGATAGCAGCCAAGTCCGGCAGCCATGGCTACAAAAAGTATGCTTACAGAAATGGCCGATATGCCCCCAAGGATGCACCGCCTACGGATAAGATCATTCTGGTGGGCGCAAAGATCGACTTTGCCGCAGCAGAAGCTTATAAGCTGCTGCGTACCAAGATCCAGTTCTCCTTTGCCGATGATGCCTCCTGCCATATCATTGGTGTGTCCAGTGCGCTGACCGGCGAAGGCAAGAGCTTGACCTCTGTTAATCTGGCTTATTCCATGTCCCAGCTGGGCAAGCGGGTGCTGTTGATCGACTGCGATATGCGCCGCCCCTCCATTGCGGAAAAGCTGCCGGTTAAGACCAGCCCCGGTCTGTCCGATTATCTGTCCGGTCAGGCTCGCAGTGATAATCTGATCCAGCATTGCGGTCTGGAAGACGATATTTGCGCATTCCATGTCATCGCCGCCGGCCGGATTCCTCCCAACCCCATGGAGTTGATCGGTTCCAATAAGATGGAGCGTATGCTGGAAGCCTTGCGCGCCAACTATGACTATATTATTCTTGACCTGCCTCCCGTGGGCGAGGTTGGCGACGCCCTGGCGGCTGTCACAATGACCGACGGTATGCTGCTGGTGGCCCGTCAGGACTATGGTAATCGTGTGGCTCTGAATGCTACCATCCGCCAGTTCGAGTTTGTGAAGTCCAGAATTCTGGGTGTGGTGCTCAACTGTGCCAATGAAGACGGTCAGGTCTATGGCAAAAAGTATTATAAGCGCTACGGCAAGTCCTACAGCAAGCGTGGTGTATACTATAATGCTGCAGCGGTGGCAGCCAAGCGTTCTGCCGGAAAAGATGACACGCAGGAGTGATCATTTGTGATCGATTTTCACAGCCATATTCTTCCGGGGGTCGATGATGGCAGCAAATCGGTGGAAATCTCCATTGAGATGCTGAAGCGTCAAGCCCAGCAGGGGATTACCCATGTGGTATGCACGCCCCATTTTTATCCCCGTTACCATCGCCCCCGGGATTTCCTGGAGCGGCGGGATCGGGCGGAGGCCCTATTGCGGGAAGAAATGGAAAAACATAGGGATCTGCCGCAGCTGCTGATGGGTGCAGAAGTGCAATATTTTCGGGGAATTTCCAACTCGGATGCCATTCAACAGTTGACAATCCGAAACAAATCGTGTATCATGATAGAAATGGTATCATCGCCTTGGCAGTCCCATATGTATGAGGAATTGGCACAAATTCATCGGCGGTGGGGTGTAACACCCATCATAGCCCATGTGGACCGCTACATTTCCCCCTGGCGCAGCTA
>JAEIGA010007561.1_pt1 | contig 16481 bp, 11 predicted proteins | sample 9270691 | NCBI WGS metagenome assembly JAEIGA01 (sample SAMN17057246, study PRJNA624740) | gut metagenome | biome: biome; isolation source: fecal sample | host: Bos grunniens | place: China: Xizang | collected 2019
AGGCTCTTGCTGTTCATTATTTACAATTCTTTTTTTCATTTCAACAAGGTCTATAACAAACCATTGGCTATTACTCTCATAACCCCTCACTCTTGCAACAATATGTACATTATCTCTAACATTGTAATTTGTTTCACCCAAATATTCACATTTGAGTTTAAAATTTGGGCCGTACGCATGGTTTTCATCAAAATCCTTGCCACCTAAAATAAGGTCATATCTTGTATCATAACCCGTAGTTTTATCAATAGCCCAAACGCAACCGTCAAATTCAATATAATCTCCTGCATAAACTTCAGCAAAATCAATAACGAATTGCGAACTAGGGTCTTTAGTTTCTAGTAAAATTTCTAAATCTATACAATTTTCAGCGGTGTATGTTCCTATGTATTTATAAATGACAACTTTTACATCTTTTTTAAGTTTTAAATTTGTTTTGTATTCTTGACTGTAATTTATTTCAACATATAAAACACTATTTATCGCTTCATCTCTATCGTACCCAGTAATATTTGAATATTTAACGTTGGTAAACCCCGCATTTATAAATTGATTTTTAACATCTTCATAAGTTAACCCTTTTGCATCTTTTGAAGAAATTGGAGCGTATATACCGTTTTCGTCCATCATGGCTTTATCTTCTTCGCTAGGCTCATTATAATACCAATCGTGATATGTTATTATAATAAGTGCATTCTTTTTAAACACATCATATTTTTTAAAATTTTCTTTACCGTTAATAGAAACCGATTCTACTTCTTCTGCCGACGTAAGAAAACCTAAATATATATCATAAATAACCTCAGTTTTTATATTTGTAAATCCAGCACTTTCTAAGTCGCTAATTACTGTTTTATAATTTTTGCCCTCATAATAAGATGCTGAATTTGGAGCATATAATTCATCTTCTTTAAGTTGATAGTCACCTTCACCTAAATTTTCATCATAAGAAGAATCTAAACAAGCTGTGAGAGATAATAATGTAAGCAATATTGACATTAACAATATAATTGGTTTAAAAATATTATTTTTCATAAGAGCCTCCATCTATTGTCAAAAAAACAAAAAGTGCGCCTACCGAAGTAAACGCACAAAAAACGCAAACTCCAATAGTCGCCAAACCAACTGAAAAGCAAGAACAAATCTACGCTATATCCAGTAGGAATTTGCATTTTATCAAATTCATTATGGACATAACGCAAAAAGATTATAATTATCTCAAAAGATAAAAATAGTCCTTGCCTAATTTATTCAGTTGGTTTGGCATAATTAGTATATCACATATAAAAATTTTTATCAAGCAGTTTTATTTATTAAATTTAAATCCCTAAGAGCGACGCCCATAGAACGGTGCGTTTTTTATTCTAAATATAGCTAAGAAGAAAAAATTCTTTACATATCAAAATAAATATTGTAAAATTATAATATGAACTTTTATATACAATTATCGGCAGAAAAAAAGGCGGGATTTAATTTTTCGCTTTTGATAGTTTTTTACGTTTTTTTAAGCGTGCTTTCGTCTTCCATAGCGGTGGCTATTTTTGGCGAAGGTGGTTTTTTAAGCGTATTTATTTCTACACTTATTTCACCGATAGCAATACTGATAACTTTAATAATTAACGGTAGGGAAAAGGGCGCGCATATTACGATAAAGCCTTCTTTGTCCGGCTGGTATTTCTATTTATTAGCGATATGCCTTTCGTTAGGGATGATGTTGGGTTTTGGATTTTTAAATCAAGCCGTTGCGAACTTTTTAACCATGCTATCCTTAAAAGTAAAAGGCGTAAACCTTCCGTTATACAACGTTTGGCAGTATTTAGCGTTTGTTTTTTCAATATGTGTTCTGCCCGCAATATGTGAAGAGTTGTTTTTCCGTCGAATGATGCAAAGCAACCTATTTGGCGCAAACAAAATTTTATCATACCTATCGATTGCGCTAATTTTCGCCCTGTTCCACGGCTCGCTCACCCAGTTTTTCTATCAATTCATATACGGGTTTGTCTTGTCAGTTTTGGCGGACAAGTCTAGATGTGTTCTTCCAGCAATTTTCGCGCATTTTTTAAATAATTTTTTGGTAATTACTCTATCGTTTTTCAACGTAGAAATTCCCTTTTTCAATCCGCTTGTTATCGTGGCGGGTCTGCTTTTACTCGCCGTTTTCGTGCTTGTTATACTATTTGTAAAGAACAATAAACCAACCCAAACGAATAAGGAAAACAAGGTAGTTAAACTTAAAAATCTTTATTTGTTCGCTAGTTTTGGAATATTTATATGCACGCTCCTAGCGGTGCTAAATTCGGTGGTGTAAAATGATTAAAATAAACGTAGTTGCCGTTGGCAAGGTGAAAGAAAAATATTTTGCAGAAGGTATAAACGAATATAAAAAGCGTATATCCAAGTACGCCGATTTTACTATAACCGAACTTCCCGAAGAAAATTTTAGTAAAATAACCGACGGTGGAAAAACTATTATAGAACGTGAAACGTCGCATATTTTGCCCCATCTTAAAGGTTACGTTATAGCAAATTGTATAGAGGGCGAAAAGTTTAGTAGCGAATCTTTTTCAAGAACGCTAAAAGGTCTATTCGATAGGGGCGAAGGCGTGATAACTTTCGTTATCGGCGGGTCTTACGGTCTTTCTAATGAAGTAAAGAAAAGGGCGAACAAGTTGGTTTCTTTTTCGGACATGACTTTTCCGCATACACTTTTTAGGCTTATGTTAACCGAACAAATTTATCGTGCGTTCAATATTATAAACAATACGCCCTATCACAAATAAACTTAAACGCAACGACTTTCATATATTGTTTTGTATGAAAGTTATTGAGAAAGTAAAAAATTTTTACAAAAAGTTTCCATTAAAAAAGTGCGTTATAGGTCATAGCGTTCTCGGTCAAGAAATATATGCTTTAACGGTCGAAAAAACACCTTTTCCCACGATAATCGTTCAATACTCTATTCACGCCAGGGAATATTTAACGGCGTATTTGTCGTTAAAGCAAATTATTCACTTTATAAAAAACGGAAGACGTGGCACCGTTCACTTTATTCCACTTGCTAATCCAGACGGAGTTTTATTAGCGCTAAGCAAAAACCCTTTGTATAAAGCCAACGGTCAAGGGGTCGACTTAAACGTTAACTTTAACGCGCGTTGGGGGGAAGGCGCAAAAAACGTTTTTGTTCCGTCAATAGAAAATTACGTGGGGGAACACCCTTTTTCCGCTCCCGAAACTCGCGCTTTAAGGGATTTTACGCTCAAAATAATGCCGAACGCAACAATCAGTTATCACACCAAGGGCGAAGAGATTTATTGGTATTTTTCTCAGAATGAGAAGACTGCCGAAAGAGATTACAAAATTGCAAAAAAATTGTCTAATAAAACGGGCTATCCGTTAGTTTTAACGCCAAATAGCGCGGGTGGATACAAAGACTGGTGTATACAAGAGCTAAAAATTCCGTCGTTTACCATAGAAGTGGGGCGAGATAGCCTTTCTCATCCGCTTGGCGCGGAGCGAGTGGGCGAAGTTTTTAGAAAAAATAAGCGAGTTATAGACACGCTTTTGGAGAGTATAAAATGCAACTAAAATTTATGCGATACGCGTTCAAAGAAGCCCAAAAGGCAAGAGATGAGGACGAAATTCCTATCGGCGCGGTAATAGTACTTGACGGCAAAGTTATATCAAGGGGAAGGAACAAAACGGAAAAAACCCAACTTGCAACCGCCCACGCCGAGATTAACGCAATTAACAAAGCGTGCAAGAAACTTAAGAGTTGGCGGTTAGACGGGGCGGAAATGTACGTCACGTTAGAACCGTGTGCGATGTGTGCCGGCGCGATTGCTAACGCAAGAATAAAAAAGGTGTATTTCGGTGCTTACGAGAAAAAAAGTGGGTGTGCAGAGAGTAAATATCCCGTTTTACAAGACAACGGACTAAACCATACGGTAAAAGCGGAAGGCGGTATTATGGAAGAAGAGTGCTCGGCACTAATGAAAAAATATTTTAAAGGCAAGAGATTAGGAAAAAGAGTTGACTAAATAAAATATTAGTCGTAAAATATAAGAGTACTATATGTACATAAAGTTACATTAGGAGAAAAAAATATGATAACACACGGCAACTCGATCGAACTATTGACAGGTAATTCGAACAAGCCATTGGCGGAAGCAATCGCGAAAGAACTAAAACTTTCGGTAAGCGATGCGGAAGTGGGTAAGTTCAGTGACGGAGAGATAAGCATAACTCTTCCGAAAACCGTTAGGGGAAAAGACGTATTTATAATTCAGTCGACTTCTAACCCAGTTAACGACAATCTTATGGAACTCTTGATAATGATAGACGCGTGCAAACGCGCATCGGCAGGTAGAATTACGGCGGTTATCCCTTATTTTGGATACGCTCGTCAAGATAGAAAAGCCCGCCCGAGAGACCCGATTACTGCAAAATTAGTAGCGGACATTTTAACGTCGGCAGGCGCAAACAGGGTGTTAACGATGGATCTTCACGCGGCTCAAATTCAAGGGTTTTTTGAAATTCCCGTTGACCACTTATACGGCGCACCGCTTCTTGCAAAATATTTTAAGAACAAAATGAACGAAGATTGGGTAGTCGTTTCACCAGACGTAGGTAGCGTTGGTAGAGCAAGAAATTTTGCTTCTAGAGTAAACGCAACGCTAGCAATAGTGGATAAGCGTCGTCCCAAAGCAAACGCAATAGAAGTTATGAACGTTATAGGCGACGTAAAAGGTAAAGCGTGCTTAATGGTTGACGATATGATAGACACTGCGGGAACGATAGTTCAAGGCGCAGAAGCGCTAGTTAAAAACGGCGCAAAAGAAGTATATGCATGTTGCACGCACGGCGTTCTTTCAGGGCCGGCGATGGAAAGACTTATTGCATCCCCGATAAAAGAAGTTGCGGTGTTAGATACCATAGATATGCCTGAAGAAGTTAGAAACAACCCCAAGATAAAAGTAATATCGGTTGCAAAACTAATAGCAAGGGCAATTACCACCGTATACGCAGACTCGTCGTTATCGGCAATATACGAAGACTAAACAAAAGAAAAGGCCGTTTTACAAAACGGCTTTTTTTAGCAAATAGGTAAAAATGAAACTAATAGTAGGTTTGGGTAACCCCGAAAACAAATATTTAAAAACTTTCCATAATTTAGGCTTTTTAGCGGTTGAAGAAACGGCTCGTTTACTAGGCCTAGAATTTTGCAAAGAAAAATGTCGCGCAATGATAGCCGAAGGGATAATAAACGGTGAAAAGGTCGTGCTCGCAAAACCGCTAACTTATATGAATTTAAGTGGTGAAAGCGTTCGCGATCTCGTTTCGTTTTATAAAATTCCGCTTGAAAACGTTTTGGTAATGTACGACGATTATGATTTGCCAAAGGGGAAAGTTCGAATGAGAGAAAAAGGTTCGGCAGGCACTCATAACGGTATGCGCAACATAGTATTGCATTTAGGTAGCGAAAATTTCGCAAGGCTACGCGTTGGTTTTAGACCAAGTGAGCCGATAATGGTACCGCTCATAGATTTAGTATTGTCGGGTATAAAAGAAGAAGACAAAGAAATTTTTGCCCGCGCAATATCACTTTCGGCAAAAGCGGGGCAAGACTTCGCAAACGGAGTTCCCGTTCAAAAAATAATGCTTTCGGTTAACGGAAACTGAATATGCTCGAAAAGAAACTTCAACTAAAAAACCAAGCGAATTCTGTTGCAGAAATCGTTCAATCCATCCGTCAGGGCTTGCCCTTGGCGGTTTTTGGCGTTACGCAGGCGTTTAAGTGTTACTTGTATTCCGTAATAGAAACCCCCGTACTAGTAGTGTGTAAAGACACGCTTACCGCCACCGAAATATACGAAAACTTGTCGGCGATGACCGATAAAAAAGTGGTGGTTGTTCCACAAAAAGACCAACTACTTTTACCAAGTAGAGCGTATTCAAAAGACTTTATCTACGAACGAATAACGGCAACTTATAATCTAAAAAGCGCCGACGTTATTATTGCAACCCCCGCGTCGTTGATGCAACGGTTTAGCGACAAGGTTCAAAACATAACTCTAAAAAAAGGTGAAGAGTATCGATTAGAACAACTTGTTCAAACGCTAGTTAATATGGGCTACGAACGGGTAGACGCTGTTGAGGGCAAGGGTAGTTTTTCTTTGCGGGGCGATATATTAGACGTGTTTCCAATAAACCAAAACACGCCGTTTAGGATAGACTTTTTTGGTGATGAAATCGAAAACGTTAAATCGTTCGACCTGGAAACTCGACAAAGAAAAGACGTTCACGATAGCGTCGAGATTTTGCAAGCGGTAGAACATGTTTTTTCACCCGTTGAAATGCAAAAAATTAAAGACTATTGCAAAAACTTATTGCAAAACGCCACTGCGGAAACACGAGAAAACTTGCGGTCGTTATATTCGCACGTTATCGACTGCATAGAGAGAAGTGATAGTGACGGGCTAAACGTGTTTTTCAGTTTGACTGAAAGCGCAAAAAACGTTTACGAATTATTAAATGAAGACACCGTAGTAGTGTTTGACGAAGCAAAACGTGTAGAGCAAGTTGCAAATTTATTTTACACCGAGTTTACCGAGCGGTTTGAAAGTATGGTGAAACAAGGCTCGACTTTTCCACTTGCAGTCAACTCTATGCTTAATTTAGAACAATTAATCGGCGGGCTTAATAGGTTCTCGTTTTGCGCGGTACAAACGCTGTCAACCGAAATTCCTTTTTTTAATCCGCTAAAAATAATTTCTACTAACGTAAGTAGCGTTACGAGATATAAATTAGACTATAAACAACTTTACGCCGACCTAAGCAACTGGGTAAAAAGCGGGTATCAAACTTTTATTTTTACGGGCGATGAAAAAAGGGTGGATAAACTCCTATTCGACCTTTCAAAAGAAGGCGTAACCGCGGTAAACGGCGACCTTAATCAAACGGGCGCGGTAACCGTATATTCCGCACGCTTGCTAGACGGGTTTATTTTTCACGAACGAAAAATCGTTGTAGTAGGAAGCGGTAACTTATACTACGAAAAAAGAGAAAAACGCAATCAAACCGCGCGAAAGGGCAGTTATTTTTCCGCTCCGGAAACGGGAGATTACTGTGTTCACGAAACGCACGGCGTAGGCAAGGTTTTAGGCAGTAAAAAAATAACTACTACCGAAGGGACTAAGGACTACGTTGCGGTTGAATATTACGGCGGAGATATACTTTACGTTCCCGTAGAGCAAATGGATATTCTCACTAGATACCTAGGCAACGAGAAAATTCCAAGGCTGTCAAAAATAGGGGGCAAAGACTTTGAACGCATAAAAAACAGTGTAAAAGAAAGCATTAAAAAGATGTCTTTCGACCTTAAAAAACTGTACGAACAACGTTCGGCGCAAAAGGGCTTTGAGTTTAAGGCCGATTCGCAACTTCAAACGGTTTTTGCCGACAGTTTCGAATATGAAGAAACGCCCGACCAGATTACCGCTATAGAAGAAATATACGCCGATATGCAAAGTGACAAAGTTATGGACCGTTTGGTGTGCGGTGACGTTGGTTTTGGTAAAACCGAAGTGGCTTTTCGCGCAGTATTTTTAGCGTTATTAAACGGCAAACAAGTTGCTCTTTTAGCGCCTACTACTATTTTAAGCGAACAACATTTTAACACCGCAAAAGAAAGATTTAAGGATTTTGGCGTAAGAATAGCCTGCCTTAACCGATTCAAAACCAAAAAAGAACAAGCGCAAGTTATTCAAGACTTAAAAGACGGTAAGGTTGATTTTATTATAGGCACACACCGTCTACTCAGCAAAGACGTCAAGTTTGCCGATTTAGGATTGTTGGTTTTAGATGAAGAACAAAGGTTTGGCGTAGAGCATAAAGAAAAAATAAAACTGTTAAAAAACAACGTAGATACGTTGACTTTAACCGCGACGCCAATACCTAGGACGTTACATTTGTCGTTATCGGGCATTAGGTCGATAAGCGTTATAAACACACCGCCAAAAAAGCGGTTACCCGTGCAAACGTACGTTACCGAACAAACCGATTCGCTTATGAAAGACGCAATAGTTCGTGAGATAAATAGGGGCGGGCAGGTATTCGTACTTTATAATCGTGTAGAAAGTATATTTAACTTTGCAAGTAGGTTATCTGCGACGTTGCCCGATTTAAAATTCACGGTTGTTCACGGTCAAATGGAAGAGCGTACTATGGAGAAAAACGTTTTAAGTTTTTATCGTGGCGAAACGCAAGTTTTAGTTTCTACCACTATAATCGAAAACGGCATAGACCTACCGAGAGCTAACACTTTAATCGTTATTGACGCCGATAGACTGGGCTTATCTACCCTTTATCAACTGAAAGGACGGGTTGGTAGAAGCGACAAACTAGCCTATGCATATTTTACTTTTAGCAAAGAAAAAATATTGACGAATAACGCCTATGACAGACTTTCGGCGATAGTAGAGTTTGCCGAGATGGGTAGCGGAATAAAAATTGCGATGCGCGACTTAGAAATCCGTGGCGCAGGCAACGTTTTAGGCACCGAACAACACGGGCACATGGAGAAAATAGGCTACGAACTGTATTCAAAACTGCTTAAAGAACAACTTTCTGGCGAAGAAGAACTTCAACAAAATTTAGACGTGCGAGTTTCGGCGTTTATTCCGGACGGGTATATAGAGAGCAATTCGGCAAAAATGAGCGCGTATAAAGAGATAGCGGAAACCACCGAAAAGACCGAAAAAGAATTAAGAGAATTTTTAACCGAAACTTACGGGGAGATACCCGAGCAAACGGATAATTTGATAAATATAGCGGTGGTTAAACGGCTAGCGAAAGAGTTTAAGGTGTCGGATATTACCGTTATAAAAAATGAAAGCAGTTTTATCTTTTCTAACAAAGAAATATTTTTGAACGAAAAATTTATGAGAGCAACTGACCGCTTTAGTGGTGAAGTATATTTTTCATTTGAAGAAACGGGTATTAAACTAAACTTTAAGCGTAACGGCAAAACTAATAGAGAAATATTGTTGTTTATGCGTGAATTTTTAGAATTCGCAAACGAATAGGGCTCAATAAAACAAAAAAAGATAAAAAACAATCAAAAAAATAAAAAAAGCCTTGCCATTTTTTATTAAATAAGATATACTTTATAAGATAATATATAAATACCTACATTGGGAGATAATATATGAAAAAAAGAATCGCTCCAATAATCGCACTAGTAATGTCGCTTATAATGAGCGTGTCCGTAATATCGGGATGTAAATTATTAACGCCGAACACCGAAAGAGATTTTGCTCAGGTTGTGGCAACCGTAAACATCGGTAACGAAAACGCCGAAACGGAAGTTATTACCAAAAAAGATATGATTATGGCGTACATGAACTACGGTTATAACTATATCGCGCAAGGTTTAACCCAACAAGAAGTTTTTGATTTTATTTTAGATGGATTAATCGACAACCGTGTTCTTTTGCAATATTCAATGAAGTATTTTGAAGAAAACGGCGGGGTAGTAGATAGCAGTAAAGAAAAATGGTCTACCGACAGATATCTAACTGCGGACGAGATATACGAAGCAACTTACGCAACGTTAAAAGCGGTTAACGCGTTAATCGATACTTTTGAAGAAGACGAAAAATCGGCGCTTAAAGATACGTTGGCAGAAGAAGTTAGAACCACTCCTACCGATGCAAAGAACGCTGAAAAGGAAGTTTCTTTAGACGAAAAGAAAGATTACGTAGACAACAAAGGCATAATCACCGGTGAAGTTGGTGAAGAAAGATATACCGCGTATAACAAAGCGCTAAAATACTTAAAGAACAACGCGTTGTTAGGTCAATCGGTTAAGAATTTAGCGGAATCGGATTATTATATTGATAACCTTAAAGCACAAAAAGAAGCAAAGGTTATAGAAAAGTACGAAAAAGTATTAGTTAAAACGGAACGTGCAAAACTAACGTATGCCGATTTGGCGGAAAGATACCAAGATATGTATTTAGACCAAAAGAATAAATACGAACAAGACGTTACTGCATTTGCAGAAGCGTTGGCGGGCGCAACCGCGGTGTCGCCGATAGTATATAATAACACTAACGGTAGTTACGGATACGTTTATAACCTTCTATTAGGTGTGAACGCAGAGCAAACCCAGTCTCTTGAAGCAATCAAGACTACCGACACTAAAGAATATAACGTATTGCGTAACCAAATTCTAAAAGCAACCGAAGTTAAGGACTTGCGTTCTACTTGGATTTTAAGCGGTTATGATTTTGACGGTACTAAATTTACAGGCGACTACGCTTTCCTCGAAAACAGTTTACCCTTCAAAGGCACCGTTGAAAAAATTGCAGACGCAACTGAAGAAAAGAACGCGGAATACAAAGTTAAGAGCGTTGATAAATTTGGTTTAGACGAATTTATTGCAGAGATGGACAGTTATCTAGGCATTACCAACGGCGTAAACGAAGCGGATAGTTCAAAGGCAGTTTATAGAAGAGCGAACGTAGCAAAAGGCACGATTGCTGATTATGAAAAGAAGATAAACGAGTTGCTTTTTGCTTTCTCAACCGACGCAGGCTCGTTAAACACTTATAAAGGTTATCTAATTCAACCCAACCCCGATTTTGATGGGAAAGACGAGTGGGTAAAAACCTTTGCCGATGCGGGAAGAGAAATCATGAGCATGGGCGGAAACAGTTATATAATAGTTGCATCCGACTTTGGTTATCACGTATTGTTCTATTCTGAAATCTTCTCAGTAGACAGTAATTATCCTACTCTTGAAAGTTATCTTAACCATCTAACAGGTGAAAACAAGGACGCAAACGGGTGGGCTGAATATTACGCTGATATGCTAGAAGATTATGACAATGCGGATAAAGATTCATACCTATATTTGCTTGCTGAAACCTACGGCCAAGTTCAAAACAAGGTAGACACTATTCAAAACAATACTGCAAAGAGTTATAGATTAAATTCTCAATACGTAGTTAAGAATTTCGATGCATATAAAGATTTAGTTCAAGGTTAATACAGTCAAGGGCGAAACTCAATAGGTTTTGCCCTTTTAATTAGAAAAACGAGAGAAAGATTATGGAAATACAGTTTACAGACGTTTTATTAACGGTTTTTGCCTTCGTGTTGTTGATGGTGCCGGGCTACGTTTTGAAAAAGGTTAAAATGTTGCCTGAAAAAGCCGATTCGGTTTTATCTACTTTAACGTTATACGTTGGTCAACCTGCTTTGATGGTAGTAAGTTTTTTAAAATCAGAATATTCGCCAACCATAGCGATGAATATGCTTTATATCGCGTTGTTGACTTTTGCTGTTCACTTTATAATGATAGGGTTAGTGTACTTAATTATTAGACACAAAGGCGATACCGCTAAAAAGAATTGCGTTAGATTTGCAAGCGTTTTCGGTAACTGCGGGTTTTTCGGGCTACCGTTTTTGCTTTCCCTTTTCAATAATATGGGTGTGGACGGGCAGGTCGGTATATACTGCACCGTGGTGATAGCGGTATTCAACTTCCTAAACTGGTCGATAGGTATTTATATGGTTTCAGGGGATAAGAAAAACGTAACCTTTAAGCAAGTTTTCCTAAACCCCACCGTAGTGTGTATGATACTTGGCGTTGCGCTCTACTTTATTATAAGAGCACCTTTAACGACGATTGCAACGGAAGGTACTTTCTTAGACGTTTTATTGACTAAAACGGTTGGTTCGCTAGACTTTTTAGGAAATATGGTAACCCCTATTTCAATGATGGTCATAGGTATCAAACTTGCAAACATTAAATTAAAAGACTTGTTCTTAGACAAGTGGGCATACGTTACTAGTTTCTTAAAACTAATGATAATGCCGTTTATCTCGATACTGTGCGTATACTTTTTGCCGATTTCAGGGCTTGTGAAATATACGTTGTTCTTTTGCATGGCTATGCCAAGCGCAGCAAGTACCGTTTTATTGTCAATCAAATTTGGTGGGGACGCAGAGTCGGGCTCGGTTTTCGTTTTATTGTCGACACTGCTTAGCATATTAACAGTGCCTATAATGTTTTTGTTGTTTAACGGTGTCTTTGGTGTTCCGTTGACGATATAAAATGAAAAAACGCGCAGTAAATATTTGCGCGTTTTTAATTTTTTCTTAGCAAAAAACAAACAATAATTTTCTTACGTTTTTAATGCTTTAAATTTTATAAAGTAATTGACAAGGTTAAAAAATTATATTATTATACTAATAATATAAAATTAATATTAAGGATAAAATTTTATGAACGAAAAAATCTTAAAAGTTATCAACTCTAAAAGCAGTGAATATAGAAGTATTCCTTTTTGGTCGTGGAACGACGATTTAGAGCCCCAAGAACTATGCCGTCAAATCGAGTGGATGAACTCGCAAGGCTTCGGCGGTTATTTTATGCACGCAAGGGCAGGTCTAATAACCCCATATCTTTCTGAAAGATGGTTTGAATGTGTGGAAGCGTGCATGCAAAAGGGCAAAGAACTCGGCATGGACAGTTGGGCGTACGACGAGAACGGTTGGCCAAGCGGTTTTGCGGGTGGCGAACTATTGAAAGACAAAGAAAACTGCGATAAATTTTTAACTACGACCGTTGGTAAATACGATAAAAACGCCTTCGTTAGTTATTCGTTAGACGGTGACAAACTTCAAAGGGTAGAAGGCGGAGAAAACGTTTTAAACGTATTCGTGCATTACTCTCCGTCAACTGCGGATATTTTAAACCCCGAAGTAGTGAAAAAATTTATCAACTTGACGCACGAACAATATAAAACACACGCGGGTAAAGATTTTTCTAAAAAGTTGAAAGGCTTTTTTACCGATGAACCGCAATATCAACGTTGGAACCAACCATATACCGACATGATAAAGAAGTATTTTGCCGAAACGTATAATCAAGACGTTTTAGACGGCTTAGGACTTCTTTTTGTGGAGAAAGAAGGGTATAGAGAGTTTAGGTATAAATATTGGAAGGGTATGCAACGCTTGTTTTTAGACGGCTTTGCAAAAATGATATATAACTGGTGTGATGAAAACGGGGTGGAACTCACAGGTCACTACGTAGAAGAGCCCACGTTGGTTACGCAAATGATGTGTAACTCGGGTATTATGCCCTTTTACGAATACGAACATATTCCGGGAATGGACTGGTTAGGTAGAGAAATTGCCACACCCGTAGCCCCCAAACAAGTGGGCTCGGTAGCGCGTCAAACGGGCAAGAAGAAAGTTTTATCCGAAATGTTTGCGCTCGTTGGTTGGGATGCAACGCCGTTAGAGTTAAAACGTATAGCGGAATGGCAATACGTTAGCGGTGTTAACCTTATGTGTCAACACTTGTTGCCTTATTCCGAACGTGGCCAAAGAAAACGTGACTATCCCGCGCACTTCTCGTGGGCAAACCCGTGGGTTAGAGAAAACTTTAAGGGTTTTAACGATTACTTTACAACGCTTGGTTGTTTACTCGGTGAGAGTGAAGAACCCGTTTCGGTTGCCGTTTTATCGCCAATTCGCAGTATGTATTTTGATTACAAGCGCGAACACGTTGAAATGCCACTTAACGAGATAGATAACTCTTATCTGGAACTGTGTACGTTACTATCTAGGTATAATATACCTTACCATATAATCGACGAAACGATGATGGCTGAAAAGTCAAGCGTAAAGGACGGTAAGTTAAAACTAGGTTTGTGCGAATACGATACAGTGGTGTTCCCCAAAATGTACACTATGGACAAGACTAGTGAAGAGTTGTTTAACGAATTTTATAAAACAGGCGGAAAGATGTTATTCACGCACGGGCTTCCCGAGTATTTAGAGTGGTATAAATACGACTATGCGTTTGCTTCGAATATCACTTTGGAAGAAATCGCAAACAACCAAGAATTCACCATTTCTAACGTAGACACGGGCATTCAGTCCACTTTGCGTGAGATAGAAGGCAAGAAATTTATATACGCTGTTAACTTAGATACCGATAAAGAATACACCGTAACGTTCAACGGAGATTTCAAAGGTTTTACTTGTTTTGATTTAGAGAGCAAAAAGTCCTATCCTATGAGTAATACCGTGCATTTCAAGCCCTATCAATCGTACGTATTATTCTTATCAGATACTGCGGTGGAAAAACCGGTATTGGAACAAGCAACAACACTTTCAGCGCCATTTAAAATCGTTGATAGAACGGATAACTATTTAACTTTGGACTGTTTAAGTTATTCAACCGACGGTGAAAGCTTTAACGATCCGCATTATACTTGGGCGGTATTCGACCAACTGTTAAAAGATAGGTATCAAGGCGAACTATATTTAAAATACACCTTCTCCGTTAAAGACGTTCCCAAAAAGATTTGTTTACTTGCGGAAGATATGAACACCATCGAGTGTACGGTAAACGGTGTACCAGTTACGTTTAACGGTAGTTCGGACTTTGAAAAACAAATATATAAAGCAGACGTTGCGCCTATAGTAAAAGTGGGTGAAAACGAAATAGTGTTTAAGATTAACTATTTCCAAAAAGATTTCGTTTATTACGCGTTGTTTGGTGAAAACGTTACCGAAGGTTTGCGTAACTGTTTAACTTACGATACTAATATAGAAGCGGTTTACCTTTGCGGAGACTTTGGAGTGTACGCAAAAGACGGCTTTAAGCCGGGTAAAGAAGAAAACGTTTTACTTGGTAATGATTTCTATATTGCTAAGCCTAAAACGGAAATAGTCGATACGGTAAGCGAAGGATATCCCTTCTTCGCTGGTAAAATGACCTTTGAAAAAGAATTTGATTTTGCGGGCGATAGATGCGTTATTAAACTTGACGGAAGGTATTGCCTATCAGAATTAGTGATTAACGGGAAAAAAGTGGAAAAATCATACTTTGCTAACGAAATAGAAGTTACCGATTACCTAACGCTTGGTAAAAACGTGGCGCACGTCACCTTGTATTCGGGCAACAGAAACTTACTCGGCCCGCACCACTGTAAGCATTACGAAGAACCTAAGATATTGAATATTTCTAAATTCACGTTAGAAGGGACTTGGAACAATATGCAAAGTACTCATTTTAGGGATAGTTACTCGTTTGTTAAATTTGGGCTTTTTAACGATTAATCAACCTATCTTTACGCGCAAAATTTTTTAGTAGTTAAACAACTAGAATATTGATAAAAATAAAGGATAGCAAAATATTTGCTATCCTTTATTTGTTTTTAAAACTTTAAAGTGAACGCCTTTGTCATAACGACGTTTATTCTTTATATAATATATATTGTTTATAAAAGCGATTCGTCGTATACGGCGCGTATTCCACCGATAAACTTAGGTCTAACTCTCGCGCAAATCAAGTTTGCTTGCCCAATTTTGTTTATAGAAAGTCTAACGGGTACTGCAACTTTTTTTAGATGCATACCTATAAGCGTGTTGCCGATATCAAGCCCAGCATCTGCTTTTATTTCCTCAACGACAACGGGATCGTTAAAAGTGTGGTAAGCGACAGTCGCAAGAGAACCACCCGCTTTCTTTTGCGGAACTACGTTAACGATTTCGCAGTTACAAGTGGCACGTCTTTCTATCACGATTGCACGGTTTAAGTGTTCGCAACATTGAACGGCAAGAAAAAGTTCGGCTTCTTTAACGGCGTCGTAAATACCACTAAAAATTTGTTCGGCAACGTTCGGGTCGGAATTAGTGCCGATTTTACTTCCTAAAACTTCGCTAGTAGAACAACCGACTACTAAAATGGATCCCTTTTTAAGTTTTGCCACGTTAATCAGTTCATTAACTGCAAGCTGGCATTGATTATAAATTTCATTTTTAACCATAATAAATCACCTTCGTAATTAAATTTTAACATCAAAAGAGCCGTTTTGCAACAAAAAACCGCAAAAAAACTAGGAAAAAAAGTGTTAAAAAAATCAAAAAAACACGCTTAAAAAAAAGTGAAAAAAAATAAAAAAATGTTGCAAAAAGGTTTGTAAAATACTTGACTTAACGATTTATATTTGATAATATAGTTAGGCTATCGATTTTTAGGATGGCTTTTTTTGTGGCGTTTTTACAAATTCCACGTTTGACCGAAGTCAAATATAGAGTAGATTGACAACTGCATAGAAAAAAGAGAGATATATCGCGAAAGCGATGCGCACTCGAAAGAGGGCGTAGCTAAATATATCTCGAGAAACACTTTTAAATAAAGTACATTAAGGCAAAAAAGAGCAAATAGACTAAGAAACTAAAAGTAAGAAAGGTTAATACGAGAAATGAACGTAGGAACGATTCACAAATTAGTCGAGTAAAAGTCAAGGAAGTAGAAAAAAATTCGACGGATTGCAAAAATGCAACCAAAAAAGATCAAGCTACAAAGAGCATACAGGAGGATGCCTTGGTACATGGCGCCGAAGAAGGACGTGACAAGCTGCGAAAAGCTACGGGGAGTCGCAAATAGACCG
>JAEIGA010007562.1_pt1 | contig 16478 bp, 30 predicted proteins | sample 9270691 | NCBI WGS metagenome assembly JAEIGA01 (sample SAMN17057246, study PRJNA624740) | gut metagenome | biome: biome; isolation source: fecal sample | host: Bos grunniens | place: China: Xizang | collected 2019
ATTGTGTAGAGCAGGATATAAAAACATTTCTGATTTAGAAAATATGGATTTGCATGATCTTTTAGAAATTAGAAATGTGGGCAGTCTTGGCGCAGCACAGATTTTAAACGCAGTAAACCACTACTTGAAAGAAAAGGATGAAGCTAATTGACACAGCTTGAAATATGGGCATTTATCGCACAAAGCTGCCTGAACTTTATATTTATATATCTGATTCAGGGAAGCGGTCAGCAGAAAACTGTGACGGATATGAAAACAGATCTGCGCACCACTAAAGAAGATCTGATGGCAGAAATAAAAGAAATGCGTGAAATGCTTGAAAAGGAAGGAAAACAACAATGAAAAATAAGATTTTATGGCTGATTACAAATCTGAATGTGTTGTCTTTATGGATCAGCATCATAACGCTTGATTCAGATTCATGGATTCCATTTATCACAATGTGTGTAAGCATGGCATGGTTGGTGCTGTTTGGTGTGGTCAATTTTGATTACTTTGAAAGGAAGTATCATGGGGAGTGAAAAACAGTTTGAAAACAAAGTGAAAACTTACCTGAAAAGCAAAGGCTGTTGGGTGCTTAAAACATGGTCAAATGGCATTCAGCGTGAAGGTGTGCCTGATTTGCTTGTGTGCTGCAATGGTTACTTTTTAGGCATTGAACTGAAAGCTGAAACCGGGCATCCAACAAGGCTGCAGGTATGGAATGTCAACCAGATCCGCAAAGCAGGCGGTGTGGCAATCGTGCTGTATCCGGATAAGTTTGAAGAACTGCAGCAACTGATTGAACAGCTGCTTTCAAACAATCCATTTGCACCATACATGCAGCGCACATTTGATGAAAGGGGTGATTATTTATGATCATTTTTTATCTGATATTTCTTTTGATTGGAATAATGATTGGTGCAGTTGGAACAGCTGTTTTGTGTATGCATGATGTAAACAGATATATGAATGAAGAAATGGATGATGATTATGAATATCTATGAACTTACTGCTGACTTCCTGCGACTGCAGGAAATGATTGAAGATCCGGATGTGGAATCAGATGAAATTCAAACTGTGATGGATGAACTGAATGATCAGCTTGAAAAGAAAGCTGATGGTTATGCAAAGGTGATCAGAAATCTTGAAGGCAGTCTTGCTGCAGTGAAGACTGAACAGCAGAAGCTGACTGAAAAGAAGAACCTGCTTGAAACCGGGATCAAACGATTGAAGGAAGATTTGCAGGCAGCTATGACAGCAACAGGCAAGCGGAAATTCAAAACAGATTTGTTCAGCTTCAATATTCAGAAGAATGGTGGTGCAGATCCTGTGATAGTGGATGTTGACACAGATGAACTTCCTGATGATCTTGTCATTGTATCCGAAAAGCCTGATCTGAAAGCTATTGCTGCTTATATCAAAGAAACAGGTGACATCACTTTTGCGCATTTTGGCGAACGTGGCGAAAGCTTGCGGATCAAATGAGGATGAAGACATGGGATATATCAACAGAAAAAGCAAATACAACGATATTTCAATCAAGATCAGAGATCCGGAACTTGTGCAGCAGGTGAAGAATCACTGCAAGCGCATGAACATCGGTGCATCTGATTTTGTCACTGAATGTGTCAGGACATGCATGAAAGATGCTTATGCACTGTATCTGAAGTCATTACCAAAGGAAGATCTGATTGAACTTGTAATGTCAAAACAGAAGGATGATGAAAAGTGATTGTTGGCATCATTGCATGTGTCATTGGCATAGTGCTTGTTTATTTATCAAGAGAAAAGAAGGAATAAGACATGGTGATTGATGAAACAGCAATATACAAAAGTGAACATGATTTGATTACAGATATTTATGATTGGCTGAATAATACCAGTAAAAATGACAGTGATAAAGTTTCGTATATTCTTGGCGCACATGATATGGCAGCAATGCTGCTTTCTAAATTGAAAGAAACAGAAAAGGAGTGAAAGAAACATGGCAAACATCGTTTTAATTATTGGCGATTCCGGAACAGGGAAATCTGCAAGCTTGCGGAATTTCAAACCGGATGAAGTTTTGGTGATCAACTGCGCAGGCAAGCCACTGCCTTTCAAAAACCACTTTGAACAGGTGACACCGGGGTTTGAAACACTGACAAGGGATGTGCAGAAAGCACTGCAGACCACTGATAAAAAAGTTGTGGTCATTGATGATGCGCAGTATATCATGTCATTTCAGTACATGCGCAGGATCAAAGAAAATGGATGGGATAAATGGAATGACATTCAGGGTGATTTCTTTAATGTGATCAAGGATGCAAAGAACTTGCCGGGTGATGTGGTTGTTTACTTCCTGTCACATCTGCAGCGTGATGATGCAGGGCATGAAAAAGTAAAGACAATGGGTAAGATGCTTGATGAAAAAATCACCATTGAAGGACTGTTTACCATCGTACTGAAAACATTGGTTGCTGATGGTCAGTATTACTTCCTGACACAGAACAGCGGTCTTGACACAGTGAAATCACCAATTGGCATGTTTGATACATATGCGATTGATAATGATCTGAAGTATGTTGATGCAAAGATCCGGAACTATTACGAAATCGGTGATTATGCATCTGATGAAGCTGTCAAAGAAATGGATGCGGAAGTTGCACATCCAGAAGTTGAAAAGCCTGCTGCAGATGGCAGAAAGCGCAGATCCAGAAGATCAGCAGAACCAAAAACAGATGAAAGAAAGGTTGAAGATGTCAAAAAGAAAGAAGAAAAGCCTGCAGAAGCACCTGCGGAAGAAAAGAAAGCAGAAGCAGGATGGGAAAATGTAGCTGAATTAAGTGGTGAGTTTTCCGAAACCACCAAAGAAATGTTTGAAAAGCATAAGCGCAGACGCAAAGCACGCACAGAAGGCGCAGAAAGCCTTGAAACAGCCACTGCAGATGTACCTGCAGAAGAAACTGCTGATGCACCTAAAAGACGCAGGAAGAAGCGCACACAGCCTTCTGAAGATCCTTTTGCGGATGTTGCAGATATACCGGATGAAGAACTGCCTTTTAATTAAATAGAAAGAAAGTGTGGTGTTGATGGGTAGAGAAATTAAGATTGTATGTGACAGCTGCCAGAAAGATATATATGGTGGCGAATATGTCACATTAAAACCTAGAAAAGTTGTACATGGCAAGCAGACAAACTTCTGCACAATCTGGTTGTGCAAAGACTGTTTCAATAAAACAAAGCTTCAAACATTATTGTTTGATTCTATCGGAAAGTGAGGACTGAATAATGGCAATTGATTTTAATAAATGGAATGAACAGTTTGGTGGTGAAGAAGCTGTAAAGGCTTTGAAGGAAGCTGCAGAAAATGGTGGTGGAGATTTCACAGAACTGCCTGATGGCAACTATCTGTGCAGACTTGAAAAGCTTGAACTTGGCGAATCAAAGAAAGGTCAGCCAATGATCAAAGGTATGTTCCGGATCATTGGTGGTTCGCATAAAAAGCAGTGCCTGTTCTACAATCAGGTGTTCTGCAGAAATGCATCTGGCAATGCTTTTTCAATCAAGAAAGGTCTGGACTTCCTGCGCAGCCTGCAGATCTTTGATGATTCTGAAGTTGATTTTGATGGCGATTATGCCAAATTCAATGATCTGCTGCTTGATATGGCAGAAGAAGCTGAATCTGAAGGAATGAACTTTGACATCAGAAAAAGCAAAGATGGTGATTTCACAAGGCTTGAAGTAATTGAAGTTTGCTAAATACTTCTGCTGCAACGTGCATGAATCATAAAAACATGCACGCTGCAGCATGGCAGGTGATCTAAATGAATGTTTTGGAATGCCTGAAGTGCGGATCTAAAGATACTTGTGTTTGGGATTCCAGAAGAAAAGAAGGAACAATGGTTAGAAGAAGAAAATGCAATGAATGCAATAAACGGTGGTTGACTATTGAAGTTGACTATTGGGATTGGATGCAGAAAGCAGGTGATCAGGATTGCTGAACTTTTATGAAGGACATAAAGTTTATATGAATAGCTTATATCCTGCTGTTTTCATAAATGGAAAGAATCATCATGTTCACAGATTAGAGTGGATAAAGCATCATGGTGAAATTCCAGATGGATATGTTGTTCATCACAAAGATGAAGATAAAACAAATTGGAACATAGACAATCTTGAATTGATAAGCAGAAGTAATCATGTACTTAAGCATCAAAATGTGATGCATCCATCTGAAAGCTATGGGCATGAGAAAAGGCATCATAAACTGACAGAAGCTGATATTGATTATATCAGATCACACTATGTCAAATACGACAAATTGCATGGTGGTAGATCTTTAGCAAAACAATTTGGTGTGTCAGAAGTATGTATTTCAAAAATTATTAAAAACAAAGCGTGGAAGGTGGTGGTGTGAGCGATGCTCAATTTTCTATGATTTTGAAGTGTTTAAATATGATTGGCTTGTGGTGATCATCAATCCGATTGAAGAAACCACTGTGAAGATTGCGAATGATAAAGAAATGCTTGCTGACTATCACAGCAAGCATAAAGATCAGATCTGGATCGGTTACAACAGCAGGAACTATGATCAGTATATCTTGAAAGCAATTCTGCTTGGTTTCAATCCGAAAGAAGTAAATGACTGGATCATTAAAAGCGGATGTAAAGGGTGGGAATATTCCAGTATGCTGAACAAGATTCAGCTGTACAACTATGACTGCCAGAATAAATTCAACAGCTTGAAGCAACTTGAAGGATTCATGGGCAACAGTGTTGAAGAAACATCTGTACCATTTGATATTGACAGGAAGCTGACACCTGAAGAACTGGCATTGACATTTAATTATTGCACACATGATGTGGAACAGACATTGGAAGTTTTCATGCGGAAAAAAGCTGATTTTGATGCACACATGAACCTGCTGAAAACATTCGATCTTCCACTGCGAAACATCAGCAGAACACAGGCACAGCTTTCAGCATTGGCACTTGGCTGCACAAAGAAAGATTGGATGGATGAATGGGAATATTCGTTTGTTGACACACTGCGCATTAACAAATACACACATGTGATGGACTGGTTCATTGATCAGAAGCATGTCAGGGATTATAAAAGTAGCCTGACAACAGAAGTGTGCGGTATTCCACATCAGTTTGGTTTCGGTGGTCTGCATGGTGCGCCTGATCAGCCAATTCACAGAAAAGGCTTGCTGCTTCATGTGGATGTAACAAGCTTCTATCCATCAATCATGATCCGGTATGATATGCTGTCAAGAAACGTGAAAGACAAAGCTGTTTACAAGAAGATTTATGATACAAGGGTAGCACTGAAAAAAGCCGGGAAAAAGGCAGAACAAGCACCATACAAGATCATTCTGAACAGCACATATGGCATCTGTAAAGATTCAACATCTGCTGCTTATGATCCACGACAAGCCAACAATGTTTGCATCAATGGTCAGCTGCTGCTTCTGGATCTGCTTGAACATCTTGAAGGACACATGCAGCTGATCCAGTCAAACACAGATGGCTTGATCATCCAGATACCGGATACAGATGAAGCTTTTGATCAGGTGGATGACATCTGTTATGAATGGGAACACAGAACCGGAATGTCACTTGGTTTTGATGTGATCACAGAAATCTGGCAGAAAGATGTTAACAACTATATTTTCAAATTTGAGGATGGCAAGATTGAAAGAAAAGGTGGATATGTCAAGCCACTGAATGATCTTGATAATGATCTGCCAATTGTGAACAAAGCGATGGTGGATTATATGGTTGATGGCATTGCGCCTGAAAAAACCATTGGTGATTGTACAGATCTGAAGGACTTTCAGAAGATCGTTAAGCTGTCAAGCAAGTACAGATATGCATGGCATAATGGCAGCAAGCTTTCTGAAAAAACTTTCAGGGTATTTGCAAGCAGAAATCTGTCTGATGGTTATATTGGCAAGCAGAAAGATGATGGATACACCATTGAAAAGTTTGCGAATACACCGGATCACTGTTTCATTGTCAATGGTGATGTAAATGATGCGCCTGCGCCTGAAGGACTTGACAAAGATTATTATCTTGCGATGACTTATAAAAGGCTAGAACAGTTTGGAATGAGGTGATACAACATTGTATCAACTTTTTAAAGGATATGTGACTACAAAAAACAAGAAATGCACCATGCCTTTCAAGGGTAAAACTTCAGAAGAACTTCTGACACTGCGTGATGCCAGAAAGAATGATGAATTCGCAGGCATCCTGAATGACAACACAGTGCTGATTGATATTGATGATTATGATCAATCAGAAATCATGATGCAGATTGTTGAAGATCAGCAGCTTGCCTGCAGGGTTTATCAAACTACAAGGGGCAAGCACTTTCTGTTCCGGAATGATGACCGGGCGCAGAAGAACTGGATCAAGCAGGCATTGGCATGTGGTCTGAAGTCAGATGGCAAGCTTGGCAGCAGATCATCATATTCTGTGCTGAAATTTCAAGGCAAAGAAAGAAAAGTCATCTATGATATTTATGATGATGAAGAATATGATGCTGTGCCAAAGTGGATGCTGCCAGTCAAGGCAAAGCAGGATTTCATACATATGGAAGAAGGCGATGGAAGGAATCAGAAGCTGTTCAATTACATCCTGACACTGCAGGCTGCAGGCTTTTCTAAGGATGAAGCAAGAACCTGCATCCAGATTATCAACAAGTATGTTTTGAAAGTGCCACTTGATGAAAAAGAACTTGACAGCGTGACAAGGGATGAAGCATTTCAAAAGCCAATGTTCTTTGACAATAAAACATTCCTGCATGACAAGTTTGGTCAATTCCTGATCAGTGAATACAACATCATCAAGATTGGCAGTGTGCTGCATTACTTCAAAGATGGTGTATTTGTTCCGGTAAATATTGAAGGCTTGATGATCAAGCACATTCCTAATCTGCGACAAAATCAAAGAAAAGAAGTGCTGTCATGGATGATGGCATACATTGACAAGAACACAGAAGTAAGCAGTGCAAACTTCATTGCCTTTAAAAATGGCATTTACAATGTTGCCACTGATCAGCTTGAACCATTCAGTAAAGACAGGATCATGACCAATAAAATCAACTGGAATTATAATCCCAATGCTTATTGTCAGCTGACAGATGATGTGCTGAACAGGCTTGCCTGCGATGACAAGCAGGTCAGGCTGCTGCTTGAAGAAATGATTGGCTATTGCTTTTTCAGAAGAAATGAACTGCGAAAATGCTTTTTACTTAAAGGGAAAAGGCACAATGGCAAATCCACTTTCCTTGATATGCTTGGATACCTGCTTGGATCTGATAATGTCAGCGCACTGGATCTGTCGGATCTGTCGCATGAATATAAGGCTGCAGGATTGTTTGGTAAGCTTGCCAATCTTGGTGATGACATTGAAGATGAATTCATTCCTTCAGCCGGGATCTTTAAAAAGATCGTGGCAGGTGACAGAATCAATGTGAATGTGAAATTTGAAAAGCCAATTGAATTCAATCCATATTGCAAGCTGATCTTTTGTGGTAACACAATTCCCCGGTTAGGAAGGGGAAGGGATTCTGATGCAATCATTGACAGACTGATCATTGTTCCTTTCAATGGCAGCTTCAACAAAAACACTGCAGGCTTTTCACCATTCATCAAATACGAACTGCGCACAACAGAAAGCATGGAATATCTGGTGCGGATCGGTATTGAAGGCTTGAAGCGTGTGCTGCAGAATAATGCTTTCACCACCACTGCAGCGATTGATGCGGAACTGATCGAATATGAAGAATCATTGAATCCAATCTGCACATTCTTTGATGAAATTGGTGACAGCATGGAACATGAACCAACAAAGAAATGTTACCGGATGTATGATCAGTTTTGCTTTGAAAATGCAATGAAGCCTATATCACATGTTGAATTCAGCAAGCAGGTCAAAGAAAGATATGGCTATGACATCAAAACAATCCGGTACGAAGGCAAACCAACAAAGATATTTGTGAAAAAAGAAGGTGATGCGAAATGAATCGTGCGGAAAGAAGAAGGCAGAAGCGCAATGCTGAAAAAGCTGAAGTCACCTATAATGTGAAGCGTGATCAGCTTGAATGGGATAAAAAAGTTGCGCAGGCAGAAATAGTGAAACCTGCATTTGGAATCATGCTTTCAATAGCAATGATTGCGCTGCGTGATGAATTTGGCTTTGGTGCGTCAAGAATTGAAAGATTCTATAAAGCAGTAATGCTGAAATGGGAAATCATGCATGATGACTTTGACAGGATCGGAACAGACAAATATAACTTCTTGACATTTATCAAGGTCATAAAAGATGAAACCGGGTTTGATCTTTATCAGCGATTGAAAGATGACAAGGTGATTTAATGATTAGATGTTGCTACAAATGCACAGAAAGGCATGATCTGTGCCACAGTACATGTGAAAGGTATCTGACTGAAAAAGCAGAAAATGATGCTAAAAAGAAGCAAAGATATGATGAAAAACAGATTGGTGTAACTATCAACAATCTTGAATATCACAGATTGACACACAGAAAGAATAGAAGGAAAACAGATGAATGATTTGATTTACAGACAGGATGCGATAAAAGAACTTGAGTCTGGAAAAGATAAAAAAGCAAAGGGTGAGATTGGTGGTTTTTATAATCAAATAATTGAAAATGATATTGAGAGACTTAAAAAGTTGCCATCTGCACAGCCAGAACATAATACCATGCAGTGCAACTTCTGCAGCATGAGCATTTGCACATTAGAAGGCAGACCATGCAGCAGGAAGGTGGTGAAGGAATGAAAGATCTGATTGACAGACAGGAACTGATTGATAATCTGAACAGGTTTGCGCCAGAACATTATTCAGTACTTATCAATGACCTGATCACGAAACAGAAAGCAGTTGATGTTCAGGTAGAACTGCAGCACATGATTGAATGTGCTGCAGAAGAAGGTGCAAAAAAGGCAATCAAGAAGCTGAAAGATGCAGGCAGAATTACATACAACTTCAGCAATAGTTTCAAGAAGACTGAATCACTGTTGTATCTGTATCCAAAGTTATCAGAAGATCATCCGGAAAGAAAGCGTGTTGATCAGGCACTTGAAAAGATCAAGAATGATGATTACTGTGATGTGATCGCATCCAGATATTTTGATGGATTGACCATCACAGAAATCAGTGAAATTTATGACTGTAAATATCAGAACATCAGCAAGAAAAGAAACAAACTGGTGCGGATCTTGGCAGCAGAACTGTTTCCTGAAGATGTGCTGAAAGAATTACTTGAAAGGTGACTGATATGATTGAACACATAGCATTGCTGCTGATCGTGGTTGGCTGCATCATGATGTTTGCAGGAATCACCATTGGATGTTTAATAAGGTGATCAGATCCACCTGCTGTTATGGCAGGTGGATATTTTTGTGCATCAGGTATAAATGTACACTGATATTTTAGTAAATGTACCTATATACAATATCAGTGTACCTTGATATAATAAAAGTACAAAGAGATGAGGAACACAGAAAGGAGATTATGATGCAAATGACATATGGACATTCAATGTATGGTGGATGGTATGCACACAATGCAGATATGAGCATCAATCTGAAAACAGACACACTGAAAGAATTAAAAGAAGTTTGCAAAGTAAACGGATATGCTTTGACATACAGATTTGATAATTGAAAGTGAGGTACATTGATATGGCAGACAAAGAAATATCAGCACGTGTGAAGGCTTCAATGAAATACAATGCAGCCAATGTCAAGCAGGTGAAGCTGAACCTGAACAAGAAGACAGATGCTGACATTATTGAAGCACTTGCAGCATGTGGCAACATGCAAGGTTACATAAAAGATCTGATCCGGAAGGATCTGAATGATGAAAAGCAAGTACCTGCAATCACAAAGAAAATCGTTGAAGGTGAATTTCTTGAAGATCAATTTGTCATTGTTGAAATTGATGGAAGGGAATTCAGACGCAAAGTTTATTACAGTCATAAATGGGGTGATCTGGTCATCACTGTTCTTGGTAACGAATATGCAAAATATGAATTTCAGTAACAAAAAGGCATCCACAAAGGGTGGTCTTTTTTGAAATATAAAATTAACTTTTTAAGTTTTATTTCATTTTTTCATATATTTTCTGAAATATTTTACTTTCTTCAGATCTGTTTACAATATCAATGTACACTGATATAATAAATTCATAAGGTTAAGGAAAGGAAATGAACAAATGAGCAGACAGGAACTGATTGAAAAAGCAATTGAAATTGCAGAAAGCGATATGGCAAACATGGGCATCAGCAGGGAAGAACTTGTTGCTGAAGCACACAAATTATCAGATAATGAATTGAAAGCATTTATTGAAGAATAAGAAGGGATTTGATCAAATGAACACTAAATGGTTGAAAGAAGCAACAAATGAAGAATTATTGGCACAGCTTGAAGCAGGTTTCCAACACTTGAACAACACACAGATCTTCACCACTAAACACCGGGAAATTTACAATGAAATCAGATTGATCAAGGAAGAAATTTTGTTCCGGATGAAATAGAAAAAAGACCACCAATGATGGTGGTCTTTTTGCTACTTGTAAGGATCAAAAGAAGGGAAAATCAGAAACCTATATGACATTAAATATTGTCACCAATCTTCTATCTTTCCATACATTGATATTAGGATTATTCATACTTCCATTGCTGCTTTTTGCAAAACCGCACAATTTGAATGTGTGGTTTCTTTTTTGCACATAATAAGACCATGAAAAAGATAATACTATCATTAGCTGCCTTTACGATACTTGCCACTGGTACAGCAGGATCTGCATCTGCACAACACTGTGATGTCAGAAAAGGTGACAGCATGTGGATCATTGCAAAGCGTTACAATGTTCTTTTCAAAGATATTCTTGAACTTAACAAACATCTTCACAAGGATGCTGATCTGATCCATCCGGATGACAAGGTGGAACTGCCTGATGGAAGCACAGGAACATCAACAGATCAATCTGGCACAGGTGATAGCGATGCCAAAAAGACTGAAGAAACAAGTGCTGAAATGACACAGGCGCAGGCTGTTCTGAAACTGGTGAATGCTGAAAGATCCAAAGCAGGTCTGCAGCCACTGACACTTTCAGAAAAGCTGACAAACATTGCATATACAAAAGCTAAAGATATGGCTGACAAGAATTACTTCAGTCATCAATCACCAACTTATGGATCACCATTTGACATGTTAAAACATTTTGGTGTCAGCTTCAGTTATGCAGGTGAAAACATTGCTGCAGGTCAAAGATCTGCACAAGAAGTCATGGATTCATGGATGAATTCATCAGGACACCGGGCAAACATTCTTAACAAGAATTACACACAGCTTGGTGTTGGATTTTATCGTGGTGGTTCATATGGTACTGAATGGGTACAGTTATTCATCAAGCCTTGACAAAGAAGCATTCTGATCTTGATCAGGATGCTTTTTTGGTGTCATTGATGGGTATTCTAATACTAACGAAATTGCATTAACATTAACATGGAAAGGTGGTGTTCTTTATGAAAAAGAATGAATATTGGATCAAATGGGGCAAAGCTGCTGCTGTACGTGCTGCAAAAACTTTTGCACAAACAGCGGTGGCAAGCATTCCGGTTGCTGTGTCGATCAATGAAGTTGAATGGATGCATGTATTAGGTGTTGCAGCATTGGCTGCTGTGCTGTCAATTCTTACAAGTGTTGCAGGCTTGCCAGAAGTTGAAGCAGAAGGAATGTAAAAATGGCAGCTTGGATGCCGTGGTTGTCTTCTATTCTGGTTGCACTGATCGGTGGCATCTTCTCATATCTTGGTGTTTCCAAAACAGCAAAAGCATCATATGACAAATCAATGCTTGAAATCAAAGCTGAACAGGAAAAGCAAACAGTAAAGATCCATGAACAGATCAATGGCATCAAAGAAGACATTTCACGATTGGAAACAAAGCAGGACAAGCACAATTCCATCATCGAAAGAACATTTAAATTGGAACAGCAGGTGGATGATTTGGAAAAGCGAATAAACCGAACAGAAGTGATGTAAATGAAAAAAGGTGGTAGACCAAACAAGTATGATGCTGATGTCAAGCCACGTTTTGAAGAAATCAAAGAATGGCTTAAAACAGGGGCAACTGATAAAGAAATTGCTGAAAATCTTGGCATCAATAAGGGTACAATGTGCGAATACAAAAAGCGGTATCCTGAATTTAACGAACTGATTAAAAATGGTAGAAAAATACCTGTGCAGGCTATAAAAGCAGCACTTTTTAAGCGTGCAACAGGCTTCAGCTATCAAGAAAGAAAAGTGGTTAATTCGGAAAAGAACGGATTGACGGTTGAAACATATGAAAAATATGCGCTTCCTGATCCTGCATCTGCAATGATCCTGCTGAAGCATTGGGATAAAGAATCTGAATGGACACAAGATCCTGCAATGCTGAAACTGAAGAAACAGGAACTGGAACTGAAGAAAGAACACATGGAAAGTGGTGAATGGTGATGACAGGGAATGAACTGCGAAACAAAGTTAAATCAATAATGCTTACATGGGTTGGTGGAAACAAAGGATCTGCTGTGCATAAGGAAATCCTGAAGCTTTACAACAGCTTCACACCTTTACCACGTGGTGTAAAGATGGAAGAAAGCTATGACTGGTGCGCTGCCACTGTCAGTGCTGCATGGATCAAAGCAGGCATTGCAAAGTACACTGGCACAGAATGCAGTTGTGGCAGATTCATTGACATTGCAAAGCAGAAAGGTGAATGGATAGAATCAGATGCAATCACACCAAAGATTGGAATGGCTTGTGTGTATGACTGGTCAGATTCCGGAAAAGGTGATGATAAGACCGGGCATGATCACATTGGCATGGTCACAGCTGTTGATGGCAGCACATTTACTGTTGTCGAAGGCAATTCTGGATCACCTGCTGCTGTACGGAAAAAACAGCGCAAGGTTGATCAAAGATATATCCGTGGTTTTATTTCACCTGATTATGATGCCATTGCAAAGAAGCTGACACCTGCAGCCACAAAAAAGCCTTCACTGGATCAGATTGTTGATGATGTGATCAGCGGTAAATATGGCAGCGGTGATGCCAGAAAATCAAAGCTTGAAAGCCTTCACAAAAACGGTGAAATTGATTTCACTTATGATCAGATCCAGAAGGCAGTAAACCAGAAACTTAATTCTGAACCAAAATATAAACCACTGGTCATTGATGGTGATTTTGGCACAGAATCTGTCAAAAGACTGCAGGAATTTCTGAATCTGAAGATGGGATCACATCTTGTCATTGATGGCGATTTTGGGGTGAAAACAGCAGCAATGCTGCAGACATTTTTGAATAAAGAAATGGGGTGATCATGTGAAGTTTTATGTGATCGGTGAAGATAAATCGTTAAAAGATGTAACTGATGTTGTGCTTGCGCTTGCAGGTGGTGCATTGACTGGTGACATCAGTTATCAGGGATCACTTGCAACAAGTCAAATGATTAGATTTGTTGACAATACAAATGAATCATCTGGATGGGGCAATGGGATTTCTATCGGTGGCGGTGGCACAACAGTTATTGGTGGCGGTGAATCTTCTATAAGCCTTCAACCTGAAGATGGATCTGGCGGTGCTGAAAGAATGATCATTGCCAATGATGGCGAAATTGATTTTTACACGAACTGCCAGAATGGTGTTGAAAGTGCAACACATGTGATACTTTCAAGGGCAGGCTTGCTGTCAGGTCATCAGAAAGCAATTAAAAGCGGAACTGCTGCACCTTCTGGTGGATCTAATGGTGATATTTATATTCAGTATTAAGGCAGGTGATTTTGTATGGCAATGACGGTTAAAATTGCGCTTACAGAAAACAGTGTTTCAGCTGCCAATAACACATCATCTGTCAATTGTAAAGTCACGCTGTCATGGACACAGGGATCATTCAATCATTCTGGCGCAACACAGGTTCTTATGTTTGATGGTGTCAGATATACCACAACAGCAAAGCTGAATCCAAACAAAACAAGCAGCGGAAGCCAGACACTGTTTAATGCAACAAGAACTGTGAAGCACAATGCAGATGGTACAAAAACTGTTTCAGCAAATGTCACTGTCATATCTGGTGGTAATTCAGGAACGATCAAAGAATCAGCTTCAAAAGTGCTTACAAAGATCGCAGGCGCACCATCTGCACCAACAACATTCACCATCACTGCAGGGCATGGAAACTATATGGGTTTGGGTGATACAGTCAATCTTTCATGGTCTGGTGCATCAGGACACATCACTGGTTATGAACTGCAATATTCATACGGAAACACAGGTTGGCTTGCGTGGAAGACACAGACCGGAACAACCACATCTGTTTCATTTGGTGGAACAACAGACATCAATAAAACTGGCGCAGGAAAACAGATCAAATACCGGGTACGTGCGCTAAATGGTTCATTAGCTTCTGGATGGAAGGAATCAAATGCGCTTATCATGTCAGGTGAAATGGATCTGAAAGTGAATGGTGCATGGAAAACTGGCAGTGTATGGATCAAGGTAAATGGATCTTGGAAGCGTGCAAAGCGTGTGTGGATCAAGATCAATGGATCATGGAAAGAATCAAAGTGAGGTGATTATAAATGAATAGCATTCTTCAGGGAACAACACCAACGCTGACTATTGCAGTTGATCCTGATGATCTTCTGCTTTCCAATATCATTGCTTTGGAACTTACTTTTCAGCAGGTTGGTGATCCTGTGTATAAGTACATGTCAGATGTTTCCATTGACACTGAAGCAAATACCATTTCTTATCACTTCACACAAGAAGAAACACTTGCACTGATTCCAACAAGGCTGCTGAACTGGCAGATCCGGTTTGCATTGCCAGATGGAAACATTGTTGGCACATCTGTTGCACAAATCAGTGTATCAGATCTGATCAGTGATGAGGTGATGACATGAGCGTTTACAGAACAATAACTGTTGGTGCGCAGTTATCTGGTAATAATATTACTGCTAATGCGCAGCTATCTGGTAATGTCACTGCTTCAGCAACAATGGCAAACCGGATTGAAGTAAACAATGTTTCTGATTATAACCTTCTGAACAACAGACCACAAATTAACAGCGTGACACTGGAAGGTGATAAATCATTTGATGATCTTGGTTTGGAAGGCATCAGTAATCTGGAACTGGAAAACATATTAACTTTATGAGGTGTAACAAATGGCTAAATACTTAGATGATAATGGTTTACTGTATTTCTGGCAGAAAATCAAAACTATTTTTGCAACACAGCAGGATCTGTCTGATCTTGAAGAAACTGTTCAGGGCATTGTGTCAGAAGGTGGTGAACCGAATGTAATTGATACAGTCAAGGTAAACGGATCTGCACTGACACCAGATGCAAACAAGGCTGTAAACATCACAGTTGGACAGGGATCTGCAAACGGCACAATTGCAGTTAATGGTTCAGATGTATCTGTTAAAGGTTTAGGATCTGCTGCATACACAGCAAGCACTGCTTATGATACTTCTGGTGCAGCTGCAGCTGTTTTGGGATCATCAACTGATGCAGCAACAGCAAACACTGTCTATGGTGCAAAAGCTGCTGCAGCTGCTGCGCAGGCTGATGCTGATGCACTTGAAACACTGGTTGGATCTACATCAGTATCTTCACAGATCACCAGTGCAGTTAATGCTCTTGATTCATCCATTACAGCTGAAACAAACAAGGCTATTGCCAGTGTAACAATTACAAACGGTAAAATCAGCGCAAGCACAAAAGTAACTATTCCAACTAACAATAATCAACTGACTAATGGTGCAGGTTATCAGACAGCTTCTGATGTATCAGCTGCTATTGCTGAATCCGGTGGTGAAGCCAATGTAATTGAAACAGTCAAGGTAAACGGCACAGCACAAACTGTGACTGACAAAGCTGTTGATATCACTGTACCAACTGCAGGCACATCAACACCTGTGATGGATGGAACAGGTGCAGTTGGCACATCATCAAATTTTGCACGTGCAGATCATGTGCATCCGAAAGATACAAGCAAAGCTAATCTTGCATCACCTACATTTACCGGAACACCTAAAGCACCAACAGCTACTGCAGGCACAAATACCACTCAGATTGCCACAACAGCATTTGTTCAAACAGCAGTGGAAGCAGCGCAGGTTGGCGCAGCAATGTTTCAGGGAACTGTCAATGCAAACACTGATATCAGTGGTCTGTCTTCATACAAGAAAGGTTATTATTGGGTAGTTGCAACAGCAGGTACTTATGTTGGTGAAACCTGTGAAGTTGGGGATATGATCTTTTGTATTAAAGACCGTGGTTCTTCATATGCTGCAAGTGATTTTTCAGTTGTTCAGAACAATTTAAGCCTTACTGCTATTACAAATTCAGAAATTGACACAATCATTGCAGCTTAATGAAAGTAAGGTGGTCACATGTCTAAATACTTAGATGACACAGGATTA
>JAEIGA010007563.1_pt1 | contig 16477 bp, 20 predicted proteins | sample 9270691 | NCBI WGS metagenome assembly JAEIGA01 (sample SAMN17057246, study PRJNA624740) | gut metagenome | biome: biome; isolation source: fecal sample | host: Bos grunniens | place: China: Xizang | collected 2019
AATGGGAAATACGCTCAGTATGTCCCATCCGCCATTTTTCGTGTCAGAGCCAAATCTGATTCCTTCTCAAAAGAAATTTGGGTGCAACCCTGAAAGTTGGTGTCAGTTTCGCTTGTTCCAAGCGACAGCTAAAGCTGTAGGTTACTATGGGTTACGATAGGTTAATATGGGTTACTATGTGATTTTTTATACTCATCGTAACTCATATTAACACATATTAACCCACTCCATAAAAAGTCGAAGACTTTTAACCATTACTAATTACTCATTTCTCACTACTCATTCATTTCCAGCTATTTATCACCTTGCGTATCACCATCACCACTTGGCGGTACAGTGCTTCTACCGTGGCGCTGACTTCGTAGATGGTGTCTAAGCGGCGGTTGATGCGGCGGATGGTCTTATGGAGCGAGACAAAGTAGATTACGAGTGCCATGATAACCCATATCACACCAACAATAATCCACGCTAACGTTGCGCTGCAAAGCAACTCCCCGAGCCACAATGCAAGTGCCATAGCGAGGGAAAACGCCCCAACGCATATGGCACACATAAAGAGTATTAACGACACAACGTTGATGTTATTCGTCGCACTCACAATCCTCGCCGTCGCACTCGCAGTGACCGTGGTGCATCCTATGCTGTGCCTCGTTAAATGCTGTGCGTAACTTACCGCGCAACTCCCTGCCTGACTGTGGTGTTACAAGTATAGCCACCGCAGCTCCTACAACAGCGCCACCAAGCGCAAGAAGTAGACAAACCGAACTCTTTTTCATAATCTTTTACCGTTTTAGAAAGTGTTGAAAATAATTTCGTAAAGATTACATACAAAACACAAGCCATAGTCTATATAATTTTGTATATTTGCGAAATGAAATCTATGCTTCATATTGCCGCATTTAGCGGACACCGCTCCTACGATAACTCGGCGGATTGTAGACTACGCTCCATAGTGGCGGATCTCTATGCCGAGGGTGTGCGCACCTTCCGTGTCGGTATGGCTGAGGGTTTTGATCTCGCTGCGGGCGAGGCGGTGGTGGCACTTATGGCACTCCACGATGATGTGGTATTGGAGGCATATGTGCCGTGGCCGCTATTCTCGGCTAGATTCGATAGAGTAAGCAAACTTAGATACGATGCTATAATCGCTAAGGCTCACGTTATTAGATATGCTGGCTTTGCATTTCAAAACTCAATCTTTCATCAGCGTAATGATATGATGGTCGATGGCGCGGGTTATCTTGTGGCGTGGTGGAATGGAGCGCGCAGTGGTACGGGATATACCGTAGGTCGTGCTCGCAGACAGCACACCAAGATTATCAACCTGCACCCAGCTTCATCAATAGAACAAACCCTATTGTAGTGATGAAATTTCGTTATAATTAGTACAAATACTACCTTTTGTATAGCAAAAACAATATATATTTGCCCCAGATTACTAAACAACAGAAAATATGAAAATGAAGAACTATCTTTTAGCAATCGTTGCGTTGGTGGTGTCGCTCTCGGCATCGGCGCAGAGTAATAATTCATTCGCCCAGGAACACCTATCGCTTTCGGGATACTTGCAGGGTGGATTTCAATCGACAGACGATTCATCGACATTCTATCTTAAACGTGCACGTGTGAGCCTTACAGGTAATGCTAAAGAGGAGAAGATCGACTATCGTTTGCAGGTTGATATGGCTAGCTCGCCAAAGATTTGCGACCTCTACTTTCGCTATAAGCCATCATCTAAACTCGGTATGCAGTTGGGTCAGTTTAAGGTTCCGTTTGCTATTGAGAACGATATCTATGGTCCTACTACTGTGGAGCTTATTGACTACTCATATATTACAACACTTCTGGCTCGCAATGCCAAAGATTATGACGGTCTTGCTGCGACAGGTCGTGATATAGGCTTTCAGCTCTATGGCGCTTTGGTTGAGGCTAAGGGCTACAATGTCCTAAGCTACAATGTCGGTGTGTTCAATGGTGCGGGCATCAATGTTCAGGATAATAACGATGCTAAGGACTATGTTGCACGTCTTATCTATAAGCCATCGAAGGAACTTTCATTCTCAGGTTCTGTGATGTCAACAGAGACTGATAAAGAGACCGATAAAGAGACCTCAACGGTTAGCTCCAACCGCTGGGCATTGGGTGCCATTTACGATGTTAATGAGTTTATTCTTCGTAGCGAGTACGCTGGTGCTACGTTCGATACATTCGATGTAGAGTCGTTCTATGTGTTGGGTGGCTACAAAATTAAGAAGGATTGGATGCTTGTGGCGCGCTATGAGGTGCTTAATCAGATGTATGAAACGCGTATTTGGCAGGCAGACCGCGTGACCATTGGCGCAGTGTTTAAGCCATACTCTTTCCTACGCTTCCAGCTAAACTATGCGCACGAGCAGAGTGGCAATAAGGATGCTGTCCGTCGAGATGCGAACGGCTATCTAAACCTAATGCTAACAGCAATTTTCTAAAACAGAATTAAGTAAATAGATGAAAAAATACCTTACTGAGGATTGGGTTGTGACTTTTCTAAGCATCCCGCTCCTTGCCCTCGCTATGCTCTCACCTCTGCTACCTAATGGCGGTCCAAAAATCCCTGAAACACTCGTTACAGCAGAGGCGTGGTTCAATATTGGAGCCTTCTTTCTAATCGCCTTAGTCCTGCTCTTTGTGGGTAATAAAGTGCTGGGTCGCCCGATGAGGGGTTTGTTGCTCTCCTTTATCGCAATCTTCGCTATTGCGGTATTGGCGCAGTGGGTGGCAAAGCTCGAAGCGGTGAAGTTCTATGGCTTCGAGGCTGTATTCTTCTCGGTGCTGTTTGGTCTTATCGTGCGCAACCTCTTCAAGGTGCCAGAGTGGCTTAAACCTGCGATACAAGGTGAGTTTTTTATCAAGATAGGTGTTGTATGCCTCGGTGCTACGGTGCTCTTCTCGGATGTTATGAAGTCTGGTGCTACGGGTCTTGTTCAGGCTGTGTTGGTTGTAGGCATAGTATGGTCGTTTGGCTATTGGCTTGCCCGCAAATTGAAGATTGAGGAGGCTGCGGCGATGACCCTCGCAAGTGGTTGCTCGATATGTGGAGTCTCGGCTTGTATTACCGCCTCGGGTGTGGCTGGTACCGATAAAAAGCAACTCTCGTATATTATATCGGTGGTGCTTATTGTGGTTGTGCCAATGATATATATAATGCCGTGGATAGCAGGTATGGTAGTGCCACGCCTGGTTGATGACCCAGCCATCCAGAATGAGATTATAGGAGCGTGGATAGGTGGTACTATTGATACAACCTCGGGCGTTGTAGCCTCGGCTGAGTCTGTGGGTCAGATTGCGGAAAATACCGCCATTGTGGTTAAGGCAACGCAGAATGTGTTGATTGGTGTGGTGGCATTCTTTATCGCCCTCTACCTCTCTACGCGCTCGAATAGTGGGGCTAATATTGGCCGACCATCGTTAAGCATTGTCTGGGAGAAATTTCCGAAATTTATACTCGGTTTTGTCCTTGCGTCGGCTCTGTTTAGCATTCTGCAAACGCAAGATATGCTTACGCTTAATGCCTCTGGTAAGGTTATGGAGACAGCCTTGGCGAAGAACTTTTCTACATTCTTCTTCTCGCTCTCCTTTGTCTGCATAGGTATGGATACCCGCCTTAAAGATATTGTATCACGCGAGAACCGTAGAATCCTCCACGCATTTCTTGGTACACAGCTCTTTAATATCATTATTACGGGTGTTATTGCCTGGCTGATGTTTGGAGTTATTAAACCATTATTATAATTAAACTAAAAGGTGAAAACTGAGAACTGAAAAGTATGGTGCGCTTCGCGCGAGTTTTATAAATATGCGTCGCAGACACCACACTTTTCACTTTTCAGTTTTCAGTTTTCACTTTTCTCGTATCATCTCTACGAGAGTATTGCATCCATCCTCCAAAAGGTCGAGGACAAGCTCGAAGCCCTCGTGACCCTCGTAGTATGGGTCGGGGATATAGGACCAATCGGGGTGGTGGCGTAGGAACTCTCTGAAACGGTAGATCTTCTGCTGTGCCTCGCGGTCGGGCGCAAGGCGGAAGAGGTTTTCGTAATTGTTGTCATCCATAGCGATAACCATATCGAATTTATCGAAATCGCTCTCGCGAACTTGGCGTGCACGGTGTGTCATCTCGATGTCTCGTGCCTCGGCAGCACGACGCATGCGAGGGTCGGAACGCTCGCCACTATGGCCACCATATGTGCCCGCAGAGTCAATCTCCACCATATCACTTAGCCCCTCTCTATCCACCAAAACTCTCAACATCGCCTCTGCCGCAGGGGAGCGGCATATATTTCCAAGGCAGACAAACAATATGCGTGTTATCTTCTTTGTTTCCATAGGGTTGTGGGTGTTATGTAAGTAGTTTGTATTTGTTAGTTTGAACAAAGATAGCATATTTAGTCGAAGGTGCAAAATTAATTAATCTATAAAAAGTAAGGAGTGGGAGTATAAGTTTAGAAATAATTACTTATCTTTGTATCGAACTCGAATGGTGGTGTTAGGGAATACCTTTTGGTTACCCTGGCTGAGATTATACACATTGCACCAGTACAGATAATGCTGACGCTGGAAGTTTGGAGTCTTCTTCAATGGTACTTGCCGTACCACTATTTTGAGCATATATAGTAACCTTAAAATAGTGGTATGAATCTAAGAAAAACCTATCCTGTAGTATTATCTATCGCTGGCTCCGACTCATCGGGTGGGGCTGGCATTCAGGCAGATCTTAAAACATTCTCGGCACTTGGTGTCTATGGCGCGACTGCCATTACGGCTATCACCGCGCAAAATACTCAGGGCGTTCACGCACAATTTGCTCTATCTCCTCGTTTGGTCCACGACCAGATTATTGCTGTTGTGGATGATCTGCAACCCTCGTTTGTCAAGATTGGTATGCTTTCCAATGTGGATATTGTAGAGGCTGTTGCTGAGGCACTTAGTAAATACTCTATTCCTCTTATCCTCGACCCTGTTATGGTATCAAGCACAGGGCATCGCCTGTTATCTGTTGACGCTCAGGAGGTTGTCAAGAGCCGACTTCTTCCGATGTCGCTGCTCGTTACGCCCAATATCCCCGAAATGGAGGCTCTCACAAATATCTCTGTCGACACTTATGAGCATAAGGTGCAGGCGGCAAAATCTCTCTTTGAATATGGTGCGAAGGCTATACTTCTGAAGGGTGGCCACGAGGAGGGTGAGCAGAAGAGCGATATACTCTTTACCTCTTCTCAATCGGAGATAGAAACAACAATCTTTACCTCAGAGACCATACATACTCGTAATACTCACGGCACAGGATGTACTCTTTCATCCGCCATCGCTGCGTTTATGGCGCGCGGTTGTAGCGTGGTTGAGGCTATTGACAAGGCTAAGAGGTTTGTTACTGAGACTATTCGTTGTGGCTCAGATATGGTGATTGGACGGGGTATAGGCCCTGTAAATCACGGTTTTAATCCATTAAAGATGGTGATAAATGAGGGGTAGTAATTATAAACTGCAGTTTATTACGCACCACAACGACCGCTACTCCTATATCGACTCTGCGCGTATGGCGTTAGAGGGTGGTTGTAGATGGGTGCAACTGCGTATGAAAGAGGTCAATGAGGCATTGATGGAGAGGACTGCTGTCGTTGTTCAGAGAATGTGCAGGGAGTATGGCGCAACATTTATCGTTGACGATAATGTGATGCTTGCCAAGCGTATAGGTGCTGATGGAGTGCATCTTGGCAAGAACGATATGCCTGTTGCTCAAGCGCGCAAGATGCTTGGTGAGGGGTATATCATTGGTGCTACGGTAAATACCTTTGAGGATATAGTAACTACGCTGCACACCGCCACGCCCGACTACTTTGGCTGTGGGCCGTTTCGTTACACATCAACCAAGAGGAATCTCTCGCCCATACTTGGTGTTGCGGGCTATAGCGATATAATCTCCAAGATGCGCGAGTACGATATAAATATACCGCTTATCGCCATCGGTGGCATTGCAAAGGATGACATACCCGAATTGTTGGAGTGTGGCGTTGGGGGTATTGCCCTTAGTGGTAGTATCATAGGTGCTAAGGAGCCTGTAATGGAGATGCGTAGTATTGCAAAAACAGTATATAACAAACCTATAAATTTAATGTAACATTATGATTGAAAAGAATGTATCACACGGTATTATCTCTACTTATTTCAATAAGTTAGAGAGAAATTTGGATTTGGATGTAGCCATTGTGGGCGGCGGGCCTTCAGGTATTGTTGCGGCATACTACCTTGCTAAGGCGGGGTTGAAGGTTGCGCAGTTCGACAGAAAACTATCGCCTGGTGGTGGTATGTGGGGTGGTGCTATGATGTTCAACCAGATTGTTGTTCAGGAGGAGGCGCTACATATTATCAAGGAGTTCGATATCAACTACGAGCAGTATGATGACAACCTATATGTTATGGACTCGGTGGAGAGTACCGCAGCACTGCTTTATAAGGCTGTTCACGCGGGTGCTACCATCTTTAACTGCTACTCGGTTGAGGATGTTATCTTCAAGAATGATGTAGTTAGTGGTGTCGTGGTTAACTGGACTCCTGTGCTAAGAGAGGGTATGCACGTCGACCCGCTGAATATTATGGCTAAGTGTGTTATTGACGGCACGGGTCACGATAGCGAGATGTGCTGCACAGTAGCGCGTAAGAATGGTATTCGTCTTGCTACCGACACAGGTGCTGTTATTGGCGAGCGTTCGTTGGATGTTGTAGCGGGCGAGCAGGAGGTTGTAAACGGTACGAAGGAGATATATCCAGGTTTGTATGTCTGCGGTATGGCGGCATCTGCTGTAAGCGGAACACCTCGTATGGGCCCTATCTTTGGTGGTATGCTTCTGTCGGGTAAGAAGGTTGCAGATCTTATTATCGAGAGGCTAAAATAATGAAAATTATTGCTATAACAACGCCAAAGGTTATTTCGGAAGATGCCTATATAATTACTCGTTTGCTTGATAAAGGTGTAGATATTGTTCATCTGCGAAAGCCTGAGTCGAGTGTTGAAGAGTGTAGAGAACTTCTCTTCGCTCTTGACAGGGTGTACAGGAAGAGAATCGTTGTTCACGACTATCCCGAACTATTTTACGAGTTCGCGCTGCGGGGTGTCCACCTTAACCGAAATGTCAAGGCCCTGCCCGAAGGGTACAATGGCTCGAAAACGCGCTCTTGTCACTCTTTGGAGGAGGTTGTGCGATACAAGGATGAGTGTGACTATCTCCTGTTAAGTCCAATTTTTGATAGTATATCAAAGGCGGGATACAGGTCTGCATTTGACGATGATAGCCTGCGTAAGGCATCCCTTAGCGGTGTCATTGATAGCAAGGTTATCGCCTTAGGAGGCGTGACCTTTGACAGGATAGAGTATCTCAGGGGGTTGAACTTTGGTGGTGTTGCAATGAGTGGTGCGATATATCGCCTTGATGTTGCAACTCACTTGCACGATATGCTCAGGTAATATAGACCATATTAGATTGTTGGGGTTGACTAAATTATTTTTAGTCAGCCCCATTATGTTTTGTGTTTACAACGATTTACAACCTCTATTCAGGTGTTTGTAGGGGTAATTATCTCTTTTGTTGATATATTTTTATGCAACAGCGCATTAGGTGTATGATGATGCTTGTATATATGGAAAATTTGTACTACCTTTGCCGCGTTATATCTATACCTAGGTATAGAGGTGACTTCTTCGGGTAGCGAAAATGTAAAATTAAGATATGAAGATAGCATTAGCTCAACTCAATTTCACAGTTGGTGACATTAGGGCCAATAGTGAGAAGATTATCTCGGCAATCAACAATGCAAAGGAGGCGGGTGCTGACCTTGTTGTGTTTGCTGAGTTTGCAGTCTCTGGAACTCCAGCTTATGGACTTCTAACAAAGACAACATTCCTAACACTCTGCGAGGAGGCGGTAGAGAGTATCGCTTCGAAGTGTGAGGGTATTGCTGCCATTGTCGGTACGCCTTACCTCACTGCCGAGGGTCCTATCAGCGCTGCTGCCTATATCGATGGCAAGGGCAATGTCGAGTACATTGGCAAGCGTCACGTTACGGCACGTCGTGAGATGGGTTATATCGTAGGCTCGTCAATCGGTAGCCATAATATCACCATTGGTGGTGAGACCTTGAATGTGGTTGTGGGTGATGACCTCAGCTATATGGAGGATGTAGACGAGGGTGTAGATGCTATAATTTCGGTAAATGCTCGTCGCTATGGCAAGGGTCTACTATCGCGCCGTTTCGAAAAGGTTAGTCGCTTGGCATTTAGCGAGGGTAAGACCCTCGTAATTGTTAACCAGGTGGGTGGCTCAGGCAATATCGTCTATGATGGAACATCGGGTGTGTTGGATAGCGAGGGACGCCTTGTTAAGTTGCTCAAAAGCTTCGAGGAGGATGTTCAGATTTTCGATACAAAGGCAGAGAATAAGCCTTTCGAGGTGCCATTCACTTCGTATAAGGATCGCACTCGAATGATTTACGAGGCTGCGTGCTTGGGCCTTCGTGACTACTTCCACAAGAATGGCTATCGCAAGGCGTGTGTAGGTCTCTCTGGTGGTATCGACTCATCGGTTGTTGCCTGCTTGGCAGTTGGCGCTTTGGGTAAGGAGAATGTGCGTGTGCTTTTGATGCCATCGCCATTTACACCTAACGAGAGTGTTGAGGATGCTAAGAAACTTGCTGAGAACCTTGGTGTAGAGTATAGTGTATTGCCAATCATCGAGGCATATAATGCTATGGTAGGCACGTTGCAGCCTGTTATTGGTGGTACGGAGTTCGATGCTACGGAGGAGAATATCCAGACACGTATCCGTACAACGATGCTTATGGCGTTGCAGAATAAGACGGGTTATATGTTGCTCAACTCGTCAAACAAGAGCGAAAACGCCCTTGGCTGGTGTACGCTTTATGGTGATACTGCGGGTACATTCAGCCCTACGGGAGACTTGTATAAGGGTGAGATTTACGACTTGGCACGCTATATCAACTCGGCGTTTGGCGATGTTATTCCAGATGCTATCATCGACAAGGAACCATCGTCGGAGTTGCGCCCTAACCAGAAGGATAGCGACTTCTTGCCTCACTACGAGGTTATTGATGCCATCCTTTTCCGTATGATTGAGAAGAAGCAGCACCGCGAGGAGATTATCAACGCGGGTTTCGATGCTGTTGTAGTGGAGAAGATTCATAAGATGGTGATGGAGAATGAGAAGAAGCGCTACCAGTTCCCTCCGGTATTGCGTCTCTCACCATGTGCCTTTGGTCACGAGTGGCTTATGCCATTGGTAAATCACTACTGCGACTAAGCACATATATAAGTGATGAGTTCTGCCTTGCAACATAAGGGAATCGTCATAGGCGTTGAGACGGATGCTGTCACTGTTAGTGTGATGGCGCAGAGCGCTTGCGCGGGATGCCATGCTAAGGGTATATGTGGCGAGAGTGGTGCAGAGCGCATTATCCGAGTGAGGACCTCTCGCGCCTCGGAGTATAGCGTAGGTGACAGGGTTGTGGTGGCCTTGCTAAGAGAGTCTATGGCGATGTCATCGGTGGTATGGGGTTATATTGTGCCTCTTGTGGTTTTGCTTGCTGTGTTGTTCGGCAGTGTTGCACTTGGACTATCGGATGGCGTTTCGGCAGTGACCTCTATTGTGGCTGTTGTCATCTATTATGCAGGGCTTTATTTGACACGAAAAATATTTGAACGAAAGATAGAATTTACAATTTTTAAGGAGTTCTAAAATGAATACTTTGGTACTGACAGTTTTGACCCTCGGAGTGTTGGGTATCTTGCTTGCTGTCATCTTGTATTTCGTAGCACAGCGATTTAAGGTTGAGGAGGATCCTCGTATCGACGATGTGGAGAAGATGTTGCCCGGAGCAAACTGCGGTGGTTGTGGCTTTGCGGGTTGCCGTGCGATGTCTGAGGCGTTGGTTAGCAGAGATAATATCGCGTCGCTCTTTTGCCCTGTGGCTGGTGGCGATACGATGAAGGCTATTGCTAACTTTTTGGGTAAGGTTGCGCCAGATAAGGAGCCTATGGTTGCTACGATGCGCTGTGGTGGTACTTGCGATAAGCGCCCAAAGGTTAACCACTACGATGGCGCGTTGAATTGCGCAGTGGTAAACACCTTTTATGTTGGTGAGTCGGCTTGTGCCTTCGGTTGTATTGGCTATGGTGACTGTGTGCACGCCTGCCAGTTTGGTGCGTTGAAGCTTAATGCGAAGACAGGTCTTGTGGAGGTTGATGCAGATAAGTGTACTGCTTGTGGAGCTTGTGTTAAGGCGTGTCCTAAGGGCTTGTTCGAGTTGCGCAAGAAGTGGCCTAAGAATAGAGCAATATATGTGGCTTGCCGCTCTAAGAATCGTGGCGCTGTGGTATTGAAGGCTTGTAAGGCTGGATGTATCGGCTGTGGCAAGTGTGCTAAGGTGTGTGCCTTTGGTGCTATCACCATCGAGAGCGACTTGGCATATATCGACCACGAGAAGTGCAAGTTGTGCCGTAAGTGCGTGAACGAGTGTCCTACGGGTGCAATTAAGATTGTGAATATGGAGCCACTACCAAAGGAGCCAAAGGTTGCTCCTGCGACAAATGGTGAAACTAAGACTGAGGCAAATAAGTAGTAGTATGAAGACATTTCCAATAGGTGGTATTCACCCACATGATAATAAGGAGTGGAGTAAGGATAAGGCTATCGAGGTGTTGGAGTTGCCCGCAGAGGTGAGAATCCCGATGATACAGCATATCGGTGCGCCATCAACCCCAATAGTAAATAAGGGCGACAAGGTGCTTGCAGGACAGCTTATAGGTCAGGCAGTAGGCTTCGTGTCGGCAAATATTCACTCGCCAATTTCGGGTACTGTAACCGCTGTTGACGCCTTGCCTAATGGTCAGGGTCAGCGCCGCGTGATGGTCGTTATCAAGCGCGAGGGTGACGATTGGGTTGAGGGTGTGGATCTTAGCCCAGAGCTTAAACGTGAGTGCTTGCTCGAGCCTACCGAGATTATCGCAAAGATTAAGGATGCGGGTATTGTAGGTCTTGGCGGTGCGCAGTTCCCTACACACGTGAAACTCTCTATTCCAGATGGTCAGAAGGCAGAGGTCTTGATTATCAACGGTGTAGAGTGTGAGCCATACCTAACATCGGACTACCGCAATATGATTGAGCGCGGCGAGATGTTGCTTACAGGTGTGGAGATTACAATGCGTGCTTTGGGTGTTGAGCGTGCCATTATCGGTGTTGAGAATAATAAACCCGATGCTATCGAGCATCTTCGCAATATCATTAGCCGTGATAACTATCGCGGTATCGAGGTTATGCCATTGAAGTTACGCTACCCACAGGGTGGTGAGAAGCAGCTTATCGCGGCTGTGACAGGTCGTCAGGTGGCACCTCCACCAGCACTTCCAATCTCGGAGGGTGCTGTTGTATGCAACGTCTCTTCGGCAATCGCTATCTATGAGGCTGTGCAGAAGAATAAGCCTTTGGTGGAGCGTGTAGTTACTGTTACGGGTAAGTCGTTGAAGTCGACACACAACTACTTGGCTCGCTTTGGCACGTCGGTAAGTAGCCTTTTAGAGCTTGCGGGCGGTCTTCCAGAGGAGGATGTCAAGATTTTGAATGGTGGTCCTATGATGGGTCGTGCGATTGTTGATGTATCGGCACCTCTTATCAAGGGTTGCTCGGGTATCACTGTTATCAGTGGCAAGGAGGCTGCGCGAGGCAAGGAGATGGCTTGTATCAAGTGTGCAAAGTGTGTGGCAGCGTGTCCTATGGGTCTTGAGCCATACTTGCTATCTAGGTTGGCAAAGTTGCAGAAGTGGGATATGGCAGAGGAGCACAACACCGTAGATTGCATCGAGTGTGGCTGCTGCTCATACACTTGTCCATCGAATGTTCCGCTTTTGGACTATATCCGTATCGGCAAGCAGACTGTGATGACAAATATACGTGCGCGCGCGGCTGCGGATAAGAAGTAGTATAAGGCTATTAACGAGAATAAGTAAATAAAGATTAATTATATGGCAACCAGAATTTTTGCTGCACCCTCACCACATATCCACGGAGGAGAGAGCACCAGCCGTATCATGGGCGATGTAGTATTGGCATTGCTCCCAGCGTTGGCGGTGTCGACCTACATCCTTGGTATGCGCGTGCTTCTTATCACTGCTGTTGCGGTGGCTAGCTGTGTGGTGTTTGAGTATCTTATTAGTCGCCTCTTTTTGAAGCGTAAATCCACTATTTGTGACCTCTCGGCAGTCGTTACAGGTCTACTTCTTGCCTTCAATCTCCCTGTGGGTATTCCATGGTGGATTGTTGTTATTGGCGCTTTGGTAGCGATAGGTATTGGTAAGATGACCTTTGGCGGCTTGGGATGTAACCCATTTAATCCTGCGCTTACAGGTCGAATCTTCTTGCTTATTGCCTACCCTGTGCAGATGACCGATTGGACTACGGGTGTGCCTGATGCGCTCTCGGGCTCTACGCTCCTTGCAGATGTTAAGTACAATACCTCGCTGCTTTCCGAGGTAGACTTCTTGCAGATGCTTGGTGGTCATATGAATGGCTCTATGGGAGAGATTGGTGCGTTGGCACTTATCCTTGGTGGTATCTACCTCTTGTGGCGTAAGGTTATCACATGGCATATCCCTGTTGCGGTGCTTGGTACTATGGCGGTGTTTGCCGCTTGCGTAGGTCTTGGCAAGGGTGGTGATTTGGTATATCAGCTTCCTTTGTTCCATATCTTGGCGGGTGGTGCTTTGCTTGGCGCTATCTATATGGCAACCGACTACTCGACCTCGCCAATGACGCATAAGGGTATGATTATCTATGGTGTGGGCATCGGTCTGTTGACGATGATTATCCGCTTGTGGGGTGCCTATCCAGAGGGTATGTCGTTTGCAATCTTTATTATGAATGCTGCGACACCTCTTATTAATAAGTATTGTCGTCCTAAACGCTTCGGCACTAAATAATTGGCGAGTATGAAGAGTTCACTACGAAATATGGTCATCGCGCTGTGTGTGATAACAGCCGTATCGGCACTCCTTGTGGCGTTGGTTAACGATGTTACTAAGGGTGCTATTGAACTAAGCCAGCAGCAGACTAAGGATGCGGCAAAGTATAAGGTATTGGGTGTAACCTCTGAGGAGGCTATCGTGCTAAGCGACACCACACGTCTTATCGGCGACTTTGCGGTTACGGTGAGCACCGTGGCAAGCCGTGTAGATAATTCGGTTTTGGGCTACGCTGTTGAGGCTCCAAGCATTACACGCAGTGGCTATGCTGACCGCATTATCCTTATGGTAGGCTTTAAGGAGCAGGGTGGCGAGGCTGTTGTAAACCTCGTTGAGGTGCTATCGCAGAAGGAGACCCCAGGCCTTGGTGCTAATATGACCAAGGCGGGCAATAGCCTTGAGCGTAGCGTTATGGGTAAGAGCGCCTCGGCGCTTAAATTCAGTGTCTCGAAGGAGGGTGGCTCGTTCGATGCCCTTACAGGCTCGACAATATCCTCACGCGCCTATGCTAATGCTGTGGAGACTGCCTATGCAGGTTACCTCTGGGCAACTGGTGGCTTGGATACCAGCGACGAGGCGTTGGAGGCAGCACCTACGGGCGCATCAATCCCTTATGAGAGTCTAACAAATGAGCCTGAGGCTCAGAAAGGAGAGCAGGATAATGAGTAAGCTTCAGATTATAACTAAGGGTATTCTTAAAGAGAATCCTACCTTTGTGCTTATCTTGGGTATGTGTCCTACGTTGGGCGTTACCTCGTCGGCAATAAATGGTATGGGTATGGGTGTGGCTACCATGGCCGTGCTTATTATGTCGAATATCGTGATTTCGCTTATCAAGAGCCTTATTCCTGACAAGGTGCGTATCCCAGCCTTTATCGTGGTTATCGCATCCTTTGTAACCATCATTGAGATGCTTATGCAGGCATACCTGCCATCGTTGTACTCGGCGTTGGGTGTCTTTATTCCACTTATTGTGGTTAACTGCATCATCCTCGGTCGTGCCGAGGCCTTCGCTTCGAAGAATGGTGTTGTGGATTCGGCTCTCGATGGTATCGGCATCGGTCTCGGCTTTACGCTATCATTGACTGTTATTGGTGCTGTGCGCGAGATGCTTGGTGCGGGCTCTATCTTCGGCTACACGTTCGCTGATGGCGTTATGCCATTGTTGTTCATCCTTGCCCCAGGTGGTTTCTTGGTGCTTGGTTATTTGATGGTATTGTTTAACAAAGTTGCAAAACGATAAATTATGAATATACTTATTGCAGAGAATATTTCGAGCGAGGTGCTCAATGGCTTCGCTACGGGTAGTGTTAGCGTGCAGTCGATTACGCTATTTGCCATCATTATCGGTGCCATCTTTGTGAACAACGTTGTACTCTCGCAGTTCCTCGGTATCTGTCCATTCCTCGGCGTATCCTCTAAGGTCGAGACCTCTTTCGGTATGGGTATGGCAGTAACCTTTGTTATGGCTTTGGCATCGGTCGTTACGTGGGCACTTCAGAACTATGTGCTCGTACCTTTTGGTATCGAATTTATGCAGACTATCACCTTTATCCTTGTTATCGCAGCCCTTGTGCAGATGGTGGAGATCGTGTTGAAGAAGACCTCGCCAGCCCTCTATCAGGCGCTTGGTATCTTCCTCCCTCTTATCACCACAAACTGCGCTGTGTTGGGCGTGGCTATTATCTCGGTGCAGAAGGATTTTGACCTCCTTACGGGTGTTGTCTACTCCGTAGCAACCGCCCTTGGCTTTGCTCTCGCTCTTATCCTATTTGCTGGTATTCGTGAGCGCTTGGAGGTTGAAGATACACCTAACGCTATGCGCGGTGTGCCTATCGCGCTTATCACCGCAGGACTCTTAGCGATGGCGTTTATGGGTTTTGCCAACGTTGTTCCCCTCCCATAAATTTTCGTGATAGCGGCGCATCTGCGTCACATCCCAAAAAGTAAACCACTCAGGGCTGTAGGTCAACTACTATCCCAGAGTGGTCTCTTTTGCGATGCAATACATCTGCACCACTCTGACGAAAATTTCACGTTATGGACAGCGGCGCATCTGCGTCACATCCCAAACAAAATTTCGTGGGCTGTACTATGAGTACTATCCCACGAAATTTTTGCATCATTACCTCAGTTTTTACTTGTTTCTATTGAGGTATTCGACATCCTTATCTGCCGTGATCTCCTTAGCGTTAATTGGGGCGATCTTGGGGGTTATCACCTCATCCTCTGATTGCTTATTCTGGCTTGCAATCTTGCTAACCTTCTTAGGGCTCTTCTCTACAACCGTTGTTGTATTGTTCTGGTTGCCACCGCAGCTAACCATTAGCAGTGCGGTGATTGCTAATACTCTCTTCATCGTCGATACTTATTATTACTCTTTTTATACTTTGTGTCACGTGGTTGTGGCTTCGCTGGACGGCGCTTCTCCTCTGGGAGTGTGCCACCAAAGAAGTAGCTCTTCTGGCGACGCTTATCCTCTTGCGTGCGTGCCACGTATACCTCCTCGCCCGTGTATGGGTTTATGCCCGTGTAGAACATTACCGACGATAGGGTCATAGGGGTAGGGGTGAGGTCTTGCACCTGCTCCAAGTTAAATTGTAGGCGACCTAAGACCTTATCTGCCAATGCACGCATATCGCGCTCCTCACAACCTGGGTGTGAGGAGATAAAGTATGGAATAAGCTGATACTTAAGCTCCTCTCTACGACATATCTGCTGGAAGCGGCGGTTCATATCCTCGAACATAGAGAACGATGGCTTGCGCATAAGCTTCAACACGCGCTCCTCGGTATGCTCAGGGGCAACCTTCAAACGACCCGAGGTGTGGTGCTTAACAACCGTCTCGAAGTAAGGCGAGTTGTCGAATAGGTCATAGCGTATACCACTGCCGATAAATGCCTTCTTAATGCCCTTGACCTCGCGTATCTTGCGATATAGTTCGAGTAGCGGGCGGTGGTCGTTATTCATATTTGGGCAGAGCTTAGGATGCAGGCACGATGGGCGCTTGCAGCGCTTGCACAACGCCTCGTCCTTGCCACGCATACGATACATATTTGCCGATGGCGCACCGATATCCGAGAGGTAGCCCTTAAAGTCTGGCATCTGGCTCACGCGTTTAACCTCCTCGATAATCGAACGCTCCGAGCGCGAGTTGATAAACTTGCCCTGATGTGCCGAGATGGTGCAGAAGGAGCAACCACCGAAGCAACCGCGGTGGATATTTATCGAGTGCTTAATCATCTCCCACGCAGGGATGTCTCCCTTACCCTTATATCGTGGGTGTGGCGCACGCTCGTATGGAAGGTCGAACGAGTGGTCCAGCTCCTCGGTGGTGAGGGTCTCGTGTGGTGGTGTGATTACGACATATCTATCGCCACTCTGCTCCACAAGCGTAGTGTTACACTCCATCAT
>JAEIGA010007564.1_pt1 | contig 16477 bp, 14 predicted proteins | sample 9270691 | NCBI WGS metagenome assembly JAEIGA01 (sample SAMN17057246, study PRJNA624740) | gut metagenome | biome: biome; isolation source: fecal sample | host: Bos grunniens | place: China: Xizang | collected 2019
ACCGTTATGCAGCCAAACACTATCTACGGTGTGTGCAAGGTAACTGGCGAGCTTTTGTCTAACTACTACCACTCACGCTTCGGCGTTGATACTCGTTCGGTACGTTTCCCAGGTATCATCTCTAACGTAACACTTCCTGGTGGCGGTACTACTGACTACGCAGTGGAGATCTACTACGAGGCTGTTAAGGGCAACAAGTTTGTATGTAACATCGCTCCAGATGTATATATGGATATGATGTATATGCCTGATGCTTTGCGTGCTACTGTTGAGCTTATGGAGGCTGATCCTTCAAAGCTTAAGCACCGCAACTCATTCAACATCGCAGCAATGAGCTTCACACCAGAGATCATCAAGGCTGTTGTTGAGCGCCACGTGCCTGGTTTCCAGATGGAGTACAACGTAGATCCTGTTAAGGATCAGATTTCACGCAGCTGGCCAAACTCATTGGACGACACATGTGCTCGTGAGGAGTGGGGCTGGAAGCCTGAGTGGGATCTCGAGTCTATGACTAAGGATATGTTGGAGAAGGTTGCTGCAAAGCTTAAGTAAGCAACAACACCTAATATAATAAACAAGTAAGGGTATCTGCGCAAGATACCCTTATTTATTTGTAGGCTTATATGAAAACTTCCAACACTACCCTTTCGTGAGTCTGCAACAACTGATCAACTCGTTGCATCATCTTTCGGGAGAGCACAGGACAGCCATGACTACCCACCGTAGCTCGTGGAAATATGGGATTGGATGTAGTATGCTCCCAGCCATGCAGCACCACGCAGCGTGAGCGCAGATTAGAGTTTGACTCATCCAAGCCATCGAGCCTATATGCCACACCATAGCGGCCCTCATATCGCTCCGACACCAAGGCACGCCCCAACGACGATAGGTGCGAACCATCGATATTCGACACCGAAGCGTATGCCGAGCGCACATGCGACTCACGAGCACCACTACCATGGCTCACAGGGCAAGCAAAGAGTGGCGCATCACATTTGAAGCTCCACACAACGAAGCGTCTACGTCCCGAGTGGCGACTAAGGTCGACAAAGAGAGCTACATCGGTGTTATAGCCCTTGCTATGACAAAACTCTCGCAGCTTAGAAGCACGCTCAGCTACCCTACTTCGCAAACTCATTCTTCAAACGTTCAACAAGCTGCGGAACGCCAACGGCTCCTCGCTCCTTAATGTGGGTTAGTGGGTTGCGAATCATTGCGGTGTCGGGCTGACCTGGATCGACAAGATAGATAGGCACTTGCCTATCACGCACATAGTAGACCAGCGAGGCAGCAGGATATACTGCCAACGACGTACCTACAACAATGAGTATGTCGGCGGCCGACACAATCTTGCACGCAGGATCGAACATAGGCACCGACTCGCCAAAGAAGACGATATGTGGGCGCAACAAGAATCCATCTTCGCCACGCGCATCGAGCGACTGCTCCCAGCCGTCGTTGATGTCGTAGATAAGCTCGGGGTTACGCTCCGAGCGCAGCTTCATAAGCTCGCCATGAAGATGCACAACACGCTTTGAGCCAGCCTGCTCGTGGAGGTTATCGACATTTTGGGTAATGACCGTAACATCGGCCCACTCCTCCATAGAGGCTATGGCAAGGTGACCAGCATTAGGCTTCTTCGTAAGCGACTCCTTTCGACGCAGATTGTAGAACTCGATGACCTGAGCACGATTATGCTCCAAGGCCTCGGGTGTGCACACATCCTCGATGCGATAGTTTGCCCACAGGCCGTCGGCATCACGAAACGTTGATATACCACTATCGGCACTAACGCCAGCACCTGTAAATACAACAATTCTTGGTTTCATATCTTGCTTGTTTTAATGTTGTAAAGATACTAAAAATTATCAAGAGTTGAACCCAAGTGTTCGATTTTTGTAATAAAATATTGACGTTTTGGCTGAAAGTAGTATCTTTGCAATCAAATATACTGACAATATGAAAAAGCTTTTGAAGAATTTAGGTCTATGGATTATCGTGGCTATGGTCATCGGTATTGCGGTAGGCGCAGCAATGGGTCCCGAGGCAGCGATGTTTAAGCCACTTGGCGATCTCTTTATCCAACTTATTAAGATGCTTGTTGTGCCACTCGTGTTGGTGTCAATCATCAGTGGCGCAGCAGCCCTCGGCGAGACACGCTCAGCAGGATTGGTGGGTGGCGTGAGCATCGCCTACATGCTTCTTACTACGGCTATATCTATCACCGTAGCAATTATTCTCGGTGTTTTGTTCCAGCCAGGTGCTCATGTTAGCGCCGAGGGCATGGCAGCCATTTCGGAGGCGGGAGGTGCTGCTGCGAGCAATGCCGCACCCGCAGCTATGGGCTTCTGGGATACGCTTATAGGTATGATTCCTGCCAACCCTATCGCAGCACTCACCGAGGGTAACATTCTACAAATCATCATCTTCGGCCTATTCTTCGGCTTTGGCGTATCGACACTTGGCGCAGAGCCACGTCGCAAGATGGTAAACGGCCTTAACACCATTCTCGATGCCCTCATTTGGTGCATCGGCAAGGTGATGCTCGTTGCCCCATTTGGCGTGTTCGGCCTCATTGCCGACGCCACAGGAACATTCGGCTTTGGCATGCTTGTGCAGATTGCCAACGTGTTGTGGCTGGACCTCATTGCGGTGCTAATCATCGGTCTTGGACTATATCCGCTCACCGTATGGCTCTTCTCACGTGTTAAGCTAAAAGACTACTTCAAGGCTATGATCAAGCCTCAGGTGGTGTCGTTCTCAACAGCATCGTCGCTTGCTACGCTCCCAGTAAACATGGAGGCATGCGACCAGATGGGCATCTCGAAGCAGACATCGGGCTTTGTGCTTCCTCTGGGTGCTACTATCAACATGTCGGGAAATGCGATATACTATGCCCTACTCGCCATCTTCTTTGCTCAGTTCTACGGCATCGAGCTTGGCATGGCTGAGTATGTGTCTATCACCGTTGTATGTACACTTGGCGCTATCGGTCAGGCAGGCGTTCCTGGTCCTACACTCCTTGCTGCGGCGGTGCTTGTTGCTGCGGGCATTCCTTTGGAGGGATTACCACTATTCTACGCCCTCGACCGAATCTTCGACATGGTGCGCACAACGCTCAACATCACAGGCGACGCTGCTTGTGCCGCTGTGGTAGATAGATTTGTGAAGAGATAAGCAGAGATTATAAAATAATAATGGCGACCTTAATCGGTCGCCATTATTATTTTACTCGGCGGTGGCTACACTCCTTACTACAGCCGTCGCACGCAGTAGTTCCTCGACACTTGAAGAAATGCCACACTCGGGCAACGAGTACAATGAAAACCACAACGGCTATTGCCAACACCGTCCAATCTTGCCACGTCATCATAGTAGTAATCCTGTTAAGAGGTAAGCCACCCATGCCAAAAGCCATGCCACAGCAGTGTTGTAGAGGGCTGAGCCGATAGCCCATCTCCAATTAAGCTCCGAGCTAATAGCCATAATTGTGGCAATACATGGCAGATACAACAACGAGAATATCAAGAATGCTACGGCCGAAGGTGTCGACATGCTCTTCTGGATACGCATCTTCACAGCATGCGACAGCTCGTCATCGCCACCATCGTCGGCATCGTCAGGATGGGCATACAGAACATTCATTGTGCTCACGACAATCTCCTTAGCGGGGATTCCCGAGAGTATGGCCACCGACTCCTGCCAGCCTAAGCCCATAGGTCTAAACACTGGCTCGCAGACCTGACCAATCTTGCCCATATACGACATCTCGTAGCTATGGTTCTCGGCCTCGGGACTACCCTGCTCGGGGCGTGGATAGTAGCTCATGAGCCACACAACAATAGAGGCGATGAGTATCAAGCCTCCCATCTTCTTGATATACTGCGTACACTTGCTCCACATGTGGCGCACGGTAGTACGCACCGTAGGCATGCGATAGGGCGAGAGCTCCATGACAAATGGCGCCTCCTGCTCTCGGAACATAAACCTACGCATGAGGCGTGCCGAGATAACGGCCATAAGCATACCAAAGAGATAGAGCAAAAAGAGTGTGGTGCCAGCATGCTCGGGGAAGAAGGTGCCGACAATCATCATGTAGATAGGCAGACGTGCGCTACACGACATAAACGGAACAACCATGATGGTTATAAGGCGTGATGTACGGCACTCGATAGTGCGGCATGCCATGATGGCAGGCACGTTGCAACCAAAGCCCATGACCATAGGTATAAACGACTTGCCATGCACACCCATGCGGTGCATAATCTTGTCCATGATAAAGGCGGCACGTGCCAGGTATCCCGAGTCCTCAAGGAAGGAGATGAAGAGATACAATATCATGATATTAGGCAGGAAGATAAGCACACTGCCAACGCCGCTAATAACACCATCGGTGAGCATATCACGCAGAGCACCAGCCTCCATCATGCCATGCACCTTGTCGTAGAGCCAGTTAACACCCATGTCGATCCAATCCTGTGGATAAGCACCAAGCGTAAATGTGCAGTAGAACATAAACCACATGATGGCAAAGAATATGGGATAGCCCCAGATGCGATGGGTGACAATAGCATCAAACTTATCGCTAAGCGTATTTCTATCACTTTTAGCCGCCTGATAGGTCTCCTTCAAAGCTCCCGACACAAAGCCATACTTACGCTCCGAGATAGCTGTTTCGACATCTACGCCCAAGCCCTCCTCGATGTTGTGGCGAGCCTCCTGGGCCATGCTCTGCCAACGCTCGAAATGGTGTAGTGAGCTAATCATAGCCGCAACATCGTCGTCGCCCTCGATAAGTTTAAGCGCAAAATAGCGAGGTGGAAAATAGGCGGGCAGCTCGTCACGATGCTCACGAAGGTCAGCATTAAGCTCTTCGAGATTCTCCTCGATAACCTGACCAAGGCCGATATGAACATGTCGCTCGCTCGAAGCACGATTCTCGTGCAACGCAATGATAGTATCGAGCAACTCGTCGATGCCACGACGTGTAGGTGCAACAACAGGCACCATAGGCACACCTATCATAGCGCCCAACGCCTCATGGTCGAACTTAGCACCACTCGCCTCGAGCTCGTCGTACATATTAAGAGCAATGACCATCTTAGGGTTGATGTCGATAAGCTCGGTCGTGAGATAGAGGTTGCGCTCGAGGTTAGAGGCAACAACGGTGTTGATGATAACATCGGGTGTATTCTCGATGATATGTCTTCGCACATACTTCTCCTCGGGCGAATATGCCGAGAGGGCGTATGTTCCTGGAAGATCGGTAATCTCGATGTTGTAGCCCTTATACGTGAGCTTGCCTCGCTTGGCGTCGACAGTAACACCGCTATAATTACCCACATGCTCGCTACGGCCACACAGCGTATTGAACAACGATGTCTTGCCAGCATTAGGGTTACCCACAAGGCCCACCTTAATCTTGTGATGCTCGCTCTGCAACGCACGCTCGATGATATCGGACTGAGTAACGCTCACTGGTAGTTCCTCCTCGGCGAGTCGCTCAGCCTCCTCGAGAGTCATCACCTCGATCATCTCGGCCTCTTTGCGACGTAGCGATATGTCGTAACCCATGATATGATACTCGATAGGATCTTTGAGCGGAGCGTCGAGCACAACACTCACACTCTGGCCACGCACAAATCCCATCTCTATAATACGACGGCGAAAGCCACCATAGCCCAAAACTTTGACGACTACGGCCGACTCACCCGTTTTAAGTTCACTAAGACGCATACCTATATTTATAATTTTGCGACAAAGATAACGAATAAAAAGCCATTTTTCAATCCCCACTAATAGGGATTTACAAGGTTTTTACGGTCGTCACCAAGCAGCAAAACCATATAATTTGGCCTAAATAATCATGGGTAAAAATGCCGATTTGTCGAAAAATCATGCATTTATGAGTTATTTAGCACAAAAAAATTTGTTGTTATATAAAATATTTTTATAACTTTGCGAAGAGAAAACCTTATAAACATTTATTGATATGAAGACAATTATTGAGAACATCGCAGCCCAGTATGAGGCATTTGCAAAGGATGCAGCTTTGCAGGCAGAGAAGAACAATAAGGCAGCAGGCACACGTGCTCGTAAGGCAGCTTTGGAGCTTACTAAGCTTCTCAAGGAGTTCCGCAAGGTATCTGTTGAGGAGGCTAAGAAATAGTCATTTGTTGCATCAAGGCGCAACAGCGACCTTTGAACTAATACTCCGAATGGGCTGTACGACAAATAGAGCTCATTCGGAGTTTTTGCATATAATGACATAGTGCAGCAAAACCACACCTTATATATATAATACGGCAGCGGTCAAGACAAAGAGCCCCCACAAGCACCACCCGCTGTTCGCCCAAAGTCCGATGCAACGAGGCATAGACAATTATAGGCTGAAGGGCTATTATAAAAATTGCTTATAAGACGATAAAATAATACAATCAAAAATCTATTGCAGATAACGAAAAAACATTTATCTTTGCATCAGGAAAAGAGAAATAACAGAAAATAATTACAAACCTATAAAACTATTAAGACTATGAAAGATTTGAAAGGAACTAAGACCGAGAAGAACTTGTGGGAGGCATTTGCAGGTGAGAGCCAGGCACGCAACAAGTACACATATTTCGCATCTAAGGCTAAAAAGGATGGCTACGTACAGATAGCTAAGATTTTCGAGGAGACAGCAGCTAACGAGAAGGAGCACGCCGAGATTTGGTTTAAGCTTCTCAACGGCATCGGCTCAACAGCTGAGAACCTCAAAGCAGCTGCCGAGGGCGAGAACTACGAGTGGACCGACATGTACGACCAGATGGCTAAGGATGCTCGTGAGGAGGGCTTCGACCACATCGCATTCCTCTTCGAGCAGGTAGGCAAGATCGAGAAGGAGCACGAGGAGCGCTACCGCAAGCTATTGGCTAACGTAGAGGGTGGCTTGGTGTTCTCACGTGATGGCGACATGATCTGGCAGTGCTCAAACTGCGGCCACATCCACGTAGGCAAGCAGGCTCCTGAGGTATGCCCAGTGTGTGTTCACCCTAAGGCTTACTTCCAGATTAAGGCTGAGAACTATTAGTAGATTGCAAAATATACTAAGCTGTAGACAGGTCCTGAAACATGGACCTGTTTTTGTATAGCATAGAGTATGAACTATTTAGCAACGATACTTATACCCCTGGCAGGCACAGCATTAGGAGCATCAACAGTGCTCTTTGCTCGCCACACGCCATCGCAACGCATGCACACCACACTCCTCGGCTTTGCCGCAGGAGTGATGGTTGCTGCATCGGTGTGGTCGCTAATAATCCCTGCTATCGACCTATCGGCCGACCTCGGCAAGCTTAGCTGGATGCCAGCAGCCATAGGCTTCATCTTTGGCATGCTGTTTCTGCTCATGCTCGACAGCGTAGTGCCCCACCAGCACCTATCGTCGGACACCCCCGAGGGTCCACGCTCAACGCTCGGACGACGACAGAAGCTAATGCTCGCCGTAACTCTCCACAACATCCCCGAGGGCATGGCCGTAGGAGCTGTCGTTGCGGGTGCTTTGGCGGGCGATGCAGGCATTACGCTTGCCTCGGCATCAGCCCTGGCACTCGGCATGGCTATTCAGAATATTCCTGAGGGAGCTATCGTGGCTCTACCCATGCGTAGCGATGGCATGAGTCGTGGTCATGCCTTTGGCAGTGGCATACTATCGGGCATTGTTGAGCCGTTAGCAGCACTACTAATGGTGGTGCTATATGAGCATATATCGCCCACGCTACCCTACCTCTTGGCATTCTCGGCAGGCGCAATGCTCTATGTCGTTGTCGAGGAGCTTATCCCCGAAACGCAGCAGGGCAAGCACTCCAACACAGGCACTATAGCCTTTGCCCTGGGCTTTGTGCTGATGATGATATTAGATGTGGCACTCGGCTAAGCCAAGTGCCACACTCTATTTCACTCGTATCAAGTTAATTCCATCACGTATCGGGACAATGACATTGTCGACACGCTCGTCGGCACATACCATGCGGTTGAACTCGATGATCGCCTCGGTATGTTTGTCGTTATGCGCCACAGGCTCAGCCACCTTGCCGTACCATAATATGTTGTCGGCAAGCATAAACGAGCCACTGCGAACATAGCCCCCATCCATCAACATGTTGTAATAAGCGGGGTACTCACGCTTGTCGCCGTCGATAAATACCATATCGTAGACCTCGCCGAGCTGTGGCACTACCTCCAATGCCGAGCCCACGTGCTGGCGTATGCGGTGGCCATACTCCGATGCCTCGAAGTATTTTGCTGCAATCTCCTCCAACTCGTCATCGACCTCAATAGTGTCGAGCACGGCATCGTCATCGAGACCTCGGGCGATAGAGAGTCCCGAGTATCCAGTGAATGTTCCAATCTCCAACACACGCTTTGGGCGCATCATACGCACAAGCATCTCGAGGAGCTTGCCCTGAAGGTGTCCCGAGATCATGCGAGGGTTGATAACACGCAAGTATGTCTCACGCTCAAGGCGGTGCATAAGCTCCTCCTCGGGCTTTGTATTATTCAGAATATAGGCTTCAAGTTTATCCATAACAAATGTTGTTTAGCGAGTATAAATCAGTCGTGAGAGCGAGCCGAGAGAGTCGTTGGCGACATCCATAATCTGTTCGGCGGTGATGGACATAACCTTTTTGTAGGCCTCCTCCAACGTGTCGATATCCTTATATAATAGATAGCTCTTGCCAGCACCAAGCATATAGCCCTCGTTAGACTCCATCGATATGGCCATCTGAGCAACAAACTGACGCTTGGCAATAGCAAGTCTACGTGGCGTGATGGGCGTATGGCTAAGAGCCGCAACCTCACGCTCAATAAGCTCGATACACTCCTCAGCATTGCAGTGGTCCGACGAGAAGTAGATGCCCACGATGCCGCAATCGGAGTAGGGGGTATATGTAGCCTCTACATTATACGAGAGGCCACGACGCTCACGTAACTCGATGTTGAGCAATGAGTTAGCCGAAGGACCACCAAGGATATTAGTAAGTAGTGCCAACGGCAGGCGACGCTCATCCGATATGCCATAGCCACGTGTACCGATGATGCCATGCGCCTGGTGGGTATGGCGCTGCTGCGATATGCAAAATGGCTCATAGGCCGAGGGCTGCGTGCGCTGATACTCACGCTGTGTAGCTGCAAAGCCCCCGAGGTAGCGCTCAGCAACGCTACGGGCAGTGTTCACCGAGAAGTTGCCGATTGATGAAAACACCATCTGATCGGTAGTATAGGTACGCTTAACAAAGCTACGCAGCTCATCGGTCGAGAGGCGAGCGATGGTAGCCTTAGAGCCGAGGATATTGTGTCCCAGTTCCGAGCCCTTAAATATCAGGTCCTCGAAGTCGTCGTATATGCGCTCCGAGGGCGAGTCCTTATACGAATTAATCTCGTCGGCGATGACCTCACGCTCCTTTCGCAGCTCTCGCTCGGGGAACGTAGAGCGGAAGATGACATCGCCAATAAGCTCTACGGCACGGCTAAAATCGTGACGCAGCACCGTAGCATGCAGCGTGGTATCCTCCTTTGTGGTATAGGCATTAAGCTCGCCACCGAGGTTTTCCAGACGGCAGTTTACCTGATAGGCCTTACGACGCTCGGTGCCCTTAAACAGTGCATGCTCCGTGAGGTGGGCGATGCCATATTCGCCTTTGCGCTCGTCACGGCTACCAGCATTTACGACCATAGCACAATGCACCACCGAGCTACGCACCTGACGATGAATACCTCGTATGCCATTAGGTAGTATATATGTTTCAAACTCTCTCATTGTGAATCTTCAAATATTGGCCTGTGTAGCTCTCCTTACACTCCTCGACATCTTCGGGAGTGCCAGCCACAACAACCTCGCCGCCCTCCTTACCTGCCTCGGGGCCAAGATCTACGACCCAGTCGGCGCACTTGATAACCTCCATATTGTGCTCGACGACAACGACGCTATGACCACGCTCGATAAGCGCATCGAAAGCACCAAGCAGGCGGCGAATATCGTGGAAGTGAAGGCCTGTGGTAGGCTCGTCAAAAATAAATATCAGTCGCTCCGACGACTTGTCCTTAGTGAGGAACGAGGCGAGCTTCACACGCTGCGACTCGCCACCCGACAACGTAGATGACGACTGTCCGAGCTTAACATATCCCAAGCCCACCTGCTGCAACGGACGTATGCGCTCGACGATGCGTCGCACAATGGCGCTATCCTTATCCTCCGAGAAGAATGCCATAGCCTCGTCGACCGACATCTCCAACACATCGTAGATGCTCTTGCCACGATACTTAACCTCCAAGATCTCGGGCTTGAACCTACGGCCCTGGCACGCCTCGCACTGAAGCTCGACATCTGCCATAAACTGCATGCTTATCTTGATTACACCCTCGCCCTCGCACTCCTCGCAACGACCACCCGGCATGTTGAACGAGAAGGCGGCAGGAGTGATGCCCGTATGCTTCGAGTATGGTTGCTCCGAGAAGAGCTTACGAATCTCGTCGTAGGCCTTGATGTAGGTCACTGGATTTGAGCGTGTCGACTTGCCTATTGGCGACTGCGACACCATCTCGACACCCTGCACCAGGCGGCCATCCACCTCTATTCTATCGTGGTCACCAGGCATAAGCGTTGTTTCGCTAAGGCGACGTTTGAGCGCTGGATACAATATGTCGTCAGCCAACGACGACTTACCCGAGCCCGACACGCCCGTGATACACGTGAGGACGCCAAGAGGTATCTCAACGTCTATATTTTTGAGGTTATTATGGCGAGCACCATATATCTTCACCCAGCCTGCCGAGGCACGACGACGCTTAGGCGTGGCTATCTCCTTGCGATGAGCAAGATAGTCGGCAGTGAGCGACCCTTCGGCATTAGCAATCTCCTCGGCTGGGCCGTTATAGACCACCTCGCCACCACATACTCCCGCCTCGGGGCCCATATCCACAATCCAGTCTGCCGCACGCATAACCTCCTCCTCGTGCTCCACGACGATGACCGTATTATCTAAGTCACGCAGCTGTTTAAGCACGCCTATAAGGCGATTGGTATCTCGTGGGTGAAGGCCTATGCTTGGCTCATCGAGGATATACATCGAGCCTACGAGGTTGCTACCGAGCGACGTTGATAGGTTTATGCGCTGCGACTCGCCACCCGACAATGTTGCCGACAAGCGGTCGAGCGTTAGGTAGTGCAAGCCGACATCGACCAAATAGCCAAGGCGGCTGCGTATCTCTTTGAGCACACGCTCGGCAGTAGCCTTATCGTGCTCATCGAGATTCAGATTATCGAAAAACGTAACCAACTCGCCAATGGTCATCTGCACAACCTCGGCAATGTTTTTACCGCCAACCTTAACATACAAAGCCTCCTTGCGCAGGCGGCTACCATGACATTCGGGGCATGTTGTCTTGCCCATATATCGTGACTTTAAGGCTCGATACTGCACCTTATGACGCTGAGTATCAACAAACTCAAAGAACTGGTCTATGCCGTAAAAATACTCATTACCTCGCCATAGCAGCTCACGCTCGCTATCGCTCAAGGCATGATATGGCGTATGTATCGGAAATCCAAATTTTGATGAGTTGAGCACAAGCTCCTGCTTCCAGCGGCTCATCGACGCTCCGTTCCAGCAGGCAACAGCGCCATCGTAGACGCTCTTCGACTTATCGGGCACCACCAAATCCTCGTCGATGCCCATAACCTTGCCATAGCCCTCGCACACGGGGCATGCGCCGATAGGATTGTTAAACGAGAATAGATGTTCGGTAGGTCGCTCAAACTTCATGTCGCCCTCGTCGTAGTGCGACGAGAACTGCTCAATATTATCGCCCACCCTAACATACATAACACCCGAGCCATAGCCCATGGCACGTGCCACTGAGTCGGCCAGGCGTGATACGGTATCTTGATCGTGGCTAACCCTGAGGCGGTCGACAACGATCATTATGTCGTCAATCGACATGTCGCCACTAATCTGAGGCATAAACTCCTCGACGAGCATAACATCGCCACGATAGATAACACGATTTACGCCATCCTCGATAAGTGTCAACATACGCTCGACAATGCCCTCCGACTGTTTGAGGAGCAGAGGCGCAGCAACAACAATGCGACATTCGTCGTCGAGCGTGAGGATATAATCCACAACATCGTCAACCTCGTAGCAGCGAATCTCACGGCCTGTGGTTGGTGAGTAGGTGCGGCCTATGCGTGCAAAGAGTAGTTTTAGGTAGTCGTAAATCTCGGTCGTTGTACCCACCGTAGAGCGTGGGTTGCGCGATATCACCTTCTGCTCGATGGCAATAGCTGGGGCGATACCCTCAATCATATCGACATCGGGCTTCTCGACACGTCCTAAGAACTGGCGAGCATAGGCCGACAGGCTCTCGACATAGCGGCGCTGACCTTCGGCAAATATGGTATCGAAGGCCAATGTAGACTTTCCCGAGCCCGACAAGCCAGTGACAACCACAAGCTTATTATGCGGAATCTCGAGGTCTATGTTTTTGAGGTTGTGAACCCTCGCACCCTTTATCGTAATCTTGTTATCCATAGCTATTTCACCTCGACCGTTGCGCCTTCGACCTTCTCGAGGCGGCCAATAAGTTGTTCCGACTCCGACTCACGTATCGAGAGTGTCATCGTGCATAGGTTGTCGAACTGCTGGTCGACGATGCGTGGCTGCATATCCTTGACAATGCGCATAACATCGTTCATCGCCACATACGAGAACTCAACACACACGGTAGTATCCACAGTCTTCTCGATAATCTCGCACTCGGCCAACACCAGCGCCGTAGACTCTTTATAGGCAGCAATGAGGCCTGGCACACCGAGCTTAGTGCCACCAAAGTAGCGCACAACGACAACAAGGCAGTTGGTAATCTCCTGCGAGAGCAGCTGGCCGAGAATAGGCTTACCTGCTGTCGACGAGGGCTCGCCATCGTCGTTAGCCCTAAACTGCTCGCCATGAGGTCCTAAGCGCCACGCATAGCAGTGGTGCGTAGCGTCGTACCAGCGCTTGCGCAACGCATCGAGATGCTCCTTAATCTCTGCCTCGCTCTCAACGGGATAGGCATAGGTAAGGAACTTACTGCTAAGCTGACGATAGGTGGTCTCGGCGGCTCGGGCAATGGTCTTGAAACTATCTGCTGCCACGTCTTAAAAGTGTTACTTAATAGCCTTAAACATGCGATCGAAGCGAACGCCACCCACATTAGGATCGAGCGAGAACCATACATACGACGCCTTGCCCACAACATGATCCTCAGGAACAAAGCCCCAGAAGCGTGAGTCGAGCGAGCCATGACGGTTATCACCCATCATAAAGTAGTAGTCCTGCTCGAAGCAATACTCCTCAGCCTTGACGCCATCGACAAAATATTTGCCATCACTCTCCTCGAGCACATGGCCCTCATAAACAGCGATGCAGCGGCCATACATAGCAACATTAAAGTCGTTAAGCTCGATCGTTGCGCCAGCCTTAGGCACCCACAATGGGCCGAAGTCGTCGAGAGTCCAGTTGGTCTTTACACGGTGAGGAATGAGCATCTCGCCAGCATAGCCCAACGACTTAGTTAGGCGATAGCGAGTAGTATCTGAATAACGCTCCACGTCGGTATCACGCAACAGCATATTGCTCTGAACACGTCCCGTAGCGAGGTTATAGACATCGTAGTAATACTGCTTATTAGGAATCTCTGTTTCGAGCTCGCCATTGGTATATACCCTACCGTCGATAATCTGCAACGTATCGCCAGCAACAGCCACACAACGCTTTATATAGTTCTCCTTCTTGTCGAGTGGGCGTGTAACGATTGTGTAGCGCTCAGCGATATTCTTGCGACGCTCGGCCTCGGTACGACCAAACTCGTTGCTAAGCAACATCTGGTAGTAGCTCTCAGCAGCATGCTCCAAGACAACGGTGTCACCCTCGGGAAAGTTAAACACAACAACATCGCCACGCTCAACCTCGCCCTGCGATTTAAGGCGGCGATAGTCACGACTCCACGCTGTTGTGAACGACTGCTTCTCGGGGTTTAGCGGCATGGTATTGTGAACAAACGGGAAAGACAATGGCGTCATAGGCACACGTGGGCCATAGGCAGTCTTATTCACAAGGATATAATCGCCCGCCATAAGGGTGCTCTCCATAGAGCCCGTAGGGATGACAAAGGCCTGAAACCAATAGAGTTGGATGAGTGTGGCTACAACAGTAGCAAAGATTATAGAGTGCACCCAATCGTAGAGCCACTCGTAGACACCACTCTGCGACTTAAGCTCCTCCCACAAGGCATAGGCAAAGACTACAGCAAAGCTCAACAAGAAGATGCCGTTCCACTTGAAGATGAGCATATGGAGGATGACACCCACAACCAATGCAAAGACAAGAGCGCACCACACGGCATACACCACTCGCCACCACTTATACTTAGCCATAAGGCGCTTATGCAGCTTAGCTACACGGCCACCTACATAGTAGTCATAAACGATTGGCAAGGCAATGACCAAACTCCATGCTGCACCATACCAAATGGCAAACAGCGTAACAATGATGGCAACGACAACGGCCAAAAACCATCGGCTGGTAAAGAAACTCTTTATAGAGGCAAAAAATTTACTCATACTATCGTTTTAGTAGACTAACGCTTATAGGAGATTATCCATTGTGTGCACACCCCTCTTATCGTGGAGATACTCGCCGGCAACAACTGCGCCGAGAGCCAAAGCACGACGGTTGATGATGTTGTGTTTGAGAGTCAACACATCGTCAGCTGCCGAATAGGTGATGGTATGAATACCTGGCACCATGCCCTCGCGGTGCGACTCAATCTCGATCTCCTCGGCCTGGCCCTTGCGGTTGTTCACCCACGACGACTTGCGCTCCAAGCCCTCTATAATACCCTCAGCCAAGGTGATAGCTGTGCCACTTGGCGCATCCTTCTTCCACATGTGATGAGTCTCCTCGATGCGCACGTTGTACTCCGAGTGAGGATTCATCAGCTCGGCCAAGCGACGGTTAATCTTAAACATGATGTTAACGCCGATAGAGAAGTTCGAGGCGTAGAACAACGCACCGCCACGCTCCTCGGCAAGATCCTCCATGGCTTTAAGCTCCGAGAGCCAGCCTGTGGTGCCACACACCACCCTACGGCCTGCCTCCAACACCGTACGCACATTCTTAGCAGCAGTATCGGGTGTTGTAAACTCGAAGGCAACATCTACGCCCTCGAGGTTCTCGGCATTAAGCTCCGAGGCATTATTCTCGTCGATGACGAGCACCACTTTATGGCCACGCTCAGCCAAAATACGTTCAATCTCACGGCCCATCTTGCCGTGACCTATAATCGCACAATTCATATATGATAACTGTAATTAAATTCTAAGTGCGCAAAGATACTAAATAATTCTATTATTTAGCATCGAAACTAACAAAAATTTGGCAACGGAGGTCCTTACCACCGCTGCCAAATTTTCATTTCTATATATCACCGTTGCTAATACCTCACATCGGAGAGGAACAACCCGCAGGCTTGAGCACCAGCACTCGAGCGGCTTAGGTCCTTCGAGCGGATGATATCCTCGAACTCTTCGACCGAGTAACGGCCACGACCAACATCGACCAACGTGCCAACAATAGCACGCACCATGTTGCGCAAAAACCTGTCGGCACGGATAGTGAAACGTAGTGTTCCATCGCTCTCCACGACCCACTCGGCATGCGATATATGACAGATGTTTGTCTTATTATTAGAGTTAAGCTTTGCAAACGACGTGAAATCCTCATACTCAAGGAGTTTAGCAGCTGCCTTATTCATCTTTTCGACATCTAAGTCAACAGCAAAATGCCATGCCGAGAAGCGGCGAAATGGGGCTTTGCGAGTAGTTAGAAAGTATGTATATTCACGCATCTTGGCATCGAAACGGGCGTGCATCGTAGGCTCAACCTCGTAGATGCGCTTGATGGCAATATCGTCGGGCAAAACCTTATTTAGCTTATAGGCAAGCTGTACGCAATCAACCTCCGCATCGCTATCGAAATGCGCCACATAGAACGAGGCATTCACACCCGTATCGGTGCGTCCAGCACCCACAATCTCGGTTGGCACACGACGCAGCATCGAGAGTTTATCCTCGATAGTACCCTGCACCGTTGCAGCATCGGGCTGTCGCTGCCATCCGCAGTAGGCAGCACCGTCGTATTGTAGTTCGATAAAGTAGCGCATAAAAATCCTGTTTATAGCACAAAGATAGAAAAAAAAGGGCAAAGTGAAAAGGGAGAAATTTATTAATTAGTAATTAGTAGTGAGTAAAGAGTAATTAGTAATAACAAATAGAAAATATTACTCTTTACTAATTACTCACTACTCATTGTTTGATAGCGTTTACCCAGCAATCTACAATCTTTGCGCTATACTACACCTCACTAAGCGAGATACAATTTCTTGTTAGAAG
>JAEIGA010007565.1_pt1 | contig 16476 bp, 25 predicted proteins | sample 9270691 | NCBI WGS metagenome assembly JAEIGA01 (sample SAMN17057246, study PRJNA624740) | gut metagenome | biome: biome; isolation source: fecal sample | host: Bos grunniens | place: China: Xizang | collected 2019
GTAGTGAACAACTATTAAAATATGTAGATTTTGAAGGAAATTATATTGAGACAAAGGCAAGACAAATAAATTTAACTTGGGAAAATTCAAACTTAAAAACATCTGATGGAAAAGGTATACAGTTAGGAATGTGCTTTAACGCAATTCATTACAGTAAATATTATTATTATACAGGAGTATCTGAATATGATAGTTATATAGTAAGACCGTGTTTACGAGATAGTAGTGATCTTAGTAAATATAATTTAATTTAGTAGAATGGTTCTATTAATTTTAAAACATTTTATTATGCAGGTGTTGTAAGAACTAATAGTAATCATAATGATAATGATCATATGAAAATAGACTATGGTACATTTGAATTAAATCCTCCATCTGGATCTGGATTAATAGAAACTCCTAAAACAGAATCATTAAAATCAAATGTATATGATTTAGGAAAAGATGGACCTCATGGTGAATATATAACAACTATATATGAAGATAATAAAAATTTATTATCTGATGTAAATTTGTTTTTTCCTTTTACATTAGGAGTAGATCTTACTAAACATGATTCTCCTGATATGATTAGTACCTATATAGGCAAAAGAAAAAAATTATATATTGAGAATGATAATGATAGCAATGGTAAAACAGGAATACCTTGTGCTGGTAATAATAATAACTTAATATCAAATTCAGGTTATCTTCCATATACTATAAATACTAATGGTACTAGAAACGATGACATTTATAAAAATGTTCAAATTTATACATTAGGTTATAAATATAAAGATGGAATTAAAATAATGAACATGTGGAGAGATAAATCTGATAAAGATACTACTAAAAATATAGATTTAGTACTTGCATTATTAACACAAATTTATTATAAAACTTCTGATCAAAAATTATATAGTAATAATTATAAACAAAACTATGTTTATTTAGAGGATAATTATATGTTATATTCTAGAGATATTGTTGTAGAAATTGTTCATGAAGGAACTAAAAGTTTAATTAAATTTAATAATAGTACCATAAGCAACTATGTACAGAATATAAAAGATCTAATTAAAAATGAAAATCCTGAAGATCTTGATAAAATTTCAGATTATAATATAACTCCAACATTTAATAGTTGTATAAAATCTTTTCCAGTACAATTTAAAATATATTATCAACCTCCTACTTTTGAATCTAAACCGGAATCTGGAGGATCTGTTGTACAATCTTGTTATAACGATATTCCTAAGCTAATACAATAGGATTTGCTTCCTAACATACCTTATGTTTTTAATGGAGAAAAATTTGTAAATATATCAAGTGTAAATAGTTTATATTTAATTGATAATTTAACATTTAATTCAGATTCTTTGTTAAGATGTGATATTGATTTATTTAACAATAATGGAGCACCTCGTACTAAAAAAATATCATTAAATCATATAAATTCATATTTTACGATTGAAAATGATACTTTAAAATTTACGGGAGTTCCTGAAAGTACTTCTAATTATTATGATTTAATAACAACAGCTTCTAGTAAAGGTAAGAATTTTTGGGGAAATTAGAAGGACCCTGTTGATACTGGTTTGATTAGATTTACACAATGTAATGATTTATTTGAAATAACAGGATAATGGAATATTATAAATTATTTAATGAAGATATATCTTTTTCAGTGTAGACTAAAGTTTTACCTACAAAAGGTAATTTAGTGTATGAATACAATCCTTTAAGAAATTATAGATTATCTCAAAATATGTATGAATATCAAAATCAATTATATTCTGAATCAGAACTTAATAATAAATTTGGAATTTTTTTAGATAAACGTACAGAAATTGATGGTAAAAAAAATCTAAATTATTTAAAACAATGGATAGATGTTCCATCTACTGAAACTGCTCCTATATTACATGAAAAAGGAGAATTAATTGATTTTGATACAAATGAATTGAAGATTAGTTTAAATCATCCTATATAGATGATTCCATAGCATAGTTACGATGGATCTGTTAACCTCATTATTAATGATGGGGTTAACATTCCAAGATTAATTAATAGTAGATTTAGCGCAACAGGTAGAAATACTTACGAAATAGTAGATAGAAAAGGTAATAACGATACTAATATATACGATCAAGGAAATTAGTTTGATATAGATACATCTCTTTATAAAAGAGTAACAAATATTCCAAAGATTAAATTTAACGGTGTATATTCAGGAGGTAATTTAAAAGTAGGAAATTATCATTTTTACTTTAAATTTTCAGATGCTGATGGAAATGAAACTGATTTTGTAGGAGAATCTGGATTAGTAAGTATATTTATTGGATTTGATAGTCATTAGTCTATACATACAGGATAGAAAAATGAAAATAGTCACAAACAAATAATATTTCAAGTAAGTAATATTGATAGTGCTTATCAATATGTTTCTGTATATTATTCTAGATCTTCTGCAGAAGGATAGTTTAATGATATAACAGAATATGCTAAAATTAATAAAACTTATTTAGTAAATAATGCTAACGTTTGTAATGTTAATATTACTGGATTTGAAGAAACAGAAGTATTAAATGTATCAGATATAAATTTATTTTACAATACTGTAGACGCAGTAAATACTTCTGCAGTTTGTCAAAATATGCTGTTTATGGCAAATATACATAAACCAGATATACCTTATTTAGAATTACAAGATTTATCATTAAGATTTTTACCTTATTTGCATGAAGAATAGTATTCTGTTATAATGAACGAAACTTATTCTTTTTCTAATAATTCTACTGGATATATTGATCCTAAATATATATATGATAAAACTGGTTATTGGGGTGAAGAGATATATAGATTAGGAATTGTGTATATTTTACCAAATGGAACATTATCTCCTGTATTTAATATAAGAGGTGCTTATAATATTCCTACATATAATGATTAGTTTTATACTGATAAACCTGTATATAAAGAAAATTCAAATGAAAGAGAATCTTATATTGATTATAACGAATCTAATTATTATATAATTGATGGACAGAATAAAGAAAATGTAAAAGGTGTAGTTTCTTTTAAACCTAATAATGATACTAATACTATTTATGGAATAGACATAAGAGTTGATTCTGATACTATAACCGAACTTAAAAAACATGTAAAAGGTTATTTTTTTGTACGTCAAAAAAGAATTCCTAATATTTTAGTACAAGGTATAACTATTAATATTGATGAAGAATCTAGAACACCTACCCTTGCAACTGCAGACGGAGTTATAGTTGATACTAATTATGATAATACTCATGTTACAACAGAAGATATAAACGATGTCAATTGTATATCTGAAGGATTTTTATCTAGATATTCTTTTGGTTATAAAGAAAAAGAAAATTCAGCTTGGAAAGACATAGGTAAAATTGTAGCAATAGGTGCAGGAGTTATTTTATCAGCTGCGGCTACGGTATTTACATTAGGTTTAGCAACACCATTAGTAATAGGAGTTGGTGCTGCTATAGCAGGAGGTGGTTTACTAGTAGGTGCTATGATAAAAGAAGGTGCAGAAGAAATTGTCACATGGGCACAAAAAACATCTAATAGAAAGAAGAAAAAATTAGATGGAAGAAACACTAAACCTATTAAAGGATATGAAATATCTGAAAATGATACATCTAGATTATTGGGAGGAAGTTTTTTCGAAAGATTAATTATAAAAGATCCTTCTAAAAGTAAAGTACAAGGTATAATTTGTCCAGATTATGAAATAAATCAAGAATTTTATAATCAAATATTTACAGGAAACAAACATTTAATTAAAAGTACTAAAACACAAAGTATTAATGGATTAAATGGTTTTTCTTCTAATTATTTTACAAGTTACGGTAGACATTTTTATATTCCTCAATATTACGATAAAAATATACAAATACAAAATTCATTTAATATAATAGGTGTTCCTGATGGAGTTAAAGCTGTAGGAGTTAATGGACTTATATTTAGAGGAAGAGCAGGTGAAGCAGAAGAAGCACATCAATATGAATTTGTTGGAGAAAAATTTTCAGATGAAACTATGGATTTAACATCTGCAAATAAAGAAAAAAATATTAATAAAGTATCTCTTAAAAAAATAAATTCCGATATAATTAGAGGAATGTTTGGAGCGTATCTTGCTTTTGATGATGAATCTAATACATTTTCTCCAGCAGAAACAGTTAATATTTATATTCCAGAATATTCTGAAGCTAATATAAATAATTATTTTGATATTAGAATGCAAGATAATTCTACTTATAGTGCTATATCAGAAAGATTTGATATAAATGAACAGAAATTAGGAATTCAGTTATCTAACGATACTACAAATGATTTTAAACAATATGTTTTATTCAGAGGAGATTGTTATATTTGTTAGTTTACTCACAGATTAAATCGTAATTTTAACGATCCTTCTGCTCCATATAATGACGTTATTGTAGATTCTAAATCATGGAAAGAAAATTACGATCCTGATAAACCAGAAACATTTGCTAATATAAATTTAGGAGATGTTAATGCAGTACAACTCGGAATGTGGGTAACTTTTAGAATTCGTTCTTCTAATAATCTTAATATAAGAACTTTAGATGGATCTGATGTTGCAGAAACAGCAATGAGTGGACACGAAAAAGGATATTATCCATATTATCCTATGAGTACAGAAGGTTCTTATAAAATGTCTGATTCTCAAATTTACAATAAAGGATTTGCAAAATCATTATCTGATAGATGGAATGTACAAGTTCCAGATGTACCACATATTAAAAATTGGTTTGGAACTCGAATAATGTATTCTGATATTCATATTAATGATGCATTTAAAAATGGCTTTAGAGTATTTCGAGGAACAAACTATAGAGATTATACTCGTGAATATGGTGAAATAACAAAAATTGTTTCACTAGAATCTAATTTATTAGTTATTTTTGAACATGGTGTCGGACTTGCTCCAGTAAATGAAAGAGCAGTTGCTGGACAAGGTGCTGGTGGAAATATATATATAAACACCTCTAACGTTCTACCTGAGAACTTAATGATTATTTCAGATATGTATGGTACATAGTGGCCTGAAAGTGTTTTAAAAGTCCCAGGAAAAACAGGTAATTCCGCACAATATGTTTATGGAGTTGATACTATTGCTAAAAAGATTTGGCGTACTGATGGATAGCGACTTGAATGTATTTCTGATATGAGAGTACAAGAATTTTTAAATAATAATATTACTCTTGGAGAAAGAGAACTTACTCCTAAAATAGGTATTCGTAATGTAAAAACTGTATATAATGCGTTTAAACGAGATGTATTATTTACTTTTTATGATAACACTTATGGATTTGAAGAGAAAGTTTGGAATTTATGTTGGAATGAATTACTTGAAAAATTTGTTACTTTCTATTCTTGGGTACCTAGTTATATGGAAAATATTAATAATATTCCTTTTTCATTTAATAGAGATACATCTAAGTGGATTGCTAAATTAGGAACAAGCCATTCTGAAAATTCTATTGCTGATGGAATAACATTATCTAATGTTATTATTAATAATAAATCTGTTCAAGGACAATATGTTGATAATTTTAAATTTCCATTTGTATATGTAACTAAAGAAGGAAAACAAAAAACTGTATATTATGAAGTAGCAGAAGAATTTAGACAAGGATTTATAGGAGTATTATCTTTAAGTAATAGAACATTACCAAATGATCAATTATTATATTTAATAGATTATAGTTTGGAAAGAGATTCCTATTTAAATTATAAAAATTTTGACATCATTGAAATTGATGTTGTAAAAGAAATTAAGAGTGAATCTATAGGAATAACTTTACCAAGTGATGCAAAATATAGTGGAACAACTGTTCCTGTACATGCATTAATATATAAATCTAATAAAAATAATAAAATATATCATGAATCTAATGAATAGTTAAACGAGGTATATTATTTAAATAACGATGAAATTTCACCTGTATATACTGATGTTAGCATATTATTATGTGAAATGTATAATCGAAATAAGGAAGGTAATAGTTATGCAGATGATATAAAAAATTCAAAAAATTATATAAATTACGATGCAAATGGAATTCCTATTAGTTTACAAGAAGATGCTTTAATAAAACCAATATATAAAAATATTATTGGAAAGAGAGTTACACTAAATAGAAATGAACAATTAAATCCTGATAAAATTGTTACATTACTTAATATTAGAGCAAATATTAGTTTAGTAGATAATGTTAATGCTACTAATTAGAGTGATGCTTATTATAATTTAAAAGCAGGTTTAGCATCAGGTACATCTTTAATTGACGCAGGTTATTATGAATCAACTGTTGCTATAACTCCTAAATGGAATCTTCAATTTTTAAGTACAGATTTTTGGAAACACGGTCAAGGTGGAATAATAGATATTGCAGATGACATTTATCCTACATATTGGTATGGTAAACAACATCCGTTTGAATTTGAAGTTGTTGTAGTTAATGATCCATCTGTACATAAGATATTTACGAATCTTGAATTGGTCGCAAATAAAGCAAAACCTGAATCTTTCCATTATGAAATAGTTGGAGAAGTTTATGATTTTGCAAAAGATAAACCAAATATGTATTTTAGACAGGAAGCTTTAAAAGCACTTTGGTAGCATAATGGCGCAGATATTTGTTATGATAGAAATTTCTTAAAAATTCAACCTAAACAATAGAAAAAATCTGCAGATTTGCCGCATAAATATTATGCTAGACAAGATACTATTAATGATATAGAAGATTATTATGTAACAACAACTGCTCCTAATAAAGACTATAGACACTTATCTGGTTCAGAAATAGTATATTATCCTACTAGACAAGAATTTAGAATATGGAATCATGCTCCTGCAGTTGATTTAAATGATTTACCACAAGATGATTCTAGATCTATAATTGCAGCAAACTGTCAATATTTAGAAGATAAATGGAGAATTAATATAAATCCTATTTTAGTTTGCTACAAAAATGAAACTTGGAATCATTCAAGTAAACCTAAACTTCCTGTAATGAACTCTCCTATTCCTGATAAAGCTTATGAAAAAATTAAAAAAGATAATAACAATGTTGATATTCCAGATGTGTTATTAGATTTAGAATATGATGTGAACGATATGGACTTAAAAAGTTGGTTATCTGATCCAAGTATATACGGAACATCATTTGGAGAAGCTCAAAATAGAAGAGAAGTGGATGTACGAGATAAATTTATGAAAGTAAGAATTAGATATTCAGGCGAAGAACTCGCAGTTATAGATTTCTTAAACACAATATATAGAGTAAGTTATGGATAAATGGCTTAATATGGCATAGAATATTATGAGTGGAGGACTACAAACTTCCACTCATAATTCTACAATACCTTAGATGAATTTTGGATTTGGACAATTTGGGTTTCAAGGACAAAATGGAATGTAGTTTTTTGGAATACAAGGTAATCCTAATTTAGAAGGAAGTACTATACCAACAAGTACACCTACAGAAACTGTAAATTCCCAAATAGTGAATTAGACTAAAACTGGATTCTTTGATAATCTTAGAGATAAAGCTAAAAATTTAGGAGGTTAGGTTAAAGAAAGTTTATCTGATGTAAAAGGACAATTAAAAGACTCTGTTAAAGATTTTGGCAAGTCATTTAAAGATCCAAATGGAGCAGGTTCTAACATGGTAAATATGGGTGTAGATTTAGTAAGTGCTAAAATGAACGAAGGTATAAGAAACAGTAAAGGTTTTGATATAGCTAACGGTACTTTAAGTACAATTGCAGATATCGGTAAAGGTACTTGGGTTGGATATGCGGCAAGTGCTGCACAACTAGGACTAAATGCTATTAATAATGTTACTGCAAAAGAAACTGAGGATTTTTCAATAGATTCTGAAACAAGAGAAGAAATGGGAGGAGCTTATTCGGGAAGTTATTCAGATATGGACGAAGCAGCTTCGTTAACTGGTAAATACGGAGGTACTAATAAAAAAGCATTTAAAGAAGCCCAGGAAAAAATACGGAAAGGTAAACAAATGTAGACTACAATATAGGATATAAACGCGGATAATGAATCTCGACAAGCAATGGTTGGAAATGTACAACTTAATTAGATGAGACATGCTTAGAAGTTAAACGGAGGTATTGATTTTACACAATTGCGTGCTGCTAAGCAGGGTATTAAACTAAATAATATTGATCGAGTTAAAAATCTTAAATTAAAAAGTAAAGTTAATGTTGATACTAAATCCATCGAATCTGTCAAAGAATTTAAAAAAGGTGGAAATATTGATTTTATTCCAATTATTAGTGATGATTCTATTAAGGTAACTACTAAGTTCGTTCCTATTATTTCGGAAGAAATAGTTATGTTTAAAGACGGAGGTAAATCTGATGAAAAACCTAAAAGTAGAACTATTGAAGAATTAATAGAATATGCTAAAGAATAGAATCCAAGATTTATTTAGAGAATGTCAGAACCTTTACGTTATATACGTATTAATAATAAGGATGAAGATGGTAAGGAATATTGGGATCACGCTACTCACGAAATGAATTATCGTGGAAACGAAGTATTTCCAATGGTACAAGAAATAAATGGTAAATTATACTTGTTTGAATCAGAAGATGATGCTTATGATAATGCGAAAAAAACAAATAACATTTTAAATTTTGATTCAGAGGATGAAGCAAAACTGTTTGCTATATCTGGAAAAGATAAAGACGGTAAGTTATTTGGATACAAATTAGGATGGTAGGATTTCTTTGAACTTTCTCCAGTAGGAATAAAAGAAGAATATTCTATAAATAGATTCAAAGACGGAGGTAAAACAGAAGAAACTGAATTAGTAAAATTAGAAGAAACTAATTAGAAAAATGTTATTCCTGAAGGAGCATTGCATAAAAATAAACATAATATAGAAAATACAGAAGGATTAACATAGAAAGGTATTCCTGTTATTGATAATGATGGTGAACAACAAGCTGAAATTGAGCTTGATGAAATTATATTTACATTAGAAGTAACTAAGAAATTAGAAGAACTTCATAAAATATATAAAGAAGGTACTAATAAAGAACGAGATGAAGCAGCTATAGAAGCAGGTAAATTATTAGTACAAGAAATTCTATATAATACAGATGATAGAACAGGTTTAATTTCTAAATGTTAGAAAGGAGGAAAGTTAAATGGGAACATTGAGTGATTTATTTGCAGTTTATAATTCTGAAGCATATAAAGAATATTATGATGAACCAGAAATATATCTTCCTGAATCTAAATATAAATGGGAATAGTTTTTAAACAATATCAAAAGAGCTCAAAATACTGTATAGTCTATACCTATAAATGAAAATTCTAATTAGGAGTTATTTGATTGGAATTCTATAGAGCATGACGATTATAATTAGTTATGGGGATTTTCTCCTACTATTACTACATTTAATATTAAACGTGGTGTAGAAAATCCTTTTGATAATGTTATTGTATCAGAAGCTAGAACTACCGATGATTATCATGAATTTAAAACTATATTTGAGGAATATAAACAAAATCATCCAAATTCTGGACTTAATGACAAAGACTGGGATATATTAGAAGGTATTGCTGGACTTGAATCAACTTATCGTAATATATAGAATCAAGGAGGATCTTCTGCTTGGGGGTATTTCCAATTTATGCCAGATACAGCTAATCAGTATCAAAAAGGAGCGTATGAAGATATGAAATCAGATCCTAAATTACAAATTGAACTAGCAGTAAAGCATTATAAATATTTAAAGAACAGATTAAAAAATAGTTCTTAGTATTTAACGCAGTCTAATTTAACTCCTTTTTAGATAATGTACGGAATGTGGTGGAGACCTGGATCTGTAGAAAATTATTTAAGAAACGGATTTGATGAATTCTCTGATATAGATAAAAACGATTTACAAAAAATATTCAAAAAAGCAAGTTAATGGAAAGAGTTTTAGTTGAAATAGGAAACAAACAATATAAATGCAAAATTGCTAAAAATGAAGAAGATAGACGAAATGGTTTAATGAATGTAGAACATCTTCCTCTGGACGAAGGTATGTTGTTTGTATGGGAAGAAGAAGGTACTAGAGAAATGTGGATGAAAAATACTAAAATTCCTTTAGATATTATAGGAATTAACGACGATGACGAAGTTGTTGTAGTTCAAAAAGGTAATCCTGAGGATGAAACTTTATTATCGTTTCCTAATACTAAATATATACTTGAAGTTAACGTAGGTTCTGAAATTAACGAAGGTGATGAATTTGATATTGACGATTCTGATAATTTAAATAAATATGTAATGAAAGTACTTGCTCCTGACGGAAGTACTCAATTTATGTTACAAGGGGGAGAAAGAATCGTATCAAGAAAAGAAACTAAAATGTTAATTAAGAAAGCAAAGAAAGCTGATAAAAATAAAGGAGGAGATTACGATAGATTCTGTAAATCTTTAGGTAAGTATATGTTTAAGATTTTACAAGGGCAAGATAGTCGTGAACCAGAATATGTAAATATTCCAGATTAAAAATATTAAATATATTTTGGACAAATTCAAAAATAATTATATTTCATCAAAATTTTTTGGGCATGTAGATATTAATATGTAAATTCGTAGTACATAATATTGATAGATAATTAATGCATTAATTACAATTTAAAAAATTATTTTATGAAATTAGGAAAAAAGTTTTAGGCTGGTGGTCCAATGCCAGCTGGAGCAGGTGCTCCTGCACCTTAGGGTGGTGAAGATCCAATGGCAATGTTAATTCAAGGTGCTCAGCAAGCACTTCAGTCTCAAGATTGTCAAATTGCTATGCAAGTGTGTCAAATGTTAATGGAATTAGCAGGTGGAGCTGGTGCTCCTGCACAAGGTGCTCCTGCCGAAGCTGCCCCTGCTCCTGCAGAAGGAGAACCAGTTTACCGCAGAGGTGGTCGTCTTTTAAGACGCATTTAATTTTAAAAGTTTAATCGGAGGGGTATGTCTAAATTCATATTTAGATGTACCCTTTTATTTGTTATTTTATATGGGAGAAGATTTATTTAAATATGGTTAGTATACTATAAATAAAAATAGTTTAATAACAAATATTAATTCTAATCTTGATAAATATATAGAACATTAGCAGTATGATGATGAAACTGCAAATAAATTTAAATATACTGTTAATCTACTATCAGAAGGAATTAAAAATGGAACAATAACACCAGTAGGTGAAAAACGATATAAAGATAATTCTGGAAAATTAACTTATAATGCAGATGCATTTGATTATATTGATTTAATTGCTAAATCTGTATATGCGTACGAACAAAAAGCATAGGAATAGAATAATTCAGAAATTATAAAAGATGAAAATGAAGACGATGTACAAGAAAAAACTCTATTTGATATTAAAAAACATGGTTTTTTAAAATATTATTTAGATAGTGTTGCACCTAATAGAGATGCAAATGCAAACATCAATCAAGTTTTAGCAGAACATTCTAATGCTATGTATGGTACAGATGGTCCAACACCTTAGTATAATACTTATGTTAAAAACTTACATGATTTATTACAGACATATTAGTAGAAATTCAATGGATTTGCTGAATATACTATGCCATCGGATATGCTTGCTTATAATATATCTGATTACAACAAGGATGTTTCAGATTTAATTAACGGGTTATCGGACGGAGATATTGGTGAAAATGAGATAGCATTGATGCATAAATTAAATTTAGACGAATTGTCAGATTTAGTACCTAAAGAACGTAAACAACCAGTTGTTGAAGAAGTAACACAAACACCTCCTCCTGTAACTGCTGAAGATTTAGCTAAAGTATCTGAAGAAGCTGAATGGTATTGGCTAAATGGTAAACCTTTTGAATGGGATTCTAAAGAAATGCTTAACTTATTTGGACCAATTGCTCTTGATTTAGGTACAATAATAAATCCCGAACCTATTTCTGGAACAATAATGGGATTAGGAAGTGATTTTTGGAATTGGTACCAAAATAGATTTAAACCAGGAGGTAGAGATTTTTCTTGGGATAATTCTCATTGGACTGCCGATGATGCTAAAAGACATTCAGCAAATGTAATGTTTACAATGGCAGGAATGCTTCCTTACGCAGGAGATGTGGGAAATGTATCTAAACTATTACATAAATTAGAATCCGCACGTCCAATGTTAATGAAAATAGGAAAAGGATTAGCTACAGGAGGTTTAACAGCAGGAGGTGTTGCACTAAGTGGTATGATATTACCAGAAGTATATAATTTGGGTATGGAATCATACGAAAACATTTCATCAGGAAAAGCTACTGCAGAAGATTACAGAAATTTATCTAACTTAGTATTAAGTATTCTTGCTGCAACTAAAGGTGTAAAAGGAGCTTATGATGTACATCAATCTATGAAACATTCTGTAATAGAAGGTGCGGAAGTTCCTATAAAATCAAATAATTCAAAAGATAAACAATTTGTTTTAGATGAAGCAGAATATGATAATTTAGCTGAAACAATGAATAGTAAAGGTAGAAAACCATCTTTTGAAAAAAAGTTTAAAGATAAATTTGGAGAAACTCCCACTGTTACTGAATTACCTGAAAAAACATATGTTTATGATCCAGATTTGGCTAGAGCTAATGCTTCACAAAAAGGAAAATAGACACAATAGGTTGTAGATTATAAAACAAGAAATAAAGTTACATCTACAAAAGCAAGTTCTATATCAACAGCATATGGTAGCAATGTTTTAACAGCAAGCATGAAAGGGAAAAAATTAAATGCAACTGCATAGCAAGAAATATTAGATGCATTTAATAAAATTCCTGCTAATGTAGGTTTTAATAAATTTAAAAACATATTTCCTTGGACATATTCAGATGCTTGGAAAAAATTTGTAGAAGTTGCTATGAAACATGGATTTTCTAGATCTGAGTTAGATAATCTTCGTAAAACTTTAAAACTATATAAAGAAGGTGGTGTATTAAAAGCAGATTTGGGAATAAAATTACCAGAGAATTTTACTCAGAATTTGTTAGAAAACGGAGGAGACGCATATTTTACATATAACGAAGATACAAAACAGTATACATTAAATTCAGGAATTGATCAAAATGCTTTTAATGAATGGTTAAATAATAATAATTTATCATTTGATGAACCTAAAGCTAATTACGGAACAGGTTATACATACAAGCCTTATGATCGTATAACTGTATATGATGAAAATGCACAAAGTATAGGTTGGCATGATCAAGATTATACTAACAGAAGTGAAAATCTAACAGAAATAGAAGGATTAGATAGAACTAAACCTTTAAATCTTAATCAACATGTTAAATGGATGTATTAGACTGATACTGGAACACAAGATCGTGTAAACGATTTTATAAGTTGGTATGGTAGTCAAAGTGGAATATCATCTATTGATGATTTATTAAGAGCATATAATTCTGAGATTGACAATGCTTATTCTTACAAATCAAGTGAAATTGGACGTACATACGGAGATTCTGATGAAACGGAAGCTTTTAATACACAACATCGAAGAAGACATACTAGTCAAAACGCAATAGGAGGTTTGTATGGATATGATGAGGCAAGTCAACGTATAAATGGAGCCACTACAATGTCAAGAGGAATTGATATTACAGACGACGATGTTCCATTAGATGTATCTAAAAATGAATCGTTAAGTAAATTATTAAACGGAAAACAATTATATAAATCTAAAGACGGAAGATTATATGTAAAAGATTCTACAGGTACTATTTCTACAATAGTAAGTGGAGATGAAGAATCGGGAGATGAAGAATCTGGAAATACAGAAGAAATTCCTGTAATGTTATCAAAAAGGAAAAATATACCTGATTATGAAATGTTATTAAGTACTTTTAATTATTATAATCATTTAAAACATAATAAAAAATAGTTAGAGCTTAATGACAAATTACAACCATTAATATACGATCCTTTAGAAGATAGTACATTAGTATACGGAAATTTAAGAGCATTAATAAATGGTAAGAAAAAAGCAGCAAATTTAATGAATGTTGCTAGTAATTCATTAACATCAGACGCAAATTTATATTAGGCTTAGATGTTAGAAGCAGCTACTCGTGGACAAGAATTTATTTCTGAAGGAGAGCAAGCAGACGATTTAATGTATAGAGAAACTTCAGAAAAAGCTCGAGAACAAGAAATAAAAAATCATTAGAATCGTCATGAAACTGCTATGAAAAATAGAGAAAATATGAAAGCAGTAAAAGATTAGAAGTTACTTGCTGAAATGAATAAAGAACGAGCTGATTTAGAATCTGATACTAATTATAATAATAAATGGATTGGATATTTAAAAACAAACAGAGAAAAAGATTAGAAATATAGAGATTATTATTATAATCACGCGTTGTTAACTGATATTTAGAATAATCCTAATGGATATTTAAAAGAATTAAAACAGACTCCTTTAACTAAAAATGAATTAACAATTTGGTATAAAGGATTAAATTCGATTAGTTAGTTAACTTCAGACGAATTACAAGTTTATAATCAAATCAAATCTAGATTATCGGGAATACACACTCAATTTTTAGCAGAAGAATACGGAGTAGAAATACCAAATTCACCTGTAGAAAGATATAGACAGTAGACCAAAAGTACTGATAAGTTTTCTCCAGTTATAAAAAAGAGAGGAGGAAAAATTAATAAAGAAATGGCAAAAACTATCATTTCTTATTTAAAAGAATCAAATAAAAATTATAATAAAGCAATAGATAGATCAGTGAGAGGATTATACAATCATATTAAATTACAACGAAAAAAATGAAAATGAAATATTAGCAAGGTGGGGCATTTACCCCACCATTTGCTGTATATCAAGGATATAGTCTACCAAGTAGCAATACAGCATCAGAAGAGTCTAAATCTCCTTCAGGTAAATCAGAATCTCAAATAAAATTAACTGATGTATTTAAGTTATTAGATAATTTGAAAGCACTACCTGGAGATTTTAAAGCTGTTCAAGATAAACTTTAGATATTGTTTGATAGTATAAATGAAAAAATAAGATTAGGAGACACTAGTTCTATTGCACAAGAATATTTAATGATTGTGAACTTAGTAAGTAACTTAGAGTTTGCGAATAATGAATATGCGAATGCAAAACAACAAGCATCTGAAAATGGAGGACTTCATGAATATGCTATTGATGCTAGAGGTAGAGTTATTGTAGCAACACAAGATGGATTTGAATGGAGAACTCCTGAAGAAATATTTAAAAATCCTAAAAAATATATACCTATAACTAATTCAGAATTATTAAATTATAGACAGCAAGGAGCAGGTGGATTAGCGTTTGATTCAAAATCATTAGAAGTGGTTACAAATGGAATGGGTATAGATTAGGTAACTAAATCTATTTCAGATGCAATTAAAGATTTAGGTACAAATAAACAAGAAGAAACTTTTTTTATAGGTGTAACAAAAGGAGATTTGTTACAAGGACTTAATGAATTTTTAAATAAATTAAAAAAATCAGGAAATTATAATGCTTCTATTAATGATTTAGTTAGAACTCAATATTTATCAGAAGATTAGGCAGATCAAGCAGAATTAGCACTATCATATATATTTAGAACACTAAATCCTACAGCACAAGCATTATTAAAAATGAAATCAAACGGTACTGCAGAAGGAGCGTTTGAATTAATTACATCATTGATTACATCTAAATTATCTAGTGGTGTAACAATGAGATCGACTATGGAATCTGGAACTAAATCTGGTTCAGGAAGTGGTTCGGGAAATACTTCAGGTACAGATGCAAAACGTTCATTTATCTTAGATGTTCAAGCAGGTCAAGGTGGAGGACGAGGTATATTTGAACTTAACAAATAGTCTCATTCAAAAATGTCAACAGATGTTGATTTATATTCTTATGTACAAAATTTAGACGGAGGTAGTATACAAACTACTTCTATGCAAAATATGCTTGATAAATCAGGATTAATTTCAATTGTTGAAAAAGGTAAACCTATATTTTTTGGAGAACAAGAAATATCAGAAAGTAAATTGCAAGATATTGTATACGGTTATGATACAAGAAGTTTTGCAAGAATAGAACTTCCTACAGATGGAAATGGACATATACGATTTGAATTATTAGATATAATTGAAAAATTAAATTCAGAAATATTAGTGCAACCCGATAAAGCAAATGCTATAGTAAAAGATTATTGTGCAAAACACCCTGAATTAAATCATTATTTTTATTCAGATGGAAGTAAAAGAAAAAAATATTTTGAACCATTTCTTGTGTTTGATGGACTTACTACTAGAGACTTAGTAGGAATTAACACAGAAGGAGTTGATAAAAATGAGTTTGTTGTTAAAATAGGCTCTGATAAAGATATGTTTGATAATTTAAGTA
>JAEIGA010007566.1_pt1 | contig 16472 bp, 14 predicted proteins | sample 9270691 | NCBI WGS metagenome assembly JAEIGA01 (sample SAMN17057246, study PRJNA624740) | gut metagenome | biome: biome; isolation source: fecal sample | host: Bos grunniens | place: China: Xizang | collected 2019
AGACCCATGCTGCAAAAGTTTTCGCCCAGCCTTTTTCAAAAGGCTGGCCGCCGGAGGCACGTTCCCCCCTCACCGATAAATCAAAATTTAAAGTCAATCGGTTCGTCCATTTGGACTCAAAAACTTGACAAATTGCGCATTTTTTAGTATAATGAAGAAAAAGTTTTTGGGGGAGGTGCCGTATGGTCGTTTTAAACGAAGCCGATTTTCGCAAGAAAATGAAGACCGAACCCAAGGGCTTTTTTGTTTTTTTCGGGGCTGAGGACTACCTCAAAAATCATTGTCTCACGGTGGCACGAGAGGCGGTATGCCCCGACGAGGGCTTGGCCTGCTTCAACGATATCACCATAAATTTCACCGACTACACGTCGGAGGCGCTGGAGAACGCGCTGGCCGCACCGCCGATGATGGCGGACAGCAAGCTGGTGGTGGTAAAGGCAATGGACTTCACGGCGATGAAGAGCGGCGATCTTGAAACGCTGTTTGGCATTCTCAGCGCTTATCGCGAGGACCCCTCCAACCTGCTGATCCTCTCGGCAACACCGGACGGCCTGGATCCCGGCCCGGCCAAAAAGCCCGATCCCATTTATGCGCGCCTTTCGGAGCTTGCCACACTCGTACGCTTTGACGAGGCAACGCCGCCAAAGCTTGCCGTCTGGGTAGCCAGACATTGTGCGAGCAAGCAGGTAAACATTTCCGAGGCCGACGCGCGTCTTTTGATCGACATCGCGGGCAAAGCTATGTTTACGCTGGCCTCCGAAATTGAGAAGCTGTGCTACTATGTTCTGGAGCACGGCCGAAACCGCATCACCGCCGAAGACATTCACTTTGTGACCATTCCCGCCGAGGAATGTGACACCTTTGCGCTCACCAACGCCGCCATGGCCGGCAAGCGTCAGGAAGCACTGGGGGCGCTTTCGGTTATGAAGGCAAGGCAAATAAAGCCTGAGATCGTGTTTGGCGAGATCTCGCGCCTTTACACCGACCTTTACCTTACCAAGCTTTACCTTGCAAGCGGAAAAACCGTCCAGGATCTTGCCTCACTGCTCAAGATCCACCCCTACCGCGCCGGACTTTACGCCAAATCGGCGGAAAAGGCCTCCTTTGCTCAGCTTCGTCGCATCCTTTCGCTGTGTGAAAGCACCGACCTTGCGATGAAGAGCTATGGAAAACGGAATTATGAACAGATCGAAAAGCTGATCTGCCTGATATAGGAGTCGTTATGGCTGAAATCAAAAAGACCAAGAAAAAGAAGAAGTGGTGCAAGCTACGCCACAAGGTGATCACCGCGCTTTTGCGCTGGCCCTTCTATGCGTATGCGCGCTTGAAATACGGCATTCGCGTGGAGCGATGCCGCGAGAAACGCCAGTTTCTGATCCTGTGCAACCACCAGACGGCCTTTGACCAGTTTTTTGTCGGACTTGCCTTTCCTCGCCCTCTGTATTACGTGGCCTCCGAGGACCTCTTTTCCAAGGGCTTTGTTTCCAAGCTCATTCGGTGGCTTGTCGAGCCCATTCCGATCAAAAAATCCACGTCCGATTCCCACGCCGTGCGCCTTTGCCGTAAGGTGGCGCTGGAGGGCGGCAGCATTGCGCTCTTTCCCGAGGGCAACCGCACGTACAGCGGAAAGACCGAGTACATAAAGCCTTCGCTTGAGCAGCTGGTGCGCTTTTTGCGCCTGCCCGTTGCCATCCTCAATCTGGAGGGCGGCTACGGCGTCCATCCCCGCTTCAGCGACGTTGTGCGCAAGGGAAAATGCCGCATCTACGTCAAGCGCATTCTCGAGGTGGAGGAATATCAGGCCATGGCAGCCGAAGACCTTGCCGCGCTTCTGGAGCGTGAGCTTTACGTGGATGACACCGCGCTCGGCGGCGAATACCGCCACCCAAAAATGGCGGAATACCTGGAGCGCGTGATGTACTACTGCCCCGAATGCGGTCTTTCCAAATGGGAGACCCACGGAAACACCGCCACCTGCCTTACCTGCGGAAAAACCGTGAGGTATCTGCCAAATCTTCGCCTTGATGGCGTGAACACCCCCTTCCCTTATGCAACGGTGGCGGATTGGTATGACGCGCAGGAGGCCTATATCCATGGCCTTGACCTCTCGGTATACAATGAGACCCCCGCTTATGTTGACACCGTCCAATTCTCCGAGGTCATTCTTTACCAAAACAAAAACGTCCTTGACAAACAGGCGATCTTCAAGCTCTACGGTGACCGCTACGAGGTCGAGACCAAGCATAGCACCTATGTCTTTCCGTTTGCCGACGTCTCCACCGTTTCGGTGCTGGGCAAAAACAAGCTGGACTTCTACACGGGCGACAAGGTCTACCAGATCAAGGGCGACAAGCGCTTTAACGCTGTTAAATATATGCATTTTTACTTCCGCTTTACACACGTTTTGAAAGGAGAATTGTATGACCAATTTTTGGGACTCTGACGTATGGGGCGTTCTGACGCTCTTCGGTCTGCTTCTCGGCGGCCTTATGTTCGCAAACTTCTTAAAGAGAAAGGTCGGCTTTTTGCGCCGCTCGCTGGTGCCCGCCTCGGTCTTGGCAGGCCTTGTGCTTCTCATCCTCTCTTTTTCCTACACGATGATCGTCGGCAAAAACGACGCCGGCGAATATCAGAATCTCTTTAAGCTTTCCATCTTCAACGGAAACGTCACCTCGGGGCTTGACATTCTGTATATCATTACCTATCATTGCCTGGCGCTCGGCTTTGCGGCCACCACGCTCGGCTCGACCAAAAAGCCGCTTGGCAAAAAGCGTGCCGCCGAGATCTTCAACACCGGCGTCACCACCGTTTCCACTTACCTTATGCAAGGCATTCTCGGCATCGGAATCACCATTTTGGGGGCACTTCTGATTGGAGAGATCTTCCCTGCCGCCGGCATCCTGCTCCCCTTCGGCTACGGCCAGGGCACGGGACAGGCCATGAACTACGGTGGCATCTACGAGGCCGACTACGGCTTTGTGGGCGGCAAAAACTTCGGTCTTACCATTGCCGCACTTGGCTTCCTTTCGGCCAGCATCGGCGGCATCTTCCATATGAACCGCATGAAGAAAAAGGGGATCCTCATTAAGTCCCCCAACGAGATCGTGGTCCCCACCCGTCCCATCGAGGAAGAGGAAGAAATTTCGTCGGGCGGCGGCGCTGACCGCTTCACCATCCAGTTTGCGCTGATCGCCATTGCTTATTTCCTCACGTACATCATTATGCTGGTTCTCAGCAAGATCCTCCCCTCAATGCAGGCCACCATCTACGGCTTTAACTTCCTGTTTGCCGTGCTGATGGCATCGCTCATCCGCGGAATCGTCAATTTCCTGACCAAGAAAAAGATCGCGCACCGCGCCTATATCAGCCCGTATCTGATGGCGCGTATCAGCGGCTTCTTCTTTGATCTGATGATCGTGGCCGGCTTCGCCGCCATCCAGCTGGAGCTTTTGGCCGATCAGTGGATCCTTCTTGTGCTCCTCGGTACACTCGGCCTGTTCTCCACGTATTTCTACAACTACTTCATTGCCAAAAAATTCTTCCCCGAATACGCGCAAGAGCAGTTTTTGGTCATGTACGGCATGCTGACGGGTACGGCAAGCACCGGTATGCTTCTTCTGCACGAGATCGACCCCGACTACAAAACGCCCGCGGCCGATAACCTGGTCTATCAGAACTTCCCCGCCCTCGTGTTCGGCTTCCCGATGATGCTTCTTGCCACGCTCGCTCCCAAGGAGCCGGTCAAGACCCTCATCATCCTGGTTCTGTTCTTTATCGTGATGAACGTCATCCTCTTCCGCCGCCAGATCTTCTGCCGCAAAAACAAAAAATAACAAATCCCCCAAAAAAACGCGGTGTCCGATTCTCGGACACCGCGTTTGATATTGCTTTAAATTTTGATTTATCGGTGTGTTTGAATGGCTATGCTTGCACGAACGTTATCGGATGAAAGGCTCCCTCCGGGGAGGGAGCTGGCGCCGAGTAGGCGACTGAGGGAGCCCGCGCGATAATAGAGTTTGCAAGCACAATGAAGTCGCGCAGGCTCCTTCCACCGCCACAGGCGGTCCCCCTCCCTCTCGGAGGGAGGCTTAGTTTGCACGCCACCTTCGTTCAAGCGTAGCCAGACCAACAAACTTCAATTTGTTCTTCCCTTGTTCTTCTCTCGGAGCTTGCGCGCGATGGCAACGATGCTGCTCAGAAGCACGAAGCTTTGCGCCAGAATAAGCGAATACGCCCCCGTAAAGCACTGATAGGAGATATTGACAAAGGATTTGACCACCGTGCACACGTTGTAGCCCAGCACCTGTTTCTGCACCAGCGAAAGGGCAAACAGTGCGGCCGTAGCAAGCGGCAAGAGATCATAGAAGTGGGCAAAGCCGCCCACAACGATCACCACGTAGGAAATCAGATACAAGCCCGTAAGCACCGCGCGGCAAGGCTTCCTTGCGCGCACAAGGTACCGATCCGCAAGAAAAATAAGCAAGCAGTAAAGCGTTGCGGAAACGCTTGTAAAGGCGCCGACCTTCTCCGCAAGCAAAAAATATTGCGCGGCAGTCAGCAGATTGATCAGCGTCTCCATCAGGGCAACGACCGCCATTTTTTTGAACTGTGGCGTGAGGATCGCCAAAACCAGCACCGCAAGACCGCACCCCTGCGCCACAACAAACTCTAAGGTCATATCTACCTCCGAAAAACATTCTCGACCATCAAATCATAGCACAAACCGCCGCTCGTGTCAAGAGTTCTCACAAAACGCATTGACTTTTTTCCAAAAGCGTGCTATAATGTTCCCGTTACCATAAAAAGGAGAAAGGCTATGAAAAACAAGCATACATTGTCAACACTTGCGCTCCTTCTTTGCGCCCTTCTGCTTGTCTCCTGCTCACCAAGCACGATTCCAACCATTGGCACCGCGCCCGAGAGCAGCTTGGCGGATTCCACCCCGCCCGAGACCGATCCCCCGGAGACAACACCTCCCGAAACCGAGCCGCCCGTGCCCAAAAAGCGCGTGGCCATCACCTTTGACGACGGCCCGTCCCGCCAGGGGCTGACGGAGAAGATCGTAGACGAGCTTGCCAAATACGGCGGCAAGGCCACCTTCTTTGTACTGGGCAACCTGATCTACTCCTCCACCGGCGAATCGTTGGCTTACGCCTCCGAGCACGGCTGTGAGATCGCCATCCATGCCTATACCCACGAAAAATATTTTGACACCTGCTCGGAGCAGGAATTCTACGAGGAGCTGGAGCTGACCGAGGAGGCCATCCGAGCATACGTAGATGACCCCGTCACGCTTCTGCGCCCGCCCGGAGGCCGCATCACAAGCGCACGCGCGCTGGCGTCGGGCTATCCCATCATTCTCTGGTCGGTGGACAGCGAGGATTGGCGCTATAAGGGCCGTGCCGACGACGAGACGATTCGCACCAATGTCCATAAGATCGTAGAAAACGTAATCAGCCAGGTCGAGGACGGCGACATCATTTTGATGCACGAGATCTATACGAATTCCTACGAGGCCACCTGCTTGATTCTTAAGGAGCTTGATGCGCTCGGCTATGAATTTGTCACCGTTACCGAGTTGCTTGGCGAGCAAGGACTCACGCCCGGTGAGATCATTTACCGAAAATAAAACCAAAGAGAGAGCCTTCGGCTCTCTCTTTTTACTGCGATACAAAATACACCCTGAGGGCTTTGCCCTCAGGGTGTATTTTGGTTTCTTCTACAACCTTAGATCTCCTGCTCCTCGTTTGCGGGATTATTGCCACCCATAAGGGGAATAATCGGGAACAGAAGCTCGGATGCGCAAATAATATCCAGGTCGTTACGAGAAATCATCTGCATTTTGGGGGCTTCATACTTTCTCATGTTTTTCATCACCTTTCTATTTTATGCGGCTGTAATACCGTAAGGAATGCTATAAGCGTTTACGGGATCCACGCTTTCCTGAAGCGCGGACGTAAAGCCGATGTTGGTGTCAAAGCCGAAGCACTCACCTGCTGCTACGAAGTAGTAGTAAAGCGCCTCACAGGCGGCCTTGAGCCCATCGGTGATCTGCGCGTTCTGTGTACCAAAGACTGCGAATACGTAGGACATCGGGCTTGCCGTGTAGGTCATGGTCTCGCCGCCCTTGGTGATCACGAAGTCAACCGCGGTAGCCAGCGAAGCCGTACCGATGTGCGCGGCCTCAATGTAGTACATACCCTTGCCCTCCTTGACCTCTGCCACCTGACCGCCGACCGTGAAGGTATATCCCTCAAGGCTGTCAGCCGTGAAGTAGAGACGAAGCGACATCTGGTTTTCCATGGTAAGCGTTGCACCGTAGATCGTGATACCGGAAACAGAGCCATTCTGCGTAGCCTTTACAGCGTCACCGCCGGCAAGACCCTCGCCGATACCGGTCAGATAACCGGCCTCGATCCAAGCGACCTCCTCAGCGGGCGTCATCGCCAGATTCTCAACGTTGTGGTTAAAGAAGGTCTGAACCCTTGCACCGTATCTGAGAAGCGAAGCAACGGCAGCCTTGGTCTTGGCCTCCAGAGTCTCCAGAGCCATCAGAGCGTTTGCATAGGACTTTGCCGTAGTGCTCCACGTTGCATAAACCTCCTTGGTTTCCGCATCCTGAAGCTCAAGTACAATACCATCGGTAAGCTCAGCCATACCAACGGCAACGTCAACGGTAATCTTGCTTGCAGAAACAGCGTACTCACTGAGGTTCTTGCGAGCAACCTCCTCGCCGTTGATCTTAACGACAACGTCCGTGCCGTAGTAGTCAGCGGTTACTGCGGGCATATAATAAAGCTCAAACCTATCGGAGGCAATACCGCCTTGAGTATCTACGGTCTCGCCGAACGAAACACCGGAAACCTGATCGATCTGAGTACCCGTGTAGGAGAGCTTGCTCCTCCAACTGGAGTTACCGGAGATTGCGAGAGATCCGTCATCCTGAGTCTTTACATTCATGGCAGTGGATGCAGTGTCGGAGTAGAAGTAGCCCGAATTGTTGTAAGGCTTGCCCTCCGCATTCAGCTGAGGCATGAAGCTACCGGCCCAGAAGGTGTGAACCTCAGAGCCCTCGGTCAGCTGACCGAACGTAACACGTGCCGTGTTGTAGATCTGAAGGTTACCCTGGTAGACCTTGCCGTCAGACATGATACGGTAGTTGTCCTTGATAACGACCTTGCCCTCAAAGTTAAGGGCGTTTGGCTGGCCCTGGCGTGCAATGTGAGGACCTGCGTTATACGTGGTGGTATCATTGATCTTAATAATGTTGTCAACAAGCGTAACATTTTTCAATACCAGCCTCGTGTTGTTGTAGCCAAGGATCGCTCCGTCATCTCTGGATTTCGTTTCGATACGGGCACCTGTGAACACACAATTCTCAATGGTACCTTCTGCATTGTGAGAAAGCATCTTCGCACCAAGAGGCGTAAGAGGACCGTCCCAAACACCAACCTCGGCAGCACCGCCGTGGAAGACGATGTTCTTGAGAACGATACCGTTTGCGCCGAGACGAATCATATAGCTGTTTATATTCTCCTCGGCAACAGGGTCGGGGGAGAGTCTCCAGGTAAGCGTCTTGCCGTTGCCGTCAATCGTGATTGGCTTGGTAATGTTCAGGTTGTGAACACCCGTTACGTCCTTAAGGACCTCAACGATCTGACCTGCGGAAGCCGCAGCGATAACATCTGCAAGATTACCGTATGTAAGCGTAGCACCGTCAATAACCGCCTCCGCATCGGGAGCAACGATCGCCTTGATGCCATACTCATATACGTTTGCCACCGAAACCGTGGTTGCCACCTCTTCGCCGTTGGCATTCACATAGAACCACGTGCTACCGTCAAGGATCTTGTTGTTTTCCGCATCATAGGCAAGCGGCGTGGAACCGTATGCGGGAAGAGCACTTCCTACCATAGTCCAGCAAAGAACGCCCTGATTGTTATAAGCATAGAGGGCCGTACTTCTGGCGTGGCTGATTTTACCGAGGACCTGTGCGCCCTCGGGAATCGTGCAGTAACCGGCCGCGGCTGTCAAATCGGTTCCCTTTACACACACCGGATCGTTTGCGCCGGTGGTGGAAGAAGTGTCTGTAACCACTCTACCGGTAAAGGTACCCGTAAGACCCAATGTTGAATTTGTATTGTAGAGATACATAATATTCTTCGTGTCGTTGGTACCGTTGAAGATTTGAGTATCTCCCTCGATATATACCTTGACGCCGGTGAAATAGAATGCAGCATCTCGTCCGTTACAATTCACACTCTTTACGTTCTTGAGTGTAAAGGTTCCACTGTTACCTGCCAGAACCGCGCCACGGCTGATCCAAAGGTTACCTCCGTTAGCAGAGGCCGTAGTTTCCTCTCTGGTATCAAAGTTCTTGAAGGTACAGTCCTCAATCGTATACGTATTATAGATGGTATTAGCCCTCAGAAGCGTCATGCCGTCGGTAGGAACCGAAGTCGTGCCGTCCTCTGCCGTAATCGTGCCGTCAAAGATACCGTTTCGAATGGTAATATCCATGTAGGCACCACCCGACGTTCCCTGAGCATTGATATAGATATTCTTATTCGCTCTTGTCACGGTATAGCCGTTAAAGTCAACGATCATATCCGCATAATAGGCAAAGCCCACGCTCTCGGTAAGACAAAGATCGCCGGTCACCTCAACGTACTTATAGGCTTTCGTTCCAATCGCCACTCTGAACGCCGTTTTCGATTCATCGGTATCGGCTGTTGCCTCATCATCGGCAACCGCCTCTACTTTGGTCCAAGTCTTTCCGTCAGCAGAAGCCAGAACCAAGGCGTCCGTTGTTGTAAGCTTACCGATATAATCGGTGCCGTTTGCGTGAGTTTTGGAAGCGGTTCCCCACTTTGCATCCGTCCAGGTTGCCCAGGTGGGAAGAGAAAGGATGGCACCGTTCTTGATCGCCATTTCACCGGTAAAGAGCTCCTTCTCGCCGGAAGCATCCATAACCGTCAGCTTGACCGTATCGGTAAGTACCGAATAGTTAGCGGAGATACCTGCAGTAATCAGGTAGCAGCCCCAAGGCGTTGTCTCGTCCTCAGGAACCATATGCATAAACGTGTTGGTGGTTGCGCCCTGAGGTGAACACCAGATCTTGCCCTCGGCACCGGCGCCAACAAAGATGGCACCCGGCCTTGCATACTTACCGGCAGAATCGTAGGAATCACCAACAAAGAATACGCAACCGCGGCGTCCTTTCGCCTCATCACGGTTCATTCCACCGGGAGCGTTCATACCGACAAGGCCCGTGAAATCCTCCTCCACAACCATCAGCGAACTTTCGATCATCGTACCACTGGTATAGTTAAGATATACGTTTGCCGTAGGTGCGCCCGTAATATTATGGTAATTGTCCTTAATTACTGTGTTGCCCGAAATATGAAGCTTGTCGCCCCAGTAGCCTACACCGCTGTTCGGAATGAACACCGTGTATCCTTCTGTATTCTTCATCACATTGTTATCGAGCATCTCGCTGCCGGCATAGTTGCCAACAAGCTGAGTATCCTTAAGCCATACGCCAAGATTACTGTTGTATACGGTAGCATCATGTGTTACTACACCGGTATTAGACGTAATCGTTTTGTTTTGATTAAAATAGACACAAGCGGCGCGTCCAAGCGTACGGAACGCCGTCATCGTACAATTCTGCATCTCGAAGTGAGCAGTCTGAGGCACGTAAATCGCGCCATTGGAAGCATTGGTTTTTCCGAACGTCTTCATGGTCTCAACCTTGCCGTCCCAATCCATATCCTGACCAACAAAGTTGATGTTCTTGAACACCGTTGTACCTTGATGCGTGATGTTAAAGAAATGCGTGGTTGCCTCTACGTTGATGGAATCGTCAATGTAGACCGTATGGCCCTGACCGTCGAATTCGGCGATGGGCTTAATGATCAATCCGGCCTCCTCAATTTCAGCATCCTTATAAAGGACAAGTCTGTAATTTGCGGTGCTGGAATGCTGGTACACTGACTTAATTACTTCTTCAAGTGTTCCCTGGATCGGTGTCTTTACACTGTCTCCGTCCGGATCCCAAGTGACTGCCGCACCGTTTACATTGAAGAGTGCAGCCTCGTACTCCGGCTCTGCTTCCTCCGCCGCTGCCGTTACTGCCGTGCCGACAAGAATGCCGGTGAGCAGAACGAGAACCGCAAGAAGGAAAGCCAGCGAAGACTTTTTCCAAAATGTTCTCATTGATTCAAACCCCTTTTGATTATTTGAATTGTTTGGCAGGCCCTTTGCCGATTGAAAAACAGAATAGAGAAAAGAACGGCTCTGCCAATGACCCACTATCATTATACTATTCCGAAATCCCCTTGTCAAGTACTTTTTGGTAGGTTTTCACCGCTTTTTTTGGAGTTCCGAAACATTCTTTGTCACGTTTTGCCAAACCGAGGCTGATTTTTTTGTGCACCATGACTGTTCGGCCGCCCGGACGCCAAAAAAAGACAGTTATAAACAAGGAATTAAAAAGCAAAGCAAAAGAAAACAAAAACCAAAAAATTGACAAAATAAAAGGCTGCACAGCAGCCCGCGAGAGCTGTCGGCAGCCAAAACAAAAGCGGCAGGGTCTATATCCCTACCGCTTTGATTCGCTTAGTCGGCGTATACGCTGACCTGCTTCTTATCCTTGGTCTTGTGCTCGAACTTTACCTTGCCGTCGATGAGTGCAAACAGCGTATCATCCTTGCCGATACCAACGTTGTTACCGGGATGGATGGCCGTGCCTCTCTGTCTGACAATGATGTTGCCGGCAAGAACTGCCTGACCGTCAGCCTTCTTCACGCCAAGGCGCTTGGACTCACTGTCTCTGCCGTTCTTGGTAGAACCAACACCCTTTTTATGAGCAAAAAACTGTAAACTAAGCTTAAGCATGGTACTTACCTCCGTGTTTGTTATAAGATCTTATTAAAGAATTACTCGTAATCTTTTTCGATTACGTCAACCTCAAGGAACTTGTAATACTCCTCCACCATATCGTTGAGCTGGTAGAAGTACGACATAAAAAGTCCCGATACCGCGTATCGCTTGCGCTCGTCCTCCTCGTACTCGGGAAGCGCCGCCTTCGAACGCACCGTGATCTTTGTGTCATCCTCGCTGATGTCATACTCCACGTCCGAGGCGTATGCCACCTCAACCGTGTTGATGATCAGCATGGTCATAGCCGACAGCGCCGAGCAGAGAATGTCCTCCCCCGCGTCCGCGTAGCCCGTGTGACCCTGTTCCTCAAAGCCATAGAACGTGCCGTTCGACTTGTAAAAAATGATCTTAGTCATTTTTTAAAGCGCTCAGCCCTCGATCGAAAGGATCTCAACCTTGGTGTAAGGCTGTCTGTGACCCTGCTTCTTCTTCTCGTTCTTCTTGGACTTGTACTTCATTACGTAGATCTTCTTGGCCTTGCCGTTCTTAAGAACCTTGGCAGTAACCTTTGCGCCCTCGACGGTGGGAGCACCGATCTCAAGCTTGTCACCAACCGACAGAGCCTTTACGCTCTCGAAGGTAATGGTCTCGCCCTCTGCGACCTCAAGCTTCTCAACGAAGATCTGATCGCCCTCGACGACTTTGTACTGCTTTCCTCCCGTTTCAATCACTGCGAACATGGAAAGCACCTCTCTTTCATTTTAAGTCTCGCTAAACCTAGGCGGCGCCAGGCGCACTTATAAAGCCCGTTTTATGCGGCATATCATTATATCACAACAAAATCCGTTTGTCAATAGCTTTTTGAAAAATATATTTCCCCCTGCTTTTTATACGCCAAAGCACTCGCGGTTGGTGCCGTAGAACACGTCGTCGCGGCCGCCGATCAGCTTGCAGAACACCTCAAATTGCTCCCACGCACCGGGACGCATATCAAACTCAAACGAGTGCCCCCAAACGTAAAGCAACGTGTCCTCCTTTGGATCGTTCTCCAAAAACGCCTTGGCCAGCGGCACAAGACCGTCCCACATGGCGTGACAGGTGGGGTGAAAACGGTAGAGATCGCTCTGCGGCGCGGTGCTCTCTGTGGAGACAATGGTGCGGGCGTACTTGATCCCCGTGTTTTCCGCGATCAGCCTTGCTACGCGCTCGTTGTGGTTCTGACCGCCGCAGGGGTATGCCATCCCCACCACCTCGTAGCCGACAAGCTCGGAGAGGTTTTGGCGGTCGCACTCGACCTGGCGTATGACCTCCTCGTCGGTCTGATTGGGCAGAAAGGGGTGCGTCAGCGTATGTGCCGCCACCTCGTGCCCCTCATAGATCGCGCGGATCTCCTCGGCGCGCGGCTTAACGTGCGCCACCGTCCGATCCTCGCGGATCAGGGACATCGCCTTGCCCAGAAGCTCGGAATTGAGATTAAAGGTGCATTTTAAGCCGTATTTATTGAGAAGTGCGATCAGACGCTGATCCTGCGTGTCGCCGTCATCAAAGCTGAACGTGACCGCCTTTTTCTTGCCACCGATCATATCAAAGCGCCTCCCAGTCACACAGTGTGGCCGCCATAACGGCCTTTATGGTATGCATGCGGTTCTCCGCCTCGCGGAAGACCACCGACTGCGCGCTCTCAAACACCTCGTCGGTCACCTCCATGGCGGTTCTGCCGAATTTTTCGCCCATTTCCCTTCCAACCTGCGTCTTCATATCGTGATAGGAGGGCAAGCAGTGCATAAACACCGTCTCCCCCTTGCCGGTCTTGGCCATCGCCTCGGTGTTGACCTGGTAGGGCGCAAGGTCGGAAATTCGCTCCTGCCAAACCTCCACCGGCTCACCCATCGAGACCCAAACGTCGGTATAAATGACGTCCGCGCCGACAAGTGCCTTGTCCACATCGGGCTCAAAATGGAGCTTCGCCCCGGTTTCGGCCGCGATGCTCTCGCATTCGGCAATAAGCGCCGCATCCGGAAAATACTTTGCGGGACAGCAAGCCGTGAAATCCATCCCCATCTTGGCACAGCCCACCATCAGCGAGTTGCCCATGTTGTAGCGTGCATCGCCCATATACACAAACTTAAGTCCGCGAAGCTTGCCAAACTGCTCGCGAATGGTCAGAAAGTCCGCCAGGATCTGCGTGGGGTGAAACTCGTTGGTAAGCCCGTTCCAAACGGGGACGTCGGCATATTTCGCCAGCTCCTCCACCAGCTCCTGACCGTAGCCACGGTACTCAATGCCATCATAGATCGAGCCGAGAACGCGCGCCGTGTCGGCAATGCTCTCCTTTTTGCCGATCTGCGAGCCGTTGGAGTCAAGATACGTAACCCCCATGCCCAGATCGTACGCGGCGACCTCAAAGCTGCAACGCGTGCGCGTGCTGGTCTTTTCAAAAATCAGAGCAATGTTTTTACCCTCGCAAAGACGGTGCGGAACGCCCGCCTTTTTCTTGGCCTTCAGCGAAGCGGCAAGATCGATCAGTGCCCCGATCTCCTCGCTTGTAAAGTCCAGAAGCTTCAAAAAATCTTTTCCTTTAAAATTCATACGTTCCTCCAAGGTCTAAGAATTCGCCGTAACCACGGCAAGCGGCTCGGATGCAACGGAGCTTTCAGCCCCCATAGCAAAGCCGTACGGATCCACGCCGGCCACAAAACCGCCCGACATCAGCGTATAGGCATTGCCACGCGAGACGTCCGCGCCGGAAATATACGCACAAGAATATGCCGCCACGCTCTCCAGAGAGAGAAGCATGCGGTCCTCGTTATCGCAAAGCAATAGCGGATATTTTTCGCCCTGCTCCTTAAAATAGCAAAGAATCACGCCTTGCTTCCCGGTCGGGAAAAATTCACGCGCACGTTTTGCGTTTCCAAGCGCCATCATCGTGCCGCCCGTAACAACGCCAACACCGAAATCAAGCGGGAGCTCCTTGGCACCCGCCACAAGGCAAACACCGCCCGAAAGACGGAAGGCACCGCTCGTTTTCACACCGCTGTTTGTCGCCCCGACATAAAGATGACCGCCCGAAATATCCACACTCTTTGCCAAAACACCGATGCGGCTCTTCTCCAAAATCACAATGCCGTCCGAGATACCGACCGCTGCATCCGAGCAAAGCCCCTCGTGAACCGCGCGGACGTACAAGCGTCCACCGTCCACACAAAGCGTACCCTCGCTGTAGAGCGCGTGATTCGAGGCATCAACCACCAATGTACCGCCGAGGATCTGGATATCGGAGGCAGCACAAATGCCGTCCGAGTACACAACAAAAGCGCGTTCAACGCTTGCCGCTTGTGCATTTTCCTCAATTTCAAAAATATCCCAAAAGCTTGGCATAGTTTCCTCGGGCTGCTCCTCAACCTCGGGATCGTCAACACGCACCCCCGATGTCAGGTCAACCACGCCGTCCTTCATCACAAACAAAGACTCCGCACGAATCGAGTCACCCGTTGACTTGACCGTAAGCGAGCCGCCGCTTACATATACGTAACTGACCGGCTTTTTATCTACGTTCTCATAGTCTGACCAAAGCGTGTCGCCAAGAACGGCACCCGAAAGCACGCCCTCCTCCTCGGCTCGAATCGCGATCTCGCCGCCGCCCAGCCTCACGGCACGCTCGCCAACAAGGCCCGCCTTGGTAGTCGAAACCGAAATCTTGCCGGCGGTCACCGTCAGGACACCCATCGATGCAATTCCGTGGGTTCGGTTGCCAAAAACCGAAAGGCTGCCCGAGCCGTTGATGCAAAGGTCCATGCGCGACAGCAGAACGGCATCGTTCAGCTTATCCATAGCCGAGGGCTTGCCCTCCGTTGAGTTGGAAAGCGAGTTTTCCCCTTCCAGGGTAAGCAAAACCGCGCCCGCCGAGCGAATTTCAATTGCCGTGCCCCCTTTTCCTGTCAAGGAAAGATCCGAAAGCACCAGATGCACAGCATCATCGCTCGAAGCGCTTACCGCAAGAAGCGCGCCGTCCGCGCTTCCGCTTACTATATATGTGCCTGCCGCGGTAACGGTTACGTCTTTCCCGGCACTATCTGCGCCCCTTCCGTAAACCGTACTGCCGCCGTTGGCAAATACGATACGCGTAGCGTTGTCCTTCTCATAGGCAGGACTCTGCTCGCGCTCGGTGTACTCCAGGTTAAGATTGGACAGTCCCACGGTTTCGACCCGAATCTCGCCGCGCACGGGCGAAATCCCCTCAAAATGCTTATTGTACTGATCCGCAGGCGTTATCTCGTCAAGAAAGCCCATATCAAAGATGTCCGCACACGATGTTAAAAGCAGCGGAACAAGCATAAGCAGAGCAATCCATTTGTATTTTTTCACAAATTTTGTTTCCTTTCGGTTTTTACAGAGTTTCGTCATTCACCGGAGAGGGATCGGACGATCCCCGAATCATCGTTTCGCACCTGCCAGGGACCAATAAGATCCGCAGTAGACGCACTCCTTCCGTAAATATCATCCTTATATAAGATAACACAAAGCAAGCCATTTGTCAAGAATAAAGTAAGGGCTCCCACAAAGAGAGCCACAGAAAGACACATAAACAAGAATTCCGGCAAACCGCGAGGGTTTACCGGAATTCATAGGTGGGTTTTTAGAATTGCTTTAGCCAATTCTTATTTTCAGTCTCGCGCCTCATGAAAGACGCGAGACTTTGAAATTGTCGATCTTATACGCCAACCTTGTAGATGGTGATAACATCAATCACGATCTCATCAAGCTTGTCGTTGTATGCCTTAAGCTCCTCGCTATCAATAGAAGCATTCTCGTATGCGCCAACGCCAGCGGTTCCACCGGTAGCTACGTCCTTGTAGTAGTCAACTACAGTGATATCGTAGGTCTTGGAGAGCCAGGTCTTGTCAGCGTGAGCGAACTTAACGTCCTTGGTAAGCTGAACGTCCTGAGCTGCAGAAGAAACTGCAAGGGTCAAACGCTCGTAGTTAGCAGCGTTGCCGATAGCGGTAAGACGGCTGTCGTTGATCTTACCGGCAGCATCAACTCTGAGCATGTTAACAACAAGTGCCTTGATGTAGTTGAAGCCGTAGTTGGAAGTGGGCTCGCCCCATCCAGCCTTAGCATCAGCAATGGGCTGATATGCCTTGCCCATGTTGTTAACCGTGAACTTAGCCTCAAGGTAGCTTGCAAACATAGGAAGTGCAAATGCGGGAATGAATCTGTCGTAAAGCACAGAGTTCAGAGCCTCAGCATCGGTGTTCTTAACAAGGTACTGAATGCTTCCCTCTGCATCTCCAAACATGAAGTCATAGAACTTCTGGTTATCATCGATGGCAAGAGCGCCATTGATGGTCTTCTCGCGAACCTTGTTCCAAAGAGCAGTCATAGCTGCATCTGCAGAATCGTAAGGAGTACCAGCGAAGTAGTTGGTGTTCGTGGTGCTGAGAGTGTACTCAAAGAATCCGCCGTTGTCCATACGGAAGTTGATGAGCTTAACCGATGCATGGTACTTATCCTTGTTGTCAACCGTAACCTTCTCGGTGGAAGCAGAGGTTGCGCCGTAGAAGTAACCGTAAGTAGCACGGTTCTGG
>JAEIGA010007567.1_pt1 | contig 16471 bp, 29 predicted proteins | sample 9270691 | NCBI WGS metagenome assembly JAEIGA01 (sample SAMN17057246, study PRJNA624740) | gut metagenome | biome: biome; isolation source: fecal sample | host: Bos grunniens | place: China: Xizang | collected 2019
AATTTTATTATTTTTATTTACAGCAATAGGTTATTCTTTTTTGAAGCATCTAATTGAAAGGCTTCAAGAAGTTACAGCGAAAATGATGCTAGTGACTATGAATCACGAAAAAAGAATAACAGCTTTAGACAAAGGTAAGTTTGAGGAACTTGACCTTGAGAATGTTGAGGAAGAATTTGATAAGATGAAAAAAATGAGGGAGCAAAATGGTGTCAAAGTCGGTTAAAAAATATTTAATTTTTATCGCATTACTTAAATGCTACTTTGCGGGTGCGGATGAAGCAGATAAGTTCGCTCCTGTAACATGGAAGTCGCCAGAGGATATGTTGAATTGGTACGAGTCAGAAATGGATGTAACAACCTATCCAGATTTATATGAGGACTTACATTTTTTACTTAAATTTTTAGAGGATTAATAATGAAAACGGCTATTTTAACAACATTATACGACCTTAAGGATAAAGTAAACTGGGAAGATGATTTTTATACAGACGCTTACAGAATTGCGTACTCACTTTCGTTTTTATATCCAGAAAATAAACTTACAGATCTAGAGTGGTTTTGTAAGTACGTTATTTTTCAAAAGGATAAAGAAAAGGAATTTAGGTACGCCAGACACAATTTTACTTACGTTGACAATAACTATTTCTATGATTCTGAAAAGAAGCTCTGGAATAGAATTAACGAGATGTATAAATACATAAACTCTGGGGAGCCTGTATTTCAATAAAACTAGGGGGAGCAGAATTACTCCCCACTAGTACCGTTTCCCTTACGGGCGCGGTTTTACCGATAATTTATTTTAACATAGGAGAGTAAGATTATGGAACGTTTTAATAATGAAGGAATCAATCTGTGTTTGAAAAGCATGGAAGAAAAGCTATATTTAATCAGAGATGAATTAAATGCAATAAAAACAGATTGCAAAAACGAGGAAGTGCTTTTTAGTCACGATATGATTATCTGTCAGCATTGTTTGAATATAATTCACATGATGGGATATTTCTACTTTGTGGCATCCTGCGAGCTTAAAAGAGAAGCTGGGGAAAATTAAGTCATCATAAAGGTTTTATAGATGGAAAAAATAATTGAGCTAAAACCAGAAAACTTTGTGCCAGAGGCGGTTACTTTGACAGATAAAGAGTTAAAGTATTTAGTTAAGAAGTACCCAACCTTAACTCTTGATAAAGCGATCCCCTTAGCTGTTAGTATGAAAAAAATGATTAGGAAAAACAAAAATGGAAAGTAAAAGATTGTGGCTAATTATTATTTTATCAATGCTTGCGGGAATAGGCATCATGCGAAATATGGACATTATATTTGGCTTTCGGTCTGCCCCTTGCCGTTGTAAATATGAGCAGCTAAAAAAAATAAATGCACAATTAGAGGAAATTTTTGGGAGAACAGATGAAAAAAGTAAATGACATTAAAGTAAATAGAGATTTAGTTGTAAAAATCGGTTGTCATGCTGCTATAATATACTCTACCCTTAAAGAGTTGTACGGCAAGAGTGAGATTGTAAATCCTGTTCCTGCTCTTGTTAAGGCTCTTGAGATTACAGCTCCTACCGCCAGAAGATTTTTAAGAACACTGGAAGGGGAGCGTCTAATTGAAAAAGTAGCGTATAAAGATAGATGCGGCTTTACATATAAATTTTCAAAATGAGTTGGGGCAATAGTTGGGGTAGAAAAACAAGCAAATATCGTGCCATTAAAACAACCGTAGATGGCATAACTTTTGCATCTCATAAAGAGGCTATGCGCTATCAGCAACTCTTATTGATGCTTCATACTAAGCAGATTAAAGACCTAAAGTTGCAAGTAAAGTTCCCAATAGTAGTAAACGATATGAAAATTTGTAACTACATCGCTGATTTTGTCTATATAGACAAAGACGGCAAGACGGTAGTTGAAGATACAAAGGGAGTTAGAACATCAGTCTACTCCATTAAAAAAAAGCTAATAAAGGCAATATATGGCATCGAAATATTTGAAAGCTGAACCAGAACAACGTTTAATAACCGCTATGCTTACCAGAGCGTTGCAAGATGTTTATGACACAAGGGCTAACGTCAATTCTAGGTCTTGGTTTTTTGATGATTCTATGGAACCGTTTACGTTTCTCTGGAGCCTTCAGACAATAGGTATGGAGCATCTAGCACCTGTTATTAGAAATAAAATATCAAACACCGAACCATTTAATGTAGGCTTCAAAAGTAAATCTCACGCGGGGAAAAAGAAGCCTAAATATGATTGGTACACTAGGACTGAAGATACTCCATTAAAAGAGTGTGAGAAGTGTCACAGAATCCTGCCAGAAACAGATTTTTACATGAGGAACCAACTTTATAGATGGGGATTTTGTAAAGATTGTCACTTAGAATATATGCGGGCTAGAAAAAAACTAGCCCAAGCTAAAGTTAGTCCTTTTGGAAAACCTCAATCACACCAACCAGAGCGACACCTGCCGCAATAATGGCTTCCTGCTGCTCTTGGGATAGAGCTACGCCACAGGCGGTAAGTAAGAAGATTAAACCTTTCCAAGTGCTGCTTTCTCGAAATTTTGCTAATAATTTTTTCATTGACACCCCCTTGAATTATGCTATATAATGTAACTAATGGGTTTGTATTTTTCCCAGTCCATTAAAAGTTATGAAAGGGAGCCTAAAAACTCCCTTTTTTTATATCCCAAGAGATAGCTGTTTGGGATTTTCTTTTTTATCTTTTGGCTCTTTATATTCGCCCTTTTCGATACGCTCTTTTGCAATATTAAAAAAATTTTCGTCTAATTCAAAACCGATAAAATTCCTTTTCTCTATTTTAGCAGCTAAGCCAGTACTGCCAGTACCCATAGTTGGGTCTAGTACCGTATCACCCTCATTTGTATAAGTGCGTATTAAATAGCGGAGTAAGGGAATTGGTTTAACTGTACCATGCCCAGAAATTCTATCAGCCTTAAATTTTAGTATTTCTGTCGGATAAAACTTGTCAGAACTTTCACCAATACAACGATCTCGAAGTCTATAAACATTACCACCGTTCCAGACATTCCCTCTTTTATGGCTTTCCCCTTGCCGCATTTGGGGGTTGTAGGTAGGGAGTTTTCTATAAAAAACTAAAATATCCTCTGTGTTTCTAAGAGGCATTTTCTTAGCTTGTAAGAATCCAATAGGAGCATTTTTTTCCCAGACCCATCTATACCTGTATAGTTTCAGATTACTTGCTGCTAACTCTATCGAAAATTTTGATACTCCGAAAAATAAAAAAGCAGCATTTGGCTTAGCTACCCGCATCAATTCAGCCCAGAGCGGCTCCAGAGGGATTTTTTTATCCCATTTAGCATCTGTTATGCCATAAGGTAAATCAGCGATTACAAGGCTTATAGAGCCGTCTGGAACTGTTTTTAATAGCTCAAGGCAATCACCCTGCTGTATTAGTCCCATAAAGTTGACACTAAATTGCCTATAACGCTTCCTATTGCGCTGATTGTAGTGGCTAGGCTTTCACCCGTTTTAGGACATTTACACTCTGCCCTAAGCTCCTTTGGCTCTGCTTCACACTGTAACGGAGCCTCTACAATCATTACTTGAAAATCGCTCTTTTCTTGTTTTTTTGCGCTACAAGCGGTTAAAGCAAGTAAAAGAATTAAATATCTCATCTGTACGAACCCCCTCTAAATGCGGGATTTACTGTATAAGCTGATCGCTTTCCATCAATCCAGACAGAGTAAAGCTGATTGCCGTATTTACAACCCGCTTGCGGTGCATAGTATCTACCCTTTCCATCTGTGTCTGGAGTAAACCTTGAAAGCTCCGCATATACCTTTCCAGAGCGTTTTAATTGGAGTTTTTTCGCATTGGTTGTATTTGGAATCATAATTAAAAGTTTATTACTCTTGGCATCCCCGCAATACTCGCTCATAGGTTTAACAATCCAAGTATTAGGAGTTGTCGCTTCTTTTTTCTTTTCTGCCATGATTGCACAGGCTTCGATATTCGTTGCATTAGGTCTAAAGCCATCTTTAACCCGCTGCTCTACCGAACGTTTATCCTTTTCATTCTTTTTAAGGTTATAAGAAGCAGTCCAGAAAAAGAATATATCAGCCTTAGATTGCTTCTTCTTATCCTTTTCAACGTCAGCATTGTAGCAATCGACTCCATCATAACTGAAATTGTATTTACCCTTCTTAGGAACCGAACCGACATTGTGACATTCATTTACTATCATCTTGGAATCGTAAATATAATCACCTTTTAGGGAGCAATTAACAAAAATAATATTGTCTACATCATCTGGAAGTATCACCCTAAGATTAAGTATCAATTTATCGAACTCATCTTTAGGAATTGTATGCTCACACATTGGCGAAAATTGAAATTGAACTTTAGGGAATTTTCTAGCAGCTGCAATACATCTGTTAAATTGATTTTTAATCATAGGATAATGCTTCTTAGCATCGTATTTATGGTTGTCATCCCAGATTGCATGAACTCTAATAATTGGACACTTACCAGATTTAGCAAGCGCGCGAATAGCTGGAAAAGCGTTTCCAAAGGTATTGCCAAAAAATCCCGCTGCCCACCCTTTAGGATGATTCTTAACAATTAAGCTCTGATAAGTTGCCCCTGCTAAATAATCCATTCCAAAAATCATAAATCCCCCTGTGGTTTAATAAACAACTCTGCCTCTGCCTTACGTCTATTGACTAAACCTTTAGTTATTTTTTTTCCAACGTAAACCCATCTTAACAACTGCGTTGGAACCTCTTTTAAGTTATTACTGTTTATTTTTTTTAGCAAGGTACTTGTCGTAAATGCACCTATGCCGACATTGAAAGTAAAACTTACCAGAGCATCGAATTGATGCTGATTAAGTTCTATCTTTATAACTTGATTTAATTCTCTTGAAATAAAAGCAACGTCTTTTTTTAATAAATCCTCTGCTTTTTCTACCGTAATAATATCACCATATTTGACGTTAGCTGTATGCCCATATCCTATTGTATATTTACCTGCGAGGCATTTATAAGCTCTTAACCTCAATCCTTCATATTTCTTTATTAGGTTAAAAGCATCATCTGAAGGCTCTAACATTACTTTCCCATTACAGTTGATAATCCAGAAACAGTATCGCTTAATCCATGTAACATCATTATTAGGAAGAAAATGCCTATAACTATTCCAGTAAGATAGCGGACACTCTCTTTTGTGGCGTACTTATCCATCTTTGAATCAAGCGCATCAAAGCGAGCTGTCATATCTGACCTTAGTGCTGCTATTTGACGTTCTAACATCTCATCTGGATTAACGGTCATTCTTCCCCCCATTCTCTCAAATAATCATTGACACACTCGCGGCAAAGTTCCTCTTGATTCATCTCGTCTAAATCAATAAAGTCTTTTCCCTGCTGAACATATTGAAGCAAAACCTTATATGCTTCGTCGCAAGCGTGATATTTAATCCATCTAATATCTTTATGATCGAATTGCGGGTATTTATCATATAAAGCGTTGTAATAATCATCATCGACGATCTCAAATACATGGCTGCAAAATCCCTTACTACCATCTTCGTCGGTGTATGTTTCAAAAAACTCAACTGTGACGTATCCATCCTCGTGATTAATCTCACGCCACCCGTCACAGTTAAATAATTTATTATTACACTTAATAATCATTTAGCAGCTTCCCACTCCGCTATATCTGCTTTTGCTTTTAACTTACAATTATCGCAAAACTCATTATACTCGTTAAACTCTCGTTTTTTCTCTGCATTATTGTCCCATTGACGCTGAACAGCAAGCTCGTCATTGATAGAATACCGCTCTCTGATATATCCTACAATCAATTCGCCGTAATCTGGCTCTACTTGTTTAACATACTCCCAAGATTGTTGAATTTTCTTTAGTTCGACAGTGTAAACATCCTCTGTTGTTTTTCCTTCCTCATCTGTTTTTTTAATGGTGTAACTACCTTCCTCACCATCAACTAACTCATAATTAGCAACGATGTAAAACCACTTTTTAGGCTCTGGTTTCTCTGCCTCTACAACTTCATAATAGCCACCTGCTGCATATTGAGCAGCGTTAGGCATAACAAAGGTTGTAGCTCCAACATGGATACAACGTGGTGCCATCTCAATCGTTGTTTCGTTTATCAGTTTCGCAAACATCTTTTAATTCCTCCAACATTAATCTCACTTCTTCTCTAAGTTTAGCTAAATCTTCTTCAATAGGAAAACTTAGATTTTCTAAAATCATACTTTCGATAACCTTCCAATCATGAGGTGGATATGGCTTCTCTTGTCCTGTCATATTTATTCTTGGCATTACGGATTCTCCAATAAAGTACCTATGGTCGGATATAAAAACTCAGCAGTAACTGTGTTATACAAACAAACCACATTACTTAAATCTTTTACTGGGATTACCTTTTGTGACAGCGTATTGTTTACTTCTACTTCTAATCCCCAAAAATATCCCTCTAAAGTATTGGCAGTCTGAATAGTAGAACCATTCCTAATGCTTCCTAAAACTACAATTCTATTACCATTTGGAAAGCCTCTAGTGTTAGAACTGGTATATGTGCTGCCACTATTTTGAATTATTATTGTTGATCCATCATAACTGTAATCAATTCTATTATTTATACTTCCAATATTTGTTGTTGTCGTTGCACTTATATTATTTGTTGCAATAGCTGTTCCTGTTCCAACTTGAAGTGTAAACCTATCAGAAGATGTTTGATAATCTCTAGCACCAAATATCCAATTTGAATTTTTGCCCGTGAATGATACTTTTAACGAAGTGATGGTGTTTGTAAGTTTGAAACCTAAAGATACAGCAGCCCCATTAAAGTAACAATGTTCTAGTGGAATATATGGTAACCCTCCACCACCATGATGAAAAGTAAGGCTTCTCTGCTGGCTCATTAACTTACTTCCCCCCAAGCAGCTAAACCGTTTTTAATAGTGATAACATAAGACTTATTAACATCAAACGTTGGTGCACCCCCTATCCACTTCCCCACTAAAGGGGTTGCGCTAAAAGTAAAAGTTGAATCCGTTGTAAACTGCCATTCACTTTCAGAGCGATACGATGCTAATGTCCCTGTAAAAGTTAAGGATGTTATTGGTGATGTTAGTTCATATAACCGATTGTATATCGCAGAACCACTTGATAAATCATAACTTGGTGTAGTTGATGCACTAGAACTTTTACCTTGAATTGATGCTTTGCCGTTAAAAGTAGACCAGTCTGTTCCAGACAAATACCCATCTACACCGCTAGCTGCTTGAGGAATACTCACCACACCGCCAGTTATATCAAGCGGTGCCGTTGCCGTTAGCTTAGGAAGTGCTGATATTTTCGCCTTCTTATTGGCGTTTGATGCTTCACTATCTAAGATGGTTATAATATCATCCCCTACAAGATTTGTCTTTTCCGTTAGCTGTGAAATTTTCTGATCTGCCATATCCTATTGCCTCTGTAACAAAATCTTATCCCCCGATTCCAGTAGTATATAACCACCATCTTCTAACAATAAATAACTTGGCGTTGTCGGTGCATATTCTTTGCCTATTGGTAAATAAACAGCTCCATCATCGCTCATCATTAAATCTGGAGTAGAGTAATAACAATAATCTCTGTTTATATATATATCACAACTACCAGAGTTTACTCGTACTAAAATATCAGCCCCATACTCATTTACAATCAGAGCATAGTTATCATTTTCTACGAAATAAAATGTTTCGTCAGTTCCAACTTGTATATATTGCTTTATCGCCATTTCTATTTATATTCAAGTGTTGCCCTATCATCCCAGACATAAGATGGCTCTCCGTTGCCACCTGCGTTTTCAACGGTTACATCATCTCCATCTATCGTTATGCGTTTAATAGCCCAGATTGCTGCATCATCGTCAGCTAATTGCGAATTGCAAAAGCCGATATAAACGCTGCCATTTGTCGTTGTGCTATCAGTTTTAATTGTATATGCTGGAATCATTCTCCCCCCCTTTCAATACTATTATAACCCTTTTTTATTGCTAAAATTTTATTTAATTCATGCTCAACGTCAAAACAAGTGTGATTATTAGCTAAAGCATCCCAATAAGTGTACATAAGCCTTAGCGTTATCTCTCTCCTTTCCTCGTCAGCATTTTCAGAATCAAGCGCATTGTCAAAATTAAAACCGACAGTAAAACCGTTAGTAGTCTGCCAAGTAATGCCATCTTGAAAAACTACCAACGGGAACGCGGTTGTATCAATTATTTGATTCTGAAATTTGACCTGCATTTATGCTAACCTTACTTTTAATCCACTCTACCATTTGGGCTTTCTTTATTTCTGTTGCCCGATAGATTTCAAAATTAGCAATAGATTCGTAGAAAAAACCTTCCAGAGCTTGCTTAGTAGCTTCTTCAACTGCTTCGCTGCTGTATTTTTCGACGTTTCCATCCTTTGTCCTCGCTAAAAGAAAAAGTTTTGCTTCTTTGTCATCTAGTTCTAACTCTATTTTCATTGTCTTAACTCCCTTAATTGGTTTTCTAAATTTTCAACTTTCGCTGAAAGCTCTTGTATTGCCTTTACTGCTAAGAATAGAACATTATTATTTATAAATCCTAGCTCTCCACCATCTTCTTCCTCTGAATAATTATCTGGAACAAAAACCAGCTCTGGATTTCTCTCAATCTCATCTTGCGCAATCATTCCGTAATTTATGCCATAATCTATGCCATCCATAGTATAAGATTTCACTTTTACAGTGTTAAGTTTTTCTAAGGCATTTTCAAGTTCAATAATATCATGCTTTTTCCTTCTATCACTTGTATTTACCGCACCAATTCCATAGATGGTACTCCATCTATTGCTAGACGTTCCCAGAGTTAAACCTTGATTATTGTGGGGGTAAACTGACCCAGATTTCATATATAATGCCACAGCGTTAGCACCGTTTAACCATCCTATTTGAACGCTACCCGTATCAGTTCCAATATGATAAATTTGACAATTATCTAAATTATAACTTGGACAATAGACATGGCTTGCGTGAACTTCCCATTTTGCATTGGCTGCCCCTAAATATTTAGAACCGCTTGCGTTTGGGATAATGTTACCAGTCATGGTGCCGCCGCTTAACGGTAAATAACTACCTAAGTCAACATCTCCGCTACCTGTTGCATAAACAGTTACCTTAGAACTGCTATTTATTTTTATATTCCTAGTGCTAGGAAGCGCGGTTATAACAGTTCCTAAATCTATTGTGTTAGAACCAGTGCCATTTGCATAAACTGTCCCCTTTGTCGCATTATTCATCTTGATTGCATAGCTTCCATTGTTTGCTGCTGCGGGGATAGATGTATATGAAGTGCCGCCTAAAGTTAGAGTTGTAGCATTAACGGTTTTTATATAGCCTTCCTTCCAGATATTATTAGGGCTTCCTAGAGAACCCGTTTCTGTCGTAGAAGGGAAAAGTCCAATATAGGAAGATGATAAATAACCCATCCAACCCCATTGTGTAGGACTGCCACCCAACACAGGTGGATTATAAGACAGAGCAATCCTACTTTGGTTGCCTTGATAATCGTAAGGGGAAACAATAGTACCAACGCTTGAAATTGTAGTTATATAAGCACTGTTTATATTAGCATAATCAGTATATAAATTGTCCCATCTAAAAACAGACGATCCCAAGCTCGATTTATAATTATCTTGGCTGCTCATAGAGGGGAACAATCCCATTTCCCCACCATATAAGCCTAATAGAAAGCGTGAATTTGCTACTCTCTGATCTTCATAAGAGAAATAAAAGGTTTCATCTCCTACAACATAAGATTGGTATATAGTCCATAGGTTGTTAGTATCTCCAAGTGTACTATTTCCATTAACAGGAAGTATTTTGTTAAATGTATTGTTTCCTGTCCAAGTATTAGCTCCAGATAAAGTGCCCCTTTGGCTTAATGCTGTCGATAAGTCAACTTGGCTTGCAAGGCTTCCTGTTATATCACCCCATGCGACAGACCCAGATCCGCCACCGCCAGTTGAATCTATTGTTATGCTAGTACCGTCAGCGCTAGGAGTAAGAGTTATATTACTACCTGCAACTAACCCTTTGAATTGCATAACACCGTTTACAGCATCCTTAAAAATACCTTCGCCCGTTCCTAAATTTTCGCCATCTGTGACACTACCAGAAACAGGGGACGCGTAAGCTCTCCAGTATGATGTTTGAGTATCTGGTTGCTTTCCAAGATTATTGTCTGCAAGTGAAATATATAAAACACCATTATACATACACATCGCATTTTCGTAGTATGTTTCTGTTGATAACCACTCTGGAATACCGCTCTGATTCAGATATGCAATATTTCTGGATAGCGTATAAAACAGACCGTTCATATCTTCAGCGTAAGGGACAACGTTTCCCGTATTATTTGGGTCAAGCCATCCCTTCGTGAAGTTTGCATTTTGGATTTCTGTAACATCCTTTGTATAAGTTGGGTTTGTCCCAGCTGTCCTAAAGGCTGTAACCTGTGTGGACTGTGAATCTTCAGCGAAAATCTTTTGTAACTTTCTTTCTAGTTTCGACATTATGGTAGAACCCTTATTATTTTTCTTTTTACAATATATGGTGGATTATTTGAAGTGGTTATAAAACCCGCATCTCCATTGTTGGTAGAGCCTGCCGCTCCAAAAGATCCGACAAAACTTGAGCTATCGTGAGTGTGGGTCGCTGATACTAAAGTTATATTCGACCTTACACTTGCCGTATTTAGGTTTCTATCTGGTGGAAAGGAACTGTATGGCTCCATAGAACCGTTAGGGGTAGGCTGTGACACCATTTTCCTAAAATGCCCTGTGTGTGCGCCGTTTGGAGTTCCTGCATCCCATCCAACTTGAGTAGGATTAGCATCGCTACCAGAACCCGTAGAACCTAAAGTTACAAGCCGTCTTACTACGCCGCTGCCACTAAAAGGAGCTGCTGCTGAATAGTCACCGAATCTGAAAGTGTGTTGGTGGCTAAGGTCTGGAAGCTGCAAGCCGTGAAAGTGTCCATTATCATTAACAACGTGAGTATGCCCACCGCTCTCGACAATCCTCATGTTTCCGATTCCGTGTTTGTGCGGTGGAACTGTAAAAGTCATATCCCATTGACCGCCAATACGTCCTAGCGTACCTCTGGGGTCGTTTCCAGACTGAAAACCAACTGTAAATCTACCAACGGAGTTAGGAAGATTAAAGGTTGTGCTGCCGTCACCACCACCGAACGTTGTGCCGATACGACTAAATAGAAGACTATATGTAGTTCTGCTTATCGCTTGACCTTGCTCAAACATCCACTTAGAGCTAGGAAGTATATTGCTATTCCATTCAAGAGAAGCTCCAACGGGCATATAATCATCGGCTCCTGTTGTGAACTCTTTCCAAGTTCCTACGTTGTCAACGGGTGTAACATCTGAATTATCTTCTAAAGCTATATAAAGCCTGCCATCAACCCTAACGATAGAATCTACAAAATATGGAGTATCTTTATTCCATTCTGGAATACCTGCCTGCATGAGATATGCAATCTGATAAGACAACGCATAATGGAGCGCGTTCATATCTTCGGCATAAGGTCGAATATTGCCACTCAATGTTTCTGGGAACCATCCACCTTCCCAAGTCGGTGTTTGAATCTCATCGACATCCTTAGTAAACATTGGGCTTTTTGATACTTGCGGATTAGGAGTCCCGAAAGCACACATCTGACTTGGGTCGCAATTATATGCGAAAATCTTTTGAACTTTTCTCTCTAGCTTAGAAACATACATTAGTCGTTATCTCCCTCAATAACTCTCCATTGTCCCACAAGTGGCTTTTGAACGGTCTGCATTGGGGATTGTAGTAAACTATAATCCACGCCACCGTTTCTAGGTAAAACCATTAAAGTAAACTCTGGAACAAGTTCCCCTGCATCATATACCCCTATTTGAACTCCTGCGGGCGCGGGCAATAAATCACGATAGGTATAGAATACACTTTCAAGATTAGTGTCTTGAAAATAATAGTCAATACGCATGACATGATCTTGCCAATCAATTTTGACATTAACCTTGCCCTTAAGAAGAGTATAAACCTGATCGTGTATATATTTGTAACTCAATTTTGCGTTATGGAGCGCAATTATACGGAGTTGAATTAGCTGCCGATACTGCTCATCTGATAAGCGATAATCAAAGGTGTCCTCTGGAATAAGAGTTAAAGTTTTTCCAGTACCTTGATTCTTAATAGTGCGAAATGACAATCCCTCATCATCTCCACCCATATACTGAAAGCTGAAATATTGATATCTAAAATTAAGATTGAAATAGTTACGAGAAACACCGAAATATTTACCGACAATATCAAGCTGTTTTCCTGTGGCTCCTTCAATAGTATAGGCATACTCAATCTCTTTTAGCAGACTATACACTTGGAGCATCTGATAAACGTAGGCTCTAACTGTCGCCCGCGCTTTTGGCTTATTATGGTACTGAATAATCAGTAAGTTTACATAATAATCAACTAACTTTTCAAAATCAGCTGTTTCCATCTGTTACCGAAAAATAACTTTTATCTAATACAAAAACATTCTTTTTGCTACTTGGATATAAAATCGTGTACCAGTCTACGGGTGACAGACCTGCAACGCTGTTCCAGTCTGCAACGGCTCCTAAATAAGAACCAGAGCAAAGTTGTGTATATGTAATCGGTGCGGTCTGATAGTGTATCGCGCTATTTAATCCCGCAACGTTGCTGTAAAAAACAATAGAATCATCTTCTACTCTAACAGAACACCTAGCTGTTGATATACCTTGCGCAATAACATTAGCAATAGCATCTATTGTATTACAATCGCTAAAATCTAAGTCTGTTGCTGTTACAAAAGCATCACTATTTACTTGAATAGATAAAGCACCATGAGAAACAGCATTAAAGTTAGACACCGTTATTGCGGGGGTCTTACAATAGCCGTTAGTGGAAGCTGTGCCACTTGTATAAGTAAATTGGCTTGTCGTGCCCAATAAAGTAGAAGTTAAAAGCTCTGTCCCCTCAACTCCACTTGGGCTATTAGCTACCGTCAGATTGATGCTAGAGCCTGCAATATTGGATATAAACTCAATATTCACTCCGTTTACCGTAGCGGTGAAAGGGCAACTCTCTGTATATGCTGCCATAGAAATAACAGCCGCTACGTCAATTAAATTCTGACATTGGCTGAAATTCATATTTTTAAGTTGGTAGCCGTCATTATCATCGTTTACTAACAGTTTTCCATCTGTGATAGTCTGGAAGGCTGTAACGTCTGTGATAGATCTACTCGTTGCACTTGAGTAAGTAGCATCATGCCCCGCTTGATAGGTAGCGTTTGCAAGATTTAAGTACGACGATTCTGAAATATCAATCTCTTGCGTTGCTGTTTGTGCTACTACAATGGAACCTGTGGAACCCCTCTTTTGAGCCTCTATCTTTAGTTTGTTAGCATCATAAATATCTGCCGTTGCCTTAATGCCAAGATTTTCAAAAGCATTATTGAGAACTCCCGCAATATAAGTAATCTGCTCACCTAAGGTTGTTTCTGTATCATGCGGCATCTGCCCAAAATTTAACCCTGTAATATCGACAGCATCTCCACCGTTTACTGTAATGGTTAATGCTCCGTTAGTTACCTCTAAGAAGTTCTCAATGTTATCAGTTAAATCTATTGTATATTCATAAGCCCTCGTGTTTGGGTCTGTTGAAAATTGAATATTGGTATAAACATAGTTACTTGAATAGCTATCCAAAACCCTATCTAAATCGGTGCTAGTTACAGGCTGCCAGATAGAAAGCTGATAATTAGCAATAGCGTGTTCAATCAGTAAATCCTCATTAAATGGGTCTGTAAAGTTTTCTGCTGTTACCGTAAATTTAACAGATACATTTTCCTCGACTGCTCTATCAAAAACTATTGGAAAATAACTGTTATCAATGGTTTTAACATAGACGGTTGTGCTGCCCTTCATGCCACAACCCGCATTAAGTCTTAAATAAATACAGCTTGCTACAACCTCATCTGTTCCACCCCTCACAATAACCCATACACTGTGAGGCGGGATGCCGTCAGCATCGGTATAAGCTGTATGATTTTCAAAAACGACTGCCTCTTTAACTAAAGGAAGCTGCCTTAATGATGACTGCAATACCTCAACACTGCCTAGCATCCCAACACCGACAGCCTTAGCGCGTCTTATTCTAAGAGCTTCGTCAGTTTCCTGCTCGAATCCTGCAACTTTAGAATTTGCATATACAGCCCTTGTTACATATCTAACAGGATTTACAATAGCCATTTCAAGGTCTGGTTTGACGTAGATATCACCAATCAATGCGCTCACAAATAAACATGAATAGACACCCGCTTGCGATTCTGTCCTAGTGTTTAACAGATAAAAGATGTTTCCGTTGTCATCCGCTATTGTATAGACATTTTCTCTGCTCCCAGTTTCGTCATCATTTATGCCGTAAATCGTTGCCCCTGCGGTAAAGGTTAGGTTTACTGTTATCTGGGTAGGCTCTCCAGATTTACGTTGAACGCCGTTGTAAATGACCCTTGCATCAAGAGTATCTCCAGAGGCTTGATCTGGGTCAAAAGAATTAAAAACATTTACTGCCAACTCAAGAGCATCCCTAGCCGCTTGCGCATAAATATTGACATTCTGCGCATCTGGTGAATCTTGATCTATATTTATATCCTGCCCATAAATGCCCTTTAATCCCACAACGTTGGGAGTGCCATTTATAATGTTATTTACGATTTCTGTAACCGTTGCGATTTCAATTCCGTATAGTGTTATTTGGTTTGCCATAGCTCTATAATATCAAAACTGAATCAGAATATTCACCGTATATTGTAGTAATATCATAAGATACTGTTTAATTTCTATCCTCGTCGACAGTAAGCCATATTGCATCTACTGTATTGACCTCTGGAATCTTTAACATCTCACGTCTACAAGCTAATTTAATCATATCCTCTGTCTGCTTAGCACCTAATAGGTTTTTCCAGTCAATCCCTGCTTCCATATCGAAAAAGCAGTCTAGGTACCAACTCCTAATATGGGTCGCTATAACCTGCATGACAGCAATTAAATCCACCCTGTAACTCTGCGCTCCTAGCCCAAAGTTCCAGTCCCCACGATCATCTAAAGAACGAACCTTCATAGCCCTAAATTCCCAAAAATCGGCTCCCCGTTATGGTAGTCGTCGATTAAATCTTTAGGAATTGCCGCCATTGGCTCAAATAGCGAATCAATCCTTAATCCTAACTCCCACACCTGCATCTCTATCTGTGTAAGGAACGCAATACAAGCCGCCGCACTTGCTGTGCATCCATCTTCCTCTAAAGCACCCGCAAGAGTTGTTCCTATAAACTCTCCTATGCTTTTAATGTTAGCTCTAGCATACCTCAAAATTCTATAAATATCAGACGTAAAAACTAAATCTCCGTCCTCTAAACCGTTAAGATCATCGTTTTCCTCTGTCGGGTCTATGGTTATGATTTTTGACCTTGAGCGGTTTCCCATAGTGATTTTTCCTGTTGTAGATTTAGCTATTCCAGATTTTCCATAGGAACCGACACCCTCTCCTAAAGACCTTCCAACCTCTGATTTTAACATAGTAGAGGGCGGGCTTCCTCTTACAATAAACTCGGATGCTCCCGTATTTACCTCAAAACTGATTGTCGGATAGGCATATATTCCACCCCCTTCAGCCCACATATTGATATTAAAATAGTTTCTTGAGCATAGAGTTACGCCGTCCCCACAATGTACCTCACCCTGCCACCATTTCATTCGCGCGCTTGTATTAGGATAACCAACGGGGTCGTAAGGACACTTTAGAATATCTTTAAGGTTTGAAATACCATCCATTTGACGGTTATCCTCATCCTCTACAAATACATTGTCTGTATAGTTTTGAACTCCTGCTATTGCAAAAGCATCGTTTATATCATGTTTCCTTTGGCATGGCGGGATATATTCGTCATTTGTCTTTAACCAGTCATCATAACAATCGTCATGGAAAAATAATAAGACATTATCCCCTTCAAAAATTGGAGTTGTGCAATAGGTTAAGATGATAGGGATGCCATAAACAATAGCATTACTCTCATACTTATAAAGCTCATCCAAAGATTTCAAAACATCTTTATCTATTTTATCCATAGTTGCTTGCGGTACAGGAACCTTAGATAAAAGCTGAACATCTACTGTACCAGTCTTTTCATGTAACTTTACCAATTTCCCAAGTGCGCATACATGGGTTTCAGTAAATACATTTTCTCTTAGACCTTTTAATACTGAAACAATATCTGGATCTGAAAAACTATTCATAGCGGATAACCTACGTCTGCAAAATTACTGTTAGGATAGACAAGAGTTAAAGAAGTGGTATTAGTTCCACTCGTTC
>JAEIGA010007568.1_pt1 | contig 16470 bp, 19 predicted proteins | sample 9270691 | NCBI WGS metagenome assembly JAEIGA01 (sample SAMN17057246, study PRJNA624740) | gut metagenome | biome: biome; isolation source: fecal sample | host: Bos grunniens | place: China: Xizang | collected 2019
CCGACAAGAACAAAAATAATACATATGAGGATGATGTTTGTAGCCGATTTAAAGAATTTCACTTTTTTGGTCCTTTCACATTTATTATTCCTGCCAGAAAAAATCCGCAATTCTATTTTAACACACTCCCTCTAAAAAATATATAATATTTTAATTACAAATTATTACAGTTGCGTAAAAAGAATGAGAATTTCTGTTGCTAAAATCTAAATTTAATGTTATAATCTATTATATCATTAAATTTAGAAGGTGTTAATTTGAGTTCAAATGTAGTTATAACCAGCGACAGTACAACCGATTTAAGCAAAGAGCTTAAAGAACGCTATAACGTTAAGGTAATGCCCTTAAAAATTACCCTTGGGGACAAGACTTATACCGATGGGGTCGATATTAACCCTGATGATATTTATGCCCATCACGATAAAACAGGGGAACTGCCCAAAACCGCCGCCACCAATGTGAGCGACTGCATCGACTTCTTTAAGCCTTTTTCTGAGGCGGGGAAGACTATAATTCATTTTACAATCAGCTCCGAGATGTCCTCTACATACAGTAATGCCTGTATTGCTGCAGAAGAGATGGGTAATGTTTATGTGATTGACACCAAGAACCTGTCAACAGGCGGGGGGTTGCTTGTTGTTGCGGCGGCGGAAATGTTAGCTTCAGGACTTTCTGCCGAGGAGACAGTAGAAAAAACACGGGCGCTTGCGCCTTGTGTTGATGCATCTTTTGTTATTGACAGTCTTGAATATCTTTATAAGGGCGGCCGTTGCTCTGCACTTGCGATGTTCGGCGCTAATCTCTTAAAGCTTAAGCCTTGCATACAGGTTAAGGACGGCAAAATGGATGTTGCCAAGAAGTACCGCGGCAAATTTAGCGAGGTAGCAAAGCAGTATATTAACGAAAAAATCACCGATTATTCGGATATTGACCTTGACCGGGTTTTCGTAACCCATGCAGGCTGTGACCCTGAGCTTATGAATGAATTGGTTGAAATGGTTAAAAGCAAAGTACCCTTCAAAGAGGTCTTTTTTACCCGTGCAGGGTGTACCGTTTCGTCGCATTGCGGTGCAAATACTCTCGGTATTTTGTTTATTCGTAAGTCACCGATTTAAAATTAAAGCATAATATATTAGCAGGGGTTGATTGCGGGATATCCCTGATGTCGGCGGCTGTCTTTGACTGTCTTTAAATAACCGATTAATACCCCTTGATATAAAGCACACGGCTAACCCTTTCGGTTAGCCGTGTGCGGTTTTATTTTTCAATAAATTGTAAAATATCTTTTATTACATCTTCCTTGCAGACATCATTGTGTATTTCGTGTCGGCAACCGTTATAAAGCTTGAGTGAAACATCGTTTACACCTGCGGCTTCAAGCCTTTCGTAAACCTTTGTAACACCTTTTCCGTAAGAACCTACAGGGTCGTCACTGCCCGAAATCAGAAAAACAGGCAAATCCTTTCTAATATTATTAAACCATTCGGTGCGGTTTGAAAGCTGATTTAATTTTACAAGGTCGTGCATTGCCGATACCGTAAATTTAAAATTGCAGTACTTATCCGCCTCGTATTTAGTTATAATATCACGGTCGGTTGTTATCCACTCAAATTCGGAATCGCCGTCAAAACGCTTGTTGTAAGCACCAAACGCCAGCTTGTTTATAAAATTTGACCTATGCTTTTCACCGAAGAAAAGTCGAATAATATCTGTTGCTATAAGCCCAAACGGTGCGGCGGGGTTAGGACCGCCAGTACCGCAGATAATGATTTTTTTAATTTCTTCGCCGTAATTTTCGGCGGCAATTCGTGCGATAAAGGAGCCCATAGAATGCCCCATAAGGTAAAGGGGAATATCAGGGTATATCTTTCGTATGGCGTCCTCAAACGCCTCTACATCCCTTACAAGATATTTCCAGCCGTCTCGGTGGGCTACAAAGCCCAACTCGCTTTCGTCTCTCGGTGTTTTGCCGTGACCTAAATTATCGTATCCGCAGCATACATAACCCTGCTGTGCAAGGGCGGAGAATACGTGCGCATAGCGCCCGATATATTCGCACATACCGTGAACAAGGTGGAAAATCCCCTTGATTTCGCCCTCGGGTATATATATAAGCCCCTTAAGGGTGTGAATATTATCGGTGCTTTGCACCTCAATAGTTTTAATTTCATAGGTCATGGCTGTCCTCCTTGAGCTTTTTAGGAAAAGGCTTTAGCACTTTTAATTGCGCATTTCCAGCCGTTTAGGAGCTTGGTGCGCTCCTTTTCTGTTGTTTTAGGAGTAAATACTGTATTTTTGCAGTTAAGCGCCATAATTTCATCGGTACTTTTCCAATAGCCGATGCCAAGTCCCGCCAAATACGCCGCACCTGCGGCAGTAGCTTCGGTACTTTTGGGGCATACAACCGAAAGTTCCGAAATATCTGACTGAAATTGCATTAAAAAGCCGTTTGCAGCCGCTCCTCCGTCAGCCTTGAGAGAGCTTATATTAAGTCCCGTATCAGCTTTCATAGCGGCGATTAAATCATTAGTTTGGTAGGCAATAGATTCAAGAGCTGCCCTTATAATATGATTTTTGTTAGCACCTCTTGTAAGCCCGCAGATTGTGCCTCTCGCATACATATCCCAGTAGGGAGCGCCAAGACCTGCAAAGGCGGGTACTATATAAACACCTGCACTGTCATTAACAGAAAGGGCGGCATTTTCGCTATCCGCCGAGGTTTTAATAAGCTCCATTTCGTCCCTGAGCCATTGAACAACCGCTCCACCTACAAAAACACTGCCCTCTAATGCATAGCTTACCTTATCGTTTTTTTGAGAGGCGGCTATTGTTGTAAGAAGTCCGTTTTGACTTTTAAAGGGTTTATCACCCGTGTTCATCAAAAGAAAACATCCTGTGCCGTAGGTGTTTTTAATATCCCCCGCAGAAAAGCATTTCTGCCCAAAGAGTGCCGCTTGTTGGTCGCCGGCTATTCCCGAGACGGGGATTTCCTCACCTAAAATGTTTACAAAGCCGTATATTTCACTGCTTGATTTAACCTCGGGCAACATACAGCGGGGTATATCAAGCCTCTTAAGCAATGCATCGTCCCAGTCAAGGGTATGTATATTATAAAGCATAGTGCGGGAGGCATTGGTTCGGTCGGTGATATGAATTTTGCCGCCCGACAGCTTCCAGATAAGCCAGCTGTCCACCGTCCCTAAAAGCAGTTCGCCCCTTTTTGCCCTTTCGTGCGCACCTTCAACATTATCAAGTATCCATTTAATTTTAGTGCCGCTGAAATATGCATCTATGCAAAGCCCTGTAACGCTTTTAACATAAGGTTCAAGGCCCTCCGCCTTTAACTTCTCGCACAAATCTGCCGTGCGTCGACATTGCCATACTATAGCGTTGTAAATAGGCTCGCCTGTGGATTTATCCCAAATAATCACAGTTTCACGCTGGTTGGCAATACCTACCGCCGCAATTTGCGCAGGTGAAGCGCCAATTTGCGTAATGGCTTCACAAACTGCAGAATACTGACATGAGAATATTTCCAAAGGGTCGTGCTCCACAAAACCGGGCATTGGATAAATTTGTGTAAATTCACGCTGTGCTACCGAAACGACATTGCCATTCTTATCAAAAAGTATTGCTCGGGCACTTGTTGTGCCCTCGTCGAGGGAGAGAATGTATTTTTTCATTTCTGCTTTCATTTTACCGTAATTCTCGGGACTCTCGGTGAAATCCCGCAGATGATTTCGTAATTGATTGTGTCGCAGATATCGGCAAGCTCTTCCACAGGTAGTGTTTTGCCAAAGAGAATAACCTCATCACCCTGCTTTACACCGTCTATATCGGTAACATCGACCGACATCTGGTCCATACAGACCCTGCCGATTATATTCGCCTTTTTGCCGTTTATAAGTACATAGCCTTTATTTGAAAGCAGTCTCGGGTAGCCGTCTGCGTAGCCTACGGTAACGGTTGCGATTTTCATTTGCTTTTCCGCCGTAAAGGTGCGACCGTAGCTTACGGTATCGCCCTTGCCGATTGTTTTAACCATTGATACTACAGATTTCACTGTCATAACTGGAATAAAATCTTCCTTAAGCTTCAAATCGCTTGACGGGGTAAGACCGTACAGTACAATACCCAGTCGGCACATATCAAAATGCTTATCGTTATCAAGACAGAAGGCGGCGGAATTACAACAATGGCAGTATTTATGTTTAAGCCCCGCAGCTTCAAACCGCTTAACTGCATTGCAAAAGAGGGAATACTGCCTATCGGTAAAGCCGTCTTCGGAGATTTCGGTGCGGTCTGATTCTGCAAAGTGGGTAAAAATCCCCTCAAATATAAAACCTTTAAGCCTCGCGGCGTCTATTGCGTCCTCAATACCCGAAAGTTTTTCGTTACGGCAATCAAAGCCTAAACGGCTCATACCAGTGTCAAGTTTTATATGCACCTTTATTTTAACTCCGTCCGCACAAGCTTTTTCGGAAAGAGCGGCGGCGTATTCGGAGGAATATACACATTGTGCAATATCATTTGAATAAAGCTGTGCCGCCATACTTACGGGAGTATAGCCCAAAATCAAAATAGGCCTTGTTATCCCGCAGTTGCGAAGGGTGATCGCTTCTTCAATATTTGAAACAGCGAACGCGTCCGCCCCATGCTGTTCAAGTATCGGAGCTACAAATCTAACCGAGTGGCCATAGGCGTCTGCCTTTACTACCGCCATCACCTTAGCTCCCTCGGCTTCTTTTTTTATAATATCAAAATTATGTACCAGGGCGTTGAGGTCAATCTCAGCCCAGGTTCTGTGCAGAAATTCCAAAACAGTTTCCACCTTGTAAATAATATATAAATATTATACCACTTATTTTTATTTTTGCAATCTCTTATTGACTTTACCCGCAAAAGGTATGCAAACAAGGCTTAAAAGCATCCAAAGGCAGGAGTAGAGAATACAAACTTGACCGCCTATGTTCATCGGCATTTTGCTGTAGTCCCACACATTCTTTTTTAAAATTATATTAAAGACAACACCGAATATGAATTCTACCACCGTAACAAAGGCACTGCCTATCAGACTTTTAATGAAAAGCCCCGCTTTTTCAAATTTTTCGCTAAGCGTTCCGAAAAACATAAAACAAATACCGCCGGCTCCCAGCATTGACCAATGGGTGTATCCCCGCCAGATTATCTCTATTAACCCGTAGCCTACTGCGCCAATTGAGAACAGCATAAATTTAATTTTTCCTTTTTGCATTTTATCACCCTAAAATATTATCGGTGAAAAACGCAAAGCTATACAATAGAAAAAACGAGTTTTAATTTGCAAAAAAAATTAAAAAGTTATGAATTTTTTTCGGCTCCCTTAACAGGGAGCCGAATATTTTAATTTGCTTCGTCAATTATTTTCTGTGCAATACCTGCGGGAACCTCCTCATAACGGGTAGGTGTAACGGTAAAGGTGGCAGTACCTTGGGTTATAGAGCGCATAGCCGTCGCAAAATCGGACATTTCAGCCATAGGTACCTCACCCACGATTTCCTGCATTTTGTTTTCTGCGGGATTCATACCGATGATTCTGCCTCGGCGTTTGTTAATATCCCCTATAACATCGCCGAGCATTTCGTCGGGGACAAGCACATTAAGCGTGCCGACGGGCTCAAGCAGTACGGGAGAAGCCTGCGGGATACCTTCCTTAAAGGCTATTGACGCCGCTGTTTTAAATGCCATTTCCGAAGAATCGACAGGGTGGTAGGAGCCGTCAACAAGGGTTGCCTTAACCCCCACCATAGGATAGCCTGCGAGCACGCCCTTGGTCGTGCTTTCACGAAGCCCCTTTTCAACGGCGGGGAAGAAGTTTTTGGGAACTGCACCGCCGAAGACCTTTTCTTCAAATACAAGCTCCTCAGACTCGCAGGGCTCAAACTCAATCCAAACATCGCCGAACTGACCGTGACCGCCGGACTGTTTTTTATGCCTGCCCTGTACCTTTACGGGCTTTCTAATGGTTTCACGGTAGGCGATTTTCGGCTTTTTAAGCTCAACCTCTGCACCAAATTTGGATTTTAAACGGGAAACTATAACATCAATATGCTGTTCGCCAAGCGCCGATAAAATCTGTTCGTGGGTTTCGTTATCTGTATGCACCAAAATAGTGGGGTCTTCCTCGGCAATCCGGTAAAAGGCGGAGGCAATTTTTTCTTCGTCGCCCTTTGCCTTGGGGTAAACCGCCACAGAAAGGCAGGGAGCAGGGAATTCGATAGGCGCCGCAGATACCTTGCCCGAGACAGAAAGGGTATCACCCGTTAAAACATCTCCGAGCTTCGCAACAGAGCCAATATCGCCCGCTTTTATGCAGTCAGCATCTTCCTGCTTACCGCCTTTGAGCCACATAACTTTTGAAAGGCGCTCTTCTTCGCCTGTACGGCTGTTTATAAGGCGGGTATCATTCTTTATCTTGCCTGAAAGCACCCTGAAATATGAAAGCTTGCCAACAAAGGGGTCGGCAATGGTTTTAAACACAAGCAGGGCGTTTTCGCCGTTTTCATCGAACTGCTTTTCCTCGCCGTCAGAAAGGCTGTATTTTGAATCGGCAGAGGAGGGGGTGATTTCAAGCAGAGTATCTACCAACATCGGAATGGCGGCACCCGTCTGTTGAACACCTGCAAATACGGGGCATATATCACCCGAGCAAACACCCTTTTTAAGACCTGTTTTAATTTCCTCGGGGGTAAATTCCTCGCCTGCAAAATATTTTTCCATAAGTGCGTCATCTGTTGTGGCGATTGCCTCAAGCAGCATATTGCGCATTTCGTCTGCGTCATTGCTCACGGGCATACGCATTTCCTTTAATTCAAAGCCGTCGCAGGCATAAGCCTTATTCTCGATTAAATTTATGTAGCATTTAACCTCGTCATTTTCAACATATGGTATAACTATAGGGCATATAACCGCACCGTAGTTTCCTACAAGGGCAGAAATTACACGGTAGAAATGCGCATGGGTGGAATCGAGTTTACCTACAAAAAACGCAACGGCCTTTTTCGCCGCACGAGCTTTGGCAAAGCTAAGCTTAGCACCTGTGGTAAGTCCCGATTTGCCCGAAATGGCGATAAGTGCGGTATCCGCCGCAGCAAGCGCCTCGCATACGCCGCCCGCAAAATCAAAAAGTCCTGGTGCGTCTATAATATTAAGCTTACTGTTTGCGGCTTCAAGCGCATAAACAGAAGCAGAAACCGAAGTTTTGCGTTTCTTCTCTTCAGGGTCAAAATCCATAACAGAGGTACCCTCTGCAGTCTTGCCGATGCGCTCGGTTGCCTTGCCGTAGCAGAGTATGGCTTCTGCAAGGGTGGTTTTACCTGAGCCGCCGTGACCTAACAGGGCAACGCTCCGTGTGAGATTTAGGGGATAGTCTTTCAAAATAATCCACTCCTTTAAATTGCCTCGCAATGGTGCGGGAAATATGTTGTTGAAAATATTATAACATACTTTGTTAGCAAATACAACTAATAATTGTGATAGAAATTCTAAAATTTTATTAAAATGTCATAAATAAATATAATTTGTCGAATTTGTCCATTGTTAAATAAAGCTTGTATACAAATTGACGAAAAAAATTACAACCGTGATACTATTTGTAACCAAATTGTTTCTGCAATTTTTATGGGCTTTGTGTATAATTAGAATATAAGATTATTTAAAGTAGGGGGCGGTAATATGAAAATTAAAAATTTAATTTCAATAATATTGACTTTGGCGATGCTGGCCTCTTTTTCGGTTATATCCGCCAATCCTGCTGATGAAGTGGATTATTCCTCTGCTGATAATGCGTTGTCTGATGAAAAGGCAGATATGGAAAAGGTGCTTGAGGCCCGCTTCCTTAATATGCTTAACCACAGCTTTGCTTATGATGAGGAGCTTGCTTCGGTGGAAGATTTAGTAAACTGTGCAGTAACTGCTCTTTGCGTTACGGGCGGAACTGACGATTCTTTTATTGAAGAAAGCAAAGTGGTAGACTATCTTTATAATATGTATGGCGTTGAGGTTGAAAATTTACCCTCCGTCAATGAGAACTTCCCGAAAAAAGACGGTTATATTTACATCGTTCCCCGTGGCTATACGGTTTATAAGCACACGATTGCTTCCGTAAGACTTAATGAGGACGGCAGCTACACAGTAACAACGAATGTCGCTATCGATTCCCATGACGGCGATGAACAGGGCACGGCGGTTACGCTTTTTGTCAAAAACAGTGATTCACAGTTCGGTTACAACATAATTTCTTCCGATATTATCACTACTGCTTTTGAGGTCTAAAATCATATTAAATAACTAAAACCGAGGATTTTGTTCCTCGGTTTTTTTATAGTCATACATTGTTTTTTGTTATTGCATCGGCGGCGCACAATGCACTTGACCACGCCCATTGAAGATTAAAGCCGCCGCAATCGCCGTCAATATCTAAAATTTCGCCTATCGCATAAAGTCCTTTATAATCACGGCACATCATAGTTTTCGGGTCAAACTGCTCTGTGTCGAGCCCGCCTGAGGTTACCTGAGAATTAATAAAGCCTGTATTTCCCGTAACATTAAAGCTAAAATCCTTGATAAGCGCCGCAATTTTTTTCGGTGCATTATTATCGAGTGAGCCAACGGAAGTATTAAGCTTATATCCCGCTGACTTAATTATAACCTGACCGAGCCGTTTATTCATCATACCTGTGAAAAATTCATCGGTGATTCTGGCGCTAAGGATAGATATTCTGTCCTGTAGCTCGTTAGTTAAAGCGTCAAGGCTTTTATCAGGCATAAGGTCAAGGGATATAATGGGGTTTTGATTCTTTGCTGCCGTACCCGAAACCTGAAGTATGGGCGGCCCAGAAAGCCCGTAATCGCAGAACAGTACTTCGCCGTATTCCCGACGCAACAGTTTTCTGCCCGATTTAAGGCTAACATTTGCATTCACCTTAATTCCTTTAAGCTGTCGCACGATTTCGGGCTCGGTTTTAAGCTGAACTATAGCCGGGTAGGTTTTAACTGTATTAAAGCCTGCCTTTTTTAAAAGGGTGAGCATTTGACCGTCATTTCCCAGCCTTTCGCCACCTGAAAGCAGTCCTGCGGCAATTATAATATTCTCGGTCAAAAAGTTTAGATTTCCGGCAATAACCTTAAAAAGCTTTCCGGAAAGCTGAATATTTGTAACCCTTGTTTCGGTGCAAAGTATTACTCCCAACTCTTCTGCGGCAAAGCGAAGACAGTCCACAACCGAAGCCGCCTGCAAGGAGGCAGGGTAGACCTTGTCATCCTCGAAAATAAAATCAACACCAACAGAGTGAAAAAAATCCTCGGTTTGTTTGCCGCTGTAGCGTGATAGGGCATAGAGGGCAAAATCGGTATTACTGCCATGATAACGCTCTTTTGTTATGTATTTATTTGTTATATTACAGCGGCCGTTGCCTGTGGTAGCAAGCTTTTTGCCGACCCTCGGCAAGGCTTCAAGCAGCCTTACAGATAAAGCGGGATTTTTCTGCTTTAAAGCCACTGCTGCACAAAGTCCCGCCGCACCGCCGCCTATTATTATTACATCATTTTTCATATTTTAATGCCGTTCTTCAAAATTTGAATATGTTTCGCAAAAGCGTCCCTGAAATGATGGGGGCTCATTTTCGGCGTAAAGATGGGAAATATCGCTAAAGCTGCAACATCGGAAATAGGCTTTACCACGCTCCCGTTCCTCGGTGATAAGGGTTGTGACCGAGGAGGTAAGGGCTATAAAGCCGTGCCAAAGCAAAACAGGAGAGATGTTAAGAATATGGGAAAGGAGTACGCATTCTACACCAAAATGGCAGAAGAGGGCTATCGTATCGGTACTCTCATTTTCCACTCTGTATAAATTACCCTCACGGAGATAGCCGTATTTTTGGAGCAGTCGGTCTATTCCAGCTACCGCCTCGATGTATTTTTCCTTAACATTTCCGCTTGACATAAGGGGAGTATCAATCCATTTGTCCTTGTGGAAAAAATCAGGCTCTTTAGTCCAATATTCGGGCATCAAATCCCAAGGTATTCTTTTTTCTCCGGTCTTAGGGTCAATTATGTAGCCTGGAAATTCCTCGAGCCAGCGCTGAATTTCCGCTTCCTTGCCGAAGGCGGTGAGAGTAGGCGCCGCCGTTGCTTTTGCTCTGCCCAAGGGTGAACAATAAAAGTCCTTAATATCTTGCTTAAGAAGTCTGTTTTTTAAAAGCTCTGCCTCACGGCGCCCCTTTTCGGTAAGGGAATCAATACTGTAATCGGGGTCGCCGTGGCGGATTATTAAAAGTTTCATTGTTTTTCACCTAATCAATCAGGGCAAGAATGGCGGGTTTGGGTCTCGCTCCCGTTTCGCACCTTACAAGCTCGCCGTTTTTAAATACCGCAAGGGTGGGAATAGAGGAAACCGAAAAACGCTCTGCAAGGGCGGGAGCCTCGTCAACATTTACCTTGCAGACCTTAATATCCTGTCTTTCCTCGGCTATTTCGTCGATTAAGGGGGAGACCATTTTGCAGGGTCCGCACCAAACTGCGAAAAAATCCACCAAAACGGGCTTGTCCGAATTTAAGACTTCCGCTTCAAAATTAGATTGGTTTAAATTGATGACTGGCATAATCACACTGTCCTTTCTTATCTATTATTAGATGAAAAAAGCTGAAAATACAATATAGTCGGTAATGAATAAACATTACCGACTAAAATTTTTACTCTTCTTCTTTCTCAATTTCAATATCCGCAATGTTTACATTAACCTGCGTTACTGCATTGCCGGTCATAGTCTGAATTTTATCCTTTATGTTGTTCTGTACCTTTTCGGCGACCTCTCTCGCCTTAGCGTTATGCTTAACACAGATGTAAACGCTTATTTCAATAGCGCCGTTAATGCTTTCAACCTTGACGCCCTTGAAAGTATTTTTAGTTTTAATGATTCCCTTTAAATCAATCGATTTTTTTGAGAGTCCTGACACTCCTTCAACCTCTTTAGCGGCAATTTCCGCCATTTTTTCGATTACCTCGGTGTTTATGGAGAGTTCGGTTTTGTTATTTTCCATGGATATACCTCCGTCATTTAACATACTTTAAGTATATTATACCACATTTTTCAAATAACACAACACTTATTTTATCGGAATAATCTTAATATTTGAAAGGGGGATATTAGTTTCCGAGGTAACAATATCCTGTATCTGGAGGGTTTGGGCGGAGGTAAGTCCCTCTGACTGTACAACAACGCTTATACCCGTATCGCTGATGACAGCGAGGGCTTTTTCAAAACCCTTTGCTTTAAGCAGGGCTTCGATATTGGTTTCATTTTCCATTCTGTCTGCTATTTCCTCAGTTTTCGCTACGGCGGATTTTTTTTCTTCTTCAGTAACCTTATCGCTTTTAAGCGTCTCCTCGATTAGCTCCTGAGCCTCTTTGCGGGCGTCCTCCCGTTCCTTTTTTGCAGAAGCAAAATAATTATCATCCTTTTCCTCTGCCTTGGCGGCGGTTTGCACAGCTTCGCTTTCTGAGCTTGTGTTATTTACATAAGCCGCCTCGCCTAAGTACTTACCCGATGAAGGCGTATATTTCATATTAAGCCAAATTGCTGCCGCTAAGGCTAATACCATAGCCGTTACGGCTATCTGACTTTTTCCGAAAACCTTACCTTTTTTCATTGAACCTTTCCTCCTGCTATGTATACTCTTTTTGAAGTTATGTTAAGCGCCGCAGTAACGGCGTTTTGAATTTTCTGATTTATCCTCTCATCGTCTCCTCCCTCGCACACAATTGCCACTCCCCGAACCTCGGGCATTTCGGTAGTAACTAACAAAGCCTGTTCGCCGCCGTCGGCGGTTTTTACGGTTATATAGGTCTGTTTCAGCTCACTGCTGCTGCTTTCGGAATTGCTGGCGGTCTTATTTTCCGAAACACCCTCGCTAATATCGGCGTATGAATATTTAATGCCGCTTTCAAGGGTTATTACCACCTTTAAATTATCACTTCCCGTGATGCTCTTAACAATTTCTCCGATGCTTTTTTGGAGCTCTGCCTTGTATTCCTCGGCGGTTACCGTTTCCCCAAATTCAGCCCTGCTTTCTTTTTTCTCACCGCCGCTTATAAAAGAGGAAAGACAGATAAGCGCAATACCCACAAGACCTGCTGCCACAAGAAGCTTTGGATTTTTAATTTTTTCTGTCAGCTTATTTATTACTTCATTCATTTACTATCTCTACCTCTAAGTTTTTAGCCGACTCGCCTAAGGCCGCCAATACTCTTTCTTTATTACAGTCCGAATAAATTATAACTTTACTAATTACTATGCTACTGTCTTCTGTTTTATCCGTACAAACTATAATTTCGGTGAAATTTATTTGATTGCTTTTAAGCACCTGCTCGTAAACATACCTTGCCGAGGCGGCTTTTAATTCTTCTTCAGAGACTTCGGCGCCGGTATTAAAATTAATATCAGTACTAAAACCGCCCTTTAAAAATCCCGTTGCAGAGATTATTGTCACAAGGAAAACAAGACTTAATACATATTTTACGGGTTTCCCCAAGCTGCCGTCGGGACAGATAAGATGTACCGCGCCTATAAAAACACAGGCGGTGCAAAGGGCGGTTAAAAATGTGATTAAACCGTTCATACCGCACGCACCCCTGTGACTATAGCTGCAAGTGAAATTACAAACATCGCCCCCACAATCAGTATAATTCCTATTAAAAGGGACATCATCGAATCCATAGCCCTTAAAAGTCCCGCTATTCCCCCTAAAGAAAAAAGCTCCGACACCGCCGTGGAAACAAGCAACACCGCCCTCCAGATGAGCAGTTCTATTATAAGCGGCAACAATGTAACCCCACAGATGAGTGCGCCGTAAATTCCGATAGATGATTTTAAAAGCCCCATAGAAGCGGTGACGGTGTTCATCGCTTCGGAGAGCACTCCGCCCGCTATGGGGACAGAGGTGCCTATAATAAACTTTGCGGTTTTAGAGACTAATGTATCTGCCGAGGCGTTAACAGCGGTTTGAACACTTAAAACAGCTAAAAAAACAGCAGAAATAAATGCCATTATCCAAAATGCAAGCTTTTTAACCATTTCGGATATGCCCGATTTCTTAATCAGCGGAGAGACCGCACTGCTTAAAGATAATGCGAGGTAACCACCCATTAAGGGAAGAACCACAAAGCTTGAAATATAGGTGACTCCCTCCGCCGCCGCAAGGAGCAAAGCGCTCATAGAAGCCGCAGTAACCGCCGACCCGCAGGCGGCGACGATTACCGCAAACACAGGAATAAAAGAAAGCATAAAAACCCCTGTTCCTTTAATTGCGTTTACCGATGCGTTAATAACACAGGAAACGGGGACTGCTATCACTGCGGCAGTAGAGGCCGCAGCGGCATATACCGCCGCAGTCATTGCGCTGCTTTTAATTTCTAATGAAGTAAGTGCGGCGGAAATAAGTATTATTGCGATTATTCCCGCACCCGCCTTAAGGGGAGCCTTTGCGCCTGAGGAAATGAAGGAAATTATATGCTTAAATACGCTTTCAGCAGAGAGCGTGTTTACCCAGTTATAATCAGACGGGTCTATCCCGTTTTCAGAAAAATAGTCCTTTACAGAGTCGGGGAGTGAATCTTCTAAATCCTCGGCTCCGCTGTTTTTGTATTGCTCGACGTAAAACTCCTCGGGTGACCCGCTTTCCTTAGCTGAAACGCTAAAAGTCAAGAAAGAGGTAAAAATACAAAACAAAATTAATATTCTTAATTTTTTCATAATCTGCTCCGTTGTATTTAGACTGATCAGAGTCAGGCTATGTAATAAAGCTTAATGCCGTATCCAAAACCGCCGCTACAAGCGGAACGGAAATAATGAATATTGCGCATTTTCCCGCAAGCTCTGCCTTGGCGGCTAAGGAAGCTTGACCGCTGTCTCGGCAAATATCGGCGATAAATCCCGTTACATACCCTATGCCCAGCGCCTTTAGTGCCACTTCAAAATATTCTGTATTAATCCCATTATTTAAAAGCTTTGTGTTAATGTATTCAATCGGCGCTAAAACGCCCTTTAATATATAAAGTGTGACAACAGTACCGCCTGCTAATGCCACCATAAGCGCATATTCGCCCTTCTGCTGTTTTAAAACAACCGCCAAAACCGCAGTTATGATACAGATTGAAAGTATTTTAAAAATTTCCATTCTTACAGACCGAAAATACTCTTGACGGTTGTGAAAAGGTCGGCGATAGCATTTACAATCATCAAAAGCACCACCACTAGCCCTGCTAAAGTGGTAAGCATAGCCTGATCCTCTCTGCCTGAACGGACAAGTAAAAGATTAAGTACAGTTACTATTATTCCTATAGCGGCTATTTTGAAAATAAAGTCGATATCCATTTTTTCACCTACAAAAAGAATATACAAATTAAAAGTCCGCACAGTATACCAAGGGAGCTGTAAAGACGGCAAAGCTCACCGCATTTTTTCTCTGCTTCATTGCTATTTTTAAGTATAAGTGCCATATAAATCCCTATGCGCTCATATTCGGACTCGGTGTCCGACATACCAAGGTCGCAAAAAAACTCCTCAAAAATCTCGGCATCTGCTTTTTTCAAATACATAGTATTAATAATCGCTTTACCCTCTAAAATGCTTGCTGTATCTTCGTCGAAGCAAAGGTAAATAAGTTTTTCTATCTCACCGCTGCCCAATCGTATGCGCTCCCGCAAATCCGACATTGAACGGTATATTGCGAACAGCTTTTTGTGCCTTTTTTTAAGCCCGAAAGATTTTAAAAAACCTGCAAGGGAGCAGGCGGAGAGCACTATTATAACTCCTAAGATTTTAAACAGCCATGCCACGGCAAAGCTCCTTTACGGGGATAATTTTAATTGCCCCACCGTGAATGCGGGGGAGTAAGGCTATCTTTGAAACCGCTCCGCTTTCTATCAGGGCGGCGGTAACCCTTCTGCGCAAGAGTTCTTCGGCACTGCCTATATGTGCAGTCGTAATAACCGTCACACCCGCACAAAAGCTTTCGCTGACCTTTTTTAGCTCTTCTTCGGTGCCGATTTCATCAAATGCGACTATATCGGGGAACATAGTCCTTATGGCTATTTCAATGCCCGCCGCCTTGTTCGCGGTCAAAAGCACATCGCTGTCGGGGCCTAAATCGTTACCCGTCACACCGCCTATTCTACCTGAAATTTCACCTCGGCTGTCAATTACCGCAACTCGGTAATGTTTGCCGCAAATTCCACCGGAGAGCTGTCTTACAAGGTCACGAAGTACGGTTGTTTTTCCGCTACCCGGCGGGCCAGCAATCAAGAGTCCGCCGCCGTCAAATTCCCTTACAATATCGCTTGCCACACCGAAGATTTCTCTTGCAATTCTTATATTAACCGAGGTTATATCATGCATAACTCCGCCCTCTGTAAGGGTGCCGCATACTCCTGCACGGTGACCGTTATCCATAATAATAAATCCGCTTTTAAGCTCATTTTCGTGGGCATAAACCGAGTTCTTGCAAAGAAGCCTGAAGCTTTTCTCTAAGTCGCCTTTCTCTGCCTTTAACAGGTCACGGGTAATTATAAAAGAGGTTTGTCCGTTCTCTCTCATAAATACTGTTTCGCCCCCTACGGTAAGGGCTACAGGTAGTCCTGTGCGGAGTCTTATTTCCTCTGCATTTTCCCTAATGGTAACGGGAAGTTCGCATAGCACCGACCTTATTCTCGGTGCAACGCCGTAAAGCACGCTTTCAAATCTTTTTGTATTTTCCACAGCTTTTCACCTCACACTAAATGTTATGACGGGGTTGTCCTCTATAGAACATATAAAAAATTTAATTTTCAAGTTGCGGAATTATTTTGCGATTTTGCGGAATGTTATTAAAAGAAATCATTAGGAGGTAAATTATGAAAAAACCGATTTCATTATTATTGTCAATTATTTGTTTGCTCTCCTGCATATCCCTTGCGGGCTGCGGCAAAAAGAAAACCACAAGCGGTGAGGTGTATTTCCTCAATTTTAAGCCCGAATCTGCTGCTGTTTACGAGGAGCTGGCAAAAAAATATCAGGAAGAAAAGGGCGTAAAGGTAAAGGTTGTTACAGCCGCCGCCAACAATTATGAGCAGACCCTTAAATCTGAAATCGCAAAGTCGAGCGCACCTACAATTTTTCAGGTGAACGGCCCTGTAGGTTATGACGAATGGGACGACTACTGCCTTAATATTAAGGACAGTAAGCTTTACGATATGCTTGCCGACAAAGACCTCGCCATTAAAGATGACGGGGGAGTATACGCAATACCCTATGTTATCGAGGGCTATGGAATTATCTACAACAAGGCAATTATGGATAAGTATTTCGCACTTCCAGATAAAAAAAGCGAGCTTAACTCTGTTGACGAAATCGACAGCTTTGATAAGCTTAAAACGATTGTAGAGGATATGACGGC
>JAEIGA010007569.1_pt1 | contig 16470 bp, 13 predicted proteins | sample 9270691 | NCBI WGS metagenome assembly JAEIGA01 (sample SAMN17057246, study PRJNA624740) | gut metagenome | biome: biome; isolation source: fecal sample | host: Bos grunniens | place: China: Xizang | collected 2019
GGCTGTATATTGTTCTCAGAACTTTTAACAGATTTTGAACGTATGGGCGATCATATTTTGAACATTGCACAGTCTTATACAAAAATTGCAGTTGTATAGTGCATAGCACAAAATTAAGAGAAATGGTAATAATGTACGATTTCTCTTATTTTTTTACATTTTATTTGGTTAAATAGTATGATATTTGCTGTTTTTTGCTGAAGAGGAGGGGTAATTTACTCATTCCAGCAGTATCCATCGGATTACCAATGGCAATGGGTATCATGTAAGAAAAATTAATAATTATAAAAAAGAAAATGCCACCGGTTTTTACGCCGGTGGCATTTGCCTGTGATTAAATCATAAGAAGTAGAATTTGATCAATTAGTCGTACAGAGATGCTCCGTACTTGATTTTGTTTTTGATCTTCTGTGCAAGTACAATAAAAAGATAAGCAACTACAACAAGTGAAGAGCCTCCGCCTAAAATTGCCATGATGGCAACGATTGGGTACATCAAAAATTCCATAATAGTTCTCCTTTGAGTTTACATACAATAAAAAATGTGTAAGTTTTTCTCTGAATGCATTCTAGCAAACGTAATTTTTCCATTCAATAAGGTAAAAACCCCCTTAACCGTGTCTTTGCTGAAAAAGAAAATTTATTAACTGATTCTTAGTTAAACTGATTTTTTTGTAGAAAATTTGTGGTATAATTACATAGGGTAAGGGAACTTTGTTGAGGAAGGAGTTTTCTAATATGAAATATGAAAACTATGTAATCAAAGGGAATTTTATTTACAGTAAAAGCAAAGAAGAAATGATTTGTCAGGAAAATGCATATCTTGTATATGAAGATGGACTTTGTGCAGGTGTTTTTGAGCAGCTTCCAGAGAAATATTCCGACATGCCATGTAAAGACTATGGAGATTGTGTGATCATTCCTGGTATGAGTGATCTGCATGTTCATGCGCCACAGTATTCTTTCCGTAGTTTGGGAATGGATATGGAACTGATCGATTGGTTAAATGCGCATGCATTTCCGGAAGAATGTAAATTTCAGGATTTAGAATATGCAAAAAAAGCATACAGCATTTTTGTAAATGATCTGGTAAACAGTACAACCACAAGAGCCAGCATTTTTGCGACCCTTCATAAAGATGCGACACTGCTTCTGATGGAACTTTTGGAAGAAGCAGGAATCAAATGCTATGTTGGAAAGGTCAACATGGATCGTAACAGCCCGGATTATTTAAGGGAAGAGAGCCCGGAAGAAGCGGCAAAGGTTACAGAACAGTGGTTTTTGGAAGCAGAACGATTTGAAAATGTCAGACAGATTTTAACACCTCGATTTATTCCAAGCTGCAGTGATGAGCTGATGAAAAAGTTAAGTCAGTTGCAGAAGAAGTATGAACTTCCAATGCAGTCTCATTTGTCAGAAAATTTTGGCGAAATTGAGTGGGTGAAAGAGCTTTGTCCAGAATCAAAATTTTATGGAGATGCTTATCATCAGTTTGAAATGTTTGGAGGAGATTGTCCAACCATCATGGCGCACTGTGTTCATTGCAGTGAAGACGAAATTCAGCTGATGAAAGAACAGGGTGTGTTTGTAGCTCATTGTCCACAGTCGAATACCAATATTTGTTCAGGGATTGCACCGGTTCGAACATATATGGAAGAAGGATTGAAAGTGGGACTTGGCAGTGACGTGGCAGGCGGTGTGCATTTGTCTATTATGCGTGCAATGACTGACGCCATTCAGTGCTCTAAACTTCGATGGAGAATGTATGACCAATCCTTAGAACCATTAAATTTTGAAGAAGCGTTTTATCTTGCCACAAAAGGTGGCGGAGAGTTCTTCGGAAAAGTAGGAAGCTTTGAAGAAGGATATGAGATGGATTTGGTTGTTTTGGATGATTCCAATTTACCACACCCACAGGAACTGTCCTTGAAAGAACGCTTAGAAAGAATTGTTTATCTTGGGGACGATCGAAATGTGAAAGATAAATATTCTGGAGGAAATCAGGTAAAATAGTAACAAGACATAAATGAGATGATACCGTACATACTGAAATTGTATGTACGGTATTTTTATGTAAATCTTAATTTTTTATAAAATTAGCACTCAACATTGCAGAGTGCTAACAATTGTGATATATTGAGGTTGTGAAAAAACTTATAGCAGGAGGGCAAGTTTATGAACATCAGTAAATTTACTCAGAAATCCATACAGGCAATTAACGATTTGGAAAAGACAGCCTATGATTTCGGTAATCAGGAAATCGAACAGGAACATTTACTCTATAGTTTGTTACACCAGGACGACAGCCTGATCTTAAAGCTGGTCGAAAAGATGGAAATCAACAAAGAGCACTTCCTGAACAGATTAGATGATTATATTGGGAAAAGAACCAAAGTTTCCGGTGGAAATCCATACATTGGTCAATATTTAAATAAAGTCATGATCAGTGCGGAAGACGAAGCCAAAGCCATGGGAGATGAATATGTTTCGGTGGAACATTTATTCTTAAGTATTTTGAGAAATGAAAGTCCATCCATGAAGCAGTTCTTCCGTGAATACGGAATTACAAGGGAACGATTTTTGCAGGCGCTTTCTACCGTAAGAGGAAACCAGAGAGTGGTCAGTGACAATCCGGAGGCAACCTATGATACATTAAATAAATACGGATATGATTTGGTGGAACGTGCCAGAGATCAGAAATTGGATCCTGTCATTGGACGCGACAGTGAAATTCGAAATGTAGTACGTATCTTATCCAGAAAAACAAAGAATAATCCAGTGCTCATTGGTGAACCGGGAGTTGGAAAAACTGCAGTGGTAGAAGGTCTTGCCCAGCGAATTGTCCGTGGAGACGTACCAGAAGGATTAAAAGATAAAAAATTATTTGCCCTGGATATGGGGGCCTTAGTTGCAGGGGCGAAATATCGCGGTGAATTCGAAGAACGATTAAAAGCAGTGCTGGAAGAAGTGCGCAAGAGTGACGGACAGATCATTCTCTTTATTGATGAGCTGCATTTGATCGTAGGTGCTGGAAAAGGCGATGGCGCCATGGATGCCGGCAATATGTTAAAACCTATGCTGGCAAGAGGAGAACTGCATTGTATTGGTGCGACCACATTAGATGAATACCGCCAGTACATTGAAAAAGATGCGGCGTTAGAGAGAAGATTCCAGCCGGTTTTGGTAGATGAACCAACGGTAGAAGATACCATTTCTATTTTGCGAGGATTAAAGGAACGCTATGAAGTATTCCATGGGGTGAAAATTACAGATGGTGCATTGGTGACTGCAGCTACGTTGTCTCATCGATATATTTCAGACCGCTTCTTGCCTGATAAGGCCATCGACCTGGTGGATGAAGCATGTGCACTTATCAAAACAGAGCTGGATTCCATGCCGGCTGAGTTAGATGAATTACAGCGAAAAGTCATGCAGCTGGAAATCGAAGAAGCTGCACTGAAAAAAGAAACAGATAAATTGAGCCAGGATCGACTGGAAAATTTACAAAGAGAGCTGGCAGAGCTTCGTGACGAGTTCAGTGGAAAGAAAGCACAGTGGGACAATGAAAAATCTGGTGTAGAACGACTTTCCAAACTTCGTGAAGACATTGAGTCTATGCATAAAGAAATTGCATTGGCGCAGAGAAACTACGATCTGGAAAAGGCAGCAGAATTACAGTACGGACGACTTCCACAGCTGCAAAAACAGTTAGAAATTGAAGAAGAAAAGATGAAAACCCAGGAAATGACACTGGTACACGAAAGTGTTACAGACGAAGAAATTGCCAAGATCATTTCCCGCTGGACAGGAATTCCGGTAGCTAAATTAACAGAAAGTGAACGTAACAAAACCCTTCATCTGGATGAAGAACTGCACAAACGTGTCATTGGGCAGGAAGAAGGAGTGATAAAAGTAACAGAAGCGATTATCCGCTCTAAAGCAGGAATTAAAGATCCGGAAAAACCAATTGGTTCATTCTTATTCTTAGGACCAACCGGTGTCGGAAAAACAGAGCTTGCCAAAGCACTGGCAGAGAGTCTGTTTGATGATGAATCCAACATGGTGCGTATTGATATGAGTGAATACATGGAAAAATATTCAGTATCCAGACTTATCGGAGCGCCTCCGGGATATGTAGGATATGAAGAAGGCGGTCAGTTAACAGAGGCGGTTCGCAGAAAGCCATATTCGGTAGTGCTCTTTGATGAAATCGAAAAGGCACATCCGGATGTGTTCAATGTACTGTTACAGGTGTTGGATGATGGCAGAATCACAGATTCTCAGGGTCGTACGGTAGATTTTAAAAACACCATTTTAATCATGACCTCTAACATTGGATCGTCTTATCTGCTGGAAGGAATTGATGCCCAGGGCGAGATTACCGAGGAAGCGGAAGCAATGGTCATGAATGACCTGAGAGGCCACTTCAGACCGGAGTTTTTAAATCGTCTGGATGAAACAATTTTGTTTAAACCATTGACAAAATCTGATATTCGTTGCATTATCAATCTGTTGCTTTCAGATTTGAATATGCGTCTGTCAGACAAAGAGCTGACTTTAGAGATGAGTGAGGAAGCAAAAGATTTTATCACAGAACACGGATATGATCCGGTTTATGGTGCCAGACCATTGAAGCGATATGTGCAAAAATATGTAGAAACATTGGCTGCAAAGATTATTTTACAGGGAGATGTATCTGCAGGTGACACAATCGCCATTGTAGTGGAAGGGGATTCCTTAACCGCAGTTATCCGGTAGAAAGAGGAACTATGCTGCCAAATCAGCCAATGATCTTGTTAAGCTTTGTGAATACAAAATTGAGAGATGATTTTTCCAGTCTTGATGCATTCTGCGACGATTTTCAAGTGGCAAGAGATGAGATTGAAGAAAAGCTTGCAAGTATCGATTATGAATATGATGTGGAATTAAATAAATTCGTATAAAAAACTGCGGAGACGAAAGTCTTCGCAGTTTTTTTATGCCAGATCCGGCATGAGTGTTTTCCGTTTTCGATAATAATAAATGAGAAATAAAAGCAGTGTAACAGCCCAGCTGACCGGGAAGTTTAACTCTAACATTTCGATGGATGGGTAACGTGGACATACAAAAAGGGTCCAGAAAAATCGAATGCCGCAAACACCGCCGCAGCTGATTAACATTGGTATAAAGGTATCTCCCATGGCGCGTAAGCCGCCGGATAGTAATTCAATATAAATATAGATGATGTAGGTTGGCATGAGGAAGTGCACCATGCGTGCGCCAATGGCGATAACATTGGCATCCGGTGTAAAGAGAGAAAAGAAAAACTCTGCAAAAATAAACAATACAGAACAGATGCCGATGGTGCAAATGGTTGCCATGACCATGGTATCTTTGATTCCTTTTCTTACGCGGTCAAATTTGCCGGCACCGTAATTTTGCCCCACAAAGGTGGTCAGTGCAATTCCAAAGGAACTGATGGTCATCCAGAAGAGACCGTCCATTTTCCCGTAAGTTCCCCATGCTGCAATAACATCGGTGCCGAAATCGTTGATGCTGGCCTGAATAATGATGTTAGACAGTGCATATGTTACAGACTGAATGCCGGCAGGAAATCCAATGCGTAACACACGAAGCAGATGCTTGCGGTTTATACGAAGCTTTGGAAACTCTAATTTGCAAGGACCGGTTTCTTTGATCAGACAAATTAAAATCAGGAGGGCACTGACAGCCTGAGAGATGACTGTAGCGTAAGCCGCACCTGCAACACCCATGTTTAAAGGGATTAAAAAAATTACATCCAGGATGATATTTAAAATACAGCCAACGATCAAAAAGTAGAATGGTCGTTTGGAGTCTCCGATGGCTCGTAAGATGCCTGCTCCCATATTGTAGATAAAAGTGCCAAGCAGTCCGATGAAGAAAATCTGCATGTAGATTAAGGACTCTTCAAAGATATCCTCTGGCACACGGCAAAGTTCCAAAAACCAGTCGGAGTACAGATAACCAATCACAGATAAAATGATGGCGCCAAGGAGGGAAAATACGATGGAAGTATGGGTGGTGATGGACACCGACTTTAAATCGTTGCTTCCGTAATACTGGGCAATGCTGACAGTACTCCCGGAAGCCAATCCCGTGAAGAAACCGATGATCAGACTGATGATCATGGCCGGAGCACCACTGACTGCTGAGAGAGCTTCTTTCCCGACGAATTGTCCTACCAGTACTGCATCTACGGTGTTGTATAACTGCTGAAAGAAGGTACCAAATAAAATGGGAAAGAAAAACAACAGAATCTGCTGCCAGATAATGCCGGTTGTGATTTCTTTTTTCATCTTGCGTACCTCCTTAAAAATTTCTTTTATTTTATCATAAATAGCATGGTTTTCAAAGTGTTGTCAAAAAGGTAGTATAACCACGAAGTTTTAAGCGGCTTTCCATATCCACAGCCTGGTCTAACTGACTGTATTGCCCCACCTTTACACGATAGAGATTGTCACGAAAATCAAGATAGGCAGGATAACCATGCCGCTTTAATTTTAGTAAAAGATTGTCGGCGTAAAGTTTATTGCGGAAAGCGCCTACCTGGACAGTGTAGCCCTTTTTGACATTTCCCGGTGGCGGATTCAAAGCAGATTCAATACCGGCAGCAATGGCTTTTGCGGTCTCTTCAAACTGTTCATCAAAGATCTGATTGTCTTTGTCGCTGTCAATAAAACCAGCTTCTACTAACACCGCCGGCATCTTGGTTCGATTGAGCACTACCAAATCCGGTCTGATATCGACGCCAAGATTTTGAAACCCTGCCTGTTCTAATTCATCTACAATGCCTGTAGCTACGGATTCCCGAAGTCCTCCGGGACCATAGATTAAGGTTTGTACTCCGTTGTAAAGATTGTCTCGAACAGCAGCATTTCTGTGAATGGAAATAAACAAATCTGCACCAGAAGCATTTGCAAGTGCAGCTTTTTCGCCAACGGTCTGAGTAATGTCATCAGTTCTTGTGTAAACTACATCATACCCATCCTGGGAGAGCAGTTCTCCGACTGCCAGAGCAAGGCGAAGGGCATCCTCACTTTCTTTACGGCCTTCATAGGTTGCACCAGGATTAGAACCGCCATGTCCCGCATCAATAATAATCTTTTCTACGTTTTCAGCCATGAATTCTCCAAAGTTCTTTTTCCTAACATATGCAGGTCGGATAAAAATGTGAAAAGCAGTATGCGAAATTTGTCGAACTGTTGTGGCTTGTCGATTTTTTGTGAATTTACTATAATGAAATTATCTTAGAATTCTTTAGGAAGTATCTTCCGAAATTTCCAGTACGATTGATGATAAAGGAACAGCCAATGTTTAAAAAAATTGCTTTTTTAAGTTTGAACCCGCTGGAAAATTTGCTTCCTTCTACCTTTCATGACTATATCAAAGATTATTATCAGTGGACACTGAGCGAAGCGCTGCTTCGTGAAGAACGTCTGTATTGTCAGGAAAAGATTGAAACTTATGGAGAGGCCGGAAGTCTTTATGGAAAAGGAATGTTTGGGGAAACAAAAGAAACTTTGCAGCTTTTGTACCTTAAAAGCAGACAAAAAGAGGTGCTGGAAGAAGTGTTTGGTATGGCGGATCTAGTATTTGTAGGAATGCCCGGAAATCAGACAGAACGAGAAAAAATCTTTCTTTTGGTTTTACCGTGGATTGAAAAAGTTGTCTTTTTATTCGATGATCGATTGTTCGGTGAGGAAAGTATTCGACAGATTGGTCAGGAATATAAAATTCATGACGCCCAGATGATGGAAATAAAAAAGCTCCCGTCATTTCTAACGGAAGCTTTGAATCATTAAAATTTATTCTTCTGGTTCAGAATCGGCTTCTTCGATATCAGCCTCTGGATCAGGAAGATAAATATGAACTTTTTCAATTCTGTTTTTATCTACCTTTTCAACGATTAAACGGATACCGCCTTCTGTGGTAACCTCTTCACCTTCACTTGGAAGATGCTGCAATGCTTCAATGACAATTCCCCCAATGGAGTCATAATCTTCAGATTCGATTCCAAGACCAATCATGTCATTTAAGTCTTCCAGCTTGCAGGAACCTTCCACCAGATATTCTCTTTCGCCAAGCTGCTGTACTTCTTCAGCTTCAGCTTCGTCAAACTCATCTCGGATATCACCAACGATTTCTTCCAATAAGTCTTCCAATGTAACAAGACCAGCAGTTGCACCGTATTCATCTAATACGATGGCAATGCTGATGGAATTTTTTCGCATTTCCATCATTAATTCGGAAGTGTTTTTTAATTCGTAAGTGTAATAAGCTTCACGCAAGAAATCTCTGACATGGAATTCTTCTGTTCTATCATATAAAAGAAGGTCTTTGACATTTAAAATACCAATGACGTTATCCCTGGTTTCTTCATAAACCGGAATACGTGTGAATTTCTCCTCGCGGTAAAGTGCCATGAAGTCTTCAAAAGTAGCAGTTACTTTTAAGAAGCACATGTCCACGCGGGGAACCATGATATCTTTGGCCTGATGATCCCCAAAATCAAACACGTTATTGATCATTTTGTGTTCTTCTGTTTCGAGTACACCGTCTTCATGTCCAGCTTCTACGATGGTTCTTAAATCTTCTTCTGTGATGGAGTCATCACGTGTATCTGGATCAACTCCAAACATACGTAAGATACCGCCAGAGAGCAGATCAAGAATAAGGATCAGTGGTGTGAAAACAACCATAATGGCATAAACGGTTTTGGCATAGCCCAAAGCCATTTTTTCTGCCTTTAAAGAAGCCATGGTTTTTGGTGTGACTTCTCCGAAAATTAATACGAGAAGTGTCATAACACCAGTTGCGATTCCGGCTCCTGCGCTTTCAAAGAATTTGGTTGCCAATAAAGTGGCAATGGAAGAGGCAGAAATGTTTACGATGTTGTTTCCAATTAAAATGGCACTTAAGAGTTTCCCTGGATCATCGATGACTTTGGAAAGTACGATGGCACGTTCATCACCGTCATCTACAAGGGCACGGACACGAAGTCTGTTTACTGTGGTAAGTGCTGTTTCAGCAGAAGAGAAAAATGCTGATAACGCTAATAAAATTGCTAAAATTCCTAATTGTATGGCATCACTGGGACCCAAAATTCATTCACTCCTTTTGTACATTTTTTAATGTTGTTTTTGTATAATTAGCATCTAATATACAATATTTTTCCTAATATTTCAAGGGAGTGCATATATTTTAAACATAAAGAAATCATAAAGAGATGGTAAAAAAATGAGATGTTTTTCGGGTAATTTTAAAAGTGTTGGCAAGATTTTGATCGTGATGTATGGAGTAACTGCCATGCTGCTGTTTTTATTGGCGTTTCTTCTGCAGAAACTGCAGTGGGAAAGAGGGATGATCTCCATAGGAATTTCTATTGTATATCTGTTATCCTGTTTTGTAGGAGGATTTTTCATTGGGAAGACAATGGGGCGACAAAAATTTCTCTGGGGGATTTTACTTTCCGTATGTTATGTACTTACCATGATGGCAGTATCGTTGATTTTTCAGCATGGATTTCATTCTTCCGGGATGGCGTGTCTGACAAATGTCTGCTTATGTCTTGGGGGTGGAATGCTTGGCGGAATGGTATCCTAAGCTTTTCAATTTCCCTTCGATATGGTATGATTTCAGTGCTTGTATAGAACCTTTTTTGAGGGGAGAAACTGATGAAAAAATGGTTTGTTTCTGCCAAGAAGGCAGATTTTACACAGATAGGGGAAAAATTTCATATTACACCGATGACAGCAAGAATTATCAGAAATCGAGATGTTGTCGGAGAGGAACAGATTCGAAGATATCTGCAGGGAGGACTGGATGATTTGTATTCTCCGTGGCTGTTATATGGAATGAAAGATGCCATTGGATTGTTACAGCAGGCAGTTTCTGAAAATAAAAAAATTCGTGTCATTGGTGATTACGACATTGATGGCGTGTGTTCTACTTATATATTGTTGACAGGGTTAAAAAAAATCGGCGCATCTGTGGATACGGTCATCCCGGATCGCATCAAAGATGGATATGGAATCAATGAACAGCTGATAGACGGTGCACATCAGGATGGAATATCCCTGATTATTACTTGTGATAATGGGATTGCCGCAGCCAGTCAGATTGCTTATGCCAAAAGTCTTGGCATTCAGGTGATCGTAACGGATCATCATGAAGTGCCTTTTGAAGAAGGTGTGGATGGAAAGAAAGAAAAGCTTCCGCCGGCAGATGTAATCGTTAATCCAAAACAGGAACAGTGTAACTATCCATGGAAAGGACTTTGCGGCGGCGTGGTTGCTTGGAAAGTGGTTGCAGCCCTTTATGAAACCTATGGGATTTTCATGGAAGAAGCTTATGAATTGTTAGAATTTGCAGCCATCGCAACGGTGGGAGACATCATGGAACTGCAGGATGAAAATCGTATCCTTGTAAAAGAAGGATTAAAGAGAATTCACTGCACAAAAAATATCGGATTGAAGTCTTTGATCGAAGTGAACGGACTGGAAAAGGATGCCATCAGTGCATACCACATTGGTTTTGTCATTGGCCCATGTATCAACGCAGGGGGACGTTTGGATACAGCAAAACGAGCGTTGGAGTTGTTTGCGTCTATGGATAAGGAATCGGCAGACCGACTGGCAGGAGACTTAAAAGCTTTAAATGACAGTCGAAAAGAACTGACAAAAGATGGTGTGGAAGAAGCCATCCAGCAGGTATTGGAAACCAGTCGGAGAAATGAAAGAGTGCTGGTTGTCTATTTGCCGGATTGTCATGAAAGTATCGCTGGAATCATTGCGGGAAAGATCAAAGAACGTTTCTATCGTCCGGCCATCGTACTGACAGATGCAGAGGAAGGCATCAAAGGTTCCGGACGTTCCATTCCGGGATATCATATGTTTGAAGAACTGAATAAAGTGGCAGACTTGTTCACAAAATTTGGAGGTCATCCGATGGCAGCAGGGATGTCTTTGCCAAAGGAAAATCTGAGTGCGCTTCGTAAACGGTTAAATGAAAACTGTACACTGACAGAAGAAGATATGACAGAAAAAGTCATCATAGACATTGCCATGCCAATTCAGTATGTCAGTGAGGAGTTCGTAGAAGAATTAAAGGTGTTAGAACCTTTTGGCAATGGAAATGCAAAACCATTGTTTGCAGAACGGGATTTTCATGTGTTACAAAGCCAGCTTCTTGGTAAAAATAAAAATACAGTGAAAATTTATGGAACCAATGGGATAGGATGTCATATGGAAGGATTGTATTTCGGAGATGCACAGGCCTTTCTTGAGTTCTTAAAGGGAAAAGATACGATTTCCATGACTTATTATCCATCCGTCAATGAATTCCGTGGAAAAAAGACCTTGCAGATTATTATTCAGGATTATCAGTAAAGCTTGTAAATTGGGGAAATTCAGCTGGCTAAAGTTGCAGAGAAGTAAAATAAATGTTATAATAGTCAGATGATTTTTATAGAAATCAGAATCAAAAAAAGAGAACTAATTTCACAAATAGATTGCATAAAGGAGACGAGCGATGAAAAAGGTAGAAGATTATGTAGTAAGTATTCCGGACTTTCCAGAACCAGGAATTATTTTTAGAGACGTAACAAGTGTTATTCAGGATGCAGAAGGATTACAGCTTGCGATTGATGAAATGCAGAAATTACTGGAAGGTGTAGAATTTGATGTAATTGCAGGTGCAGAATCCAGAGGATTCGTATTTGGGATGCCAATTGCCTACAACATGAAAAAACCTTTTGTACTTGTTCGTAAAAAAGGAAAACTTCCAAGAGAAACAGTAGAAATGTCTTACGACTTGGAATATGGAAGCGCAACCATTGAAATGCACAAAGATTCCATCAAACCAGGACAGAAGGTTGTTTTAGTAGACGATTTGATCGCAACAGGCGGAACTATCGAAGCAGCTGCAAAATTAGTGGAATCTCTTGGCGGTGAAGTTGTAAAAATTATTTTCCTGATGGAACTTGCAGGATTAGAGGGAAGAAAAAAACTTGCCAAATATGATGTTGGCAGTGTTATTTGTTACGAAGGGAAATAAGACAAACTTAGGGGAATACTTTTATGGAAAAAGTAACGACAGTGAATGAACAGGAAAAGGAAATCAAGAGAATGGCGGACTTTACCAGTCCAGAGATTCTTTATCAGGAACTGATCACAGCGGTGAAGAAATATCACCCATCTGCTGACATTTCGATGATTGAGAAGGCGTACACCATTGCCAGAGATGCCCATGAGGGACAGGTGCGTAAATCAGGAGAGCCATATATCATTCATCCATTATGCGTAGCGATCATTCTTGCAGATTTGGAATTGGATAAAGAAACCATTGTAGCCGGAATCCTTCACGATGTTGTGGAAGATACGGTCATGAGCAATGAAGAAATCCGTAAGGAATTCAGTGCGGAAGTAGAACTGCTGGTAGATGGCGTTACCAAATTGGGACAGCTGTCTTATTCTCATGACAAAGTCGATGAACAGGCAGAAAACTTACGTAAGATGTTCCTTGCTATGGCAAAAGATATCCGTGTTATCCTGATCAAACTGGCCGACAGACTTCACAATATGCGAACACTGCAGTATATGAAGCCTGAAAAGCAGAAGGAAAAAGCAAGAGAAACCATGGACATTTATGCTCCACTGGCACAGCGTCTTGGGATTTCCAAAGTAAAGATCGAATTAGATGACCTTTCACTGAAGTACTTGCAGCCAGATGTATATTATAACCTTGTAGAACAGATTTCCGATAAAAAGAGCGCAAGAGAACAGTTTATTACAGACATCGTTGCGCAGGTAAGAAACCACGTGGACAACTCCGGGATTAAAGCCCGCGTAGATGGTCGTGTGAAACATTTCTTTAGTATCTATAAAAAAATGGTAAATCAGGATAAGACACTGGATCAGATTTATGACCTTTTCGCAGTTCGTATCCTTGTAGAAAACGTACAGGACTGTTATGCAGCTCTTGGTGCAATGCATGAAATGTACAAGCCAATTCCTGGACGTTTCAAAGATTATATTGCCATGCCAAAGCCAAATATGTATCAGTCTTTGCATACGACACTGATTGGACCAAATGGGGTTCCATTTGAAATTCAGATTCGTACCTATGAAATGCATAAGACTGCTGAGTACGGGATTGCTGCTCACTGGAAATATAAAGAGTCTGGTGGAAGCAAAGAACGAAATGTAGAAAACCGTGCAGAAGCGAAGCTGACATGGTTAAGACAGATTCTGGAATGGCAGAAAGACGAATCAGACAACAAAGAATTTAGGAGTCTCTTAAAGAGTGACTTGGATTTGTTCTCTGAAAGTGTTTACTGCTTCACACCAAGCGGTGATGTAAAGAACCTGCCAAATGGATCTACACCTATCGATTTTGCTTACAGCATTCATAGTGCAGTAGGTAACAAAATGATCGGTGCCCGTGTCAACGGCAAACTGGTTCCAATTGATTACCGAATCCAGAATGGTGACCGTATTGAGGTTTTAACATCTCAGAACTCCAAAGGACCTAGCCGTGACTGGTTAGCCCTTGTAAAATCTACACAGGCAAAAAATAAGATCAACCAGTGGTTTAAATCTGAATTTAAGGAAAGCAATATTTTGAAGGGAAAAGATATGATTTCCCAGTATTGCAAGATGAAGAGCATCAACCATGTAGAGATTATGAAGCCTGAATATCAGGATAAGGTGATGAAAAAGTACGGTTTCCGCGACTGGGAATCTGTACTGGCTGCCATTGGACATGGCGGTTTAAAAGAAGGTCAGGTTGTAAACCGTCTTTTAGAAGAATTTGAAAAAGTTCACAAAAAGAACATGACCGATGACAAAGTATTAGAAAATATCATCGAAACAAGCAAAGACCAGAAGATGAAGCTGACCAGATCAAAAGGCGGCATCGTTGTGAAAGGAATCGATGATGTGGCAGTTCGTTTTTCGCGCTGCTGTAATCCGGTGCCTGGAGATGAAATCGTGGGCTTTGTAACACGTGGTCGAGGAGTATCTATCCATCGTACCGACTGTATTAATGTAGTGCATATGAGTGAAGCAGAGAGAATGCGTATGATCGATGCTGAATGGCAGGGATTTGCAACAGGTTCCGGCGAAAAATATGCCACAGAAATTACAATTTATGCAAACAACCGTACAGGGCTTCTGGTTGATTTATCAAAAGTTTTCACAGAAAGAGGCATCGACCTTTCTGGTATCAATTCCCGTGTCAGCAAACAGGGAACAGCTACTCTCTCTGTAAGCTTTGAAATTTCAGGAACCGATGAACTGAACAGAATTATTGAAAAGATTCGTCAGATTGACAGTGTCATTGACATTGAAAGAGCTGCGACTTAAATTTTAGAATCCCTTTAGAAGGGAAAGGAGACGATAAGATGATTCATGTGGAATTTATGGTAGTTGGACCAGTTTCAACCAACTGTTACTTTCTGGTAAATGACGAGTTAAAAGAAGTTGCCATTGTAGATCCAGGAGACCGTGCAGATAAGATCAAAGCTTATATTGACAAGGAACAGTTAAAACCGGTAGCGATTCTTTTAACACATGGACACTTTGATCATATGATGGCAGCAGAGGAGCTGAGAGATGCGTACAAAGTTCCTGTATATGCCTGTGCGAAAGAAAAAGAACTTTTAAACAGTTCCTCTAAAAATCTTTCCAAAGGATTCATCCGTATGGATTACACCATGGATGCAGACATTTACTGCAAAGAGGGAGATGAATTTTATCTTGCAGGATGCAGCATCAAAGTTTTAGAAACTCCAGGACATACCAAAGGTGGCTGCTGTTACTACATTGCTTCTGAAAATATTGTATTTACAGGAGATACTTTGTTTGCTTTAAGCATTGGAAGAACAGACTTTGAAGGCGGTTCTTATCCGGAAATCTGCAAGAGCATCAAAGAGAAATTATTTGTCCTTCCAGACGAAACAATCTGCTATTGCGGACACGGGGAAGGGACAAGAATCGGATATGAAAAGGGGCGTAATCCTTATGTCAGATAAGATTGAAGTAAAGGTCAATATACCAAGTTATGAATATGACATTCATTCCCTGGTAAAAGCCTTTTATCCAAAATCTGAAGTAGGTGTACAGGTAAAAGAAGCCTTTGAAACAGACGTTGCTTTAAAGATTGACGTATATTTTGAAGAAGGGCAGGTGCAGGTAACCACTTATGCAGACGATGCAGTAAAATATGTTGGCGCCTGTGAACTTCCGGAAACACTTACAAGAAAAGAAGTGAAAGATCGTTTTAAACGATTGATCTATACAGCATTGTCAGAACATTGTGGAAAGAAACTTCCATGGGGGACTTTGACAGGTATTAGACCAACCAAGATTCCTATGGCAATGTTGGAAGAAGGAGCTTCTGATGAAGAAATCAGAGCTTACATGAAAGAAACCTATTACTGCAGTGATGAAAAGATTCAGTTAAGTACTGAGATTGCAAAATGGGAAATGAAGCTGTTAGAACCATTGGATTATGAGGATGGATACAGTCTCTATGTTGGGATTCCGTTTTGCCCAAGTACCTGTCTGTACTGTTCCTTCACTTCCTATCCATTAGGGAAGTGGGAAAAACGTGTAGATGATTACATGGATGCACTTTGTAAAGAACTGGATTACATTGCAGAAGAATTAAAAGATAAGGTGTTAAATACCGTTTATATTGGCGGTGGTACACCAACCACGTTAAATGCACAGCAGATGGACAGACTGCTGACGAAAATCGAAGAAAAATTTGATTTTACACATGTGAAGGAATTTACGGTGGAAGCCGGAAGACCAGACAGTGTAACTAGAGAAAAATTAGAAGCCATCAAAAAACATAAGGTGGATCGAATTTCTGTAAATCCTCAGACAATGAAGGATGAAACATTAAAGATTATCGGAAGACATCATACGGTGCAGCAGACAAAAGAAGCATATCTGCTTGCAAGGGAAGTTGGTTTTTATAATATCAATATGGACTTAATCATCGGGCTTCCAGGAGAAAGCAAAGAAGATGTGGCCCATACCTTAAATGAATTAAAAACGCTTGCGCCTGACAGCATTACCGTTCATTCTCTGGCAATCAAACGAGCAGCTCGTTTGAATCTGTTTAAAGATACCTATGAAGAAATGGGTCTTGAAAACTCCGCAGAGATTATGGACTTAACTTACGAATCCTGTATGGAACAGGGTCTGCTTCCATATTATCTGTATCGTCAGAAAAATATGTCTGGAAATTTTGAAAATGTTGGATATGCCACCGAAGGTAATGAGGGCATTTACAATATTTTGATTATGGAAGAAAAACAGACCATTGTTGCACTTGGAGCAGGAAGTATTACAAAAGTGGTTTTATCTGATGGAAGAATAGAACGTTGTGACAATGTAAAAGATGTAGGGCTCTATATAGAAAAAATTGATGAGATGATTGA